>Ga0214472_10003058_pt1 | contig 17798 bp, 23 predicted proteins | sample RVTome_6_FD_207662 | JGI IMG/M metagenome (GOLD analysis project Ga0214472, IMG submission 207662) | Soil microbial communities from uranium-contaminated site in the Upper Colorado River Basin, Wyoming, United States - RVT140D175 | ecosystem: Environmental > Terrestrial > Soil > Contaminated >...
AGCACAGTTTGATCTCCACTTCCAGATCGATCGAAGCGCTGCCGCATTGAATAGTGCCGGACCACACGCACTCCACGGCATCCCACAGCAATTCTCCCCACGCCTCGGTGCAGCTGCATCCCGACACCGTGTAATCGATACAGTCGCAGTCATCCTCGCACGGCGGGTCTGGCAAATCGCCAGCAGCCGCTACCACGACATGGACGCACAGTCTTTCCGGCACGCAATAGGCGCATTCCTTCGCCGTCCCTCGTGGCCGCACGCCGCACACCACGCAGCAGCAATCGTTACAGGAAGCTCCCTTTACACGCACCACCTTGTACCGCTCCATAGATTACGTCGACGAGGGCGAACTGGACGGCAAGTTGCTTGGCTACGGGCATGACGGGCAGCAGAGCCAGTCGATGCGCCACTCGCAATCCTCTTCTCCGTCCGGTAGGACATACCACGCTCCTCCGTCTCGTCCGACCAGTGCCGCGTTGGCCTCGTCCAGCCAGCATCCAGAAGGATCATACACATCCACTTGCCCGGCAATCTCTTCAGGCACTACCGTCACACCGCATGGCCTTGCTATGATGTCAACAGTGGCTACCTTGTTTGGCGACGCACCAGTCACAGAATCAATAGTGAACTCTATTTTGTAGAATTCCGTGCCCGCAGAATCTAACAACATCCAGTTGATTAGAATTCCCTCGTCCGTGTACAGCTCGTCAACCAGCTCATTCAGACTTGCCGGCTGTCCGTCAGTCGCCACACCTGGATTCTGCCCCACTCGCCACGGCACGGCGACAGGACTCGGATTACTGCTTTGCAGTGGAAGCAGTGCCGGGTAAATCTCCGCGATCTCGTAGGCACCGATCATCCGTTTCGAGAATGGCTTCGCTACAGGTATTCCAGGGTTGTCCGCATTTCCGCTTTCGTAGTCGATGAACCTGTTGATCCGAATGTCGAAGCCGCGGCAGATCACGTAATTCTTATGCGTGTCTTCGGCGGCCACTTGCACCATCGCGCAGTACGGGTACACCCCCGGAATCGCCAGCGTGGCCCGCTCGCCCGTGATGGGCTGAAACGGCGGTGGCAATCTGAAGTTCGGAGTTGGCTGGCGGCGCTTCCGGAACATTGCTTACCGCCCGTTGTAGACTAGGCTGACTTTGCCAATCACTCCGCGAATGTCCGCGCCTGAGTTGCCTGCGTCTTCCGTAGTGATCGACAGCCGCACGTCGAGAAGATCGCCAGGAGTCAAGGTGGTCGCAGTAATGGTGAAGTTCACGTCCGAGTACGTCACGGAATTGATGTTGTTGGCTGAGGCAGCTGATGCCAAGTCGGCACTAACAGTACGGTCGCCATCGCACTTATGAACCTCTAGATCAGCAGTGGCGGTCGTGTCCGCCACGGTGGTGTGCATTCCACCGTGAAGCCGGATCTTGAACGACTGTCCTGCCACATAGTCCTGCGGGACCTCAATGGTTCTCCGCGCAGAGGCGGTAGCGCTGGCCGCGTCTCCTCCAACATCCAGAGTCTGGAGCGATGGATGGTTCGTTCCGAACGTCCCGCCAACCAAGCCAAGATAATCGGCAGTCGGAGTTTCGGACAGCAACCCGTCGTGGTCATCGTCCTCGCGCCACCCCTCAAACGGAATGACCTTTACACGTTCTTCGACTGCCAGAAGATCGTCTCGGTCCTTGAGCGGGCTGATTCCTTCAGAAAGACGCAGAGCCCCGTTGACAATCAAGTCGCCGTTATATTGCCCAGCTACAGTCATGAGTATTCTCCTTGAAAGTTATGTGGCTGAAAGGTAGCATGAGACACGAGAAATACAGCGTCGGACGTAAGTCCTTATGTGCTCAAGGGTTAACCCAGCCACCGCCGCTGTCGGAAAGGCCAACAATCAGCTGCGTGAGTTCTTGAAACGAAGGATAGGCATCGTCACGACGCTCCACAAATCCATAAAGCCCGATGTGCAGCTTATTGCGCTCGTCCAGTTGGTACGTGGTGAGCCGCAAGCAATCTTCGTACTTCGCCTGCTTGCCTGTGAGTTCCACGTTCGCCTGGTTCAGGGTTGTGGCCACAATGCTGGAAGTACCATCCAGAATACGGCTGCGCATCGCGACCTTCTGCTCGTACAAGCGGTGCTCGTTCTCCAGCTTCTCGCGGTTCAGGCGGTCGTTCAGCTGCTGAATCTGCTCGTCGCGGTCTCGGGCGTTTCTCTCCGTGATGTCAGACACTAACGGAGAGGAATAGAAACCTTTGTCGGTCAACTGCTGTAACTGAGCATCCAACTGCGCCGCGAATTCCTCGTTGATGCGGGCCAGTTCGGTGGCGCCCAAACCGATCAGAAAATTCGGCGAGTCCGACGCATGGAACGTGTAATCTGGCTCCATGTTGTCGAGCTGCGCCTGACTGGCGTCCAGTAGACCGTCAACTTCCGTGATGTAGTCGTTGAGTGTCGCCAGGTAGTCCGTTTCATGGGCCGCGTAAACATTTGTCTGCGATTCAAACTGGTCGTGGCTGGTCTCGATCAGGTCCGACCAGCTTGCCACGATGTCGTTGTAGCGGATGGTGTTGTTCTCGAACGCCAGGTTCTGGGCTTCCGTGTACGAATTCAGCAGCGACTGAAGGATTTCCCAGTTGCGCAGCGATTCACGCTGCATCGAGTAATAAGGCGTCGGCGGCGTTGTCGTATCATCGTAAGTGATGTCGGTGATCTGCCATCCCTGCGCCACCAACCAACCAACGGAATCGGCGGGAATGTTGGTGATCGTCTGGCCCACCCACCATGCCAGAGAGTACGGGCTGGCATACAGAGGTTGGGCGATTAGTGATTGCCCTGTGTCTTGTTCGGGTACTACTGGACAAGTCATGTCTTTACCTCCATCTGCAAGAGAGTCTCGTTCGCAGGCACGAAGTCACGCTCCCGCTCCTTCTGCTTCTTGAGATCTTCCTCGGTCCAGTCTGGCATGGGCCAGAAATGCTCAAGCAGCCACGACAATGGCCGTGTTTGCTTGGGCCAAGCGTTGTTCAGCCAGAGGTCACGTGAATACTTCCGCGCCTTATCGATGTCGCGCTGGCTTATCGAGTAAGGCCAAGACGACTCGCCGTTTCTGCCGAAGTTGCCGGTTCGGAATAGGTGGGCAATCCAGGTCTGCACGTTTGTGACCATCCGTCCACCTGAGAGCCAGGACTTGCAGGCTAGCTCTGTTCCGTAGGCGCCCCACGATCCGTGCCCCTCATCCATGCCTCCAATCTCCCAGAACCGTTCTCGCTCCATCATGAAGCAGCACCCAATGCACGACATGGTCTCGATGATTCCAGTCTTGGTCTGCTCTTGTACCTCTGGGAGATCCTTGTGCTCTCTCCAATACTGGAAGTGAAGGTTTGGATCGAACCGCCACGACACAGTTGGTTCGTACTGAAACCGCGGCTGCCACACCATCACCTTCGTGAAGTCTGACTCTTTACATACAGGGCATTCGTTGGGCTTCGTGCCTTGGTACTGCCGTTCTCCACAGCCGTTGCAGTGCCAGTCAAAAGCGTGGAGCCTGTGCATGGCCGGAATCATCGTCATGTCCGGTTCCATCTTCTCGATCATCTTCACGTCGAAGCCATCGTCCACACTGCAATGAGCGTCCAGTTTCATTACATATTTGGCTCGGCTGATTTGCGCTCCAAGGTTCGTTGCCGCCCGCTGACCGATGCTCTCCGTGGTGTGAATGATCTTGACCTTGGGGTGGTCTACGATTGGTGGGTCCGGCCAATAGGCGTCGCAGATCGCCACGATTTCGGTATCGGCCTGCATATGTGCCAGAACATCCTCAATCGTGTGCCTCATGAAGGCTTCGTTGCGCCCCGGAATAAGGACCGCCAGGTCTTTTGCAAAGCCGCTAGATCGTGCCACTGTTTTCCCTCTGCTGCTTGTACCAGAAGTTTCGTTCAGTCTTTCGACTCAGGTTGTGAAACAGGCCCATCGGATTGTGGTCCACGTCGCCGCACCACTTCCCGTTTGGGAACACGTACATCAGCGGACGGTGCGGGCATACGGCAGCGCCTGTCTTCTTCTGGTAGGTTCTCCACCGGCTTCTCCACGACCTGTCTTCACCCTGCGGATACGGAAGCCCGACACGATCTTCCCGATAGCCACCCAGCTTCCAATACAGGTCCTTGCGCATGGCGAAATTATTCGGAAGTGGGCCTACTCGCAGGGCGCCACCCAGCCAACCGTACCTGGCCAGAGTGTCGCGGCTTTGTGTCACCCTGCCATTTTCTTCCAGCACTCCGAATTCTCGGATGAACTGGACCTTGAGCCCGGTGAATCGCCGCACAAAGTCGAGTGATTCACGCGGCACAATGTGGTCCACATCGAACATCAGCAGGTATTCGCCCTTGGCCAGCCGAGCCCCGGCGTTGCGTGCTAAGGCCCACGTCCACGGCCGCGTGTCGTTCGTGCGGTGAATTCTTACCGGAAGGCTGGACGTGTTCTCCAGCGGTGGGTCGCTGCCGTCATCGACGATTATCAGCTCCGTATCATCCGGCAGCCCGATCCGTTCAAAGTGCAGCAACTGCCTTCGAAGGACTTCCTTGCTGTCCAGCACGGGAATTACGATGCTGAGTCTCATCCGGCCCGCTCCGCTCCTCGCTGCCAGAATGCCGTAGGCTCCTGATCCCTGGTTACGTACCACGGATCAATCCAATGGCAATTCGTGTAGGAATTCACTGCCGGCATGACTCCGGACAGGCCGAATGCGCAGTAATCGTGAATCAGGAATAGCCCACCCTCGCGGACCTTCGGTGCCCAGCGAATAATGTCCTGCACGGCCGCGTCGAAGCAGTGGTTCCCGTCGATATGAACCCAGTCCAGGGAACCCTCCTCAAAGTCGTCCACTGCGTCGAGACTGGCCTTGCGAAGCAGGGTGAATCCATAAGTCTTAGCGTTCTCTTGTGCCCCCGCGTAGATCAGGTCCTGCCGTTCTTGCGACACCCGATGGTAGGTCACATACGGATCGATGCACGTCAGTTCCAACCCAGGAATGTTCTCCATCCACAGTGCGGCAGATGCCCCGTATCTGCAACCAATCTCGACAGCCTTCGTCAGGCCCATATCACGCATCGTCCGCGCCAGTGCAATTCGGCCACCCTCTCTGCGCGACAGAGGCGTCGCCAGCAAAGGTAAGTTGTCTTTTCCGCCGAGAAAACGAAAGTGCTTCTCAAGGTTGACTCGTAGGTCACGCTCGGGCATCAACTGCTGCTCCTTCGTCACTGTCACGCCTCCGATTCTTCGGCGACGCCCTCGTTATAAATTGTGGCGATGTCCGCAGCATGACCGAAGTACGGGATAGCAAAAGATTTCAGCTCGCCAGGCTTCCGTTCACGTCCAGGCGTGTTCAAGTAGGTTGGAGACAACCCTCGTGGATGACACAGATTTACGGAAGCGTCTATGCAATACCAGTCGACCGCCCTGTTCGGCGTCACACGCAAGCGGTCTTCAACGTCCGGTCGCCCGATCTCCCCGGCGAACTTGTGGCCATTGGGGTACTTCTCTTCTCGCTCCTCCAATGCGTCGATCACCAGTCTGCGCGGGCCGATCATGGTGAAGTTGCCACGACGCCGGATGGCTGAGAAGAATGGCTTCTCCATCCACGAAAACACCGACCAGCGGGAAAAATCGTAGGCCACCGCGTCGTCCGGGGGACGGAAGTCTGTAAAGTGCCTCCTTGAGTACAGAGTGTCGTCTTCCGCCACTGCGATGTACTTCGTTTCGGCAATCGACGCTCCCCTCAGCAACTGCTGGTAAACATTCCACGCCGATGGCGGCTTGCTCTGAGTGAGATACGCTGTGCCTTCCCGATTGAATTCCATTGGCTTTCTGGAAATCACGACCAATGGAAACCCTTCAATCGCCCGCATCAGATGCCCGCGGTGGAATTGCTCCCACTTCGCAGGAAGCACATTCAGCGTCAGGTAAATGATCGTAAGATCGCTCATTCAGAAACCTCGCCAACGGCCGGCTTCGGCTCTTTCTAAAATGGTAGACTCGAACGCCCATTTGGACGATGATTGATACCAGAGACACAGCCAAGGACTTCTCACCCTCGGGTACGCCCACGGCGAACGACCAGCAGAGATCGCGCCGCTGGCTTTCACATAGTTGCTGTAGTCACTGCCAGCCTGGAATGCCTCTATCGCCAGCTTGGCGTTATCGCTGGCCTCGTCGGCGGTATCTCCCGTCACGAATCGCCACGTCACCGTTCCGCTGCCCTGCGCCATGATGGTGTGGAGACTTCTGGCAATTCCATGAAAGCCAGAGTTTGCCAAGCGAATCGGCCCGAGAACCACATGGGAATCGATTGCCGTGCCGTCGTCATCGTCGCCGCCTACCTGCCGAATGTAGCCATCGCCACCAGCGAGCAGAAGCTCACCCTTGTGCTGGGCGACAGCCACTGGGGAATGATCGTCCTGGATCCTGACGGGCCACCACGCTTCCCCAATCAGTTCATACACCCAGTGCGTATCGCTTCCGCTGGCTGTTCTCAGGAACACGTGCACAGTCTTCCGGTCGTGCTCGTAGCCCATCCTGACCGTGACCGTCGACGTATCGACGTCTCGCAGCTCGGCTGGAATATTCTCAGACAGCGCTTTCAAATCAGAACCATCCGCGCTGATTCGGTAGAGACCGTCTTCAGCCAGGAAGCACACCTGATCTTCGATCGTGCACCAGGCACGCGAACTGACGATTCCGACATTCTCGGAAACTCGTACAAGCTGCCCTGCTCCTCCGGGATCGCCGCGCACCACCCACAGCGTTCTGGCACTGGCAGCCAGCAAGTAGGAATCCTTGTGGGCAATCAATGCCGTCGGAAGTGGCCCCACATCAGCGCCCAGCGAAAGCTGAAAGGGGATCGCTCGCCCAGCACGCGAGACGTCCACGCCAAACGACCAATTGGTGTAGTCCCCCTGCCTGCTCATGTAGATGGCGTTGTCTTTGCCAGAAAGGCACATTCTGTCGCGGTAGATCGCTCCGAACGTGCAGTTAGTCGGAATCGTTCCCGCGCTGGCCGAGAGGTTCGAGATGCTCCCAGTTTTTGGGTTCACCTTCACAATGGCACTGGTGGTTATCACGAAGGCGTGCTGCTGTCCGGTAACGAACAACCCTGAAGCTGGAGCGCTGCCATAGGTCGTCGTGGTGCCGTTTTCAACCGTCTTGATAGTGGAATTCACGAGGACCACCAGAATATCGCTGGCGCCGCCCGCTGCGCTGGACACGCTGATGTGGGCGATGTCCGCGATCGTGGTGCCCATGTCGTCCGCGACGAACTTCGTCAGGCCCGGTCGGCTTCCACCACGAAGGCGGCGGTCAAGCGGATCGTCGAGGCGAACATTACTCGCCCACACTGCGGGATAGCTCACCGCTGAAGCTACACGCTCTTGGACAGTACGCCGGACGACCCCCAGAGACGGGAACCGCAACTCAATCGTCTGAGGTTTGGCTAATGGCACGACTGTCCCTCCCGGTCATAAATCGGTTCCACCGTTGTAGAGGGTTGCCAAACGCCATCCGAGCGCAGCCCGCACATCCCCTCGCACACGCCCGCGCTGACCGCCCAGTTGCCCAAGGTTGCGCGGCTGCCGGCGAAGATCCTCGGCGATCGCGCTGGCCAGTGTGGCCTGGAATGCGTCGTGCTTCTCGCCCTGCTTGTCGAAGACCTTCGATTCGGTTGCGGCCAGGCACGACTGTAGAAACAGCTCCTTGTTGGCTGGCCCGCCAGGGAAATATGGGTGCGAGCTGCTCATTGGGCGAATCGGCCCGACCTGGTAGATTCCGATCAACGGGTAGGCATTGTCGGGCGTGGGATGCAGGACAAGCTCTTGGTGCTGCTGGTTGGCGCCGTCGTGCACGGGGTTTTCCGTAGCGAAGTAGCACGGTGTCCCGGTACTCGCGTACTCCGATTGCAACTGAAGCAGCCGCGTGGCCGGCTTCTGCGAGATCGGCGGGTACTGGTAGTTCACCCCGTCGAAGCTGATGTCATTGATAAACTGCTCAAATGAACTAGGCAGCGGATAGCGACGCTGGCCTGAAGCCGTCGTGAAGCGATGAACTGGCCTCATCCATGACCATTGATGATTGCCTGGATGGCAAGCGTTATGAATACCCCTGCGGATGATAGCGTCCACAGCCGAAGATTCTCCGGCACTCCACTCGTCGACGGGGGTGCCGATGAGATGGGCGATCTCTGTTCTGACGAGTGTGTAATCGTCGCTCATGTCGCTGCCACTATCCTGACGCGGGCCGTATTCTCTGTGGATTCGTTGTACGCCCACACCTCCCCTATTACGCTTTCGGTGCCATCAAATGAATCCACACTTCCATCTGCGAGATGTGCCAAATCAGAATTAAGCACTCTTCCAACACCCATCTCACCGGCAGTGCCAGAGCCTTTCAATTCCGTCACCAAATACAAATCTGACACTCCAACGCCGGTTGTATATTGGATCAGCACGTCAAGGTCGGACTCCAAATACAGGAAGTCGAAGTTCCCAAGGGTCTCCATCTCGCTTGCGTCAAACAACTTCACCGCTGTTTCCGGTGCAATTTTGTGCGTGGCGTCATGCACTTCATCATCAGCAATCGTGATGCTCTTGGCCGATGACAATGAACCGCCCTTCACCTCGCGATCATCCACTTGACATGTGAAATACTGGTAAATTGAAATAACAGCCATTATGCACCTGCCAGATTGTTGATGCTGCTGGGTACGTCAGGGAACTCGCCGTCATTCGGAATCCGAATAGCGGTTGGATGGCATCTTCGCTCGTTCCCATCATGCAGAACGACGATCTTGTCGCCTTCGACTCGCAGGAAATGCCCGGGGTGATCTGCTGCGCGATACCTAACGACAACCTTGCCGCCCTCGTCAACAATCCCGTCCTCAAGGTCGTCGAGGAAGGTCCTCGTTGGCGGCGGCTCTTCTACCGAGTCGCCTAGCATGGCTGACAGCGCCACCACCGTCGCAATCTGGGTGGCGTCCATTCTTGGCCGCTTCGCCCCGAGCCGACTCAGTGCATGTGCCATGTGGAAATAAGCCTTCCTCACCGCCATCGGAAGCTGTGGAGGCTCGCCGGACAGCGGCGTCGGAATGCCCAGGCACGTCCGCAGATAAGCCGCGTCCATGTGGCCCGCATCTGGATCATCGGGAATCTGATAGCCGTCTGGCATTTGCATCTCAGGACCTGTTCGCTGCTGGAGAAACTGGTGCGTGTTGTGGAATGACGTTGATCGTCCCGGTGCCGGTTGCCTTGATCCAATCACCAGGCGTGAGCAAGACCATATACTCTTTTGTTTCATCAGCAATGGTGCTGATTTGAGTGCCGCTGCCGAGTAGTGGCGCGCGATACGTTCCGTCCGTTCCGTCCGTGCTGTCTTGCGCATGCTCCAGCTGCAAGGAGGAAGGACTAGGCGACGCTTCCGCGTTGACAAGCGCCCAGCCATGCCTCCAGTATTTCGCGTCACCGCCTCCCGTTAATTGAATGCGACCTTCGATCGTCATGGAGACTCCTCTTACGTCGCTGATGGCGAACTGGACGGCGACGCTGACGGCGAACTGGACGGCGACGCTGACGGCGAACTGGACGGCGTCGCTGATGGCGAACTGGACGGCGACGCTGACGGCGAACTGGACGGCGTCGCTGATGGCGAACTGGACGGCGACGCTGACGGCGAACTGGATGGCGAACTAGACGTCGAACTGGATGGCGAACTGGACGTCGAACTGGATGGCGAACTGGACGGCGCCGTCGATATAGTCACGGTCTGTGTCTCCGTGGCAAGAGGCAGCACGATCCAACTGGTGCCGTCAGACAGTGCCAACAGCGTGCCGGCAATCTTCTCGTTCGTCGTCGCGAAACCAGCGCTGTCGGCCGTTAGATCGTTGAACACGACCAGCCCTTCATCCGGGCCTGCGACGAACATATTCTGGTTCGCCACGTTCATGAACAACGCCCACTCGCCCTTGTTCAGGTCCGAAGCAGCAGGGAACGTGAACGTAACACCGCTCCCGCCGCGAGTGGTGAATATCGAACCGTAATCCTGATCCGTGAGCGTGTAATCGGCCGTCTTGACAATGATCTTGAACTTCGGACGGACCATGCCGCCCGTTACGGCCGCGTTCCATAACCGTCCGACATTTTCGTGAGACATGTGAATCGTCCTTACGCTGAAGTGACCGTGACCGTGGCGGTTTCTTCGGCAATAGGCAGAACCACCCAGCTTGTCCCATCCGACACTGCTATGAATGCACAGCCAATCTTTTCGCTGCTGGTCTGGAACGCGATGCTGTCGGCGGTCAAATCGTTGAAGACCACCAGTTCCTCATCTTCGCCGTCGACGATCAGGTTCTGGTCGGCGACATTGACGAACAGCACCCATTCGCCTTTGTTCACAGATGACGCAGCGGGAAGCGTAAAGGTTACGGCGCCACCAGCCCCGCGAGTCGTCAGCACCGTACCGAATTCAGCGGGCGTGACCGTGTAGCTGGCTGTCTTATTGACGATCCTCAACTTGGGCCGGACGATGCCGCCTGTCACACAATCGTTCCAGTGGCGCATGGTTTCTTCTGCAGACATCGCTTCTTCCTTGTTTTAGAAGGGTATTGGCACCCCTAAGGTCCTCACTGCGCGAACCCCCCGGCCGGCGACACAGGATGCCGACCGGGGGAGAGACGGGGTGGAGGACTAGTAAATCAGCTCCGCCGCCCAGCAAACCCAGTCGACGTCCAGCCGCATCGCTGCGGATTGATCCGTCTTGGCGTCGGCCGTGAAGCCCATTTCCTCGCCACCAGGGAATGTGGAGGCTTCAATGTTGGCCTTAGTCACATACGTTCCCTGCTTGGCGCCATCTTTGAACCACTGAATGCGCTGACTTGTCGCATCGCTGAAGTCGTAGATGAAACCGAGCTTGTACCAGGTAGTCGCGTCGGCAATCGCCGTCGTTCCTACGCTCTGCGCAGTTCCAGAGGCCACGTTGTAGCCGAAGTTGATCTCGTCGTTGTCAGAGTCCACGACCCAGAATCCAAGCAAGTCGATGCCTGCCACAGCGTGCGCATCCGAGAACACGCCATCATCGACCTGCCTGGCCTCTTCCGTGAGTCCAATGAAGACAGAACCGTCACCATCGGTGACATCGGGGAATCGCACGCGCGCCTCGAAGGCCACGCGACCACCGACCGCTGTCACGGACCCTGGGGAGCCAACGCCGATCTTCATCTGGCCGGCCTGGTGTGCCAAACCGAACCCTGCGGAATTGTCGGCCGTCGCTCCCGTGACGATCTGCACCACTCCGTTGACTTCGGTGGTGAGATTGCCGATCGTGGCCGAGTTCTCAATGAAGCCGTAATACGGCCCCCTTCCGAACGCGCCGCTTGACGTCAGCGCGTTGTAACCCCGAAAGTCGTCGAAGTAAAACAATACGCTCGTCGGATCGTGAAGGTGCATGGCGTACAAGTCGCCAAACAGCTCGGGAGTCCAACGGCGAAGTTCACCCGTGCCCTCCGCTTCAAGTCGTAAGTAACCCATGAGTATCAACTCCTGATTGGTGAATGTGTCTTTACCGAAACGAGTTACGCCGGATCGGACTTGGCCGCTACGCCGCTGCGGCGCGGATCGACGTCGAGGATGTTGTAAGTCAGGTCCGTGAAGCAGTTCCACGTGTTGTGGGACTCGCCCTGAGTCGGGCCACTTTCCCGAAGGTAATCGCCCTTCAGACAGACCGGGTAGAACGTCGAGTGATCGACGGCATAGACCGGGTCAGTCGTCGAATCGTCGTCCAACTGCGGGATGTAGATGATGGGGTGCCCCGCGATGTATGCGGCCCCATCGAACATTGCGAGGTCCTTCCCAAGATTCGAGTTGTGGCTGCGAACCACGTCTTCAAACCCGGAAATCGTTTCCTCGTTGCAATAGAGACGGTACCGGTCACGAATCTGGCCACGGTAGTCCGGGTGGCTGATCGGGCTGACGAACCGGCACTTGCGGAGCATCGTCCTCAGCTTCTTCACAAGATCGTTGTCGCTCACTTCGGTATAAGTGATCGAGTAGTTCTTGAAGTTCGGGACGTTCGTCGGGTTGATGCCGCCCTTCGTGGTATGACCAGTCGGGGCACCGCCCGTGAAGCCATCCGTCGCGTTGTAGACGATCCAATACTTGAGTGCCCACGGATTGACCGTGTCGGCCGCAGCGGGCGCGGACCCGAAACCCAATTCCTCAATCTCTTCCACCAAACCTAATAGCGACGCGATCCGCCGAGGCTTGATGATATTGAGGATGAGTTCCTTCCCGCTGTTCATCAGAACATCGGTCTGGTAGACGATGCCCCAGTCCGTTTGCGCGTGAACCCACTCGACGCTCATGGTCGTCAGCACGTCGATGATGTTCACCGCATCCGGCTGCAGAAATCCGACGTGCTTGGCGGCTGCCCGATTCAGCTTGTGCATCAGCGTCTTCTGAATCTTGTAACCGCTCGAAAACATCACCTTGTCCCGCTTGAACCAGCGGGAGAAGACTTCGTAAAAAGGAAGGTTCTGCGCGATCTGCTGAAACCGCAACCTTCCCTCCTCAACGCGCGTCGTTACGACGATGTCGGGAATGTCGCTTGCTTGAAGAGTCGGCATTCGAAGTTACTCCTGTATCAGATTTCTCCGTCTAACTCTTCGTCGTCCTTCGCGGTGAAGCCAGCTTTCGGATACTTCTTGTTCAATGTGGCAAGAAGCTGGTCCTGCTTGGCTTCCGGTGCTCGCCTCTGAGTCGGTCGATTCAGATGGGTGCGCCGTGCCGGGCTTCCGTTGGAGCTTGACGAGTTGCCGGAAAGTAGTTTTTGAAACTTGTCGGGAAAGCGGTGCATCAAGCCGAATCCGATCTCGCGTTGGAGATCCATCGGCTCAAAGCCACGCTGGGAATTGACGTCGCGGACTGCTTGGACTGCCGCCAACAGTTCGTTGCGGTACTCAAGGGCCAACCTGGCAGTTGGATCGGTTTGCCCCCTGCTGGCAAGTTCTTCGAAGTCGCCTTCTCCAAACACATCCTGCCACTCACCACCCAAGGCTTGGACAGCCTTGTCGAACTGGCGCACTTCCGCCTCCAACTGCTGTTCCGCGGATTGCTTCTCGCGGTCAGAAAGGGAGGTTCGAAGCGCGTCGAACTGACGCTGATTGTGCTCATTCATGCGCCGAATCGTGTCCTGAAGTTGCTCGTCGAGAACTTCGACGTCTTGTTCAGTCAACTCGAACGGCTTGAATTCGCTCGTTTCAGCGTCAGTCTCTGGTTTGGGTGGACTGGCCGGAGGACTGGCCTGCGGTCGCCTGTACGGCTGAACGCTTGCCTGCCCTTCTGCCGGCTTGGAAGCCAGCCGTTGCCCGCGACCACGAATGAAAGCGTATAGCGCCTCGGGGGTACCGAGTCCGTCCGCTTTCGCCGCGTCGGCATTAGAGTATCCCGCCATCTGCAAAAGCAGCGGCGGAAGTTCCGGTTCAGTCGAATCACTCGGCTCGGGAGGCTGCTCCCTGCCTGTCTCGCCTGCGGGCTCCTGATCCGGTTCGGGCTCGCCTGCGGTATCCTCCGGCGGACTTTCCTCGCCGGGTTGTGTTGGTTTGGTTCCGTCTGCGATGTCGGCTTCCAGCGTGGAACTGGCCGGTTCTGACTGCTTCCCCTTCTCTCCGCCAATGCCCATCGGAACGCCGTCATCGGGCCCCTCGGCGAAGTTATCCAGAATCTCGTCATCGCTCTCGCTGAAATCCTGCGTGTTCGACGGGAATGGATTCGGGGTAGTGCCAGTCTGAAGGGACGTGGGGTGTTCTTCTTGCGACATCGTAGCCTCAATAAAAAACGGAAGGGCCATGCCGGTGGCACAACCATCCCGTTAGAGGCTGTCGCTAAGAACGGGAATTCGACACTCTCGGGCGCGAATCCGAAAGTTGCCTGTTTCCGTTCAGGCTGTGCCCCACGGCACAGCCCTTCCTAATGTCAAATTATCCTGTGTTCTCCTCGGTTGGCCGAATATCATACTCGTTCATGACGGAGTTGACAGCACCAGCTGGAACATCGTCCGGCATCTGTTCCAGTTCTTTAATCACGCGCCGCACCCGCGCGCGGCCTGCATTCATCTCGTCCGTCCGCCGGCGACCGCTGTTTTGGAACTTGCCGTTCTCGTCCATGTGGCCATAGCCATCACGCCCGGTCTTCATTCCCAAAGCCTTGGCCAGGGCGTCGTGTTGTTTCACGCTGCTGATGATCGGGCGTCCTTCAGCATCGAATTCCGTCAGTAAGCCCTGCCTGCGCAACTGCTCCTGCACTGCCACCACTTCACTCGGGTGAACTGCCATGGCGTTCGACTTGTACGGAAACATCGAATGCCCGACGATCGTGCTGGGGCGGTTAACTTCCACTGTCTCGCCCGCGACGCTGTCGTACCGGAAGTACCTCGCGCCCGTCTTCTTCAGCCGCGTGTGGCTTAGCTTGCCGTTAATCGCCTGCATCTGGGCTCGCATCTCTTCGGTGATTGCGCTCATGATCTCAGCCTTTCTGCCAATTCCATTGTCGGCGGCGGAAGTGCTTCGATCTCCGCTATCACTTCTTCGACTAGCGATTGCATCTCTGACAGCAGAGACTCGGCCGACTCGAACGCCACCCATGGAAGCTCTCCGTTGCCTGTACTATACAAGCCCGTTGGTTCGTGTGGCTTTTTCGTTGTGACAGTAAGAGTAATCGCACAAAGCGGGTGCCTGGACAGCGACCAATGTAATCGCCACCGATCGCGGTCGTACACTATCGCGTCAACAGCAATTTCAGCGGCATATAGCGCACGTTTGGGAGTCATCTCGTCTGCAATCGTGGTCATTTAGGCCGCTCCACGTTACTATCCACGGAATTCCAGTGTCCACGGAATTCCATCCAACTCTGCTATCATTGAGTCAACCAACACCTGAAGACCGTAAATCAACTTGTTGCGCGATTCGTAATCGTCCGGAGCGATGCCATCTGATATGCTCATAAATTCATGCTTTTCATCAAGATACTTCACATGAACGTCAACACGCACTGCAAGTGGATTCCCTGGGCAGGGGTAGGCGAGTACATACCATTCATCACGATCATACTCCACTTCACGCAGAGCTGCATTCACGGCATCAAGACGCTGCTTCTGTGTCATGGTGCTCCCCCGTTTCCATTATTTCCCGCAGACAGCATCATTTGCAATGCTTGCTGCCCTGGCGCCATCCCGGTCCTGCCGCCTCCACTGGACACATTCCGGCGAATGTACTCGCGCGGCATGCCGCCCACGTTCATGCTCGGCATCCGATCCATCTTCCCCGGTTGGGCTGTGATCGGCTGGCCGGATGCCCGAAGAATCTCCGACAATTCCGTCAAACCCGTGTACCGAGTAATCATCCGCCACAAGTCTTCCACGTCCAGTTCAATGCCTACCTGGGAATAGACCATCGCTGCCTGGGCGATCTGCGCCATGCGAGGCAGCAGATCCATAATCATCTGCAGTCGCTGCTCAGGCGAGCGGTGACGGACGCTGAATGGATCAACCTCGAACTCGAACAGAAAGAATGACCTCGTCCTGCGTTCCGGCCCCCAAGGACGATCCGGAAGTTCAATATCAGTTCCCTTGACTCGCTTGGTCAGCTTCCGAATGCGTGTCGGATCGGTGTATTCGTACCATGCCAAGTCAGTCATCACGCCTTTCAGAAACGTCATGAACCGATCTTGCAATTCGTCGACCAACCCATTCGCTCCAGACAGCTCTATCTCCTGCTGGGTAGCGGTGCCTGCGTCGCTGGCCAGGCCGCCAAGCGAATTCAGATTGCCGCCCAGCCATTGATACATGTCGAGCAGGCCCTGTGTGAATGCGTACGATTGCTGGTCTACACCGCCAGAGCGGATTTCCCCAGTGTTCTTGGGGTCCATCAGCTGCAGAACATCGCCATCCACGGCGTTTTGAATCGTCCTGTCGTCGCCAGCGTTAGCAGCAGCTGGCGTAATCGTCGGATTCGTCTTCTGCCGGTCCAGTTGATTGCCGAGTTTGCGAATCGCTCGATTCAACAGCTTCGCCATGCTCTCAAGGTGCCCTCCAGTGGACACTGGCATGATGTTGCCTGGAATCGGATCAGGCCGCAGAAGATGATACGGCCCGTTCTCAGGACCATGCCACGATTCAACTCGCAGCGGTTGGCTCTGACCGTCGGCAGGGATCGTGAGAATGAAGCCTTCCCTGGGAAGCCAGATGTCCCACACGGTGACGTATCGCCGCAACTCGTCGCGCAGTACGGACTGATGAACGCCCATCCGCTGGACACTTTCTTCGCCCGCATTCTGCCGCAAGTCTTCGTCTTGGCGTTGCTCACCCTTGTCCAGAGAGCGAACTACGTCCTGGTCATACGCCGGGTTTCCAATCAGGTCGCTGACCGCTATGCGGTACTTGTCACCGGCCCAGTCAATCTCTTCCCATCGCTTCGCATTCGTGTCGTAAGCGAAGTTTTCCAGCAGAATCGGATCGCAGAACGGCTGGTCGCCATCGTGAAGAAATCCCTGGGACTCGTGCATGTCGCGGCTGACAACCCCAACCTTGACAATGCCGATGCTCTGAAGACCCTGGTGGACAACCTCCTTGAGCGTTTCCTTCAGGCCGATCTCGCGGTACAACTGTTCGCATGCCAAAGATAGCTCGTACGCTTCTGGGTTCGCCCTGGGAGTACGAGACCTCACATTGGCCTTGGGCTCCCCGCTGATGAGTCGACGCTGGTAAATCCTCACCGCGAGGCTGTAGACATTGAGCGGAGTATCTACCTCTTCTTCGTTGGTCCCGTGGCCATGACCGGCGTAGAGTTCCTCGCGAGACTTGTTCTGCTCACGGAACGTCTCCAACTCTTTCTCGGCCATGGCGACCTGGTCGTGAAGTCGCTTGATGAATTCAGCCGAAAGAGGTCCTTCGTTTTTGGCAACTGGATCGCTGGGCCGTTCCGGCAACGGAAGGCCCATGCCAACTGCGGCCTGGACTCCGCCACCCAGGATAGGATAAGACTGGGCGACCATTTAACTCTCTCAGTTTGCGTCGCGGCGGCGATCTTCGTACATCTCGCCAAGCTGCGTGGACGCCCGCTCGTCGAGCGTGTCTTCGTCGATCGGATGAGTGGGGTCGCTGTCAGACTCCCACCAGTCACCTACGAGATCATCGTTCGAACGTGCGTCTTTAGCAGCTGCGCGAACTCGGCGGTGTGCCTCGTCCATGATCTAAGCCTTTATGAAAAACGGGCGGCCAAGAAACGAAAAAAGAGGGCCAACGCTTTTTTTCGCGCGGCCCCCTCAAAAGGCAGCGATGTTTGAGGCATCTAGGCGGTAGCTACTCCGCTTATGCCGTTGTTGAGCCCGCGCCGAAAGCGCTGGCCCTCTATTGCCTCCCGAAGTTAGTAACCCTTCTTGCCTCCGCCTCCGCCGTCACCGACTGGAATCGAACCACTGACCCCCGCCGACGATGCGCTGCTGTGGCCGAAGTTCTTCGGTGGATCACTGCCGGCCGACTTGGCGTCGCCCTGCTCGCCTTCGACGCCCATAATCTTTCTCTCAACGGCCTTTCCGGCTTCGTCCTTCATCGACTCGCTCCTTACAGGAAGACTGGGTAATTTACCTAAGCTCACTGTAAGGCTATGGTTTACAGCGATCCCTGTCAACAGAAGTCTTACTGACTGACGGTCGTAACATCTTGCGGGAACGTGAAATGCTTCCGAACCTCTTCGGGCACTGATTCCCACTGA
>Ga0214472_10003059_pt1 | contig 17789 bp, 11 predicted proteins | sample RVTome_6_FD_207662 | JGI IMG/M metagenome (GOLD analysis project Ga0214472, IMG submission 207662) | Soil microbial communities from uranium-contaminated site in the Upper Colorado River Basin, Wyoming, United States - RVT140D175 | ecosystem: Environmental > Terrestrial > Soil > Contaminated >...
CGCCTGGACGGCATGGGCCGGGCCATCCGGGCCGCCCTGGAGGCGGCCCCGCCGGTGGCCGCCTCGAGGCGCTAGCACAGACTGAACTGACGCCGTCCGTTCACGACGTCAGTTCAGTCTCTTGTCTTGACGTTGCCAGCCGGTCTTCAAAGAAGTCCTTGTCCGCACGTTGTCATCCGTCAAGCCCGTTGTTAGCCACTCCGATCGCCCCATCTATCCGAACCGCGTCGGCTCCCACCGGAGGCCCAGGTTCACGATCCGCTGGAGGAGGTCGCCGTACGCGATCCCCGACTTCTTCGCCGACTGCGCGAAGTCCTCGTCGTAGGAGAGCTGCGGGTTGGGGTTGGCCTCGATGACGTACACCCCCGCGGTCTCGCTCAGCCGCAGGTCGATGCGCGCGTACCCGCTGAGCATGAGGTTCCGGTAGACCCGCTTGCACATGTCGCGGATCTTCTCCTTGACCCCGCTCGGGAGGTCGCGGGCCTCCTCGCTCACGATGCCGTGCTTCTTCTGGTACTTCAGGCTCCACTTCAGCCGCTCGGTGGCAATCCGGCGGACCTCCTCCGGCATCTTGGTGAAGGACAGCTCCCAGATGGGCAGCACCTCCAGCCGGTCGTTCCCCACCACGCCCACGTAGAGCTCGCGCCCGTCGATGAACTGCTCCACCAGGGCGTCGGTGTCGGTGCTCTCGTGGATGAACTTCACGCGCTCTTCGAGCTTCTCGTCGGTCTCCACCACCGAGGCCTGCGAGATGCCGATGGAGGCGTCGAGGTTCAAGGACTTGACGAAAAGGGGGAAGCGCAGCCGCCGGGGCCGCCGGATGCGGCGGCCGCGGGGGAAGATCGCGAAGCCGGGCACGGGGATGCGGTGATACGACAGGAGCTTCTTGGCGATCGACTTGTCCCGGGCCAGGAGCAGCCCCCGGGAGTTGCACCCCGTGTAGGGCAGCTTCAGCAGCTCGAGGTAGGCCACCACGTTCTGGTCGAAGGTGGAGACGTCGGCGAAGCCCTCCACCAGGTTGAAGGCGATGTGGGGCTTGAACTCGTCGACGGTGGTGCGCACCGGCCGCAGGTCGCTGCCGATCCCCAGGGCCCGCACCTCGTGGCCCAGCTCCCCGAGGGTCTGCATCACATCGTGCTCGGTCTTCCAGGGGGCGCTCTCCAGGGCCTCGCCCTTGAGGGTGACCTCCTCGGGGGGGATGAGGTCCTCGTGCATGAGGGCCAGGACCCGGAGCTTCTTGGAGGAGGTGACCTTGGCCTTCCTCACAGCGGCACCCGGTGGCCGCCGCTGTGGAGCTGGTTCATCACCTCGACCGCGAGCAGCACGGAGAACTCGCGCTCCACATCTTGCTCTGGTCCGGCCAGCCTCAGGCGCAGCTCGCTGCAGCGCGCGATCATCCCCCTGAGGACGCCGTCCACCACGTATTGGCGCTGGCCCGTCCAGCGCGAGACCCGGGCGCGCACGGGCTTGCGCACCCGCGACAGCCAGCGCGCGGCCGCGGGCTGGCGCGCGTGCTCGGGCGACCGCGAGAAGAGCCGCAGGAGGTCGCGGTCGTAGGACGGCGGGTGGTCGATCCCGTAGTGCCCCCGCCGCTGCGCGTAGTGCGCGCGCAGCGTCTTGCGCAGCGAGGACAGGTTGTCGGGCCGGTGGCGCGAGGTCTCTAGCGGCGGCCGGGACGCGATCCGCCCCATGACCTTGTCCACGTACTCGAGCTTGCGCAGCGCGGGCCAGCGCGAGTACCGCCTCCGCCAGTCCGAGCCCGGGGTGAGCCACACCGCGAAGGTCTCGGCGAAGTCCTCGTCGGGGTGGCTCTGCGCGTACCAGGCGTCGAGGTGGCGCACGAAGCTCTTGCTGTAGGGCCGCGGGGAATAGGAGTCCGGGTACGGCTCCGAGGTCCGCCCGAACAGCTCACGGCGGCGCGGGCGGCGGCGCAGGCGGTAGGCGTTCTCGATGGCGTGGCCGGTCTCGTGGCGGAGGATCTTCAGGCCCCACTCCCGGGTCCCGCCTTCGACCTCGCGCATCTGCGCCATCTCCAGCCTGGCCAGGCGCGGGTGGGCCAGGTAGAACGGGATCGCGATCCCGGGCTCGCCGTCGGGGCAGAACCACTCGTCGGAGAGCCAGAAATGGGGACGGAAGACGAGGCCCCGCCCTTCCAGCTCGCGGTACAGCTCCAGGGTGCGGTCCTCGATCTCGCTGCCCTCGATGCGGACTCCCAGGTCGCACAGGCGCAGGTCCAGGAGCTTCTCGTCGTCCCACCCCGCCCATTCCGGCGCCGGCTCCGGGCCCGGAACGGAACGCGGGGACGGGGCGGAGGGGCCCTCCGTGACGGCTCCCGCCGAAGCGTCCCCCGCACCGGCCACCGCAGCACCTCCGGCGCAGGCTAGCGTCTAAGCGCCCAGGCGGTCAATCCGCGTGCGCTAGCGCGCATCGATCCTCTCGTCGCGGTGCACGTCGCCGGAATCCTCCGCCTCGAGGGGGCGGCCGTCCACGGCCAGGGCGGGCGGGTGGAGGGCGCGGGCCCCTTCGACGGCCGCCGCCGCCAACAGCGCGAGGGTGGTGGCGCGCAGGACCCTCCCGGGCTCCCGGTCGCGGAGGCCCGGGATCCATCGCGCCGCGCCCAGGGCGACGAGCACGGCCACCACCGGGAACGTGGAGGCCCCTTGTCGGGCATAGCCGAAGAACGCGGCCGTCACCGCCAGCTTCGAGGCCAGGAAGAGCAGCCAGGGGTAGAGCGCCGGCTGCCGCCAGCCGGCCGCCAGGCCCAGCGCGCAGCCCGCGAGGAGGGCGGTCGACCACACCGCGGTCCGCCATCCCCGATCGGGGACCGCGAGGTCCACGGCGCGGCGCAGCCGCGGCAGGCCCAGGGGCAGGTCAAAGCCCGTGAGCCCGAGGGTCGCCCCCGACCAGAAGATGCGCAGCTTGCGCCAGGCGTGGGCGATGGCACCGGCGGGGCCGCGGGCGGCAAGCCAGCCCCATCCGACGCGGTACCCCTCGTTCACGAGGCGCACGTGGGGAGGGTAGACGAACGACAGGTCGGGAGGCGGCAGGCCGGAGACGAGCGCCGGCGGGTAGCGGCCGGGCTGCGCGGCCAGCGGCGGGGGCTCGTCGAGGGCGGCGCGCGTGAACCCGCCGGCCGCGCGGGGGTGGTTGGCGAGGGCGAAGTTCAGCGGGCCGTACAGCGACACGAACGGCGCGCCACCGAGCGGACGCGGACGATATCCGAACGCCTCGTCGAGTATGCGGAGGTCTTCGCCCCGAACCTGGCCGCCGCCGCGGTGGAGGACGGTGGCCGCCACGAACGCGGACGCGGCGTCCCGGGCGAAGGCCGGGAGCCGATCGCGCTCCGCGCGGGCCGCCTCGTCCCAGGGCATCCAGGCGAGGCTCGCGGCCACGCGGCGCACCATGCGCTGCGACGGATCGTCGGGGCCCGTGTCCGTGTTGAACGTCCGCACCGAGCCCCAGGCCGCGACGTGCCAGGGCACGAGCGGCGCCGCGAAGCAGAGGAGGGAGACGGCAAGGCCTTTGGGGATGAAGCCCGCGCCCCGGGCGGCGCCGCGCGCGCCGCGCCACCAGAGCGCGGCCAGGACGGCGAGGAAGAGCGCGTAGAAGAGCGCGTGCTCAACTCTAAACAGACATGCCAGGCCATGCAGCGCTGACCAGACGGCCAGCACAGCCCAGCGAGGCCCCGCCCGGAGGTCCTCGAAGAGGCACAGCGATCCCACCGCGAGGGCGAGATACGGCGTCTCGCTGTCGACGGAGCTCGCGAGGATCAGCAGGCCGGTGGAGGCCGCGCACGCGGCGGCCGCGATCGCCGCCACCACGAGGCCGAAGGACCGGAGCGCCGCCACGTAGACGAGCAGCACCACCACCGCGCCGAGCAACGCCCAGCAGACCTTGAGGGCGGCGATCTCCGCGGCCCGGCCGTCCCAGAGGGCCGCCACCAGGTAGCCGGTGCCCGGTGGATGGATGGGAAGGTCCAGCTCGAAAGGCCGCCCCGCGAGCAGGGCCGCGGCGTACTCGACCCACAGCGCGGCGTCGCCCTTGAAGAACACCCCGTGCGGCCAGGCCCGGTCGGGAGTGGCCCGGGTGAAGAGCAGCCGCGCCGCGAGGGCCGCCAGGAAGACGAGCCCGCCGAGAGCGACGTGCGGCCGGCGCCAGGCCGGCGCCGCGCCGGGGGGGCTCGCCGCGCGCGACGCCGGCCCGATCCTGCGCGACCTCTTGCCCCGGGGCGCGGCCACGGCGCAGGCTAGCGTCGCCGGTGGAGAGGGTCAATCGGTCGGATACAATCGTCCCCACCGGGACGACATGGCGCCCTCCGACGGCGAGGACGATCCGCTGGGCCGCGACGTCTCCACGCTGGGGCGGCTCCTGGGCGAGGTACTCCGGGAGCAGGAGGGCGAGCCCGGGTTCCAGCTGGTCGAGGACTATCGCGCGCGCACCAAGGCCCTGCGGGGGGCGGAGGCCTTCCCCGCCGATTTCGGCGACGCGGGAGCGCGGCTGCTGGAGCGGACCGCGGCCTTGAGCCTGGCCCAGGCTCGGCTGCTGGTCCGCGCCTTCACGTCCTACTTCCACCTCGTCAACATGGCCGAGGAGCGCCACCGCCTGCGCGTCCTGCGGCGCAGGGAGGCGACGGGGGCGGGGTCCCCCCGGGTGGAGTCGATCGCGGAGGCCATGGCGGAGGCGGCGCGGGCCGGGGTGGGCGCGGACCGCGTGCGCGCCTTCCTCGCCCGCTGCACGGTGGAGCCCGTCTTCACCGCGCACCCCACCGAGGCGCGGCGGCGGACGGTCCTGCAGAAGCTCCGCCGGATGGCGTCGCTCGTGGAGGCCCTCGACGATCCCCGCCGCCCACCGCTGGAGGTGGCCGAGCTGCACGAGCGGATCCGCGAAGAGATCGCGGGGCTGTGGCTGACGGAGGAGGTCCGCCGTCACGCGCCCACCGTCCTCGACGAGGTGCGTAACGGCCTCTTCTACTTCGAGGAGTCCCTGTGGGGGGCGGTGCCGCGGCTGCACCGCGAGATGGAGTCCGCGCTGGCCGCGGCCTACCCCGGCGAGGCCCTGGCGCTGCCGCCCTTCCTGCGCTTCGGATCGTGGATGGGCGGCGATCGCGACGGCCACCCCCACGTCACCGCGCGCGTCACCGAGGCCGCGCTGCGGATCCAGAAGGACACCGCCCTCGCCCTCTACGCGAGCGAGCTGGAGGGCCTGCAGCGGCGCCTTTCGATGAGGGCCGACGCGGCCGACGCCCTCCCGGGCCTGGCGGCGTCGCTGGACGCGGACGCGCGGATCATGCCCGAGCTGGCCGCCACCCTCGGCCGGGACTTCCAGGGCGAGCCGTTCCGCCGCAAGACGGGCCTCATGCTGGCGCGCGTGCAGGCGGCGCGGCGTCTCAACGCGGCGCGGCTCACGGAGACCGCGCCGCCGGAGGGAGAGGGGGAGGACCCGCGCCTGTGGCGCACCGCCGCCGCCCCCGAGCCGCCCCGCCCGGACGATGCGCGCGTCGCCTACCGGCGCCCCTCCGAGGTCCTGGCCGACGTCTCCGTGATGCGCGAGGCCCTCCACGCGCTGCGCGGGGGCCGCATCGCCGAGGGATCGCTGCGCGACTTCCAGCGGCGGCTGGAGGTCTTCGGCTTCCACCTGGCGCGGCTGGACCTCCGCCAGCACAGCCAGGTGCACGCCCCCGCCACGGCCGAGCTCCTCCGCGCCGCCGGGATCGAGGACGACTACGCATCGCTCGACGAGCCGGCGCGCGTGGCCCTCCTGGCCCGGGCGCTGGAGAGCCCGCACGGGCCGGCCACGGGCGGGGCCGCGCCGTCGGACCAGACGGCCGAGGTCATGGCCGTCTTCGCCGCGGCGCGGGAGCTCCAGGAGGAGCTCGGGCCCGAGGCGCTGAACGTCTACGTCGTTTCCATGACCGCGGGGGCCAGCGACGTCCTCGAGCCGCTGCTCTTCGCGAAGGCGGCCGGCCTCTTCCATCCGCGGACGGGCGCCGCTCCGGCGCGCAGCACGCTGCACGTGGTGCCTCTCTTCGAGACCATCGAGGACCTGCATCGCTGCGGGGGGCTCATGCGCGAGCTGTTCGCCCTGCCCGTCTACGCCGCGCACCTCGAGGCCTGGGGACGGCGGCAGCAGGTGATGCTCGGCTACTCGGACAGCAACAAGGACGGCGGCTTCGTGGCCGCGAGCTGGGAGCTCTACAAGGCGCAGCGCGCCCTGGCCGAGGCCTGCGGAGAGGCGGGGATCGAGCTGCTGCTCTTCCACGGCCGCGGCGGGGCCATCGGCCGCGGCGGGGGCCCGACCAACCGGGCCATACTCGGCCAGCCACCGGGCACGCTCGACGGGGGGCTCCGTCTCACCGAGCAGGGCGAGGTGGCCTTCGCCCGCTACTCGAACCCGGACATCGCGCACCGCCACCTGGAGCAGACGGTCAACGCGGTGATCCGCGCGAGCCTGAGGCCGCTGGACGAGGCCACGACCGACGTGCGCGCGGACTGGACGGCGGCCATGGACCGGATGTCGGCGGCGGCGCAGGAGGCGTACCGCCGCCTGGTGTACGAGGACCCGGGCTTCCTCGACTACTTCCGGCAGGCCACGCCCATCGACGAGGTCGCGGACCTGCGCATCGGGTCGCGGCCGGCCAAACGTCAGGCCGGCGGCCGCATCCAGGACCTGCGGGCGATCCCGTGGGTGTTCAGCTGGACGCAGAGCCGGCACGGGATCCCCGGCTGGTTCGGCCTGGGTACCGCGCTCGAGACGGAGTCAGGGCGCGAGGGGGAGGCCGGGCGGCGGCGGCTTCGGGAGATGTACCGCGAGTGGGCCTTCTTCCGCTCGCTGCTCGACAACGCGCAGATCAGCCTGGGCAAGTCGGACCTGGCGGTGGCGCGGCTCTACGACGGCCTGGCGGAGCCGCCGGACCTGCGGGGCCGGGTCTTCGCCGCCATCGCGGAGGAGTGGCGGCGCACCGCGAGAGCCGTCCTGTCCGTGACCGGGCAGCCCGCGATACTGTCGGGCTCGCCGGTGCTGCGCCAATCGATCCGCCTGCGCAACCCCTACGTGGACCCCATGAGCTTCGCGCAGGTCAGCCTGCTGGCCCGGCTCCGAAGCCTGCCCGACGACTCGCCCGAGCGGGATGCCGTGCGGAGCCTCGTGGCCTTGAGCATCAACGGCGTGGCGGCGGGCCTGCAGAACACGGGGTGACGCCCGCCTACATCGACGCGTCCTGGACGATCTCCCACCCGTTCCCGCGCGGGCGCAGCACGAGCAGCGTGAGGCCCGACGCCGCGGGCTTGTCGGGATAGGCGAGGGTCCAGCGGGCCACCACCGACGCGCCGTGCACGTCGGCGAGCCGGATCTCCACCACATCCAACGACAGCGTCCCCATGGCCGCCTTGTCGGGGTACCGCTTGCGGTAACGGTCCAGCACCGCGCGCCTGCCGCGGGTCAGGCCCGTGGGCGACACGAACACGGCGTCCTCGGCGTACACGGACACGAAGCTCTCGAGGTCGCCGCGGTTCCAGGCCTGGACCTGGCGGTCCAGCACCGCGGCCACCGCGCTGCGGACCTCCTCCGCTCGCCGCGCCGGGGCGGTGGGCTCCGGCGGCGCGCCGGCCGGGCACGCCGCCGACAGGACGATCAGGAGCAGACCGAGCACCAGGCCTCCGGCGGCTAGAACGCCTCCTTGTTCACGATGTACGGCATCTTCTTGGGGTCGCCGTCGTAGCGCTTCTCCAGGACGTCGATGACGGCCTGCACCGTGCGCCCGGCCATGCCGACGTTGGGGTCGGGCGAGAGGCGCGTGGCCTGGGCCGCGGAGGCGAAGTGGTGGAACATCCGCAGCTTCAGCGCCAGACGCTCGTCCCGGAGCGGGCTGTCGGCGGGCAGCGGCTCCTTCTCGAAGACGTCGAGCGCGGCCCCGGCGATCCAGCCCTCGTGCAGCGCCTTGGCCAGGGCGTTCTCGTCCACCACCGGTCCGCGCGAGGTGTTCACCAGGTAGGCCGTGGGCTTCATCATCTTCAGGCGCCGCTCGTCCATCAGGTGGAAGGTCGGCTCCTCGGACTCGCCGGGGCGGGTGAGGGCCACGTGCAGCGTCACGAAGTCCGCCCGCTTCAGGGCCTCCTCGAAAGGCACGTACTCGATCTTCTGCAGCCGCGGCGTGAGCCCCTCCTCGTGGCGCAGCTTCATGACCCGGCGCACGCCCTCCACGAACTTGTGGTCCTGGTAGGCGGGGTCGTGGCACAGGACGTCCATGTCGAACCCCACCGCCTTCTTGATGAAGCTCTTGCCGATGCGGCCGGTGCCGATCACGGACACGGTCTTGCCCGTCACCTCGTCGCCCAGCCACGGATGGTAGGGATGCCAGGTGGACCACGTCCGCTCGCGCACCATCTGCTCTGAGGGCCAGGTCTTGCGGGCCACGCAGCCCATGATCAGGAACGCGAACTCGGCGGTGGCGTCGGTCAGGACGTCGGCCGTGTGGCTGAACGGGATCCTGTGGGCGTTGGCGGCGGCGCGATCGATGTTGTCGAACCCCACGGCGTCCTGGGCCACGACCTTGAGTCCGGCCGCCTTCCCCGCCGCGAAGACCTCGGCGTCGATCCTGTCCCGCAGCGTGGTGACCAGGGCGTCGACGCCCCCGCGCACCTTCTCGAGGATGAGCTCCCTCGGCGGCGGCTCGACCTTGTCGTAGACCTCGAGCTGCCAGCCCTTCTGCCGCAGGCGGTCCAGGGCCTCCGGCCCGATGTCGCACGTGGCGTAGATGCGGAAGGGACGGCTCAGCGCTCGATCCATCCCTTGATCCGCCGCAGCGCCTCCTCGATGTTCTCCATGCTGGTGGCGTAGGAGAAGCGCAGGTGGCCCTCGCCGAACTCGCCGAAGGCCGTGCCGGAGAGGCAGGCCACGCCCGCCTCGTCCAGGAGGCGGTCCGCCAGCGTGCGGCTCGAGAACCCGGTGCCCGTGATGTTGGGGAAGACGTAGAAGGCCCCCTTGGGACGCACGCAGGACAGCCCGCGGATCTGGCGCAGGCCGTCCACGATCACGTCGCGGCGGCGGCGGAACTCCGCCACCATCCGCTCCACCGCCGACTGGTCCCCCCGGAGGGCCTCGACCCCCGCCATCTGGGTGAAGGTCGCGGTGCAGGAGGTGGCGTTGGTCTGGAGCTTGGCCACGAGCTGGGCCATGGGCGCGGGCATGATCCCGTAGCCGAGCCTCCACCCCGTCATGGCGTAGGTCTTGGAGAACCCGTCCAGGATGATGGCCAGCGGCTCCATGCCGGGCAGGGCGGCGATCGAGCGGTGCTCTCCGTCGTAGAGGGTCCGGCCGTAGATCTCGTCCGAGAGGACGGGCACCCCGTGCTTGGCGGCGGCGTCGGCGATGGCGCGCAGTCCGCTCTCGGGGATGGTGCCCCCCGTGGGGTTGTGCGGATAGTTCAGGATGATGAGCCGCGTGCGCGGGCCCACGCGATCGCAGAGCTGGTCCACGTCGAGGGTGAAGGCCTTCTCCTCCAGCAGCCGCACGGGCACGGGGTTGCCGCCGATGTACCGGATCATCGACTCGTAGATGGGGAACCCGGGGTTCGGGTACAAGACCTCGTCACCCTCGTCCACCAGGGCCAGGATCACGAAGAACATGATCGGCTTGGCCCCCGGCGTCACCACCACCATCTCCGGCGTCGCGCGCACGCCGCGCCACCGCGAGGAGTCCTCGGCGATGGCCTGCCGCAGCTCCGGGATCCCCGCCGCGGGCCCGTAGTGGGTGGCCCCGGCCTTCAGGGCCCGGACTCCAGCCTCGACGATGGGGGGGGGGGTGTCGAAGTCCGGCTCCCCGATCTCGAGGTGGACCACGCTCCGGCCCTGGGCCTCCAGGGCCCGGGCGCGGACCAGCACCTCGAAGGCGGTCTCCGTCCCGAGCCGCGCCATCCGCTGTGAAAGCCTCATGCATCCCTCCCGGCGGAGGAGATACTAACCTGAGGACGGGGCGGCGTGGCCGCGACCCGGCGCGCGGAGCCGCGCCGTACGAGGACGGCCGTCCAGCAGGCCAACAGGAGCACGTTGGCGGCCGCGTTGGCGAGGGACAAGGCCAGCCGGGCTCCGTGAAGATGCATGAAATGCTCCAGCTCAGGGCCCCAGATCTCCGGCGAGTGCAGGACGAGGTTGACCAGGAGGGTCACCGTCACCACGGCGAACGCCACCCGGGGCCACCACCCCTCGTGGAGGGTGATCGCCAGCAAGGGGAGGACGAAGAAGGAATGGTTCTCGTGGGCCTGCACCGTCAGGACATACCAGGCGAAGGCATAGTAGGGCGCGACGGTGCTCACGGCCTGGCTCCGCGTGAGCCACAGGGCCACCGACGCGGCGGCCACGACGAGTCCGGTGGCCACCTGCCGATACGTGATCTCTCCCCACAACCCCTCGTGGGCCCAAAGGCCCTCCCAGTTCGTCCCACCGGTGACCAGCCACCAGAAGTTGTGCGCGCCCGCGTTCACGTAGGGCATCCATCCGGCGATGCGGCCCGGAAGATCCAGCAGCTGGCGCCAGGTGCCGCTCACCACGAAAGGCAGAGCGGGGACCAGCGCTCCCGCCCCGCAGCCGGCGACGAAGCGGCCCATCGCCGACCAGCCCAGAGCCGCCGTCGCTCCCACGAACAGCGGGAGCATCGCCCATGCCTGTGGCTTCGTCATCAAGGCCACGCCGACGGCAAGGCCCGCCCCGCCCGGCCTCCGCGCCGCCAGGAGCAGGACGCCCCCCACCAGCAGGAAGGAGTGGATGGGGTCCGGCTGGCCCCAGTGCGCCACGGCGTAGAGGACCGCCGGGTTCCAGGCGTAGGCGGCGGCGGCCGCGCCTCCCGCCGCGGCCCCCGCGTGCGCGGACACCACCCGGGACACGATGACGGTGCCCACGAGATGGAAGAGGAGGCCGATCGACTTGATCCCCGCGGTCAGCAAGCGACTGTCCAGCGCCCGCTGCAGATCGAAGCTCGGATCGGCGAAGGCGCGGTACGCCGCGCCCGCCAGGCCGTGGAAGTAGAGGGTCACGGGGGGGTAGTCGACGTCGTAGGGCCCGGCCATCGCGTACACGGTGGACAGGCCGTCCAGCGTGATCCGCCGGGACCAGCCTTTCACGCGTTCGATGTCCCCCTCGTAGCCCGGGGTGCCCAGGAGAGGCACGGAGACCAGGGCGGTGACGAGCACGAGGGCCGCCTCGGCGGGCCATGTCCGACGCGCACGCCCGAGGTGGGCCGTCGCCGCTGCCATACCCGTACTAACTTAGCAGGCCGCTTCGTCGGGCGGCCACCGTCGCGATCCACAGGAGGTTTCCGTTGAGGCAGCTGGCGCTCGCCTGGCTCGCCGCCGGGATGATCGCGGGCCGCACGCTGGCGGTCGCGACGCCGGTCCGCTTGGACGAGCCCCTGCCGCTCGACCCCGCGGTCCGCGTCGGCCGACTTCCCAACGGCCTGACCTACTACGTCCGCAGGAACGGCCGCCCGGAGAACCGCGTCTCCCTGCGCCTCGCGGTCGAGGCCGGATCCGTGCTCGAGGAGGAGGACCAGCGCGGGCTGGCGCACTTCCTCGAGCACATGAGCTTCAACGGGAGCGAGCACTTCAAGCCCGGCGCGCTGGTGGCCTACCTGGAGTCCATCGGGGCCCGCTTCGGGGCCGACGCCAACGCCTACACGTCCTTCGACGAGACGGTGTACATGCTCGACGTCCCCACGGACAAGCCGGGCCTGGTGGAGAAGGGCCTCCTGGCGCTGTCCGACTTCGCGGCCCGCGCGACGCTGTCCGACGCCGAGATCGAGAAGGAGCGGGGCGTCGTCCTCGAGGAATGGCGGCTGGGGCAGGGCGCGGGCACCCGCATCCAGCGCCAGCAGCTCCCGGTCCTGCTCCACGGCTCGCGCTACGCGGACCGCCTGCCCATCGGCACGCCCGAGGTCATCCGCGGCTTCAAGAGCGAACGCCTGCGCGCCTTCCACCGGTCCTGGTACCGGCCCGAGCGGATGGCGGTGGTGGCCGTCGGCGACGTGGACCCCGCGGCCGTGGAGGCCCAGATCCGGGCGCGCTTCGCCGACATCCCGAAGAGCCCCCGCGAGGAGCCGCTGCCGGTGTACGACATCCCCGCCCACGCCCAGACGCTCGTGAGCGTGGCCACCGACCCCGAGGCGCGCGGCTCCTCCGTCACCGTGGCCTTCAAGCACCCGAGGACGGAGGAGAAGACGGTCGGCGACTACCGGAGAAATCTGGTCCTGGCGCTCTTCCACTCCTTGGTCAACGCCCGGCTCTCGGAGCGGGCGCGGCGCAGCGACGCGCCCTTCCTGGGGGCGTCGTCGTCGGGGGGCAGCCTGGGCCGGACGGCGGAGACCTACGTGCTGTCGGCGCGCGTGGCGGACGGCGGCATCCAGGCCGGCCTCGAGGCCCTCATCACGGAGGCGGAGCGGGTCCGGCGCCACGGCTTCGCCCCCGCCGAGCTGGAGCGGGTGAAGAAGTCGACGCTCGCCGCCTACGAGCGCGCCTACCTCGAGCGGGACAAGACCGAGAGCGGCTCGCATGCCCGCGAGTACGTCTCCCACTTCCTGGAGGCCGAGCCGGCCCCGGGGATCGAGGCGGAGCACCGGCTGGTCGGACAGCTCCTTCCCGGGATCACCCTCGAGGAGGTGCGCGGCCTGACCGGGACGCTCGTCCACGACGACAGCCGCGTGGTGCTGGCCACCGCGCCCGAGAAGGAGGGCCTGCGCGCGCCGACCGCCGACGAGCTGCGCGCGGCGGTGGCCACGGCCTCCGCGGCTCCCGCCCTTCCCTGGGAGGACACGCTCGCGGGCCGCGAGCTCCTGGAGACGAAGCCGGCGCCCGGCCGGGTCACGGACACGCGGACGATCGAGCCCCTGGGGGTCACGGTGGTCACGCTCTCCAACGGCGTCGGCGTCTGGCTGAAGCCCACGGACTTCAAGAACGACCAGGTGCTGTTCTCCGCCTACGCCCCGGGCGGCGCCTCGATGGCCGAGCCCGCGGATTTCTTCGAGGCCACCGTCTCTTCCGCGGCGGCCAGCGAAGCCGGCTTCGGCGGGTGGAGCCCCGACGACCTGGGCAAGCTCCTGGCCGGGAAGCTCGTGAACGCCTCCCCGCACGTCGGCACCTACACGCACGGGATCTCCGGCGGGAGCACGCCGAAGGACCTGGAGGCGGCGTTGCAGATCGTCTACCTGACGTTCACCCGGCCGAACGACCGGCCCGACTCCTTCGAGGTCCTGCGCAAGCGCCTGATGAGCGCGGTGGTCAACCAGGCCCAGGACCCCGCGGCGGCCTTCGCGGAGAAGGTGCGCGAGGTCAACTCCAAGGGACACTACACGGCGCGGGTCATGAAGCCCGGGGACGTGGCCGCCTTGCGGCACGAGAGGGCGCTCTCCTTCTACAAGAAGGCCTTCGCCAACGCCGCGGACTTCACGTTCTTCTTCGCCGGGGCCTTCAAGGTCGAGGACGTGGTCCCCCTGCTCGTGCAGTACCTGGGCGCCCTGCCCTCGACCGGCACGCGGTCCTCGGCGTTCGTGGACCGCGGCTTGTCCTTCCCCGAACGGCCGGTGCGCGCGCGGGTGGAGAAGGGCCTGGAGCCCAAGAGCCAGACGGTGGTGACGTACTTCGCGGACACGGGCCTGCAGGAGATGGAGATGTACAAGGCCCGCGCCGCGGCCAGCCTGCTGCGCAGCCGGCTTCGCGACATCCTGCGCGAGGAGCTGGGCGGCACCTACGGCGCCTCCGTCGGCTACTCCGACGTGGCCCCCCTGCCCGGGTACGGGACGACGGTCATCTCTTTCGGCAGCTCGCCGGAGAGCGCGGAGAAGCTCGAGCAGGCCGCGCTCCTCGAGGTGGCGCGCCTGCGGAAGGAGGGGCCTTCCGCGGAGGACGTGCAGAAGGTCCAGGAGATCGAGCGGCGCGAGCTGGAGACGGCCTTGAAGCAGAACCCCTATTGGCTGGGGAGCCTACAGACGGTGCACATGCTGGGGTGGGACCCCCTGAGCATCGCGCGGCGCCAGGAGCGGATCCTGCTCTTGACCCGCGACAGCCTGCGCGCGGCCTACGCTCGGTACTTCCCGCTGGACCGTTACACGGTCGTCAGCCTGTTCCCCGAGAAGCGTCCCGCATCCTCTCGCGCCATCCACGGCACAGATCGCGGGCCGCCTCCGGCCAACTCCGTCTCGGTCCTCATCAGGACGGCGCCGATCTCGAGCATCCACCGGGTGGCCGGAAGCCCGAAGCGGATCTCTAGGCCAGGTCCCGCACCGCCCGCACCGCGGCCTCGACCTCGTCCGGCGCATTGAGCAGGCTGCCGGCCAGGCGCGCATAGGACGGCCGGTAGGGGCTGGTCGAGGCCACGATCCGTTGCGCGGCCAGGCGCTCGACCACCACCTCCGGGCCCAGTCCCTCCACCTCGAAGGCCACCAGGCCGGCGGAGAGGCCCGGGTCCCGCGGGGTGTGCAGCTTCACGCGTGGCGCCGCCGCCAGGCCTTCCTTGATCTGCGTGTTCAGCTCCCGGATGCGGGCCGCGATCCGCGCGCGGCCGATCTCGCGGTGGAAGGCAAAGGCGGCGGACAGGGCCCACGTGTGCTCGTAGGCGTGGAACCCGCCCGGCGACATCCACGGGGCCTCGGTCGGACCGGGCTCCGTGCCCGCCATCCAGGCGGTGTAGGGTCCCATCTCGAACGCGGGGACGGTGGGCTGGAGCTCGGCCCACGCCTCCCGACGGCCCCATACGATGCCGGTGCCGCGCGGGCCGAAGATCCACTTGTGCGTGCCGGCGCAGAAGAAGTCCGCGCCCATCCCGGCCACCGGCTCGTCCTCCACGCCGAAGCCATGGACACCGTCGACGATCAGGAGGATGCGGTCGCCGGCGGGGCGGGAGCGGTTGGCCTCGGCCACCACCTCGGCCAGCCGCCGGACGGGCAGCTTCACGCCGGTCGAGGAATGGACCCAGGTCAGACCGACGGAGCGGGTGGCGGGCCGCAGCTCCCGCCGGAGCCTGTCCACGATCTGGTCCTCCCGGGCCTCCGCCCCGCGATCGTAGAGGGCCACCCTGCGCACGCCGGCGCCCGAGCGGCGGGCGGCCAGGCGCGTCGACTCGTGGTGCGAGTAATGGTCGTGGGCGGTGGTCAGCAGCTCCTGGCCCGGGCGGACCGCGAGCCCCGAGTACACCAGGGCCAGGCCTTCGGTGGTGCTGCGCACGAGGGCCACCTCGTCCGGCCTTCCCCCCAGGTACTCGGCCGCCGCGCGCCGCACTTCCTCGGGCTTGTGGAACAGGCCATGCTCAACCACCGCATACGGGTTGCGGTCGATCTCGCGACGCAGGGCCTCGATGGCCTCGCGCACCGGCCGCGGGTGGGACGCGATGTAGAACGAGGCGAAATGCTTCCACTCGCGGGAGGCGTCGAACTGGTCGCGCACCCAGGCCCAGTCCCGCTCGGCCCCGGCCGCGCGCGCCACGGGCTGCCACGGAAGGGGCGAAAGGGCCGGCGGGGAAAGCGCGCCCCCGGCCACCGACAGGCCCGCCGCCTGCAGGAACCGCCGCCGATCCACCGCCATGCTCCACCTCCGGGAATGACGTGCGGACACTATCGCCGCCGCGCCGCGGCTGTCAAAGAGGCCGGCGCCACGAGCGCCGTGGCATGCATGTTGCTTGAAGTGCCCCTGGAGGTATACGCCCATGCGAACCGCGATCGTGCTCCTTTTTCTCCTGCTGCCCGGGTTGGCCTCCGCGCGGCAGGACATGCAGTCCTATACGCCCGACCGCCAGACCGACGCCCCCACTTTCATCAACGCGGAGGTGATCCGCGTGAACCAGACCCTGAACACCGTCACCTTCCGCGGCGAGAGCGGCGAGACCACCCTGACCGTTGACGAGACGGTCGTCGCGGCGCTGGGGTCGCTCCACCCGGGCGGCAAGGTGCTCCTGGGGTACCGCGACGTGACCAGCGGTGATGGCCGCACGACCCGTTACGTCACCGCGGTGAGGTCGGCCTCGCCGGCCTCGGGCGAGCCGGCGCGCGTCGTGCCCGCCAGGCTGACGGCCGGCTCGACGGTCCGCGCGCGGGTCCTGAGCTATGACAAGCGCCGGCGCAGGGTCAGCGTGGTCGACGAGTCGGGGGGCCTGCGCGCGCTGCCCCTACGCTCCGGCGTCGGCGGCGCCGACGCGCTGCTACCCGGCGCCAACGTCGCTCTCAGCCTCGGCGCCGCCAGGGGCGGCACGTTGAACGTCACCGCCATCACGCCGCTCGGCAGCACGCCGATCTTCGCGAGCGGGAACGCATTCCCCGCCGTCAGCGGCCAGTTCGTCACCTTCAACCGGGCGACGGGCTTCGTCACCCTCGACACGACCACCGCCGGACGCGTCACCTTGCCCGTTGCCAGCGGCCTGGCCGGCAACCTCGAGGGGTTGAGGCGCGGGGACAACCTGAGCATCAGCTTCGACGTGAACACCGGCCTGCAGACGCTGCGGACGGCCGGCGCGCCGACCGGACCGGCCGGGGTCGTGACCACGTCCCTGCCCGGCACCGTTTCGCCGATCGCCACCATCATCGGAATCCAGCCCGTCTCTCTCACTCCGGCGCCCACGGTGACAGTGGCGACACCCGTCTCCGTTCCCGCGGGCACGGCTGGCGCGGTCACCACAGGCACGACGGCCACCGGCACGACCACCGTGGGTGGCTCCGCCGTCAGCGGTCCCGTCGTCGTCACGGGCGGCGCCGCGACCTCACCGTTCGCCAACACGGTGCCCAACATTCCGGCGCCGACGCGCGTACAGGGCACGGTCCTTCCGCCGGCCGGGGCCAGCGAGCCGCTGTCCGCCGAAGAGGTGGGCACGATGCGGGCCCAGGGTGAGCGTGACCTCGCCGCCGCGGCGGTGGCCCTGGCGGCGGCGGCCAGCGGGATCGACACAGCGTGGGCCGGCTTCAAGGACCAGTGCCTGCGAGGGGTCACGACGACGCCCACCGTGACCACCGGCCGCGAGTGGTACCTCCTGGCCGACAACCGGATCCCGATCCCGGCCGACGACAGCTGCCGCGCGCTACACACCGACCTCACGGCGCGGGCGCAGGGCTTCCTGTCGCAGCTCGAGACCGTGGAGGACGCGGCCCGCAAGGCGGACGTCCTTCCCGTGCGGGTGCGCGAGGTCTTCGACCGCCACAAGCTGCGCTGATCCGGCGGAGGGGCGCGCGCGTCGTCGCGCCCCTCCACCGTCGCACGCCGCTAGGCCGACGCCTCCACGCGCTCCTTCAGCGCGAGCAGCGCCTCCCGCAGGCGCCGGAGGGAGAGGCGGGCGTCGGCCAGGCGCTCGCCCTCGCTCCGCACGAATCGCGTGTAGGGGCCGATGGCCTCGCGCAGGCGGTGGACGCTCCGCTCCAGCTCGTGGTCGAACTGGCCGGTCATGGCGTCCATCAGCCGCCGGCGCATGGCCGCGACCTTCTCCCGGAGCTCGTTCTTCGCCATGCGCCGCTTGGCGGGCAGCACCAGCAGGCCCAGGACCGACATCGCCCCCGCCGCGAGGATCCCGGTGACGTCGGCGAGCGTGGTACCCGCGAGCACCACGACCACCGCCCCCAGGCCGAGGGCGCCGACCTGCAGGGCGGCCACCCCGGCCACCGCGGCCTGCACCGACTCCGCGAGCCGGCTCGCCTCCGCCTCCTGGTCGTAGGTCTCCACCGCGCGCTGGGCCTCCCGGCGCGCGCTCTCCAGGAGCCGGCCGCGGTCGTGCTCGAAGCCGCCAGCCACGCGGCCCACCATCCGGTCGGCGTGATGGAGCCGCCGGCGCTCC
>Ga0214472_10003060_pt1 | contig 17788 bp, 17 predicted proteins | sample RVTome_6_FD_207662 | JGI IMG/M metagenome (GOLD analysis project Ga0214472, IMG submission 207662) | Soil microbial communities from uranium-contaminated site in the Upper Colorado River Basin, Wyoming, United States - RVT140D175 | ecosystem: Environmental > Terrestrial > Soil > Contaminated >...
ATGTTCAGGTCACTGGTGCAGTCACGATGGACGAGACTGGTCTCACGTTGCCAGCAGAGAGACTGGTTCGCGACGAGTGCAACATCTCATTCGAGACGGCCGTTGCTGCTGACGACATCATGTGCGGGAAAGCCACCGGCGAACTGACCTTACTCTCGTTAGATTGTGTAGCAACTGGTTCTACTACACCAGTCGCTCAAGTGGTTACCGTCGTTGAGTGTACGAGTGCCGGAGCGTCCTGCGCTTCCACGGGTGGGACTATCACGGCAGAGGCCCTGGAAACAAATTACCCGGACGACACGTTTACGGACGACACGATCGCGTTAGGAGCATGGTGGGGTATCCAGACAACTTCGCTAACGACCGCTGCGGATTTCCTGCACTGCCAGGTCTGGTTCCGACGTGCTGACTAGACGATCTTCGATCGAGATTCGCCTGCTGCTGATCCTCGCGTCGTGGTGCTGTTTTGGATTCTTGCCCGCGCAGCCAACGCCGACACCCGCGCCGGTGCAGGTTGCGGTAGTCGTAGTCTGGAGCCAGGCCACGCCGACCGCTACAGCAACCCCAACGGCTACAGCGACTCCGACCGCCACACCCACGGCAACGCCAACCGCGACGCCAGCCTACGCGTGCGCAACTGATATTGCTGTAGACAACTTTTCTACAGATACCATCGGTACGACCTGGCAGCCGGGGAGAGACGCCGATCAAACTAACTGCCCGTGGAGCATCAACGGTACGCAGGCTGGGAATCTCGCCTGGGATGTAGATCATGAATCTCTTTGTGATGTAGACGAGCCGACGATTGGACATAGCACGGATCTGGTCTTGGTAGACCAGTGGGTTTGCGCGAAGTTTATTCACAGAGCAACCATTAACCTGACTGACATGGAGATCATGCTGCGGGCTACCACGCAAACCGCTACGAGCAATTTCTATATTGCTGCTGTAGGAAGTGCTACGGCAGACGTCGATCTCAAGGCTGCCGATGGTGGGGCAAACATAGGAACGTGTACGCTCTCGACTGGTACCATCGATATTGCCACCGACGATATGCTCTGCGCACACCTCTATGGGGCTGGGACCGGAACAGTCATTGAGTTCTGGGAAAATCAGCCATCGGATGATCCCGATACCTGGGGTGCCTCTGGGTGTTGCATCGCGGAAACCGCCATCGCCGGGAAGAGCGGAACTACCTGCACAGCCGCATCGCGATCATTCGGAGATTCTGGGGCCGCAAAAGACACGGGTGGATTCGTGGGTATGGGTGCATTTCAAGGCGGTGGAAACACCTCTGGGGTTATGAGTTTCGACGACTTCCGAGCGGGGACATGCGAATGACGACAGCATTCCGAAACTCGTTTGTGTTTTCGATCCTGCTTTTCTTTTTCACGTCATCGGTTTCTCAATCCCAGGTGGTCGAGGATGATTGGGCGGAAGATCGTTGCCTAGAGTTGGGCAATTCGTTCAGCACTGGAACGTCAGGCGCTCGGTGCGCGTGCAGTGAAACATTTACTGCTGATGAGGGAACGCACGGGCCCCCAAGTAATCCAAGCACTTTTTGGGACCCAATCGGTAGTCCAGATGCGTTTGGCTACGAATGCAACAGCGGAACCAACGTGATGAGCGGGACTGATAGTGGAGTGGCGCGAAGTGTGCTTCAAAGCGACGTTCCAGGCATTGGGGCACTTCCGAATCCGCTGACTGTTGGTGGCAGCGGTTACGTCCTCCACTTTCTTCCCGGTCCTTCTCAACTCCTGCAATGGCGTAAGCCGAATGTTGTTTGGACCAATGGAACGATGTGCGCTCGCACCTATGAGTATTTTGGAACCAATTGGGAGTGCGACCACTCGCCACGAGCTACTTCATGGTGCGCTGGTCCCGGTGTCGATATTTGGGGCCAAACTACTGGATGGGCGATCTACTGTACTGGTCCTGGATTAGGCACTTGGAATACTTGCAATGTTAAAATGTCTTACGCTGATGCGGTTACGAAATACGATTATACCGGCGATGGAGTTCCAGACCTCACACGTGGCCCAAATATGGAAACATCACTGGGACATACGAATGCTAATTGGAACGCGCAATTTGCGTATAGCTATTTAAGCACCGTGTTCGGCGGCTGTGGCTGTGCTTCCTCTGGGTGTACTCCCGCTGCTGGATTTAACTGTGCTGGCCGCTCCACGGCAAAACTTCGGCAAGACGGAAATGAAGTTTCGTGGAACCAGTTACAGGGCTCATGGGTTCGGCGTGAGTTCTGCTGGGACCACAATATCACGGAAGAGCAGCACAACGCAGCAGTTGCTGCCTACTTGCCAAATGAGCCTGCTGGGACTCTCGTCTACAAGGGCCCAAACTATCTCTACTGGAGAGCGCGACAAGTACCCGTTACAGGTCCGTTGGTTGGCGAGAAGGAAAACTTCTTTGGCCCGTCAATTCATTTCAACCCGCACCCCTACGTAGAGTGGGCAAAAAGCGTCAACGATCGTGGTTGGTTGGCTGGTACGGGGCGCGGCGGGCACGCGACACAACTAGGCCAACAAAGTCAAACAACAAAGATTGGTGATACTTTCATCGCTTATTCTATGATCGCGTTCAAGGAAGATGCTGATCCGCTGTTTTGGATCGGACCGGCAGCAGAGACGGAAGAGGGGATACCGACACCGACGCCGACTTCGACACCCACTGCGACCGCAACGCCAGACGGCACCCCAACTGCAACGCCAACACCGACGCCGACTGCGACGCCGACCGCTACGCCAACCTCTACGCCGCCACCAGGAGATATCTATTGGTGGAACGATTTTGAGGATGGAGTTGCGTCCACCTGCGACGGGGATGGGGGTGCCTTTAACGACATCACCTGCACCAATGGGAATTACACAACTACGTATCAAACGGCGATTAGCGGAAGCTATAGTGCGTCAACGACGGCAGCGAGTAGCTCTCATTTTGCTTATGTCGATACCGGAGTTTACGCCCACACCAACGCATTCGCTGATTTCAAGTTTCGGTTTCTATCCGCAACGAGCGGAGCCAATCGACGATTGTTCGTGTTGTCCAATGTAGATGGTGATTGGCTATGCTCGGCGAGTTTCACTAAGAGCGGATCTGATGCGACGGTCCTACTCAACGTCAATGGTGTGAATTACGGAACGCCAGGAAGCCTCACGGCTGGACAAGACTACCAATTTAGGATTGAAATACAGGATACGGGCGGAGACACATTCACGTGCCGAATGACCGTTGATGCGGACGGAGACTTTGGAAACGGCGATGTCTTCTCACACACCAAAACAGGGGGCCTGTACAATCTCGCAGAAAAGATCATCTCTCACTACTTCCACCTGTCTGCAACAGACGGCTGGAATACGGTGATTGACGATGTAGGGTTGTGCTCACTGCCTTCCACTCCGGGAGTGCAGTGTGACTTGAACCTGGTTGCTCCAACACCGACCGCAACACCTGAGGGAACACCGACCGCCACGCCGACAGCCACGCCTACTGCCACGCCATCGGCGTCACCCACGGCCACAGCAACACCCGCGCCCGCGGGCGACGAGATTGGATGCCCCGGTTCCAGTTCTCCAAACTCCGCTTGGCTGCATTGCGATGGATTCGAGAGCGGTGATCCGCTGCTCGATCGCTGGAGTGTCTATAATCCTGGCGCGGGTAACTACACGGAAGTTGCAATCGAAAACAGCGGAACGCAAAACAGAGCGCTAAGACACTTTTTCCCACTCGGCATTGTTAGTTCTGGTTCCGTTTCCATCGGTATCGGCCAGCTCCCGGCTGCGTATGACGACACGCCAGACTGTTTGGGTACGCCAACGCACGGCGCCTGTGAAGAATGGCCGAACGTCGTGGATTCTACTGCGAAGCACACCGAACTATACACGCGCCAGTTCATCCGGTTCGACGGGCCCTTTATCTGGGACAACATCCAAGGGCAGAAATTCAGCCGGTTCCGAATCCTCACCGACCACCAGGAGCGCATCGCCGAAAGCTCTTGCGTCGGCGTGAACGATCCGCACTTCTGCTGCAACGGCGCCTACCCGACCGTCTCCAGCCCCGGTTGCGTGGCGGACACCGCGCATCCGACGGCCTACCAAGGGCACTTCTGGCAGCAGATCAACTGTGGCGGCACGTGTGGCGTTGATGGAGTGACCGGCGGGCTCATGTTCGACTCGACGCGCGGCGTTGATGCGGACGGCAACGTCGTGAGCACCGGGAACAACTGCTCGACGACGTGCCCGGAGATGACATGGATGCCCAAGATTCGCGGGACGACACCCGTGTTCCAGACCCGTCAGCAGGACAGCCAATGGATCTGCATCGAGAGCCACGTCAAGCTCAACACCCCGGGATCGAGTGATGGGGTCGAGGAATTCTGGATCGACGATGTTCTGGAGCGCAGCGACACCGCGCGTAATCTCCGTGGCACCTACGACACTTACGGGATCAACCAGATCGTCTTCGATGCCTTCTGGAATTCTGGATCACCGGCAGAAAACACTTTCTACCGGGACAACATCGTGATTGCGACGGAACGCATCGGCTGCACGGTCACGGCAGACGTTCAGGCAACGCCCACCGCGACGCCAACGGCCACGCCGACGCCGAGCCCGACCACCGATCCAGGCGCGCCGACCGGGATGCTCCAATGAGCAACCGAACTGCAATCACGTTTCTCGCCGCTGCGATGATCGTGGGAATCGCGGTCTTCGTCGCCGCCTTCTGGCCGGGCTCACGCCCCAGGTTTTTGCAGCCGCCGGAGATGCGGCTCGTGCAAGCCGAAAAGGATTACTGGGACAGTCGATTCGACCGGATCGAAGAAACGATCTCCGATTCCTACGGTCTGCTCTGGTCGGCCGTGGGGTCTACCAACAAAGAAGTGGATGATCTAGCCACCCAGGTGATCGAAATTCAATCCACGTTCTCGGAAATCCAATCCAGCCTCCGCGAAGCGCAGAAACAGGAAGCGCAGCAGCAGCGGGTGGAGGATGCAGAGTGACCGGAAACGGCAACGGATTGCTCGTCAAAATCTTGGCCCCTGTAGCCGTGATGGTGATTGCGAGTTTGGCTGCGAACTACGCGCTGGTGAACCGCCTCGACGAACGAGTCAAGATCAACGAAGAGCACAGGAAGGCACAATCTTCGATGGTGACGGACCTAGCCCTGCTCAACTACCGCCTGGGAGAGATCACGAATGAGATCTCCGAACTCAAGAGCACGGTCAACCCGATTGGAGAACAGCTCAAGAGACTCAACGAGAACATCGAAGCGCGCCGGCGCGAGAGTGAGCGATGAACATGACGCTCGGTGAGAAGCAAGAGATGTTCGCGCAGTTATTGGTTCCGCTGCTCACCAAAGCCCACGCGCTCGGCTTCGGCGTGCGGATCAAGGAAGTCTACCGGACCCCCGAGCAGTCCCTCTACAACGCGACTCACTGCGGGGAGTGCGGCAAGGAGGACTTTCTGCACGTCAACCAGACGCACCCCTTCACACCGATCGGGATCGAGCACTCGCTGCACGGCGACGGGCTCGCGGTGGATCTGATCCTCACACACGATCAGGTGCCGCTCTGGCGGGTGGAGGACTACCGCGAACTCGGCGAATTCTGGGAGTCGCTCGATCCGCTGTGCTACTGGGGCGGGCCCACGCAAAAGGATGGCGACCGGCTCAAACGAGACGGCGTGCATTTCTCGATCACTCACAACGGAAAGCAATAATAGGGGGAACGTGATGGCAGAAGAAACAACCAGAACCGCATCGGCTCCGACAACCGGAATGGTGCGAGATTCGGTCCGAACGACGCTGGCCTTCGCGCTATTTTGGCTACTCACGAAGATCGTGGGGGCCGAGATGGCAGAGAGTATGGGCGGGGCCGTGGAGGCCGTTGTCGTCATCCTGACCTCGGCGCTCTTCGCCTTCATCGGGAAGCTATCTCGAAACAAGGCTGACGAAGAGCACGAGACGCCCGTCGTCGGCTCTGTGGTGTGAACCATGAGTCTTATCAGCCTGGTTATTCTACTGATCGTGGTCGGCGTGCTGCTCTGGCTCGTCAACACGCAGCTCGGATCATTCATCGACGGCAAGATTCTCAAGATCATCAACGTTGTCGTTGTGATCGTAGTCGTCCTATGGCTGCTCAACGTATTCGGTGTCCTGAGTGGTGGTACGACCGACATCCGGATCAACTAGCGGGGTCTGCGGATGGCTGGCTACGAGGGCCTGATCATCAAGCTCGCGATCGTCACAGCGGCCGCTGGACTGCTCGTGCTGCTGGTGCGCGCCTACGCGAGCCACCGGGGCCGGGCTGAGAAGGCCGAGGCCGACGTAGCGGCGCGGATAGCAGGTGAGGAGGTGAAACGTGAGATCGACCGCATTCTGGCGAGGCCTGTGGCATCCGGGGAGGAGCTTCGGGCTCGCCTGCGTGATTGGAGTCGTCGGTTGCCAGACGGTCGTTCTACCGCCGACGCCCCCTCCCTGCCCGGCGCCGACGATGAGGGCGGTTGACGAGATGGACTGGCTGGAGGGCGAGAAGCCCGCGCTAGAACAGTGGATCGGGGAATTGCTTAGATTTTGTAAGGCCATCGAAGTTATGCGTGGAGACGACAGCCAGTGACCAGAATCGAAGAAGCCGTCGCTGACCCGAAGCTCTGGCCCGCCTACGCGCTCGACGTGCTGGCCCACGCGGGGCTCGGAGCCGCCTACGCGCTGCCGCCGATGGCTGCGGGAATCCTCTGGCTCTCCTGGCCGCTCCCGGCGAGCCTCGGCGCCGGCTTCGCGGCTGCGCTGCTCGGGGGCTTCCTCCGGGAGGTGGTCCAGGCGGTCAAGACCAGCAAGCTCCACCCGTTTGACCGCTCACTCGACGTACTCCACCACGGGCTCGGCGTTCTCGTCGCCTGGGGGATCCTGGAATTCGCGTCTGGATTCATAGGGGGATGAAAATGGCAAGCCTACCCACATACAACGCAACCAAGGTCGCGGTTCTCTCGCTCTCGCCGAGCCAGGCCGGCTACGTTGAGGTCTCGGGTCCGGAGCCCTGGGTCTGGGTGGAATCGAGTCTACCCGTCAGTCTCACGCGGTTCAGAGAGCCGGGTTTCTCGTTCGATTTCTCGATCTCCCATGATGGGGAACGTGGGCTCGCCCTGGCACCCCGTCTGCCCTTTACAGCCGTGACCCGAGATCTTGCCGGAACCGGCGAGACCTCCTCTGTCTGGACCCTGACCTTCGTTACGAGTCTGACCTCCAAGTCTCCGGCCCCCAATGTCTACATGGTGCGCAGTCCGAGCCCGTGGTCCGGGTCCACCAACACGCCTTTCACGAACCGAATGAACTCGGGCGACGAAAGTATTCTGATCGAAGACCTGACTTCGGCTTCGGCGTCCTGGGTTCTGAACCCGAACGGTTCTACCTACGATCTGGTCTACGAGTTTGATTTCCTGACAACCGCAGACAACTATCTGGGCTCTGCCAGCTTTTTTCCTCTATCCTCGTCCATCCGGCCGTTCTTTGATCTCATCAACTCGTCAACGTGGAACGGCCTGGTTCAATTCCACCTGGACGCGGAGTCGGCGATCTCTATGTCTGTTTCGTCGGTCGTCTTTTCGGGGAACGTGCATGACTGGCATACCGGAGTATTCGGGCTTCCACTCCGGGATCGAGGCCGGGCTACCCATTGTTACATCACAGGCGAGCCCTACTTTTCTACGACAGCCGTACAGGACGGCTACAGAGACAACGTTCTCGTCCACTCTGACAATTACGATCCGGCGGATTCTCTGGATACCGATTTCTTTACTCCACCCCCCGGCGAGGGTGTAGTGGATGACGAGATCACCGACGTAGAATAGGAGTTCGCGGGTCGCAGGGAGGGAAAAGTTTCATGGGAACAATGATCTTCGATGATTTCACCAGCGAGTTGAATTTTCTGTTGGGTAATCCCAACGACATTGGTGCAACCAACGCAGCTAGAACCGGAAGATGGATCAACCAAGCATACACTTACATGTGTCATCCATCCGTTCACCACTTTCGGGAAATGCAGGAAATCGACAATTCGACGGTTCTGGCCTCGGGAACCAACTCTTACGTGATCAAAACGCTGGGCTCGAATACGGTTGTCTCGATCCGGTTCGTCTCGCATGTCGCAGCATCTTCCTATACGCCCACAGCCGTTAGACAAAAACTATCCCCCAGAGGTATTCGGTGGTTTGAAGAAAGAGCCCTGTCAGTGGGGCGTCCGTTTTTGTACACGATCGACGGTAGCTCGCTCTACGTTTCTGGGGTTCCCGGATCGACAGAAAACGGCCAGTTGTTGAGAATCGGGTTCTACAAGGAACCGAGTCCGCTTTCTACGGGTGAAGCAACGGTTCTCGGGGCGTACTATGATCGGCCCCTGCTGAAGTTCGTCCAGGCTTTTGCGTTGGCTGACTTGGGCGATCGGGCGTCGGCTCTGGTTGTGCTCCGCGAAGCAACCCAGCTCGTCAACAATGCGTCTGCAGAAAGCGAAATGGAAGCCGAGGACACCGGATTTCACACGGAGTTTGTCCTACATCCGGCGATGGGGTTTTGAGATGAGAGTTTTTCGATTCGTTCTAGCGAGTACGCTGATGGTGATCTTGGTCTGTCTGCTTCCTCTCGGGATTTGGGCAGCCGAAACCTGGACGGGAGCCGGGTTTGAGAACAGTCCGCTTGGCTCCGAGCCATATGCAGCCGGGGCACTCAAGATCCGTCAACTCAAGGCAGAGATCCGCGCCCGTGCTGCCGTAGAACACCAATGGGGAGACACGGATTCAACAAACGACGACAACGGCCTTCATCGTTTGGGTTCGGCTCGTTGTTTCATCGGCGCAAGTGCCCCGACGGTTCTCGTCGAGAGCATGACTGATTATAACAACGCGGGTGGCGCTGGGGAGGGAACTCTTGGCGACCCGGCCACGAATTCGGCAGCCGGGGCAACAGACGACGTGGGCCACGGACGCTGTTGGTTTGACAGCGACGATGGCTACAAAGCGTATGTCTACGTTGGGGAAACCTGCACGAATCTATTCGACGATGTGGGCGTGCCGCAAACGACTGGATCTCCGGACGGATTTTGCGACTCAGATGGGACTACTCCTACTGGATGGACCGCTGCTTCAGCCGTAGCCGACTCCATCACTGGCGTAATAGCCGATGATGAACTTCTCGAAGGTTCGTTTAACTACGTGTACAACGGCAGCTTTGATATTTCCGACGGCACAGGCAGTGCGTATGGCGGATCGACGACTATCTGTACGGATCTGTTCGATGACGTGGGCGTACCACAAACTACCGGCTCCCCCGACGGCTTCTGCGACTCAGACGGCACAACGGCTTCGGCAACTCCTGTTCCCGCTGGCTGGGCAGACATTACGTCCCCAACGCACTCCTACGATGATCCGTCCGGAGACACACGTTGGGGCGACGGATTCAGCGTCACGGTTGCGAACGCAGGAACCACCAACGAGGGAATCCAGTACACACTGACGAATCTACCATCGGATACGGTATTCAAGGTAATCGCCAGAGCCATAGACGACGGAACGTCGGTCTGTACGTTGGATGTGACGAACGAAGGTGGAACGGCGTTTGTTGCCGCCGAGACCACAACCGACGACTGGGAGACACTGACCGGGACGTTTGGAACCTCTGCCGGATCCCTCGATACAGTCGAGCTTACCCTGGTCACAACGGGAGCCGATCTGTTGACCTGCACATGGGACCACGTTGGAGTCTATCAAGTAGGAGACGTATCTACTGATCGCGATGAGGTCGCTCCGAACGGCACCGTGGCAGTCTATGATTCTGACGCTGCAGAGAGTCTGACTCCTGCTACGATGACCGCTGTTCCAGACCTGACGGCCGATTTCACGCCACCCACATCGGGATGGGTAGTTCAGGTAGGCGCTACGGTGAGCGCCGGATGCGCCAGTGGCTGCTTTGGCGGAAGCGTGGGGCTCCAGTGTCAGCTTCAACTGGGGGGTGTAGCGGTGACTGGATCTACGGTAGAGACCAAGGGAAACTATGGTGCAGGCAGTTCCAGCGTCTCGATCCAACTCTCCACCCAAACGGTTAACGTCGATCCGACCGCCGGAACACCGTTGGTCTACACGGTGGCCTGTGACGAAATCGGAACCAACAATGCAACCTATAATCACAACTCGAACGAATCGAATCTTTGGTTGATCGCTCATCCACCACATTGAGAAACTGAGATGCCCAGTCACCTAATTCCCCAGAACCCGGATTTCCTGAAAGAATGGATCGAAGAGGCCACGGCCACGCGCCGAGTGGTTCCTATTCGGATTGGTTCTCCCTACCAGGGAATGGTTCCCGATCTCGACCCGAACGTCGCGCCCGTCTCTGGGTTCTCGTCGATAGTGGGCTTGATTGCTCGGCCCGATCCCAACTCGAACGGCGAAGTCCTAACAGCAGACGCGGGATTCGGTCGCCTAGATCCCGACAATCTACCGATCGTCACGGGGACGGGCTCCCACACCGCAGTCACCATGCTCGGAAGTTTCAACCGAACAACAAACGCAGGGGCCAAAACCGCCGGCACAGAATACGACGGGCCTACTCTGTTGGCCTTGGTAGGTGGCGATGGGGCCACCGCAGGTTCAGCCGAACTCTGGCGGCTCAAACCTTCGGACGGAACATGGGAACAGGTTCCCTATTCTGCAAACGGAGCGGCTGCCCAGGAGTCTATGGCGAGCCAGGATTTCTTGTCGGACTGGGCCGAGTTCCCCGCAGGAGCCCCAGGTCGCACGGCCGACAGTGGTGCGATCAGTGAACCCGTGTTTGTCTGGTGCAACCTCATCGACAGAGTGATGGTCTATCCGGTAGACGATGGTGTTGTTGCCGGAATCGAAGACGGCGCTTTCGAGCCGCTTTCCGATCGTTTCTCAGACGATTTCCGTGCTGCGACTGTCGAGCATTTCGGGGGCCGTCTGTATTTTGGGAACACGATTGAGGGGGGAGTTCAGCATCGACAACGGATTCGCCGAACGTCTCTGTTTACTGCGAATGTGCTGGAAACGTTGCCTGGTGCAGGGGCCTTTGACATTCGAGACTTCTCCGGTGATCTGCTCCGGTTGGAAAAACTCGGCGATGTCATGGCTGCCTACTTCACAGACGGCGTGGCTTTCGTGCGGACGACTGACATTGCGACGGCCCCCGATGGCACCCAGCTTCTTCGAGAGAAACGGGGTTTGTTGTCAACCCACTCAGTGGTATCAGTGGGAAACCAGGAACACTTTGGGGTTTTCGACGATGGTTGGTTTTTCCTCGATCCGTCTGGCCGTTGGACGGAAGCAGGCTTGACCGAGATCGACGGAGTGCTGGTTCCGAAGTGGAAAGAAACTTTCTATCAGCTGATCGACATGACTCAGCGAGAGAGAACCGTCGTAGACTACGATGGCCGTTATGTGAGAATCGCGTTCACCGCCAAGGGAGACACCGATAACCAACAGGTCTGGATCTTTGACCCTCGTGGCAACCGAGTCTTTCAGGATCGCTATCCGGTTGTCTGCTGGGGTTCGACCGACGGCCAGATACGGGCCGCAACTGCGTGGGAGGATATGGTTGGATTCTGGGATGATGGGCAGACAGGTAGCTGGGCATCCCAAGGTGCTGTCTTTGGTCTGAAAGCTCTTCATCACGGCACCCCAGACGGCTACGTACTGTCACACAATTACGATCTCGCCACTCGTTTCATGTCCGGGGCCGAACTTTCAGACGAACACCCGACGTTTCAGGTCGCGGGAGTCTTGTCTTCCGGTGGGGACTCTACGTTGGTCAAGAGGGCTCTCAAGCTATGGGTAGAACAAATCCACAGCGGAACAGAGTCTGTCGTTATGGGATTCTCTGGTGACTCAGGCGAGGGACAGGAATCTGGGTCAGTAGACTTTAGTGCTTTCGGCTCGGTGGGAGACATCAATACGGTTTTCAGAACATTCAACTTCAGCTCCACCAATCTACGGTTCTTTCTAATAGGTACTTCCCCGGTTCGGATTCGGTCGATCCGCGCCAACATAGAAATCAGTGCCCGGGAAGAGAGAAATATCTAATGGCTCGCGTCCCCAGGGTCACGACTAGCGCTGGACGCGGCGACCCAATCCAAGCGATCTCCCAACAACTCGATCATTTGCTCCGCGTAGTAGACCAACAGATCGAATTTGGCGAGCCTCAGAATCCGATGGATCCTACTTCGAGCGTTCGAGCGGGCTCCAGTTCAACGGACACTCACAACGGAACCATCTCGAATCTGGCCGTCAGTTGGGTAGAAATCGAACTGACGAGCACGGGTGTCAGTGACGCAACCTGCCGCCACAATCTCTATCTGAGCGTGCCACAGTACACGGTTCCCGTAACCGGCCAGCCAAACTGCCGTTGGCAGGTTCACGCAGTCATGCACGATGGAACGGGCAAAGACGGGACCAGTACACTCAGCGTAGATGTCTCTTGGGTGGGCGGAACAGTCAACGTAAACGATATCTTGCTGCGGTTCGTGGTTGCGGTGGGCGGAACGGCACTCACCATAGACGGAGACCATCCGGTTCTGGTGACGCTGTGTTTTACTCGGGCGACGAGGGGGATTTAGTTTGTTCTGGACTGGTGTTCTGGAAGACCGACCCCATTTCCTCAGGCTGTGGGCTGGGTTTCTCGACGAGCAGAGAAAATCAGGAAGCCACGTTCTCCCAAACCTGAAAAACCTGTACATGTGTCTGGAGCATTTTGAGAACTATGCGGCTGGCCGAATCCGGGGCGGGACCGTGTTCTACTCTCCTGGGGATGAGCTGGAGCCGGTGGCCGTGGTCATGGGTGGTGATCGCGGGATCCCCGACGAGTGGGAGACAGATCTAGGGATAATGGCTACCCTGTGGGGTGTTTACGTGGAGCCAGAGTATCGGGGTCAGGGGATCGCGATCAAACTGTTCCGGGAGTTGTTCCGGGTGGGTTTGGAACAGGGAATTGACAGCATCGACACCTGTGTGTTGGCTGGAAACCAGCACGGAGAAGAAGTCGCCGAGGCTTTTGGTACTCAGTTCTATGCCCGGCAGTTCATTGTCAGTCTTCAGCATCCGGAAATTCTGACAAACGAGAGGGCCCGCAAGGGGCTCGATCGAGAGATCGGGGGGTCGGGAAATGGTTAGCGGCCAAGGTAGTTCGGGTTCAGGTTCGGGCGCAACTGGAAAAACCAGCAGTCTTTCTTTCATCCCTGCCCTGTTGGCAAATGCGTTTTTTGGTACAGGCATCGGGCTCAACAAGGGTGGTTTCACATCGACTGGACTACGAGACTTTGGGCCTTTAGGAAAAGCGAAAGGTGGAACTTCATCTATTCTTGACCCCCACGGCCTGAACCAGATTCTCAATAGTGGTTCCACGTCTGGAAACCAGAATCCGTTTAATTTCTTTGCTGGCGGGGACGCGGGTGGTGGGGACGCGGGTGGTCTCGATGGTTCTGCCTCGTCCAGCACAGGTAACCCACTGCTGGATTTCATGCGCGGTATTACTGGTGGAGGCGGCACAGAAATAACAGACATCAAACAGCAACTCGCAACCTCTCCTGAGACGTTGGGTTTGGGGCAGGGTGGGGTTCTGAACCCCTTCGATCTGGTCTCGAACCTGACCGATCTCGTGAACCCGGCGATCAACCCGGGGCTCTCGGGGGGCCTGGCGGGAATCCAGTCTGGCGAACTCGGTCAGCTTCTGGGCAACAGGCTTTTGTTTGGTGGTGGGGGTGTGGGTGATACGTTGATGGAGGGCCTACAGACCGGCTTCAAACCAGATCTCCAGCCTGTCATCGACGAAGCCAGTCGATCGTTCTTTCAAGACCTGGTTCCGCAACTCGGCCAGTCAAATGTAGCCCTCCAACAGGGCGTGGGTCCGTTTTCAACAGACTTGACGGGCCAGCTCGTGGGAGCCGGCCAGACACTCGCCAGCCAGCTCGGTAGTCTTGAGGTTCAGAACCAGAACCTCGCGGCCGACCGACGCGGAGAATTGCTGGGCCTGAGTCCGCTTCTCTCCGACACGATCTTCAATTCGGGGATCAATGCAGGCCGGAACCTGATGGACCTGGGAGAGCAGTTTGCCACTCAGGGAACTCTTGGTGGTCGCCAGGCGACTCTTCTACAGCTCTTGGCGGGTCAAGTTCCCTCTGGCCCAATCCAGGCCAGCTCAAGCCAGAACAAATCGAAATCCGGCGGTGGCGGGATCGGCGGATAGAGACTAGGAGCTAGAAATGCCTCAGTTCACGAGATTCGATCTTCTCAACGAGTTCAACAAATTCCAGCGCGCGAAGAGAAACACTGGGTTTGAACTCCAGGATCTTCAACAGGATTTCCTGACAACCATTCAAGAGATGGCGTTCAAAAACCGTGAAGAGGGTTTGAAGGAAGGTGGTGGTGGTGGTGGTGGTGGTGGTGGCGGAGCCGACCCGAGTGGTGGTTTTGCCGCTGCCGAAGTCAATCCCAACCGCCCCGAACAGGGGCTCGCGATGGACAACCGAGGTGGCCTGAATGCGTTGCTCGGCCAAGCTCTCCCCGGGGGGACAGAACAGACCTCAGAGTCCCCAACCGACGATCCCCGGACCACACAGAGAACCACGACCACCACAACGCCAGTCGGCCTTGGTGGTAGAATCGGCGACGTTGGAAGGATCTTCAAGCCAGACTTTCTGACCCAGGACCGGACTTCGACTTCAACAACCACGGTTCCCAACGAACAGTTTCAGCGGGGGCTCGACGAGAAATCTGCGGTCTTGGCGGGTGCAATTGCCGACACGCAGGAGGGGGGCGACCCCCGGCGCCTAACGGGTCTGATCCAGCAACACATCGCTGGAGACCCACAGCTTCGCCCGCAGGAAAGAATGGAAATCGTCCAGCGTTCTCAACTCATGGCAGAAGCAGAAAAGAGCGTCCGTGCTCGGACCCGCCGCAACAACGCCCGAGAGTTTGCTATGACGACGTTCGCACGAGACACTACGATGTCGCCTGAGATCTTCTCAGCAGCATTCGATTATTTCGAGGCCAGAACTGACGAAGACATTCAGGGTTCCGCGAGCCGGATCGCCAAGATCATGGGCAGCAGCCCACGCGCAAACGCTGAGGCGAATCTACTGCAACTACAGGGCATCAAGGCAAAAAATGATGCTGAGCGATCGTTTCTCGAAACAGATTTGGCGGAACGCCAGTGGAGAAAAACAACCGCAGATCTGGAAACCCAGGGCATCGCGAAAAAGCTGGGATTCACCAGTACTCCGTTGACCCCGCTACAGATCACAAAAGAACTTGGGTCGTTTGTGAACTCGCAGGGCGAGATCACAGTGACCGCCAAAACAAAGCCTATGTTGGATAATCTAAACCGACAGCAGTACGTCAACGGTTTGCCGATGACGACCGCCAAGTTTGGATTCAACAGCAAAGAGTTCAACGAAATCGACACCCAGCAGGCCGAGAAAGATCTGTCGATTCTAGACGGTGGAACTGTGGATTCATCAGGAAACCTAACGTCTGACCCGAAACAGGTCGATCTGCAGGCAACGTCAGATCTTCGCGATACGGCCCGCGCCAGATTTTCAGAGTCGAGCGCATTTCTCCTGGGCGACAGACAACCGGGAGAGTCGTTCAACGAGCCCCTCGCAATTGAGGTGGACCCAAACCATGCCGAGGCCGCTCAGTGGTCTTTGATTCTCCAAGGCCACAACTACAAGAAATTGCTTGAACAGCAGAAAGGAATTTCTGTACCTGATTGGCGAGACTTCGAGCGGGCCCAGCCCGGAAACTATTTCGACCCGAGACAGGTTCCGGACGAACCTCCGACTGGCGCGCAAGCGCGGAGTCTTCTTGGCTTGCCCGAGTCTGGTGGTCAGGACGTGGCGGGTCTTTCGACCCAGACCCGAGGACAGGCGGCCAGGAGACGCGGAGCTTCGTTCTCTCAGTTCATGTCTGAGTTCAGCCGCGTGGGCTCACGGGCCAATATGCGCTTTGGTGGAAAACAAGCCGGAAAACGGGCCATGACCCCAGAAGAGATTCGCAAGATCCGGGAAAGCAATGAGGCGGCTCGCGAAACGATAGGCGGATTCCTGTCGGGTCTTTTCACCGGCCAACAAGAGCGAAGGTAGGAAATTTTTGTGGCCAAACTGCTCACCCCCACACAACGCGAAGAAGCACTGGCTTCGAGAAAAAGAACCGATGGGGTTCTGGGCGCTGCAAAAGACTTCGGCTCTGGGGTCGTGGAAGGCCTCAAACACGATCCGTTTGTGGCGGCTGCGCTCAAGCACTTAGGCAACGCAGAAGGCATCGACCCTGAGGGTTTCAACAAACTGCGCGAGATGACGGCGGGCTCGTCGGCACAGCGCGCAGGTCAGATCATTGGTGAGTTCGGCCCCACACTCCTGTTGGCTGTTCCGACGGGTGGGATCGGCGGTTTGGCCGGCAGAGCCGCAATCCAGGGAGTCGCAAAGAAACTGGCGATGCGAGCAGCGCTCGATGACATCGCGCGAGTCGCGGCAAACCGGGCAGGAAAGACTGGGGCCGGAAGACTTGCCCTTGGATCTGGTGAGGCCACAGTGGGGGCTACGGCCGAAAAGACTTTCCTCAAGGGGCGTTTGGGTCAGGTGGCCAGAAAAGCAGACGACGTGATTGGGCCAGGCCAGACACTCATCAAGAAACCCAGCATCCAGGGGAATCCGGTTCTTCAGAGAGGTGCTGAGGGCCTTGGGGCTGATCTGGGGTTCGCTGGGCTGACCTATACGCAAGAGAAAGCCAGGGGAAAGTCAGACCTGGAGGCGCTTCAAACGGCTGGGATTGTTTTCGCGTTGGCAGGAGGCGTGGACGTGGCCCTCGTGGGCGGTTCCCGGCTCCTGTTTCCCGGAGCGCGCTCTGCGGATCTGGATGCGATCCGAAGCCAGTACATCGAGTCTGGGGCTTCGCGTGTTCTGAACAAGCAGGCCATCAAGCTGAACGGCCGGATGAAGAAGATCGGAGAAGATCTGCGGACGGCGCTGAATACTGAAGCCCAGGTGTTGGAGTTGAACGGAACTACCTTCGCTGTGGGAACTGATTCGGCATCCAGGGTTGCGCGAATGCGCCAGATTTTGCGGCCCAGCAAAGAGGCACTGGCCGCAGACAAAAATCTGAGGGCCCTGTCGAAGAACGTAGACGACTTGCGGCGGGAACGTCGCGCCATCAAGTCAACCGTCAAGGGGCTCCGAGAGACGATTGCTTTCGAGGGCACGCTTCCTTATGTGGGTGGCGGGTTGTCGTACATTGGGCCAGTCAAACGGATCTTCGACAGATTCGACCCCACTGGAAAGTTTCGGTTTGGTGTACTGACGGCTCCTGAAGCCGCTATGGGGACTTTTGGCTCAGTTGGGAATCGTGTCAGTACTCGGCTGGTCCGAGCGGTCACTAATTTCGAGGCAAAAAACCGGATCCACGAAATCAAATATGCTGGCTGGAGTGAAGAGCTTCGCCGGATCGTCGGAGAAAGCGAACGTCAGTGGAAGCGGGGCTACGGTAAAAACCTGGATTCGATCGAGGCGTGGGAAACGGGGGCCGAAGCGGGTCTGAGAGACTATCTCGGGAAACAGGGTGTCTCGAACGAGGGCATAGAGCGCGCCACCGTGATCTTCAAAGAACGCGAAAAATGGGAATGGGATTTGTTTCAGGTTCGAGGCCGCGAGATTGGTGGCAAGGGGCCCACCGATCTCAAGAAGCAGGGTCTGAAGAAGTACGTCACACACAGCAGTCTA
>Ga0214472_10003061_pt1 | contig 17787 bp, 8 predicted proteins | sample RVTome_6_FD_207662 | JGI IMG/M metagenome (GOLD analysis project Ga0214472, IMG submission 207662) | Soil microbial communities from uranium-contaminated site in the Upper Colorado River Basin, Wyoming, United States - RVT140D175 | ecosystem: Environmental > Terrestrial > Soil > Contaminated >...
GCTCGTTCCATTTCGCGCAGATGATCCCGCGTCTTGAGCGTCTGACGTTTGTCACCCAGACTCTTGCCACGAGCGATACCCAGCAATAGTTTCGCAATACCGCGATCGCTGAAATACAACGATAACGGTACCAGCGTAGTACCCTTCTGCTCCACCTTAACCTTGAGCTTCCGCAATTCTCGCCCATGGACCAGTAACTTCCGACGACGAAGGGGTTCGTGGCCTGTGGTGTGGGCGAATCGATAAGCTCCGATATGCACGCCGATCAGCCAGAGCTCCCCCGACTCGATCCGGGCGTAGGCCTCCTCGATCGAGGCGGCCCCGTCACGCAAACTCTTGACCTCGCTGCCCCCAAGAACCACCCCGCACTCAATTTTTTCGAGAATCTCAAAACGGTGCTTGGCTTTTCGATTGCGGCAAATGGTGGTGTCGGGGACGGCTTTCTTGCCCATAAGTAACTGCTGCACAATGCTTTACGAAAACTTGGCCTGCGCCAGACAGGCCGCCGATAACTCAGTAAGATTCTATCCGGTAAGCAGATAACCGCAACGCAAAGTCGAATCATGGGTTATAATCTATATAGAAGGTGGGCGAGCTAATGGCTGATACCGCGGCAACCGCCAGTCGAGAGCAAGAGCGAATCTTGATCGGTCGAGCGCAATCGGGCGATGCGCCGGCGTTGCGCGAACTCGTCGACGGCCACAAAGACCGCTTGTTCGGGTTCATCTTTCGCATAGTGCGACACCACGACGACGCCGAGGAAATCTGCCAAGAGGCGTTCCTCAAAGCGTTCGCGTCGCTCGACTCGTTTCGTAGCGAATACCGATTCAGCACGTGGCTCTTCACCATCGCGTATCGCGTTTCCCTCAACCATTTGCGTCGCAAACGCCCCTTGACCGGCGACTTGGATTTCAACGCCCTCCCCCAAGAAGCCTTTGACGCACCAACGTCAACGCTTGAATCTCAAGACGCAAGCCGTTTGAAAGACATGATCTGGTCATCCGTAAATCAACTCACTCCACCGCAACGGGCCAGCGTCGTGCTGTTTTATCGTTACGAAGTGAATTGCCAGGAAATCGCGCGGGTCTTGGAGTTGCCGGTTGCGACGGTCAAGAGCCATTTGCATCGGGCACGAAACCGCCTGCGAGAAATGCTGGAACAGGTATCCGAAAAAGACTTGCGACATTTTCGCAATCGATCGACTGCGGCCGGGTAGAAGGGGATGATCGTGTCAGATGCACGGCGTTCGGAATGTTGAACTAAGTCGAAAATAATGATGAATTGCAACCAAGCCAGACAACTCTTCGATGCCTTTATTGATGGCGAGCTTTCGGTTCCGTTGGCGACCGAACTCGGCGCCCACCGCGTCAATTGTGCCGACTGCCGGCGTGCCCTGGCACTCTTAGAGGTCGCCGGCCACATCATCGCCACCGACGAAGATTCCTCTCAGCTCAAGAACGACTTCACAGATCGCCTCCTGGCGTGCGTCGATAAACCGATCGGGCGATGGAACCGCCTGATGCGCCGCACCATCTACATCGGCGGACCCATGGCCGCCGCCGCCGTTGTGGCGCTCGCTTTTCTCGGCGTGTTCGACCGCAGCCACGAAAGCCATGTCCTGTCTGAAAGAGAAGTGGCCCCCGAAACAACTCATGAAGAAGACGAAAGTGCTCTTTTCATCGAATCCGAGTTCTTAAGCGAGCAGACCGCGAATCCGCTAGATAAACCTGACGATCGATGGGATGAATGGCTCCAAGAAGCGCAACGCAACATTGATGCCAAACGCCTGAGCGGCGAATCACTTCAGCACATGCTCGATCTGACTGTGGTGCAGTGGCTCGATATCATCGAGCAGGCCAAACGCTCGTCGCTCAACGAAACACCCTCGCCCAAACCGACCACGCCCGCCGAAAAGGCTCCCACGGGCAGATCTGACGTCGAGGATCTCTAACCAACCACCACATACGAATTTCAACTTCAGCTTGGTACTCCTGGACATGATCGATCTTCGAGATTCTTCGGCTCCACCATGTTAAGGCTTGATTCTCGATCCCCACGCCATCGCGCCGTACTCTACCTCATCGGCTGCACTTACTTACTGGGGCAATCCGCCCGCGCCCAATCCGCCCGCGCCGTGGATCAACCGAACCAATCACCCAAACGCCGTGACACCAATATGGCTCGATTCGTCCCCGCCGACGTACCGATCTTTGTGTCAACCCGCCATCTCGACCAATTGGAAAACGCGCTGGCGCGAACGCGGGCGTGGAGTCTGCTGTCCATCATCGCCCCAACTTCGAGCAGAAGCGGAAACCCACTATCTCTTCGCCGCGCCGTGACTTCATTGCTGCGCGCCCGAGAGCCTTCGATCATGCGCGGCGTGATGCGTTCCGAGCTGAGTTTGGCGGCCACCTCCTGGACCGGACTCTCCAGCGCCGTCTGGTTGCTGGGCGTGGAGGATCCCCGGACGCGCCGGGAATGGTTCCCACTCAATCAGCGTATCAGCTATACAAAGATCGGAGATGCGGAGTACTTCAAGACCAGGGACGGAACGAGCGTATGCATACGCGAAGGTATCGTCGCCCTCGCCCGCGAGGCCGGCCCCGGTTCGATGTTCTCCAAGACGTTGGGGCTGATGGCCGGTCGAAGCGGGCTCGCCCTATCGCAGTTACCCTCCTACCGATCGCACAGATCCTACTTACCACCCAACCATCTGGCCGTCGCCTTTCTCACGCCCGACCAAAACACGGACGCGACCCCTCCGGGAATCGATCCCTCCTGGTGGACGAACGCCAAACACATCGTCATCGGACTCTTCGAAGGCAAAGACCGCCTGGACATCGCGCTCCGTGCCGGACTCAGCAAGAAACGGCCTCAGGAAAAACTCTCCGACCAAGCCATGCAACGATTTAGGAGTCTTCCGTCTACTACACTCTTCGCTGCCGTCACCATGGTCGATTTCCAACGTGCACTGACCCTGGCCGGTAGTGCGGGCTCTGGAAGCACCCTTGGCCGCTATCTTCGCCTGTTGGCATCCATGCCCAACGCGAACAAAACGGCCCCCCTGAATTGGCCGAACCTGGGTCCGCACACAATCGTCGCTTGGGATCAAGACTTTCGAGAGGGCCACACGACACCGCAGGCCGCGATCATGCTGGAATGCTCGGACGGTCAGGGAACGCTTCGACAATTGGAGGATCTGGCTACTCAATTGGTTCAATTGATCCAAGCCATCGAGCCGGCCAGCATCGAAAACGACCTTCAAATGGTGCGTCGCAGACATCTCGGATCCACCATCACTTCCATTCCCCTGCGTACCTATGCCGGCGAATCGAGTCTCCCGTTCATGAGGGTTCTCGCCAACATCGAACCGGCTTGGACGGTATCCAGTGGATGGCTCATCATCGCCCTCAGCCCCGAGCACCTGGAACGCATTCTCGGCGCACACATCGGACTGTTACCTACCCTCGATGGGGTTCCCGATGTGCCGTGGCATCCGAGCGGATCGACCAACAGATCCATGCTCTCAATAACGCAGGCCGACCTCGCCGCGCAACACATGAAGATTTGGCTCGCCGCAGCCGCCCAGGGCACTCCCTCACTGCTCGACCCCGCCCATTGGTCGCCCCCGGCCGATCAAAACCGGCAACCGCCACCGCGCTTGGGGATCGGGATGGCATCCGCTCAAGAGCCTGGCGTCGTCGTTGTGGCACGTGTATACCCCGAAACGGCTGCTGATGGGCGCCTGCAAGTCGACGATCGCATCCTTGCAATCGACGGAAAACTTCTCTCCCTCACCCACCCCAATGCGGACCTGAGACAAGCATGGCTCACCACCGACTCAAAACCCGGACCCGTCGCCAGAGTGTCACGAGGCGGCACCATCATGGACATCCAGCTCCTCAAGGAGCGAACCAGCGAAGTCTCCGTGATGTCCACGCTCCGCAAGAGCCCGGCGGACGCCCTGCGTGAACTGGCGTCCATCGCCGAGAACATCCAATTCGCAAGCCTGGCCGTACTCGCCGGCGACGGCAATCATTGCTCCGCCCGCCTCTCACTTCGATTCACCCCAACGCCTCTCCCCAAACGCCGTTAAGTTCTTAGCCGGGCAACCGCTAGAGCATTTTCCATTCCCGTGTTTCGAGCCGCAGGCTTCAGCCCGCGCGCTCTCTCAGAGCAGATGATGTCACGAAGAGCGAACGACACGGCATACTAAATCGGGAACTGCATGGGTGCGCCATCCTTCGCCCCTTGCGAAGTGTGGGGGACGGATAAGATTCCTCCTTTATCATGCGGTCTATCCATTCCCCACTCTTGCTGCGCAAGAATGGGGCACCGGCAATCGACACTCCGTACGGCTCGCCGGGAGGCTCGCCCTCCCGAAAACCCCGCCGAAACCGTCACGCACCCGTTGCGACAGCCCCATCCGATACGCGCCCGTCGGGAAGCGGGCTGTAGCCGATTCCGCAAGAACTGACGTGGTGCCGCACCGGATGCCGCCCAACTACGCAGCCAATCAACTGTACAGCAGTGCCATGACCTCGCTTCTTGTCCGACCATCGCTTTTACAGCGACCGCGGACCGCCGAAGTAACCATAAGGCTCCCGGCCTTCTTGATCCCCCGGCAAGTCATGCAAGCGTGCGTCGCCTCCAGCACCACGGCCACGCCCTTAGCTTTCAATCGCTCCATGAACACGTCCGCGATTTGCGACGTGAGTCGCTCTTGAACCTGGGGACGATGCGCGAAGCCATCGACCACACGAGCCAACTTGGATATGCCCACCACCTGACCATCGGGCAAATACGCCAGGTGCGCCTTGCCCTCAAAGGGCATCAAATGATGCTCGCACATCGAGTTGAACGGCACATCACGCAGCACAACCAACTCATCGTACTGTTCGGCAAATGACGTGACCAGATGATCGGCCGGGCTCGAGCCCAACCCGGAAAACAGTTCCTGATACATCTTGGCCACGCGATGCGGCGTGCTGTGCAAACCCTCACGATCCGGGTCTTCCCCCACGGCAATAAGGATCTCACGGACGGCTTTTTGGATACGTTCTAAATCCATGGCAGAAGTTTCCGAGCATGTCCCGAATGTAATTGAAAAAGAGCGGTTCTCACCTGGAGCCAGCCACCGTGGTAGGCTCCGGGAAGTGAACAGTCCCATGGAAGGAAAACCGCAATGTCGAGAGCTTACTCGAAGCGAACGAGGAAATCGAGCCGGCGTACCGCTCGCCTGGTCGAGAAAACCGACGTCCTGTGCGGCCATGTGGCGGTGAGCATGTCTGAAGAGCTATCAACCATCGGCTATCAACACCTGAAACATACCAATCCAAATCCTGTAGACGCACAATCCGGCCCGAATGCGCATAAATAAAGACGGCGTATGGCACACTTGGCACCATACGCCGCCTTGTATTGCGATCTTGGGTTACGTCATCAGACGTTCCCAGATCTAACCTAAAGGTGCGTCATCCGTAACGCAACCCTATTTACCTCGAGCCCAGGCCCGATCCGGTCCGCACGCGACGAGTCTTCGTCGTGGGCGTTTCGCCGGCCAAGAACGCACTCATGTCGTCCATGTTGACCACTCCGTCGTCGTTCAAGTCGGCGACAGTTAGTTCCGGCAATCCCCATTCACGCAGTTGCGCGACAGAAACCTCGGTGTCCGTCGGATCGATATCATTCGAACCGGACGAAACGCCGTCGGGGCATACGCAATCCTTGCTGTGTGCAAGGAAGTTATTGAAGATGAACGCGAAGTCGTCCGCATCCACCATACCATCACCGTTGATGTCGGCATGCACGCTGTTTGTGCTGGAGCAAGTCGAGTTCGGATCGACAATTACGCCGAACTGCGAGACGAACATTCCGAAGTCCAGAATGTTAATCTTGTCGTAGCTGGCCTTTGTACTGCCGTTCTTCACTTTCCATGCGTCCAGGTTACCACCGATCAACCAGTTACCACCGAAGAAGGGATCACCCTTGAACGTGGCCGAGCAGTTCTTGGAACCACTTCCGGTACCCACTACTTCAGCACACGCACGCAGTGTGTGGTTCTGATCCATGGCAGACATGGCGACAAACTGACCCTTGGCGAGTTTCTTCTTCGGCGTAGAATGACCGACGAAGTCCCAAACGCCACCGAACCACATGTCCTGCTTCCAGGTCACCGGAGGAGTTACACAGTCCGAGAAGAGCTCGAACTTGATGCAACGGTTCAGATCACCGGCGATGATCGGCGAGAGCTGGACTTCAAGATCAAACGACTGCTCGTCGCTGACCGTGACCGACCAGCAATGCTCGGCGACCTTGCCGCAACGATCTGAGCTGGCCGTGCAACAGCAATCCGTGCGACCTTGCGGGAAATCGCCTCCGGTGCCGGAGCACACGTCGTCCATGGGCTTGCCGGATTCATGGACACCCCCACAAACCAGATCAGGTGTCCCACACGTGCTGGAAGCCGTTGCGGCATCCCAGGAAACGGCGGCCGTCGGATCGCCACAGTCTACGTTCGTGGTCACGTCGGCAGGACCATCAAGCGTCAACACCTCGTTGGTCAGGATGCCCTTGCTGCACAAGGGTTCAATATCCTGAACCGTCTGGCCTTCGTCATCAACCAGGATGGTTTGCAGCAGCTTGTCGTCGCCGAAGCAAAGACCGCATTCGCCGCAACCATTATCCAGCTTCGTGAAGCTGATGGTCGCCAAGGTAGCTGTCGTGATCACGCCCTGACCAGGGCCACCAAACGGATCCACGCCCACGGCGTAGAAGATTCGGCCGGAAGCCTGGTCCACGATCTCATCGATCTCCAGAACAAACGGAGCGCCACCAGGTGAGATGCTGTTGAAGCTCAAGCAACTCGGATCGTACAAGACGACAAACTGAGCGCCGGTGACCGGAACAGGCACGCGGTTGTAAACCACATCAACCGTGACCTTGTCGCCCGCCGGGAAGCAGTTCGGGTTTTCCTTATCGCTCGGACGAATGTCGAAGCGCAACTCCGGCAACTCACAACGGCAGGTGCCGGTAACCTGGTTACAGGTCGCCGCACCGTCAATCGCCGCACACTCCGCGTCGCTACCACAGACGAAGCTGTTGATGGGCGTACCCACACAACTGCCGTCCGCCTGACAGGTATCCTGAGCGGTTTCGCAATCGACGCCATCGCTGCAAGGATCGCCCGGCGTTGCCGTTTGGATGGCCGTGCCACGATTGCCACCGCCATCGCACGAATCCGCGAAGCACTGTACACCAGCGAAGGAAGTCAGCGCACCACCACCGGTGACATCATCACCCGCGGCCGGATCAGGATCGCAGCAGTCTGCGCCGCTCATGTCCACCTTGGTGCTCACGCACTGACTACTTGCGTCACACGTGTCCACCGTGCAGGCATCGCCGTCGGCACAATCGCTGTCCGCAATACAACCACAGTCGTCTGCACAAGTGGCGTTGGGATTGAACACCGCACCGGGAATAGCCGCACAGCCATTAGCCGTGATTTCGTCGGTGATACAGACGAAGTTGCCCGCTCCACCACTCAGATCGCAGCACTGACCGGTCTGAACGGTGACCTGACCAGCAACGATACCAGCGAGCGGCAAGAATTGCGCGTTCGTAGTTAGCAGAACGTTATTCGGGGGCAACTGCAGATCGACGGTAAAGGTACCCTTCGCCAACGGCGAAACGTCAACCGCCACAGACCACAGGTAGGCGTCCGCCCCGGTAGTCGCATTGCCACCGGAAAGGAACGTACCACCACAAACATAGTCCTGTGTGGAAACGTTACAGGCGGCGATAACAGCGCCACCGGCGAGAAGGAAATCCGCACGTGCTAAGCTGATGTAGCCCGCTTCACATGTACTTGAAATGCCATTGCACTTACTACCCGGACCCATCGTCGCCGCGGTATTGCAGTCGCCATCGCCCGCACAGGCAATCACGACAGGCGTCAGCGTACCCTTCAGAGCGCTGGTGTAACCGGACGAATCGAGACCGGACTGGTAAGCCTGGACCAATACACCGGTTTGACCTGGATCGAAGTCGGACACAAAGATGTCCATGTCAACCCGAACGCCACCCTTTGTCAGAATGATCTCCTGGCCGACGACCGGACCGGCTCCACCGCTTCTGGGTTGAAGTGTGAAAAACAGTTCCGCGTTCGTATCTGCATTGGAGCGAATCCAGTCACAACGATCGCTATCATTGCTGCACAGGTTCGGGTCCCCGTTGTCGCACTGCGTGACGCAGTCCACACCGTCGTTCAAACCACTCAACGGGCTTTCGCCTTGACCCTCGAGGTCATTGGGACGACCCGTCAGCGGCCAGCCATCATCGTGACCATAATTGGCTTCCACCCATGCGTCATGGGGGATGACTACCTTCGGGTCGATAGTGACCGTCAGGTTGAAGCAGTTACTGCTGCCGTCAAAAATCTGGCTCGTTAGGATATCCACGCCCTCGACGATGTCCACAGAACCGCCCGCACCGGCGATCGCCACGCCGGCGCCGCAGGGATCACCATCGTACACTTGGAAATTAGATGTGATCGTGCCGAAACCAGCCGCGAGACAACCGCAGTCCGCAGGGCCACCCTGTCCAGGACAACGACCACCACGGTGGCATGTGTCGTAGCACATGGGGAAATTCATCGAGCGCAACTGCGCGCCGTTCCCACCGTCATTGAACAAAACCCATTCATCGAGCCAGGACGGCTGACCACCGATCCAGCTCTGGAATCCACAACCGGTCGATCGATAGATCGCCGCCGGAACCCCACTCTGCGCCACACCGCCTGAATTGGCAGTCACCGTGGTCAGAGACTCACCCTGCATCATCATCTTTTTGGTGACACGCTGACCTTGGCCAAACGCGCTCGCCGAAAAGGCAACGACACAAACCAAGGCGACTCCCGATACCGGGCGCCACCCACAACTTTTTTTTCTTTCTCTCATCTTCCAGACCTCCTAAAAGGAATGTTCCCACGTCCCATTTAGATACAACCTATTACGACCAAAACGAAAACAACTCTTCACGAATCCTCCTTATAAATAAGTCTCCTATAGACTAGACTGAAAGCTCCCTCCAAAGCACGGGCATCCGGACCGAAACCGGACCCGAAGACAAACGCAACCACTTGGCACGTCATTGGCCTTCACGCGACACACATGCGCCCTGGAAAGTTCTCAACGAAACCAAACACTAAGTAACGCATAACGAACATAACCACCCGGCAGGGGCGGGCGGCTAAGCCCGCCCCATCCCGGAGGATCGACTCTCAAGAACTAACGACTCCGAATCACACGATTCTGCGCCACCTTGGCATTCGCCGCACAAGCCGAACCGGCCGCAAAGGGGAAAACCGAGGAACCGGACGAGAACGCGTTGAGCAACGTAAGAACGTCACTGATTCCAACGTTCATGTCCAACGAATCCGGTCCGGCATCCGCCCGCGTCTTCTTGGGCGCACAGAATCCATTCGAGAACTTATTCAACGCCCCGGTGACGTCCGGCACAAGGTCAGCCGAGCCGTTCGGCGGACCCAGCGGACATCCCGTTCCGCTCCCGATGTCGCCCCAAGGCGGTTGCACCACAACCAAAGCATCGGAGAAGTTATCCTCCGCATCTACGGAACAGGCTTTTTCAATCACCTGCACCGAGTAGATCGCCTGTTGATTCGCATTCTTCGTTCCCACGATGCCCCGATCGATAAGGTGAATCACGCCATCAACCCCACAGGTTCCTTGCGCGCAGTCTCCATCAGTAGTGCATGGCTCACCGGTTCCGGTGCAGTAATCCGTCAACTTCGACAGATCTGCGTAATGCGCACCGGCCGGATCGCAATTCAAACGGGCGGCCCAGAACCACTTCTGCGGCTGACCCGGCGCGTTACTGCAACTGGGAGGAGATACCCCGAAACCTTCGCCGGAGTTCTCGCAAACCTGGAACGGCTCTTCCATCCACTTGGTTTGCCCCACGAGGGCCGTGTGACCGCCGGCCCAGTTGGGCTGGGAATCCCACTTGACACGAATCGTCTGCTCCTGACCGGGGTCGCCGGCCTTGATCGGAAGTACACGGTTCTTCGGTTCGGGGGCTCCCGCATTAGCAACCGGATCGAACTGAGTCTGCAGCTCCGGCTGCGCCGACGGGAAACAACTACGGGCGATACAACCCACGTCCAAACGCACATTACCACGAGCGGTCCCAGCAAGCGAAGCACCCCAACCGCCCAGACGGGCGGTATAGCATTCGCCGGGGAATACGATCAGTCCTTGGACCACGCCCGAACCGCCGTCCGCCTCGCCGTTGCAGCCTTCGTCGCTGAAGGCGAGCAATCTGTCAGTCGAATCGGACGGACAGGGACAATCAGCCGTACGATCCGTGTGAACCGCCATGAAAGAATCAAAGTTGCCGTAAAACGTACCCGAGTGACACATACTCAACACCAATTCACCCGTGCATGTCGTTACGTAATTGGCGAAGAAGTCACCGCCCAGGAAGTTGGCGGCACCCTGGACGGATTGCGGCAACGTATCGTTGGCACATACCGACTGGGCTTCGAATCCACCATCCAGAATCGTAATGGCGTTGCCCTCAATCGGCTCGCCGGCCGAGCAATCCAATCCCGCGGCGACGGCGCCCGCAGCGGGCGTTCCGCAATCGTCACCGGGCACACCCTCCACCGGCAAGCAGGATGCCGCTCCGACCAAACCACGACCCCAGCGGTTTTCGTGCTGGGTATTGCGGCTGGTGCATTGCGCCAACGTCTGATCGTCGGTGAATACACCCGTGCAGTCGCAACAGCTTCCGGTCGGTGGATCAGGATCGGTGAAGTTCGTTGAACCGCTGGGACCGGCCAGGCAGAACACCTGATCCCTCCAATCGTGGCCCAACTCGGTATAACCCGTATCGCCGTCACGCGCCACGTAGTTCGGGTTAATCAAATCATCCGTGGGATAACCAGCCGGGCGATAGTCGGTGCCCGCATAGGCCCACTCGTTACCGGTACCGGTCGAGTTGACAAAGATATTCTGCGATTGCGCCCACCACCAGTCACAGGTGTTGAACTGGGGAGCATCGGCGCCCGTTGGCGTATCCGTGTTGTTCGCCACCTCTAACCAAACGGTAACACCCGTCGGAATTTCCATGGTGGAGAAGGTCAGCGTAAACACTTCCAGGTTGAGCGGATCGACCGTCTGAAGTGTTCCGTCGGGGGTGTCCGACTTGGCAACCGCCACCGGACCCACGTGAGTACCGCCCAGGAAGGTTGCCACAGCGGGGTTACCACCGGCCTGGGCGATCAGCGCCGTATGGTCAGGTTTGCCGTTTCCATCGTCTTCGTAGAACCGAACACGGAAGTCATCCTTGACCTCGCCTGAGCAAGAGTGGTTACCGGCAGGGCCATTCAGGCCGTCGAAGTAGACACCCCAAACACAGACCTGGTTGATCTGCCCGCTGCCGGTCAACACGATGTCGTCCGCCTGGACGAAACCACCCGGCTTCATCGAAAGATCGCTGGGGCCCGTGAAACTTACGCCGTCAAGATTATGACAGTTGTTCGAATCTTCGATTTGACAGGCCGGGCACGGATTCTTCTGGAACTCGCACCGCGCACCACCCACGAAGGATCCGTTGGTGTCGAGGCACGTTTTCTTGTCCATGCAGAACTCAGTACCGTTTCCGTCCGCACAGCAGTTGGCGCCGGGCGTGCAATTCGGTATCGCATCTTCGAGGCACTCACCGGGACCGGTGCAACACGAACCGGCATCGCAGACACCGGTTTCACAGATTGTCGTCGGGTCATCATCGAGCGGGATGCTGCCAAAGCCCATCCAGAAACCACCGAGGGCGTCGCACTCCGGCTCGATCAAAACCTGGCAGCCGGCCGGACAGTTACCCTTGCAGGTACCACCGCCGTCGCAGCAAAGCATGCCAGCGCGCGATCCATCAACGCAGACCGGATTCTGAGGATCATTGTTGCAGGCCCCGCCGGGGCAACAGAGTTCGTTGGGCCGATTGTCATCGTCGACACAAACCTGATCCGCTGCGCTGGGTGCACAGTCTTCGTTGACATTACAAACCGAACCGACAAGCGGGCCGCCGACGCAGAGGCTCTCGCCCAGGCAGCAAGCCGCTTCTACGCACGCCCCAACCGTGACATGAAGCTGGAACACGCCGAAGTGACCACCCGACCCCGAATAGGTCGCGTAGCGATAGATGCCCTTAGGCAGCGGACCATAGGTGGTCCACAAATCATCAAAGTCGCAGAACGGACCGCCGCGGGCGTTGGGATCGGTCTTGGTGCCGATCGGATTGTTCGGGTCGGTGCCCGGACCGACGATGCTGCCGCCGGTGGTCACGGTGCATGGATCACAATCGTTCCACAACTGAGCCCAAGCGGGCTGGTGAATACGGCCATCGATTTCAAACGTGCAACAGTGATCGACACGAACATTGGCGCAGTTGTCAATGCTGAAAGCATGCCACCAACCACGGTCCCGGAACCCGCCGACTTCACTGAATATGACCGACGTGCAAGTTCCCGTGGGAGGATCATTCTCACCCACACCTTCGACGCGGTCGCCAAACGTCGCACTCTTGTTGTTACTCGTCCAGGTATACGTAACCGGCGGCTCAGTGACCGTCGGCACGTTGATCACCACGATCGGCGCCTCCGTGCAAAGGTCGGCTCCGGTATCGACGCTCTGCTCACAGCAGTTGGGGCGGCACTTGGTGCCGAAGCCTCGACTCGTCGAACCGACGGGACACGGAGCCACACACTCGCCGTCGGGGCATTCGACATCGCCCACGCAAAATTCGCCTGCATTAGCACCGGCCGAGCAAGTACCGCTGGCAATGCGGCAGGTATCGCTACCGGCTAAAGTGCATTGGCTATCGTTCGCACAGGCACCTTGGCCGGTGGGGACGCCGTTAAAATCGACGCACAGGTTACCGGTAACCTGGGTGCAGCTTCCATCCGTATCGCCGCAGCAGGCCGAAATCTGGCAGGCCGGAGGCGATGGCAGACAGAAGGGGGTCGTGTCGCAAGATCCACCTGTACATTGATTACAATCACCACCACTACGTGTGCCGCCGTCGCAGACATTGCCTACGCAACTACCACCTCCTGGGCAGCCGCAAAGATCACCGGCAAAATCGCTTTCCGGGCTACAGGCCCAGCAACCTTCGGCCTCATCACATGACTGGAAGATGTTGTTGCTGCAGATGTTGCAATTGGTGCCCGAACCCTGGAAGAAGTTACCCTGCTCTTCGCAGATCCAGGGAAGCTCGGACGTGCAGTTGCCCGTATCCAGGGAGCAGCAGGCACCCTTAGGGATGGGCACCTTTCTGCCCGCGATTTCAAGGGCCAACGTTCCAGTGCCGATGATTTCGAAGGGTGCAACTTTCTCCTGCGCGCCGTCGATGCTGGTTACGCTGCTGGTGATGTTGCACGCGCCACCACCACCGCAGTCCGCATCGGAGTTACAACCGGCGCCAACGGTCCCGGCTGTACAGATACCATGCTTACGTCCCCAAATATTGGCGTCGGAAGAACCAACCTGGGGCGAATCAGTCGTATACGCCCACTCCACCTTGTTACTCGGCGAAAAGGAGACGGCAGGCTTGATGGTTAGAAAGCCCGTGCAGGGCACGATCGGCTTTTGGTCGAATACGACCGTGTTTCTCGAAATACCGCCCGGGAACGCCGGGGACGTGATCCGGTCTTCGATGAATTTGCCGTCCTTGTCGTAGAAGGTGACACGCATCCGCGAGCCGAAGCCCTGGACGTGACCACCGATCCAACGGATGGAGAGGACTTCATACCAGGTATTCGAGGGATCATCCGGGTTGTTGGCGTCGCCCTTGCAATTCGACATGGTGTAGTCGTCGCCGATTTCCCACTGGTCGTAGCAGGCGGCCGCACCGGCGGTCCCGATCACGCCGTCAAGGGTTCCGCTGATGACCGCGGCGGAGTATTTCGGACAAAGGAAGGTATCACCCGGCAGCGGGAAGTCGGTTTCGGCTTCCTCTTTGCAGGTGCCGCCTCCGGCATCGGCGTCGTCGAACGGGGTACCGGATATGTCTCCAATGGCCAGCCACAATTGACCGGAGCCATCACAATCGTCTGGGGAGGTTCGACTACAAGTCCAATCATTTCCATCCGGTGTGCAGCAACGGCCACGAGCTTCGGAGCAGTCGTTGGGCTCGTTGCAGATGGCCGTGAATCCCGATATGGGGTTGCCACAAAGGCGAGACGGGGCCTCACGACACACACCGCCACAAATCGGAGCGGCACCGTCGCAGTCACCGGCTACGGCGCAAACCTGACCGGGCGTCGTGGTGTCACCCACACAGAAACCACCATTACCCGTTGTCCCTTCTTTAACGCAGGTCTCGGCACCGTTACAGTTCGATACGTCAACACAATCCGCATCGACGTCACAGAAAGCCACACAGGCCCCAAAGTCGTTCACGCCGGTAGGCTCGCGCTCGTCACAGAGTTCACCAGGGAACAAACGGCAGGGATCGGTGTTTACGGCCAGAAGCTGACAGTTGGCCGGAACGTCACAAAGGCCTGTAGGGTCGCCGGCAGCAAAGCAGGCCCGACCCGCATTGCTGTCACTCGGAGCGCACACGAATTCCTTGATGTCTCCGGCTGCAATACAGAGCTCTGAACCCTGATCGCACTTCTCCGTGCCGTTGCAGAATATTCCATCGTCGCACGAAGTGCAATCGGTGATTGCTTGAAAATCGCAAACACCTGGTTCCCCCTCCGAGATGATGCAAACATTTTCCGTGCAGGGATTGCAGTCGTCGCACTCGACATCGAGTTCGCAACCCACGGGACCGCCCGTGGCGGTGTTCACATCCCCGGAATCACCCGTTCCCAGGAAGAACGCATCGCCCATTTCGCGCCGCGCCGCATCGGGCGTGATCGCGCGAACGCCAACGCCTTGGGGAATGGCGCTGATTGGAACTGACCTTCCACTCTTAAGAAGGGCGGAATTGATACTTCCGCCGCTCCCCGATCCTGCGGTGCTCGGAGGAGCCCCTTGTAATGTGATGCCACAAGCTAAAAAGCTTACAGCCATGGCGCCCCAAACAGGGCGACAACTAAAGAATCTGATGAATCCGCTACCTGCCTTCATAGATCCGTACCTCCTTATGGAACCTCTGGTTCCGTCCTTCCAAAAAACACAAAATACTTACGTTCCCACTTACCCGAATTTCTGATTCAAACAAGAGTCCGCAACAACACTTCTGCCGAAGCGGATTTCCCCGCCCGAAAGAAACCGAAAAACAGAATAAATCACAGCAATATAAGGCCGTGACGCCACTTTCCTCGCTCACCATCAATCAGCGCTGACACGCTGATGACACTAACGGTTTGACCCAAAAGGCACGAAGGAATGGTAAGGGCTTTCCCTTCCCTACCCGTTAACACGCGACCTTCCACCAAACTGACTCCCTAACCCTCGATCATCGAGAGCGACTCTTTCCCGCGACGATCCCACAATCGCCCGTGAGCACTTTGTTGCGCACTTGCTACGAAGCACGCAGAATCGCGCTCATGGGGCCGATATTACCAAATCCGACATGGGGCGTCAATGGTTTTCCTAAGTTAAATCGCTCATCAGAGCTGAGAACCCCGTAGTTTTCAGTATTCCGAGAAATATTGGAGCATGGCTAAACAGTCTTCACAGTCAAACGCCCCTACAAGGCCGCCAGACGCGATTGTCACAAATTCGGGCGCCGATAAAAAACCTTAACCGTAACGCCAAGATTCGCTATATTGACCGATATCGACACATTATCGGCAGTTTGGATCGGGAGGGGGTTGGGCATCCAACCCGAGAGGTCAAAACAGGAGAAGTTCGCCTGTACAGAGCTGAGCCCGTCTGACATGAATGTACAGAGCTGAGTCTGACTGACATGAATGTATAGAGCTGAGCCTGTCTGACATGAATATGTCACTTTATCGTTTTCCGGTCCAAAGAGGCATGGGCGCTGCGCGGGTGCCCCATTCTTGCACGGGTGCCCCATCCTTGCGCAGCAAGGGTGGGGGACTCCCGCATGGTGGGCACGGCGGGTGCCCCATTCTTGCGCAGCAAGGGTGGGGGACTCCCGTATGGTGGGCGCGGCGCGGGTGCCCCATCCTTGCGGGTGCCCCATTCTTGCGCAGCAAGGGTGGGGGACTCCCGCATGGTGGGCACGGCACGGGTGCCCCATTCTTGCGCAGCAAGGGTGGGGGACTCCCGAAAGGTGGGCACGGCGGGTGCCCCATCCTTGCGCAGCAAGGGTGGGGGACTCCCGCATGGTGGGCGCGGGTGCCCCATCCTTGCGCAGCAAGGGTGGGGGACTCCCGTAAAGTGGGCACGGCACGGGTGCCCCATCCTTGCGCAGCAAGGGTGGGGGACTCCCGCTTGGCGGGCACGGCACACCAATCGTAGACGGGGAGGGTCCGGTAGCCCATCGAATCAGGTGCGCGGGTGCCCCATTCTTGCGCAGCAAGGGTGGGGGACTCCCGCATGGTGGGCACGGCACACCAAATCGTAGATGGGGAGGGTCCGGTAGCCCATCGAATCAGTTGCCGGTGCCCCTAGAATCGCTTCCGGAGCGATACTAACATTAGTTATGGGGGCGATATAAAGTATGGGGGGGTGATATCAACGCTGGTTAGCGGTTATTGTATACTTAAGCAACGGGCGGAGTGATTTGAGCGGTGCGGATACGTTTCGGTATGGACTACCTTCTTGATGGGGTACAGGAAGAGGATATCGGCGGTTACTTAATGGGTGTGGGTGAACGATGGACTGGGAAGCAAAACGAGAAGAATTTCCGATTACTCGGAACTACAACTTCCAGAATCACGCGGCCATTGCGCCCGTAAGTCGGCGATCGGCCGACGCCCTCCGTCAGTATCTTAAGCACGCCGAAGAAAACTCCTATATCCGGGGCGGATTCTATCGCCACGCGGACCACGTACGGGGTCAACTGGCGTCGCTCATTTGTGCCAACGCCGACGAAGTCACATTTACCAAGAACACCAGCGAGGGCATCAGCTTTGTCGCCAATGGGTTGAGCTGGCAAAAAGGCGACAACGTGGTCACCAGCCAGGTGGAGTTTCCCGCCAATATGTATCCCTGGCAGGCACTGCGTGAGCGTGGCGTTCAAGTGCGCACCGTGCTGGAAGAAGATGGCCGGATTCCGCTTGACCGACTCATCGAGACGATCGATAGCCGCACGCGGGTGGTGGCGATTTCATCCGTTCAGTTCGTCAGCGGATTCAGAACGGACCTGGCGACGCTCGGGGATTACTGCCAGCGCAAAGGTGTGTTGTTGTGCGTCGATGCCATACAGTCGCTGGGTGTGTTTCCTATTGACGTGAAGTCCATGAACATAGACTTCCTCGCGGCCGATGGACATAAGTGGCTGTGCGCGCCGGAGGGGTCAGGCATATTCTACGTGCGTAAAGAGCTTCAAGGGCATCTGCGTCCGACGACAATTGGCTGGCTCTCGGTCAAGGATCCGCACGCCTTTGGCAAACACCATTTTGAATTCGCGGACTCGGCCAAGCGCTATGACAGCGGCAGCTACAACCTCGCGGGCATCTACGCACTGGGCGGGGCGCTGGAATTGATCGAAGAGATTGGCGTCGAGCAGATCGGCCATCGGATCATCCACCTCACCAATCGCCTGAGGGACGGTCTGCTGAACAAGGGATACCGGATCGCGAGTTCGCGTTCGCCAACCGATTCGAGCGGAATCTTGGCTTTCACGTCG
>Ga0214472_10003062_pt1 | contig 17782 bp, 15 predicted proteins | sample RVTome_6_FD_207662 | JGI IMG/M metagenome (GOLD analysis project Ga0214472, IMG submission 207662) | Soil microbial communities from uranium-contaminated site in the Upper Colorado River Basin, Wyoming, United States - RVT140D175 | ecosystem: Environmental > Terrestrial > Soil > Contaminated >...
TCGCGCGTCTCGCCGTAGAGACGGCGCAGGTCTTGAGCTCGCTGGGCACGCGCGCCGTAGCGGATGCCGTCGTAGCGCGCGAGGTTGCTCGAGGCCTCGGCGGTCGCGACGAGGTAGTAGGCGGCGATCGCGTGCTCGAGGTGCGGCAGCTCGACGTCGACGATCGTGGCGCCCGCCGCTTCCAGGGCGCGGAGCGCTTCGTCGAAGCGAGCCAGGGTTTGCTGTTCGACGCCCTCGGCGATGAAGCGGCGGGGGACGCCGAGACGGAGCCCATTGGCACCGCGCGGCAGCATGCCGGCGAAGTCGGGAACCGGCATCAGCGAGCTCGTGGCGTCTGCCGGGTCGTGACCGCACAGGACCGACGAGGCGAGCGCGAGATCCTCGACCGTGCGTGCCAGCGGTCCCACCTGGTCGAGGGAGGACGCGAAGGCCACGATCCCGTAGCGGCTGGCGCGGCCCCAGGTCGGCTTGAGGCCGGAGATGCCGCAGAGGGCCGCGGGCTGACGGATCGAGCCGCCGGTGTCGGTGCCGAGCGCGAGCGGCACCATGCGCGCGGCCACGGCGGCGGCGGAGCCGCCCGACGAGCCCCCCGGCACCCGATCGCGGTCCCACGGGTTGCGCGTGGTCTTGAAAGCGCTGTGCTCGGTCGACGAGCCCATGGCGAACTCGTCCATGTTGGTCTTGCCGAGCACGATGGCCCCGGCCGCCTCGAGCCGTGTCACCACGGTGGCTCCGAAGGGCGGGCGGTACTCGGCGAGCAGCCGCGAGCCGCACGTGGTGGCGAATCCGGAGACGTGCAGGATGTCCTTCACCGCGATCGGGACGCCGGCGAGCGTGGGGGCGGGCTCGCCGCGTGAGAGGGCGCTGTCGAGCCGCCGCGCCCGTTCGAGGGCCCGCTCCGGGGCGAGCGCGAGAAAGGCGTCGACCGCGGGATCGAGCGTCGCGATGCGGTCGAGGTGGGCGCGGACCACCTCTTCGGCGGACACGTCCCGCCGCGCCACCCGGGCCCGGATCCCGGCGGCGCTCAGGCCCGTGAGGCCGCTCGTCACGGCAGGATCCGGGGCACCCGGAACAGCCCCTCGGCGTGATCGGGCGCCGGGTCGAGCGCCTGCTCGCGGGGCAGGCCCTCGCGCGGCGTGTCTTCGCGTAGCGCGTCGCCTCCGGCGTCGAGGCGCAAAGGAGGCACGCCGTCGATGTCCAGCGCCTGGAGCGAGTCGGCCCACGCGACGATCGCCTCGAGCTCGCGCGCGAAGCGCGTCCGCTCGTCGGGCGTCAGCGAGAGCCGCGCGAGGCGGGCGACGGCGTCGACGCTGTCCTCGGTGATCCGCGGCATCGCCGGCTACTCTATACTGCGAGGCGCCGCGCCGGCATTCGCCCGAGGAGACGCCGATGGCCTTGTGCCCTCACTGCCAGAACCCGCTTCCCCCCGACTGGCCCGCCACGCAGTGCCCGAGTTGCGGGGGCGCCTTGAGCGCTGCGAGCGAGGCGCTGGTTCCGCCGACGCCGGACGAGACCGCGGGGCCGCCGCCGGCGTGGGACGATAGGGACAGGGTCGGGTTCGCTACGGCGTTTGTCGAGACGACGCGCGAGGTGCTGACGCGGCCCACATCGTTCTTTCGCTCGATGCCCGTCACGGGGGGCATCGGCTCGCCGTTGCTCTACGGGGTGATCGCCGGGTGGATCGGTCTCGCCGCGGCCGCGTTCTACCAGGCGATCTGGGTCTCGATCGTGGGCCCGGCCTCGCTCCCGTTCGGGCTGGATTCCGGCGAGCTGAGCTTCGTCCTCGGCTGGCTGGAGAGCTGGGCCGGCCTCGTCGCCCAGGTGGTCCTCGGCGGAGTCTCCGTGGTGATCACGGTCTTCGTCGGGTCCGGGATCCTGCACCTGATGCTGCTGCTGCTGGGCGGCGCCCGCCGGGGCTTCGAGGCGACCTTCCGCGTGGTGTGCTTCTCCCAAGCCACGACGCTGCTGCTGCTGATCCCCTTGTTCCTGATTCCCTTCTGCGGTCTCGCCGTGGTCGCCTGGTGCCTGGCGCTCTACGTGATCGGGCTCGCCCAGGCGCACCAGATCGGCTACGGTCATGCGCTCGCCGCCGTGCTGCTGCCGATCCTCGCCCTGTGCTGCTGCTGCGTCGGCCTCGCGACGATCTTCGCCGGCGCGATCGCGAGCCTGGTGGGACAGATGCCGTGAGCGAGATCCCCGCTGCCGAGCTCCGGCCCGCCCCGCCGCTTCGGCTCGTGTCGCGCGCGGGTCCATCGCTCGGCCTGATCTTCGGAGCGACGGGTGCCGTCGCGACGATCGTAGTCGGCGTGTTGCACCTCGACCGGCTGCCGATCGCGCTCTGCTACATGAAGGCCCTCACCGGGCTGCCCTGTCCCACCTGCGGGTCGACGCGCGCGCTGGGCCGGCTGTTCGCCCTCGACGCTCCCGGGGCGTTCGCGATGAACCCGCTCGCGGCGCTCGGGGCGCTCCTCCTCGCGGCCTGGGCCGTCGCCGACCTGGCACTGCTGCCGCGGCGACGGGCGCTCGGCATCGAGGTCACGGCGCCGGCCGGCTCCGCGCTGCGCGTCGCCGCGGCCGCCGCGCTCGTCGCGAACTGGGCATATCTCCTCGCCGCCGGCCGCTGACGGCCGAACGCGACCGTCGCGTATACTCGGGCTCCCCATGGCCGACGCCGCGCGCGTGGACATCTCCGTCGTCGTGCCGCTCTACAACGAGAGAGAGAACCTCACCGAGCTGCACCGGCAGCTCGTCGACGCGCTCACGCCGCTCGGGCGCTCGTTCGAGGTCCTGCTGGTCGACGACGGCAGCAGCGACGGGACGCGCGAGGGCCTGCTCGAGCTCGAGGAGCGCGACCCGCGGGTGAAGCTGGTGCTGCTGCGCCGGAACTTCGGCCAGACGGCCGCCTTCTCGGCGGGCTTCGACCGCTCCCGCGGCGACGTGGTCGTGACCTCGGACGGCGACCTGCAGAACGACCCGGCCGACATCCCCGCGCTCGTGGCAAAGCTCGAGAGCGAGGACCTCGACATGGTGTGCGGCTGGCGCCGGACGCGGCGCGACCCGCTGTCGAAGCGCATCCCGTCCTTCTTCGCCAACCGCCTGATCTCGTGGTCTACGGGCGTCGCGCTCCACGACTACGGCTGCTCGCTGAAGGCGATGCGCGGCGACGTCGCGCGCGGGATCCGCCTCTACGGCGACATGCACCGCTTCATCCCCGCCGTCGCGTCGTGGATGGGGGTGAGCCTGGCGGAGGTCCCGGTCAACCACCGGCCGCGGACCCGGGGCCACAGCAAATACGGCCTCGGACGCACCGTGCGCGTGCTGCTCGACCTGTTCACGGTCAAGTTCCTGCATTCGTACGGGACGCGGCCGGCGCATCTCTTCGGCCTGATGGGCCTCGCCTGCGGCGCCCTCGGCTTCGCGCTCCTCGCGTACCTGAGCGTGCTCAAGGTCTTCTTCGACGAGGCGATCGGCGGTCGCCCGCTGCTGCTGCTCGGGGCGCTCCTGTTCCTGACCGGCGTCATCCTGGTGAGCTTCGGCCTGATGGGGGAGCTGCTGGTGCGCACCTGGCACGAGAGCCAGGGCAAGCCGATCTACGTGGTGCAGGAGCGGCGCCCGCGGCGAGGTCCAGAGCCGGGCGCGAACGCGCGTTGACGCGCGTCCTGTTCCTGGCGGAGTCGTTCCATCCGACGCTCGGCGGCGGCGAGACCCACATCCTTCGTCTCGGGGCGCAGCTCGTGGCCGCGGGCGACGCGGCCACGGTGCTGACGCGCCGGGCGGACGCGTCGTGGCCGGTCGAGGAAGTGCTCGACGGCATCCGCGTGCGGCGCGTGCCGCCGCCGGGCCCGGGTGCCAGCGGGAAGTACCGCATGCTGCCCGCGGCTTTCCGCGAAGCGCTCGCGGAGGCGCCGCGGCACGACGTGCTGGTGGTGCGCGGCACGCGCGTGCTCGGCCTGCCGGGCCTCGTGGCGGCGCGGGCTCGGGGAACCGCGGTCGTGCTCCAGCCCGAGATCAACGGCGAGTGGAGCGGCGAGGCGTTCACCTGGGGCAAGCGCTGGGCTGGAGGCGGATGGGGCCGGCTCGTGCTCGCCATGGTGGCGCTTCGCAACCGGCTGCTGCGCGACGCGGACGCGTTCGTGGCCATGTCGCGGCTGATCCGGGACGAGATGCGGGCGGCCACGGTCCCCGCGGAGCGCATCCGCCTGCTGCCCCACGGCGTCGACACCGCGCGCTTCCACCCCGCGTCTCGGGAGGAACGGGCCTCGCTGCGCGCGCGGCTCGGATTGCCCGAGGGCTTGCTGGCCGTTTATTCCGGGCGCCTGCTGCGCGGCAAGGGCCTCGAGCCGCTCGTCGATGCGCTCGCCGCGCCGTGCGTGCCGCCCCTCGTCCGCCTGGTCCTCGTCGGATCCGGAGCGGGCCAGGCCCTCGACGCGACCGAGGAGCTGAAGCGGCGTGTGGCGGAGCGCGGTCTCGGAGCGCGGGTCGTCTTCGCCGGACGCAGCGAGCGAGTCGAGGACTACCTCCGCGCCTGCGACGTGTTCGTGTTCCCGTCGCTGTTCGAGGCGCTCGGCATTGCCCTGGTGGAAGCCGCGGCGTGCGGTCTGCCGGCGATCGCCTCGCGCACCGGGGGCATCGTGGACGTGGTGGAGGACGGGCACTCGGGCCGGCTCGTCACGCCCGGCGACGCCGAAGAGCTCGCCTCGGCGCTGGCGTCGCTCGCCGGAGACGAAGCCGGCCGGGTCGCGATGGGGGCCGCGGCCCGCGCCGTGGCGCTCGCCCGCTTCGACGAGCGGGACGTGCTCGAGGGCTACCGGGCGCTCTTCCGCGAGGTCAGCTCGTCGCGCGCTTGACCCCGGTCGCCACGTGCTCCTCGTGCAGGTGCAGCTCCTCCTCCATGACCGGGCGCTCGAGCTTGAAGGAAAAGTAGAGCGCGAGCAGGATCACGGTGGCGAAGACACCGATGAAGTGGATCCACAGGTAACGCGTGACGCCGTTGACCGGGGCGAGCGCCTCGGAGAGGTCCTGCTCCACGGTCACGAGCCACTGCACGCCCGGCACCTGGTCGACGGGGGAAAAGCCGACGAGGCGCGGGGCCTCGACGAGCGCCGGCTGCCCGTCGGCGCCGGGCAGCCGCACCTCGGGAATCGTCCAGTAGCCGCGCCTCTGGCCCGCGCTCCCGAACAGCGCCCGGCCCGACTCGCCGAGCGGGAAGCCCTCGACGGCGCTGCGCAGCGAGTCGAAGCCGGGAAGCGACGTGGTCAGGATGCGCTCGGACTCGTCGGAGGCGAGCACGAGCCCGTCGGTCGCCCGCACCAACACGGCGTGTCCCGTGCGGCCGACACGTACGGGGCCCAGGACGCTATAGAGATCCGAGGCATCGACGAGGGCGCGCGTGGCGCCTATGAACACACCGTCGCCGTCGCGCACCGGATACACGATCTCGAAGAGAGTCATCGACGACCCGGTGGGGCGGAACGGCTCGCCGATGCGCGCCTCCGGCTCGCCCCCCTGTGCCGCCACGGCCTTGAACCAGGAGGCCTCGCCGTTGAAGACGCGTCCGCCCCGGGACGAAGCCGCCACGAGCCGCCCGCTGGCGTCGACGACCTGGATCCGCCGGAAGGCGCGGCGCACCAGCGTGATCGGACGCGTCCGGGCGGCGAGCGGGTTTTCGACGAGCGAGGCGGTGAGTTTGGGGTCCTTGCCGGTCGCCCAGGCCTGCTCGATCCGTCGCCGCTCCGCCTCGGGCAAGACGGGCGCGGGCCGCGCGAGCGCGCGCTGAACCTCCGGGTCCATGGCCACCAGGCGCAGGTGTACGACCTGGTCCGCCACGTACTGCTCGAGCGCGAGCTTCGTCTGAACCGCGCGCTGCTCGAGGCTCGCGCCGACCGACTCGCGCAGCAGCGTGCGGGCCTGGTTGACGACGATGAACGACCCGAACGCGACAAACGGCATCGCGGCCAGGAAGAAGGCCGTGAGGACCTTGGCGTCGAGTTGGTGCCGCTGTTCGGCCATAGCTGCCTCCCGGTCGGGGGGCGGGAGCTCGCGCGGCTCGGAGCCCCCTGATCGACACGAGCCTAGGCCTCGCGCGACTCGAGCGTCAAGGAGAAAAAGTCTCATAGGCACTGATTCGACCGGCTCACGGCGGAAGCGGCGCTGCCGTTAGACTTCTCCCCTTGCGAGTGGCATTGACGGGCGCCTCCGGGTACACCGGCGGACGCCTGCTCGCGGCACTTAGGGGCCGGGGCGACGACGTCGCCGTGCTGGTGCGCTCGAAGTCCCTTTCCGAGAGCCTCAGGGCGCGCGCCTCCGCGATCGTCGAGGGCGACCTGGCCGACGCTGCGGCCGTCGACCGGCTCGTGGCCGGCAGCGACGCCGTGCTGCACGTGGCCGCCGTCTACCGCACGGCCGGGCATCCCGACGCCTACTACCGGGAGGTGAACGTCCTCGGCAGCGAGCGCCTGCTCCAGGCTGCGGCCCGCCACGGCGTGCGCCGCTTCGTCCACACCTCGACGGTCGGCGTCCACGGCCACGTCGAGCACCCGCCGGCGGACGAAACGGCACCGCTCGCCCCAGGCGACGTGTACCAGGCCACGAAAGCCGAGGCCGAGGCCCTGGCGCTCGAATACCACCGGCGGCGGGGCGTACCCGTGACGGTGGTGCGGCCGGGCGCCATCTACGGGCCGGGAGAGACGCGCCTGCTCAAGCTCTTCCGCGCGATCGCCCGCGGGCGCTACGCCATCGTCGGGAGCGGCAGCACTTTCTATCACCCGGTTTTCATCGACGATCTCGTAGCGGGGTTCCTGCTGGCGCTCGACCGGCCGGAGGCGGTCGGCGAGGCGTTCCTGATCTGCGGGCCGAGCTACGTGACGCAGCGGGATCTCGCGGCGCTCGTGGCGAAGCACACCGGCGGCCGGGTGCTTCCGTTCCGCATCCCGGCGCGGCCGATCCAGTGGGCGGGAGACCTCGTCGAAGCCGTCTGCGTTCCGCTCGGCCTCGAGCCGCCGCTGCACCGCAGGCGGGTCGACTTCTGGACCAAGAGCCGGGCCTTCACGATCGCAAAAGCCAGGCGGCTCCTGGGCTACGACCCGAAGACGGACCTCGATCGAGGCATCGCCGTCACGGCGGCCTGGTACCGGGAGGCCGGGTGGCTTTGACGGGTCGGGCCGGAATCGGGGATCGCGAGGCAAGGCTCGGGCTGGCGCTGCTCACGACGCTCCTCGTGGGTGCGACGCTGGCTCTCGACCTGCCGCGCGCCGCGCAGGGCGAGCTCTGGGGCGACAGCGCCACGTACCACGCGATGGCGTGGAGTCTCGCACGCGACCTTGACTTGCGCTTCGAGGAGCGCGACCTCGAGCGGATCCGCCTCGAGTACCCGGACGGGCCGCAGGGAGTCTTCCTGAAGCGGGCGAGCGGCGGCCTCACGCTCGCCCCGGGCGGCGGCTTCCCGTGGCTGCGGCGGGTCGGGCCGGAAGAGGGCCGCCTCTACTTCGCAAAGGCCTTCGCCCATCCGCTCGCGGCCGCACCGCTCGTGGCGCTCCTCGGCACGCGCGGGCTCACGCTCGCGAACGGCCTGCTGCTGTCGGCCATGCTCTGGCTCTCGTTCGCGATCCTGCGCGGGCGCGGGCTCACGCCGGCCGGAAGTCTCGCGGCCACCGTCGGCTTCTTCCTGCTCACGATCGTGCCGCTCTACCTCGTGTGGCCGACGCCGGAGCTCTTCGGCATGGCTCTCGTGGGCGCCGGCCTCGCCGCCTGGGCGGCAGGCCTGCCGCTCGTCTCGGCGGTGCTCTTGGGTGTCGCGGGGTACGTGAAGCCGCCGAACCTGCTCATGGCCGCGCCACTCGGCCTCGAGCCGCTGCTGCCTTTGGCCGGCGAAGGCTGGCTCGGCCCGGGCCTCGGCCGCCGCGTGGGCGAGTCGCTCCGGCGCGGCGCCATCCTGGCGCTGACTGCGGGGACCTTCTACGCGATGAACGCGGCCTTCACCGGGGAGCTCAACTACCAGGGCGGCGAGCGCAAGACCTTCTACGGACGCTTCCCCTTCGACGCGAGCGGCGCCAGCTTCGACGACGCGGGGATCTGGATGACCACCAACCAGTTGGGGCCGCTCGTCGCCGGCCGCGACGAGGACAAGGTCACCGAGGCGAGCGGTCCGGCACGCGACCCGGGCGAAATCCGCGAGTCGTTCCTGCTGAACCTCGGCTACTTTTGGGTGGGGCGCTTCGGGGGGGTGCTCGGGTACTTCTTTCCGGCCCTCATGGCACTCGGCCTCTTCCTGCTGCGCGGTCCGCGGGAGCGCGACGGCTGGCTCGCGCTCGTGGCGATCGCGGCCTCGTGGCTCGCGTACCTCTGGGTCATCCCGGACAACTGGTACGGCGGCGGCGGTACCGTCGGCAACCGCTACTTCCTGGCGCTGCTGCCGGCCTTCCTGTTCCTCGTCCCGAAGCGGCGAGGCGCCCTCGTCGGGATCGCGGCTCTCGCGGCCGCGGCCGTCTTCCTCGCGCCGATCCTGTGGTCGCCGGTCTATCACTCGCTCCGGCCGGGGGCTCACTCCCTGCGACCGGCCTTCAGAGCGCTGCCCGCCGAGCTCACGATGCTCAACGACCTCTCGGTGTTCACCGAGCCCTGGCGCAAGAAGCGTCCCTTCGGTTTCACCGGCAACGCCTCGCGTCACGCCGATCCCGACGCGTACTTCCTCTACTTCATGGACGACGGGACCTGGGGCCGCGAGGAGTGGGCCGGGCACCCGGGCTTCTGGCTGCGCGGGGGCGCTTCCGCCGAGGTGGTGGTTCGCGCGTTCGACCTCGCTCCGGTCGAGCGCGTCGTGCTGCGGGTCAAGGGCGGACCGCGTGGGGACCAGGTGACGGTGCTTTGCGGCTTTCGCTCCGCGCGCGTGAGCGTCGGCCCCGGCGAGGAGCGCGAGCTGGAGCTGGCCGTGGGTCGCGGCGTGCGCTACTACGACACCTACCTCCACGTGCTGCGCCTGGAATCGCGGCGGGGCGCGGTACTTCCCGACGGGCGCGTCGTGGGCGCCTTCGTGGAGCTTCGGCTCGTGACGGGCCCGCGGACGGGTGCTCGGGCCGCGCCGTGAGCGATCGCCTCGCACGACTCGTGCTCGCAGTCGTCTCGGGCCTCGTGCTGCTCCTGGCGGTCGTCGTCGACCTGCCCGCGGCCGCAGACGGGCGGTTCTGGAGCGACGGGGCGACCTACTATGCGATGGCCGGGAGCCTCGCCCTCGATCGGGATCTCGAGTTCACCGCTTCCGATCTCGCTCGCGTGAGGGCCGCGTACCCGGCGGGGCCACAAGGTGTGTTCCTGAAGCGCGTGCACGACGCGTCGGGCTCGAGCCGACTCGTCTACGCCAAGTCGGCGGTCTACCCCGCGTTCGCCGCGCCGCTCGTCTGGCTCGTCGGTGCCGACCGCGGCCTGTTGCTCGTGAACGCGCTCGCGTTCCTCGTCGCGCTGTGGCTGGGGTACGGCGAGCTGCGCCGCCGGGACTCTGCTTCCGCATCGGCGGCCGGCACGCTCGCGCTCGTGGCGCTCGGCATAGCACCGGTGTATCTGCTCTGGCCCACGCCCGAGCTCCTCAACCTCGGGCTCGCGACGGCTGGCCTCGTCGCGTTCCGGCGCGACCGGCCGTACCTGGCGGCGGTCCTGCTCGGGCTCGCGGTCTACTCCAAGCCCACGCACCTGGCGCTGGCGTTGCCACTGCTGCTGGCGCCGCTCATCCAGCCGGCCGCTGGTGGTGCGCTTCGGACGCTCGAGTCGGCTCGCCGCGCCGCCGTGCTGGCTGCGGTGGTCGCCGCGGGCTTTGGCCTCGGCTGGCTGGCCACCGGCGAGCTCAACTACCAGGGTGGCGAGCGCAAGACGTTCTACGACCGCTACCCGTTCGACCCGGGCGTGAGCTTCGATGCGGCGGGCGTCTGGATGACCACCGACCACGTGGGCCCGCTCGTGGCGGGGCGGGACGAGCACAAGCAGTCCGACCGGGTGGCGGCGCCGCGCGCGCCCGAGGAGCTTCGGCGCTCGTTCCTGCTCAACCTCGGCTACTTCTGGATCGGCCGCTTCGGCGGCGCCCTCCCGTACTTCCCGGGCTTCGTCGCGGCGCTGCTGCTGTTCCTGCTCTGGGGCCCGCGCGAGCGGGATGGATGGCTGGCGCTCGTAGCCGTCGCTGCGGCCTGGCTGGGCACGATCCTCCTGATCCCCGACAACTGGTACGGCGGCGGCGGGACGATCGGCAACCGTTACCTGCTGGGCTTCCTGCCGCTCGGCCTGCTGCTGCTGCCGCGCGGGCGCGCATGGCCGGCCGCGGCCTTCGCCGCGGCGGTGACGGCGGTGTTCCTGGCGCCGGTCCTGCTGTCGCCGGTCCGAGCCTCGCTGCGGCCCGGCGAGCACGCGACACGGGCGGCTTCGCGCGTGCTGCCGGCGGAGCTCAGCATGCTCGGGGACCTCTCGGTGTTCACGGACGTCTGGCGCAAGCGCCGGCCGTTCGACGACTACTTCCTGTGGTTCCTCGACGACGGTACGTTCGGTCAGGAGACGTCGTTCGACGAAGAGGGCTTCTGGCTGCGGGGCGGCGAGCGCGCGGAGGTGGTGCTGCAGGCGCCTCGGCCGCCGGTCCGGGTCCGGCTGAAGGTGACCGCGGGTCCCGCTGGAGACATCGTCACGGCGCGGATCGGGAGCGTGCGCCAGCGCGTCGTCCTCCAGCCGCGGAAGACGAGCGAGATCGTCTTCGAGACGCCCCGCGCGGCCCTCGGCTACTACGGGACGAGCCTTTACATGCTGAAGCTCGGGTCGCGCTACGGGGGGGAGACGGAGACGGACCCGAGGACGCTCGGGTCGTTCGTGGTGCTTCAGCTCGAGTGACTAGCCCATTTCCTTCTTGAGCAAGGCGTCCAGGCCGCGGCTGATCTTCTGGCAGCGTTCCTGGGCGGTCGACTCGAGGAGCTTCTGGCGGGCCGATGCGGCGATCGGCAGGTGCTGGCACGCCAGGTTCACCCAGGACATCGTGTCCGCGGAGCGGGGCTGCGCCTCCAGGAAGGATCGCAGGTCGGCATGGGCGTGCAGGTAGCGGGCGAGCGCCTCGACCGCGGCGCCCCACTCCTCGCCCGCGTCGCCTTCCTCGAGCGGCACCGCTTCGGCGACGAGCACGTCGGTCCCGAGCAGCAGCGACACGCGCGCTCGCGACAACCCCTCGAGCTCGACGCGCCGCTCGAGCGGCGAGAGCGCCTGCACCGTCCGTATCTCCGCCACCGTCCCGACCGTGTGAAGCTCGCGCGGCGCCCCGTCGTGCTCGCGGCGCGCGAGCGCCAGCAGCCGATCGCCCGTGCGCGCGGCGAGCTGAACGGCGGTGACGCTGGCGGGCCGGTCGAGCACGAGCGAGAGCGACGCTCCCGGCAGCAGGCACACCTCGTCGAGCGGGAGGACCGGCAACAGCAGCGAACGGCTCTCGGGGTCGGGCGCCGCCACAGGGTGCATCCGCGCGGCCGTCATCTTACCCCCGTGCGCTTCCGAAGCGGCGGCTCCACTTGCGGCGCAGCACGCTCGCGAGAGTGCCCCGACCCTCTCCCGGCAGCAGCTCCACGTAGTCCTCGCCCAGCCGCGCGATCGCCCGCGGGTCGCCGCCGGGGAGGGTGACCGCCACGCCGTCGACCTTGCCGCAGAACGCCGTCTCGTAGCCGGCCTCGGCCGCCAACGCGCGCGCCGTGGGCCCGGCGGCGTGCCAGGGATAGCAGAGGTGGACGACCGGGCGGCCGACGCGCTCTTCGATGATGCGGCGCGCGTCCACGAGCTCGCGCCGGATCGCCGCGGACTGTTCGCCGCTCGTCTCGAGGCGTCCGAAGACGCGCACACGGCCGAAGACGGCGCGCAGCTGCCTGTACCAGTCGGATCGGCGGAAGAAGGCGTCACCGCCCGCGTCCGAGACGGCCGCCACGCAAGTCGCCCGCACGGCCTCGGCTTCGAAGAATCGCAGGTCCTCCGACGTACGCGGCGACGATTGGAGGAGGGGAGTGCCGAGCGGGACCTCCGCACCGACGAGGTCGCGCTCGCCGTCCCGCACGAGGGGCTGGTCGAAGGCGTCGTAGCCGCGGCGCGACTGCGGCGTGACGAAGCCGGCGAGGGCGGGCCCCGTGTGCACGCGCGCGTGGAGCAGCGTGTGGCTCTGGAAGTCGAAGAGGCCGCCCCGCGCGAGCGCGTCGATCTCCTCCCACGACATGAGCGCCGCGTGCTCCGAGGCCGGGCGCGGCGCGTGCGCGGGCACGCGCCCGGGCACCAGGAACACCACCGCCCGCATTCCGTGGCGCCGCAGCAGGGGGGCCGCCACGCTCCAGACCGAGCCACGGCCGTCGTCGAACGTCAGCAGCACGGCGCGCTCCGGGGCCGGCACGCTGCCACGCAGCACGCCCACGTACTCGTCGATCGAGAGCGTCGCGTAGCCGTTGCGCGAGAGGTGCTCGAGCTTGCGCGCGAACGACTCGGGCTCCGCGTCGTGGAACACGAACACCGGCACCTCGCCGCGCGCGAGCCCGCCGCCCGTGACGAAGGCGGGATAGCGGCCGAGCAGCAGGTCGCGCGGCACCTCCCAGGCCTCGCGGGCGCTGCGGCCGATGCTCCGGAGCGGCATCGTCACGCCTCCGTGAGCAGCTCGTCGTAGAACGCCTGCATCGACTCGACGCAGGCCTGCACGTCGTACTGCCGCGACGCCTCGCGCGCGCGCGTCCCGAGTGCTGTCCGCAGCGTCGCGCCGTCGATCACGCGCTCGAGAGCGCCCGCGAGGGCCGCGGCGTCTTTGGGCGGGACCAGCAGCCCCGTCTCGCCGTCCCGCAACACCTCGCGGCAGCCGTCGACGGCCGTCGAGACGATCGCCTTGCCCGCGGCCATGGCCTCGAACAGCGCGAGCGGGGTGCCCTCGTAGAGCGAGGCGATGCAGAACACGTCGAGGACACCCAGGAGCTCGGGCACGTCCGTGCGGTGGCCGGCGAAGAGCGTCTGCCCGTCGATACCGAGGCTTCGTGCCCGCTCGCGGAGCTCCGCGGCCAGGTCGCCGTCGCCCACCACCAGCAGGCGTGCCTTCCTGTGGCTCTTCAGCACGCGCGCGGCCGCTTCCAGCAGGAAGACGTGGCCCTTCTGCGTGCTCAGGCGCCCGATCGTGCCGAAGACGAGGGCGTCGTCGGGAAGCCCCAGGCTGCGCCGCAGCGCGAGCGCCCGCTCGGGGCGGACGGGCGCGAACACTTCGAGCGGAGCGCCGTTCCAGATCAGGCGCACCCGCTCGGGCGGAACGAAGCGCTTCTGGACCAGGAACTCGCGCGTCGAGCCGCTCACGGCGATGGCGCCGTGGGTGTAGGGGCTGAGCAGCCGATCGGCGAGCGCCTGGTAACCGGGCATGCGGGGATCGGCGAAGTGCTCGTGCAGGACCAGCCTGGCTCCCGTGGCGCGCGCCGCGAGCCGCCCGAAGTCGGCGGCCGCGTAGCCGTGGACGTGCAGGATCCGGGCCCCGCGTGCCCGCACGAGGGCGACGAGGTCGCCGAGGATGCGCGGGTCGAAGCGGCCGCGCCCGAGGTGGTGGACCGGGATGCCCTGCTCGCCCAGCCAGTCGGTCGCGGGCTCCTTTTGCTTCAGCCCGACGAGCGACGGCGAGAAGCGGGCCCGGTCGTAGCGGGGGAACCACCACGAGAAGAGACGCGAGACGCCGTGGATGCTCGACCCGCGCACCCCGAACTTGTCGCAGACGTGGAGCACCGGGACGGCCACCTTCGTCACGCGCCCGCGGACGGCGCGGGTACGGGGGGGTGCCGGCGGGCGAGCCAGGCGACGGCGCCCGAGAGCGACAGCACCACCATCAGGCCCGCGCCGACGATCGAAAAGGCGAGAGCGCTGTCGCGGGGCAGCCCGACCTGGGCGAAGTACACCGTAAACAGGCCCTCGCGCAGCCCCCAGCCGTTGAAGGAGATGGGAACCGCCTGCAGCAGCGAGCAGAGCGGGACCATCAGGAACGCCGCGGAGACCGGCAGCGGGATGCGGAGCGCCCGCGCGATCGAGACGTAGTACCAGACTGCGAGCGCCTGCAGCGCGAGGCTGGCGGCGAGGGCGAGCACGACGGTGCGGACGCGCGAGCGGTACGTGCGCACGGCGCCCTGGGCCGTCTCGAACTGCTCGAGCAGCCAGGGGAAGCGGTCGAGCCGCGACGCCGCCAAGAGGCCGCGCGCCGTGCCGGGGCGGAAGAAGACGTAGCCGAGGGCGAGGAACAAGAGCGCCAGGCCCCCGAGCACCACGCGCGCCCCGGCCAGCTCGCGCTCGACGCTGCCCCCGAGCGCGAAGGCGGTGGCGGCCAGCGCGTAGAGCGCGCCGAAGCCCAGGATGCGGTCGATGCCGACGACGGCGAGCGAGGCGGCGGTCGAGCCGGTGAGGCGCGAGCCGTCGCGCACGCGCACCACGTCGCCGCCAATGTTGCTCGGGAGGAAGTTGTTGAAGAAGGTGGCGACCAGATACGAGGACAAGAGCCGGCGCATCGGCGCGTCGACGCCCAGCGTCTCGAGGAGCAGCCGCCAGCGCCAGGTGGCGAGCGCCAGCATGACGACGTAGCAGCCGACCGCTGCCGCGAGCAGCAGGAGGTCGGCGGAGCGCACCCGCTGCTCCAGCGCACGGACGTCGGTGCTCGAGAAAAGGTAGGCGAGGAGGGCCGCGCTGACGGCCAGCTTGACCCCCACGAGCGCGGAGCGCTTCATGAGCTAAGCTGCCATGCTACAGTACGTTCCGCGGAGGCGCAAAGCCCTGGGAGGAGCTGTGGACGAACCTCACGGAGAGCCCGGGCGACAGTCGGTCGCCATCCAGCAGGCGCTGGGGGGCTCGCCGCTCCGAGCCTACCAGGACCTGGTGGTGGGCAGCCGCAGCCTCGGTCGCTTGCTGCTCTACGAGCTCGTGATGCTCACCAGCTCCTGGGTGCCCGGCGCGCTCGGCTTGCTGCTCCGCAAGCTCCTCTACCGGCTGCTGCTCGGCAGCGTGGGCCGGGGCGTCGTTTTCGGCCAGGGAGTCGTGCTCCGGCACCCGCACAAGGTGCGCCTCGGCGACGGAGTGACGGTCGACGACCTGGTGGTGCTCGACGCGAAGGGCACCACCAACCGGGGCATCGACATAGGCCACGGCGCGTTCCTCGGCCGCGGCACGATCCTCTCGTGCAAGGACGGCGACATAGCACTCGGCGACCACGCGAACCTCGGCTTCCACTGCGAGATCTTCTCGGGCTCGAGCGTCACGGTCGGGGCGCACGCGCTTTTCGCGGCGCAGGTCTACCTGGTGGGCGGCGGCCACGAGTTCGAAGGCCGCGACGCCGCGGTGATCGACCAACCGCGCACCTCGCGGGGCATCGTGCTCGGAGACAACGTGTGGCTCGGCACGGGGGCCAAGGTCCTGGACGGCATCCGCATCGGGAGCCACGCCGTGGTCGGGGCGAACGCCGTGGTGACCGCCGACCTGCCGGACGGGGCGATCGCGGCGGGGATTCCGGCGCGGGTGCTGCGACTGCGCTCCGAGGCGGGGTCCAAGGCGTAAAGGTGACGGAACGAGCAAACGGAGCGACGACGGAAGGGAACGGGAACGACGGACTACGGAAGGGGACAACGGACAACGGAAAGGGAACGGCGGACCACGGAGGGGAACAATGAATGGCAAGGGGTTTCTGGACCGGCTTGGCGGGGGGCTGAGCGCCCCCCGTGCCCCCGCTAGAATCCCCCCGTCCCCCCGCTAGAATATGTCCATGAGCAAGCTGCTGCAGGAGAAGGACGCGGCCGGGGGCGTGGACGCGCGCTTCACGACCATCTCCGGCCGACCGATCGACCCGGTCTACCGCCCGGCCGACACGCGCGAGCTCGACTACGCGCGTGACCTGGCCGATCCCGGCCAGTATCCCTACACCCGCGGCATCCACGAGACGATGTACCGGGGCAAGCTCTGGACGATGCGGCAGTTCGCGGGCTTCGGCAGCGCGGCCCAGACGAACGCGCGCTTCAAGTACCTGCTCGAGCACGGCGGCGGCGGGCTGTCCGTCGCGTTCGACCTGCCGACGCTGATGGGCCGCGATCCCGACCACCCGCTCTCGCTCGGCGAGGTGGGCAAGTGCGGCGTCGCGGTCTCGTCGCTGCGGGACATGGAGACGCTCTTCGACGGAATCCCGCTCGACAAGGTCACCACCTCGATGACGATCAACTCCCCGGCGGCGATGCTGCTCGCCTTCTACATCCTGGTGGGGGAGCAGGAAGGTGTCGGGCCCGAGACGCTCGCCGGCACGCTGCAGGCGGACATCCTGAAGGAGTTCATCGCCCAGAAGGAGTACATCTACCCGCCGCGGCCGAGCATGCGGATCGTGGTGGACATGATCCGCTACTGCACCGAGCACATGCCGAAGTGGAACACGATCTCGATCTCCGGGTACCACATCCGCGAGGCGGGGGCGACCGCGGCGCAGGAGCTCGCCTTCACGCTGCGCGACGGGATCGAGTACGTGCAGTGGTGCGTCGACGCCGGCATGGAGGTGGACAGCTTCGCGCCGCGGCTGTCGTTCTTCTTCAACTCGCACAGCGACTTCTTCGAGGAGATCGCCAAGTTCCGCGCGGCGCGCCGGATCTGGGCGCGTACCATGCGCGAGCGCTTCCACGCCAAGAACCCGCGCTCGTGGATGCTGCGCTTCCACACCCAGACGGCGGGGGTGAGCCTGACCGCGCAGCAGCCGTACAACAACGTGGTGCGCACCGCGCTGCAGGCGCTGGCCGGCGTCCTCGGCGGCACGCAGTCGCTCCACACCAACTCGCTCGACGAGGCGCTCGCGCTGCCGACCGAGGAGGCGGTGACGATCGCGCTCAGGACGCAGCAGGTGATCGCCCACGAGTCCGGCGTCGCGAACGCCGCCGACCCGCTCGGCGGCTCGTGGCTGGTCGAGAAGCTGACGAGCCAGCTCGAGGCGGAGGCGCTCGACTACTTCCGCAGGATCGACGCCATGGGCGGCATGGTCGCGGCCGTCGAGCGCGGCTTCCCGCAGCGCGAGATCCAGGAGTCCGCGTTCCGCTTCCAGCAGGCGGTCGAGCGCAAGCAGAAGGTGATCGTCGGCGTCAACGAGTACGTGATGGAGGAGAAGCCGCAGCCGATCCTCTACATCGACGAGCAGGTGGCAGAAGAGCAGGTGGCGCGCGTGAGAGCGCTCCGCGCGGGCCGCGACCAGGCCAGGGTGGAGCGCTCGCTCGCCGCCCTCAAGGACGCGGCCCGCGGCACCGACAACCTGATGCCCCCGATCCTGGACGCGTCCCGCGCCTACGCCACGGTCGGCGAGATGTGCGACGCGTTGAGAGCAGTCTTCGGAGAGTACGAAGAACAACCGATCTTCTAGCCCCTGCGGTTGCAGCAGGTAACCCCGGGGGGTCTGGGGGGGCCCTCAGCCCCCCCAGAACAAGGAAGTAGGCCCTGTTTCGCTCCGCCACGAAGGTCGCTCTTGAAGAGTCACAAGTAACGGACAATAGGGAGGCGCACAAACGGCAACGGCAAACAGAGACGGACAACAGAAACGGACAAACAGAAACGGACAACAAGCCATGACGGCCAGGACTGAGCCTGAGGGGGGGCATCCCGCCCCCCCTAACCCCCCGGGGCGCACCCGTGTCGTGATCGCAAAGCCCGGGCTCGACGGCCACGATCGCGGAGCCAAGGTGATCGCGCGCGCCCTGCGCGACGCCGGGCTCGAGGTGATCTACACGGGCCTGCGCCAGAGCCCGGAGCAGATCGTCGCCGCCGCGGTGCAGGAGGA
>Ga0214472_10003063_pt1 | contig 17779 bp, 24 predicted proteins | sample RVTome_6_FD_207662 | JGI IMG/M metagenome (GOLD analysis project Ga0214472, IMG submission 207662) | Soil microbial communities from uranium-contaminated site in the Upper Colorado River Basin, Wyoming, United States - RVT140D175 | ecosystem: Environmental > Terrestrial > Soil > Contaminated >...
CCAGGTCGTTGTGCTTGCCGCCGGCGCGCACGCAGCGCTGCGAGGTGGTGGCGCGCTTGTAGGGGCGCTTCTCCTTGCCGAGGAACACGTCCTTGAACTGCACCATGCCCGAGTTGACGAACAGCAGTGTCGGGTCGCCCGCAGGCACGAGCGAGCTCGAGGCGACGATGGTGTGCCCCTTCGACCTGAAATACTCGAGGAAGCCCGTGCGAATCTCGTTCGAATTCATAAGCCCCGCTATTCTAAAGGAGCGCCTGCGGTGCCCGGGCACCGCAGGCTCCCCTTACGCGGCGAGACGCCCATACTTCACCAGCCGCGCGCGGATGCCCGTTTGCGTGCGCTGGTGCTCGGCGGCGAGCTCGCCGAGCGCGTGCCCGGCGTCGAACGACGCGAGGAGCTTGCGGTCCTCGTCCTCGGTCCACGGCTCGCCGGTCTTCGCCGGCAGCTGGGATTTGCGCCGCTCGAACTGCGCGGCGCGCTCCAGCGCCTCCGCGGCCGCGAACAGCGCGCGCACCGTCTGCGGCCGTTGGTAGGCGCCCTCGGCCGGGAACACTTCGCCGCTCTCCGGATCGACGCCGTTGGCGAGCGATTTCACGATCGCCAGTGCCTGTGCCTGATCCATTCCCATCACCCCCTTTCCGCGCGAATCGCGCTAGGGGTTTAACGCATCGTCGTCGTCACCGGATGACACGACGCGGCGGATCGTGTCGTGGGAAAAGCCGCGCTGCAGCAGGAAGCGCATGCGGCGCGCGCGCTCCATGCGCGTCGTCGCCGGGGCGCGGTACTTGCGCGCGAGAATGGCGGCGGCACGCGCCGCTTCGTCCTCGGCCGAGACCCTGCCGACGATGTCTTCGTCGACGCCCTTCGCTTTCAGGTCCTGCCGGATGCGCGCCGCGCCGTACTTGCGCGCGAGCTGGTGCGCGCGCGCTTCCGCGTAGCGCTCGTCGGAGAGCTGCTGCTTCGCGGCGAGCGCATCGAGCAGCTGCGTCAGCGCTTCGGGTGACTCCGCGTGCGGCGCAAGCTTGCACTCGAGCTCCGCGCGCGAATGCTCGCGCCGCGCGAGGTGCCTGAGCGCCCGGGCTTTCAGCTCGCCGGGCGTGTCAGGCTCATGCATTTACTTCTCCGCGCGCTTACGCGTGGGCAGGTGCTCGACCTTGCCGTCCTCGTCGGCCGCGGGCGCTTCCGGCGCCGGCACCGCCACGCCCGCCTTCTCGCGGATTTTCAGCTCGATCTCGCGCGCGAGCTCGGGGTTCTCCGTAAGGAACTCGCGCGAATTGTCCTTGCCCTGGCCGAGGCGGTCGCCCTTGTAGATGTACCAGGCGCCGGACTTCTCCAGCACGCCGTGCGCCACGCCCAGCTCCAGCACCTCGCCTTCGCGCGAGATGCCCGTGCCGTAGAAGATGTCGAACTCGGCCTGGCGGAAGGGCGGCGCCACCTTGTTCTTCACCACCTTGACGCGCGTCTCCGAGCCCACCACCTCGTCGCCCTTCTTGATCGAGCCGATGCGGCGGATGTCCATGCGCACCGAGGCGTAGAACTTGAGCGCGTTGCCGCCGGTGGTGGTCTCGGGGTTGCCGAACATGACGCCGATCTTCATGCGGATCTGGTTGATGAAGATGACGAGCGTATTGGTGCGCTTGATGTTGGAGGTGAGCTTGCGCAACGCCTGGCTCATGAGGCGCGCCTGCAGGCCCATCTGCGGCTCGCCCATCTCGCCTTCGATCTCGGCCTTGGGCGTGAGCGCCGCCACCGAGTCGATCACGATCACGTCCACCGCGCCGGAGCGCACCAGCATGTCGGCGATCTCCAGCGCCTGCTCGCCGGTGTCGGGCTGCGAGATGAGCAGCTCGTCGATGTTCACGCCGAGCTTCTTGGCGTACTGCGGATCGAGCGCGTTCTCGGCGTCGATGAAGGCGGCGGTGCCGCCCGTCTTCTGCATCTCGGCGATGACCTGCAGCGTGAGCGTCGTCTTGCCCGAGGACTCGGGCCCGTAGATCTCGCACACTCGCCCGCGCGGCAGGCCGCCCACGCCGAGCGCGAGGTCGAGGCCCAGCGAGCCGGTGGAGACCACCTGCACGTCCTTGATGGCCTCGGAGTCCATGCGCATGATCGAGCCCTTGCCGTACTGCTTCTCGATCTGCGACAGGGCGGCCGCTAATGCCTTAGACTTGTTTTCATCCATTTCCTGTACCTCTTTTTCTGGTTGTCGGCATCTGCGGCAGGCGCTCGTTGGACGGCGACGCTGGGCCGGCACCGGATACTGTATAAACGTCCAGCTATTGTGGGTGGTTGACGCCGCCCTGTCAAACCCTGAAAAAACCCCTTAGGAGACAAAAAGATGGCGAAAGTAGCTTTCCTCGGTCTTGGCGTGATGGGCTACCCGATGGCGGGCCACCTGCTGAAGAAGGGCGGCCACGAGGTCACGGTCTACAACCGCTCCGCCGCCAAGGCGCAAGCCTGGGTAAAGGAGTACGGCGGCAAATCCGCCCCCACCCCCAGGGAGGCGGCGCAGGGCTGCGATTTCGTGATGATGTGCGTAGGCAACGACGACGACGTGCGCGCGGTTGCCTACGGCGACAGCGGGGCGCTGGCGGGGCTGAAAAAGGGGGCCGTGCTGGTGGACCACACCACGGCCTCCGCGGTGGTGGCGCGCGAGCTGCACGGCAAGTGCAAGGAAAAGGGCGTCGGCTTCGTAGACGCCCCCGTGTCGGGCGGCCAGGCGGGTGCGGTGAACGGGCAACTGGGCATCATGTGCGGCGGCGAGCAGGCCGACTTCGACAAGGCCAAGCCGGTGATCGACGTCTACGCCAAGATGTGCGCCCTGATCGGCGCCCCGGGGGCCGGCCAGCTCACCAAGATGGTCAACCAGGTCGCCATCGTCGGCCTGCTGCAGGGGCTCGCGGAAGCGCTCAACTTCGGCAAGAACGCGGGCCTGGACATGGAGAAGGTGATCGCGGTGATCTCCAAGGGCGCGGCGCAGTCCTGGCAGCTCGAGAATCGCTGGAAAACGATGGTCGAAGGCAAATTCCAGGGCTTCGGCTTCGCCAGCGACTGGATGCGCAAGGACTTGAACATCGCGCTGGCGGAAGCGAAGAAGAACGGCTCGTTCATGCCCGGGACCGCGCTGATCGAGCAGTACTTCGGCCGCCTCAGCGCCGCCGGCCACGGCCGCTGGGACAACACTGCGTTGATGAGCCTGCTGGGGAAGAGCTAGCGCAGCACGGTCAGCGTCTTGACTTTCGAGAAATCGCGGTCGTGCGTGACCAGGGCATCGGCGTTGATCGCGATGGCGCTCGCCACCTGGATCGCATCTGCGAGCCTCAGCTTCAGTGAAGCGCGAAAACGCGCCGCGCTCTCGGCGATATCCGCCGTCAGGTTGACGACCTGCCATGATTCCATGACAGCGCGATAACGCTTGGCCAGCGCTTCCTCCCCCGCACCCAAGGGGCCGGTCAGGACCTCGGCGATTGTGGTGGTCGCTACTGCGAACACGATGTCCCCTGACGCCTGCCGCTCGAACAGCGGCTGAAAGCGCGGCGCCAGCCTGGGGTGCGCTTCGAGAACGTAGATGATGGGCGCCGCGTCGACCAGCACCAGCGCACCTCGCGGCAGCGTCGAAAGGTCTAGCGGTCCCACTCTTCCCGTAGACGGCGCAGGGTCTTCGCGCTGTGCTTACCCCACAGGCCCTTGCCCGAGCCCGCGAGCGCCAAGAGCGACTTCTGCCGCTGCCCGCCCGCCGCACGCTCGACCGGCACAATGGCGGCGATCGAGCGACCATGACGCGTGATGACCGTCGAACGCCCCTTTTCCGCCTCGGCAAGCAGGGCGGGCAACTGGCTGCGGGCGTCTTGCACGCCCTTGCGGTTCGGTCGCGTCATCCGGCGACTGTACAGACTGTACGGATCGCGGTCAAGCGCCTCGGCGCCATGCCAGGACTCGAGGATGTGCCAGCGCGGCGGGGTCGACGACGAACTGCGGCGCGCGCCCGGCGTGCACGGCGAGCACCGCGCCGATCGCCGTGCGCGCGATGTTGCCGAAGAGCTCGTCGGTCCAGGCGAGCGCGTGCGGCGTGACGATCACGCTCTCCAGCTTCAGGATCGGGTTCGACGCGGGCGTCGGCTCCTCTTCGAACACGTCGAGCCCGGCGCCGGCGATCTTCTTCGTCGACAGGGCCTCGTAGAGCGCTTTTTCGTCCACCACCGGCCCGCGCGCGACGTTGATCAGATAGGCCGTGGGTTTCATGCGCGCAAGCTGTTTCGCGTTCACCAGGTGCCGGGTCTCCTCATTGAGCAGGCACGTCACCACCGCGAAGTCCGACTCGGCCATCAGCGTCTCGAGCGGTACCTTCTTCGCGCCGATGTAGTTGAGCTCCAGCTCCTCGGCGTACGGATCGGCGGCCAGCAGCTTCAAGTCGAACACGCGCGCCATGCGCAGCAGCTCCTTGCCGATGCGCCCCGCGCCCACCACCCCGAGCGTGCGCCCGGTGAGGCCCATGCCCATGTGGTCCACGCGATCGTTCCAGCGCCCTTCGCGCGTCATGCGGTCCTTGGCGAAGAGCCGCTGTGCGAGCGCGAGAACGAAGGTCAGCGCCATCGTCGCCACGGGGCGCGGCACGGCGTTCGGCGTGTTGCACACCAGCACGCCCACCGCGCTCATCGCCGGCACGTCCACGCTGTCGTAGCCGACGCCGTGGCGCGAGACGATTTTCAGTCGCAGGTCTTTGCCCGAAACGGCCGCCGCCGGCACGCGCGGCGAATTGACATAGAGCGCGTCGTACTTCGCCGCGTGCTCCGCGGTGACCTCGCGGAGGCCCTGCGGCAGCCATTCCCATTCGAGGCCCGGCACGTTGAGCGCCTTGAGCGGCTCGCGACCGAACACAGGCTCGCCTTTGGCGTCGAGGATGTCGCTCGTGACGCCGACCTTGAACGCGGCGCTCATGCCTTGCGCATCGCTTCGAGGTTGGCGCGGATCGCCTCCTGCAGCATCCCCTGGTCGGTGCCGGTGGCGATCATGCGAAAGCCGTGGCCGAGGTACTCCTTGCCGAGCGCAGCGTCCGCGGCCATGTAGCCTGCCGCCTTGCCGTGCTTCTTCGCCGCGCCTGCGATGCGCCGGATAGCGTCCTGGAACAGCGGATGGGAGAACTGTCCCGGTATGCCGAGGAAGTTGCTCATGTCGAAATGCCCGAGCCACAGCACGTCCACGCCCGGCACCGCGGCGATCGCGTCCACGTTCTCCAGGCCGGATTTCGTCTCGATCATGGCGATGACCAGCGTGCGCTCGTGGATCATCTTCATCTTCTCCGAGACGTCGCCGCCCTGGTAGTCGTCGTGCGCGAAGCCGAAGGCGGCGCCGCGCCTGCCGCCCGCCGGCGGGTAGCGCGTGCAGGAGACGATGAATTCGGCCTGCTGCGCCGTATCCACGAGCGGCACCATCACGCCGAGCGCGCCGCAATCCAGCGCCCGGGCGATGAAGTCGTATTCGGTGCCAGGCACGCGCACCAGAGGCACCACGCCGAGCGCGCGGCAGAGGGCGAACTGGGGCTTGAGCGTCTCGTAGGAGGCGCCGGTGTGCTCCATGCAATACATGGCGTACTCGGCGCCAGCGTTCTTCAGCAGGCGCGGCATGCCGGGGGTGAAGAACTCGAAGATCATGGAGCCGAAGGCGCGGCCGCCGGAGGCGAGCTCCTTCTTGACGGGGTTTTCGCGCATGCGCTGGATTATCTCTGCATGCGACGGTTGACTGGAGTTTGATATATAGCCTATTATATTAGGCAGTAAATAACTTAACGCCTATTAATATGGGCAAAATTAAATCATTCCCAGTCGAAGCCGCTGAGCGGAGCAAGGAACTTGGCCGCCGCATCCGCCTGGCCAGGGCCCGCCGGGGCATGTCCATCGCCGAGGTTGCGGCCAAGGCCGGCATCAACCGCAATACCCTCAACGCGCTCGAGCTTGGGCGGCCGAGCGTCGCGATCGGGGTGTATGTCACCGTTCTGTGGGCGCTTGGCCTGGAGAAGACGCTGGACAGCGTCGCCCATCCCGACGCGGACACCCACGGCAGGACGCTGGAGGCGTCGCGCCGGCCGGCGCGCGTGCGCAAGTCGCAGAAGCCAGAGAACGAATATGACTTCTGAGCGCCAGGCCTACGTCTACGTCCAGTTGCCCGGCACGCTCGACACCGTGCCGGCGGCGCTGCTGAAGCTAGAGAAACTGCGCGACGGAACCTTCGTCGGCCGCTTGCGCTACGGCGACCGCTATCTGGAGCGCAGGGACGCGATCGCGTTCGACCCCTTCCGGCTCCCGCTCGGGAGCACCGTCCAAGAACTCACCAAGCTCAAGGGAGTTCCCGGCGCCGTGCGCGACGCCGGCCCCGATGCCTGGGGGCGGCGCGTGATCGAGCACAAGCTCGAACGCGGTCCCGGCGACCTCGAAGAAATCGACTACCTCCTGAACGGCCCCCAGGACGGCGCCGGCTATCTGAGCTTCGGCCTGAAGCTGGAGCCTCCGGTGCCGAAACGCGGCTGCAACCGGACACATCAATTGGCGGACCTGATCGCGGCCGCAGAGGCGATCGAGGAGGGAAAGCGAGTGCCCGCTCACATCCTCGAGCAGCTCGAGCCCGGCACCTCGATGGGCGGCGCGCGGCCCAAGGCGACCATCGAGGACGGCAATCGCCTGTGGGTCGGGAAATTCCCGGAGAAAGCCGACCGCTGCAACTTGCAGCGGGTGGAATTCGCGACGCTTGAGCTCGCGCGCCGCTGCGGCATCGCCGCCTGCAATGCGCGCCTCGAGTCCGTTGGTGGACGGGACGTGCTCATGGTGGAGCGTTTCGACCGGGAATTTGCGGAGGGTGGCTACCTCCGCTTCGGGCTAGTGAGCGGGCTCACCCTGCTCGACGCCGACGACAGCTATCTGGATCGGGAGCGCTGGTCCTATCCCCTGCTCGCGGATGAGTTGCGCCGCTGGTCGGAGAAGCCCGGCGAAGATCGCGTCGAGTTGTTCCGGCGCATCGTCTTCAACGCCGCGGTCACCAACAACGACGACCATCCGCGCAACCATGCGGTGCGCCGCACGGCGCGCGGCTGGCGGCTGACGCCTGCATACGATCTCGTGCCCGCGCCTGTGGTCAGCTTGGAGCGCCGCGACCTCGCGATGACGATCGGCACGCATGGGCGCACCGCAAGTGTTTACAACCTGCTTTCCCAGTGCGAGCGGTTCGGGCTGACCAGCGAGGCGGCGAGAAAGGAAATCGAGAAGATGGTCGCGACGGTACAGACCTGGCGGGACCACTTCCGCGCCTGCGGCGTATCGGCGAAGGACATCGAGTACATCGCGCCGGCGTATCTACCCGATGGCTTCTTTCTTGAAAGACCGGTCGAAGCGCAATGAAAGGCTATGCCGGCGCGCTCACGCCACTGCGGCCAGTCGCACTGGAATCCGCCTCGGCCCGAAGGGCTTGCCGAACTTGCGGTACCGCCCCGGCAGTTGCGCGCCGCACGAGAGGCACGCCCCGCCCTCCGACAGCCGATACAGATTGATGCGGTACCAGTCGCGCACGATCACCGGCTCCCCGCACGACGGGCAGGACGTCGTGCCGCCGCCTTCGTCGTGCACGTTCCCGGTGTAGACGTAACGCAGCCCCGCGCGCAAGGCGATCTCCCGCGCGCGCGTCAGCGTCGCCGCCGGCGTCGCCTCGATGTCGGTCATCTTCCAGTCCGGATGAAACGCCGTGAAATGCAGCGGCACGTCCGGCCCGAGGTTCTCGAAAATCCACTGCGACTCGGCCTCGATCTCGGTGTCCGAGTCGTTCTTGCCCGGGATCAGCAGAGTCGTGATCTCCGTCCACACCTGCGTCTCCTTCACCAGGTACACGAGCGTGTCGAGCACCGGTTGCAGGTGCCCGCCGCAGATCTTGAAGTAGAAGTCCTCGGTGAAGGCCTTCAGGTCCACGTTCGCCGCGTCCATTTTCGCGTAGAACTCGCGCCGCGGCTCGGCATGGATGTAGCCTGCGGTCACCGCCACGTTCTTCACGCCGCGCGCGCGGCAGGCGTCGGCGATGTCCATCGCGTACTCGGCGAAGATCACCGGATCGTTGTACGTGTAGGCGACCGAAGCGCAGCCGAGCTCGAGCGCCGCCCGCGCGATGGCCTCGGGCGCCGCCGCATCCTGCAGCCGGTCCATCTCACGGCTCTTGGAGATGTCCCAGTTCTGACAGAACTTGCACGCGAGGTTGCAGCCCGCGGTGCCAAAGGAGAGGACCGAGGTGCCTGGATAGAACTGGTTGAGGGGCTTCTTCTCGATCGGGTCCACGCAGAAGCCGGATGACCGGCCGTAGGTGGTGAGCACCATGCGCCCCTGCTCCATCTTCCTCACGAAGCACAGGCCGCGCTGGCCCTCGTGCAGGCGGCAGTCGCGCGGGCACAGGTCACACTGGATGCGGCCGTCCGCCAGCGCGTGCCACCAGCGCCCGGGGTAGGACGACTCTAGTGCAGGCTGGACTGTGACCACGTGATCACCCGGTAGCGCCAGACGTTGCAGCGCACGAGGCGCGTGTCGGCCGGGATGCCGGCCTTGCGCATGAGCTCGGAAAGAAAGGCGCGCCTGTCGGGGAACCCCTCCCAGACATGCGGCAGAAAGGTGGCCCGCCGCCCCTCGTGCTCGAGGATCACCCCGTCCTCCCCGGGCCGCAGCTGCGCCAGCAGCTCCATGTCGTCGGCAAAGCGCAGCGGCTTCGCGCTCGAGAGCACCGACACCTCCAGCTCGCAGCGCGGCCACTCCGCCGGCGTGAGCGGCGCGAAGCGCGGATCGCGCAGCGCCGCGGCGAGCGCGTTCTCCGCCACATCGACGCCCAGGCTGCGGCTCGGCGCCAGGCTGCCGATGCAGCCGCGCAGCCTCCCTTCCAGCTGCAGGGTGACGAAGGTCGCGCCGGGCCGCGCCAGCCAGGGCGCGATGTCCGTGCGCGGCGGCTCGGCGTGCACGCCAAGGCGATGGCCGATGGCGGCGCGCGCGATGGCGAGGAGCGTCATTCCCGCGTCCTGCAGCGATACGCGCGCGCCCTCGTACAGCGCGAAAGCGCAATAGCCGACCACGCGGTCCTTGCCGCCCGCGGTGTCGCCTGAATTGCAGGCGCCGAGGAGGCGAATCGACATGCCGCGCGCCTTGGCGGCGGCGAGAAAGCCGTTCAGCGGGGTCGCGCCGCAGGCTTCCTCGTGATTGATGTCGGTATCGAACGAGGCGATGCGCGCCAGCGTCGATCGGTCGATGGCGCGCGCCTCCTCATAGGGGTGGTAGTGCGAGAGGTCGGTCGAGACCACGAACAGCGTCTCCGCGCCGCCCCAGAGCCGCTCGATCACCTCGCGCACCTCCTGCGGCCGCGCGTCGCCCACGGCGAGCGGCAGCAGCGCAAATTCGCCCAGCATCTTCTGCAGGAACGGCAGCTGCACTTCGAGCGAGTGCTCCGCGGCATGCGCCGCGGGACTCGCGACCACCTGCCGGAAAGGCGCCAGCAGGCGCACGCCCTCGGCGTCGACCGGCACGCGCCCGAGCGGCGTGTCGAAGGCCTCCGCGCCGGGCAGCGCCATGCCGCGCACCGGCACGCGGTGCACCGGGCCGAGGAGCACCACGCGCCTGACGATGCCGCGCGCCGCGCCCAGCTCGTCGTAGGCGCGCGCCGCCACCGGGCCGGAATAGATGTAGCCCGCATGGGGCGCGACGAGGGCCTTGGGATGGCCGAAGCGCGGCGCAAGGTTCTCCACGCCGTCGATCAGATCGGCGAGGTCCCTTTGCAGCTCGCGCGCGTCGCGCGGGTAGAACATGCCCGCCACGGCGGCGGGACGGATCTGGCTCACAACGACTCCAGTACCCCCTCGAGGGCGCGGAGGACGGATTGGCGGCGCACGCTTTCGCGGTCGCCGTCGAAGCGCCTCGTCTCGCTCACCATCTTACTCCCGTGCGTCCAGGCGAAGCACACCAGGCCGACGGGCTTCTGCGCAGTGCCGCCGGTGGGCCCGGCGACCCCGGTGATGGCGAGCGCCACCTGGGCGCGGGCGCGCCTGAGCGCGCCGGCCGCCATGGCGCGCGCGGTCTCCTCGCTCACCGCGCCGTGGCGCCGCAGCGTTTCCTCGGCGACGCCGAGGTCTTCGCGCTTGGCGGCATTCGAATAAGTCACGTAGCCGCGCTCGAACCAGTCGGAGCTGCCCGGGATGGCGGTCAGCGCCATCGCCACCCAGCCCCCGGTGCAGGACTCGGCGGTCACCAGCTTCAGGCCGCGCGCCTTGAGCGCATCGCCGAGCTTGCGTGCGAGCTCGTTCACGGGAAAGCGAGCCTTTTCGCCAGCGCCAGCACGAGCAGCGTATAGCCGGCGGCGAGGATGTCGTCGAACATGACGCCGAAGCCGCCCTTCAGGCGGCGTTCGAGCTGGCGGATCGGCGGCGGCTTGACGACATCGAAGGCGCGGAACAGCAGGAACGCCGCCGCCTGCCAGGCGGGCTCCTGCGGTGCGACCGCCAGCACCAGCAGGAAGGCGACGACCTCGTCCCAGCACATGGCGCCATGGTCGGCGATGCCCAGGTGGCGGCCGGTGATGTCGCAGGCCCATACGCCGACGGCGAAGAGGAACGCGAGGATCGCGAACAGCGCGAGCGGCTCGTAGGCCGGGCCGATCAGCCACCAGAGGGGAAAAGCGAGGAGCGTCCCCGCGGTGCCCGGCGCGACGGGGGAGAGCCCCGCGCCGAAGCCGAAGGCGACGAAGTGCGCCAGGTGCGTGAAGGCGAAGCGCGCACGCGGGCGAAAGACGATCATGCGAAGTGGTCGAAGCCCCGGCTTACGCTCATCGGCATGCCGTGGGCGTCCAGCACCTGGAGCTTCGCCTCGCCGGGCTGGATCGAGCCCACCCGCGTCAGCGCCAGGCGCAGTCGCTGCGACAGTCCCTCGATCGCGGCGCGCGCCGACTGCGGCGCGGTGAACACGAGCTCATAGTCGTCGCCGCCCGCGAGCACGCAGCGCCGCTCGAGCGCCGGATCGCCGATGCCGTGCTTCGGCAGGCGGTCGTAGTGCGCCACCGCGCCGACCCCGGAGCGCTCGAGGACGTGGCCGAGGTCCTGCGCGAAGCCGTCGGAGATGTCGATCGCCGCGCTGGCGAGCCCGCGCAGCCGCTCGCCGAGCGCCACGCGCGGCTCGGGCTCGTGCAGGCGCTTGGCCGCCGCGGCATCCGCCGGGTGCTCGAGGGCGAACGCGGCGCCGCCCAGCTCCCCCGATACCCAGATGTCGTCCCCGGGGCGCGCGCCGCCGCGCGTCAGCGCCAGCCCGACGGGCACCTCGCCCAGGATGGCGACGCACACGGTGAGCGCGCCGCGCGTCGTGTCGCCGCCGACGAGATCCACCCCGAAGCGCTCCGCGAGCTCGTAGAAGCCCTCGGCGAACGCCGCGATCCAGGCCTCGTCGGCCGCCGGCAGCGCGATCGCCAGGGTCGCCCAGCGCGGCGTCGCGCCCGTCGCCGCCATGTCCGAGAGGTTGACCGCGAGCGATTTGTGCCCGATCGCGCGCGGCGCCGCGCCCGGTGCGAAGTGGCGGCCTTCGAGCAGCATGTCCGTCGACACCGCGAGCACCATGCCGGGCGCGGGCTCGAGCAGCGCCGCATCGTCGCCGACGCCGAGCAGCGCGTTTCGCGCGGGGCGCGAGAAGTAGCGGCGGATGATCTCGAACTCGGACGGCACCGCCGTCCCTCGCTTCAGGCGGGCTGGCGGCCGCGCGCCACTTCCTGCGCCCGCAGCCCGAGGGCGAGCTTCTCCAGCACGCCGTTGACGAACTTGTGGCCGCCGGTGCCGCCGAAGCTCTTGCCCAGCTCCACCGCCTCGTTCAGCACCACCTTGAACGGCGTTTCCGGGTGCTGCTGCAGCTCGAAGGCGCCGATGTAGAGGATGGCGCGCTCCACGGGCGACAGCCGCCGGAACTCCCGGTCGAGGCAGGGCGTGATCAGCCCCTCGAGCTCGGCGGCGTGCGCCTGCACGCCGCGCACCAGCGCCTCGGCGAGCTCGCGATCGGCGCGCCCGTCATCGTCGATCGCGCGCACCTGCTCGAGCGCGTCGCCGCTGCCCAGCTGCCAGGCGTACAGCGCCTGCAGCGCGATCTCGCGCGAGCGACGCCGCGCGGTCTTGCCGGGCTTCACCGCGCGCTCGCCGCGAGCCTGGCGCGCAGGCGCGCCATCTCCAGCGCCACGCGCACCGCTTCCGCGCCCTTGTCGAGGCGCGCCTCGGCCTGCGCTTCGTCGTCGGTGGTGACGATGCCGTTGGCCACCGGGATGCCGAACTCGAGCGCCACGTCCATCACGCCGCGCGCCGATTCGTTCGCCACGACCTCGAAGTGGTAGGTGTCGCCGCGCACCACGCAGCCGATGGCCGCAAGGCAGTCGAACCTGCCGGACTGTGCCATCCATTGCAGCGCGAGCGGGATTTCGAGCGCGCCGGGCACCTGCTCTACGGTGAGCTCCTTCACGCCGAGCTTCGCGGCCTCGTCGCGCGCGCGCTGCAGGAGCTTGCCGCTGAGCTTGTCGTTGAAGCGGCTCGCTACGATGCCGAGGCGCATGGCTCAGCCCCTCGGCGATTCGACGTAGCCGGTGACCTCCAGCCCGAAGCCCGCCATGCTCGGCATCTTGCGCGGCGCGGCCATGAGCCGCATGCGGCCCACGCCCAGCTCGCGCAGGATCTGCGCGCCGATGCCGTAGGTGCGCAGGTCCATGCTGCGCCCCTGGCCCATGGGCCGCGTCTGGGCGAGCCGCGCGTCGAGGGCCTCCGAGGCCTGGTTGCAATTGAGCAGCACCACGACGCCGGCACCGGCCCGGGCGATCGCCGTGAGCGCCTCGCCCACGCCCCAGGTATGCGTGCCGGGACCCGCGTCGAGCAGGTCCACCACCGACAGCGGCTCGTGCACGCGCACCAGCGTCTCGGCGTCGACGGCGGGTTTTCCCGCCACCAGCGCGAGATGCGTGCCGCGCGTCGGCACGTCGTGGAAGGTGACGAGGTGAAAGCGCCCCCACGCCGTTTCGATGTCGCGCTCCAGGCCGCGGTTCACGAGCGACTCGTGCCGGCTGCGGTATTCGATCAGGTCGGCGATGGTGCCGATTCTCAAGCCGTGCTGCGCGCAGAATTCGAGCAGGTCCGGAAGGCGCGCCATGCTGCCGTCGTCCTTCATCACTTCGCACAGCACCGCCGCGGGCGCAAGCCCCGCGAGGCGCGCGAGATCGCAGCACGCTTCCGTGTGGCCGGCGCGCACCAGCACGCCCCCCGCCTGCGCGACGAGCGGGAATACGTGCCCGGGCTGCACGATGTCCTCGGCCTTGGCGTCGGCGGCGGCGGCCACCTTGATGGTAAGCGCGCGATCGGCCGCGGAGATGCCGGTGGCGATGCCCTCGGCCGCCTCGATCGAGACCGTGAAGTTCGTGCCGTGGCGCGAGCGGTTCTGCTCCACCATCGGCCGCAGTCCCAGGCGCAGCGCGTGCGCCTCGGTGATCGGCATGCAGATCAGGCCGCGGCCGTGCCGCGCGAGGAAGTTGACCTTCTCTGGCGTGACGAATTCGGCCGCGAACACGAGGTCGCCCTCGTTCTCGCGGTCCTCGTCGTCCACCAGGACGACCATCTTGCCGGCGCGCAGGTCGGCGACGATGTCGGCGACCGGGCTGATGGCGGTGCTTTCTCTGCGCATACCGCCATTATGAGGCACAAGGGGACAGACCTTCAGGTCTGTCCCCTGCAGCGTAAATTATTCTTCAGCTCCGTTTTCGGCGCTTGGGCCGCCGACCTTCTCGCGGATGCGCGCCGACTTGCCCGAGCGCTGGCGCAGGTAATAGAGCTTCGAGCGCCGCACCTCGCCCTTTCTCTTCACCTCGATCGAGGCGATCAGCGGCGAGTAGGTCTGGAAGGTGCGCTCCACGCCTTCGCCCGAGCTGATCTTCCTCACGGTGAAGGAGGAGCCGATGCCGCGGTTCTTCTTCGCGATCACCACGCCCTCGAAGGCCTGGGCGCGCTTGCGCTCGCCCTCGACCACGTTGACGTTGACGATCACGGTGTCGCCGGGGGAGAAATCAGGGATGTTCCTTGCCAGCCGCTTGATCTCTTCCTGCTCGAGTTTCTGGATCAGGTTCATGTTTGCGCTCCGCTCTTCATCTCCTGCCTGAATTCCTCAAGCAGCCCTTGTTCTTCGCCGCTCAGGCGCCGCGCCGCGATCAATTCCGGCCGCCGCAGCCAGGTGCGCCCCAGCGCCTGTTTCAGCCGCCAGCGCCGGATTTGCTCATGGTGCCCTGAGAGCAGCACCTCCGGGACTTTTTCGCCCGCGTACGTCTCGGGCCGCGTGTATTGCGGGCAATCCAGCAACCCCGCCGCGAACGACTCCTCGGCCGCCGACTGCCCGTCGCCCAGCGCCCCGGGCAATTGCCGCACCACGGCGTCGATCACCGCCATCGCCGCCAGCTCGCCGCCCGAGAGCACGTAGTCCCCGAGCGACAGTTCCTCGTCCACGCGGCGCCGCACCAGCCTTTCGTCCACGCCTTCGTAGCGCCCGCAGAGCAGCGTCACCGCCGTCCGGCCCGCGAGCTCCATCACCTTCGCGTGATCGAGCCGCCGGCCTTGCGGCGAGAGGTAGATCACCGCGCCCCCGCCCGCCGCCTTTGCCGCCTCCAGCGCCTTCTCCAGCGGCTCGGCGAGCATCACCATGCCGGGCCCGCCGCCGTACGGACGGTCGTCCACCGTCCGGTAGTTGTCGGTCGTGAAATCGCGCGGATTCCACGTCGCCAATCGCCACAGCCCCGCGTCCAGCGCCTTTCTCGGGATGCCGCTCGCGGTGACGGCGGCGAACATCTCCGGGAACAGCGTCACCACGTCGAAGCGGATCACCAGTCCGCTTCCCATTCCACCTCGATCAGCTTCGCGGCGAGGTCCACGCGCTTCACGACCGAGGGCACCCAGGGCAGGAGCCGGTCCCTGTCGCCGGCCACTTCCATCACGTCCTGCGGCCCGTTGGTGAGCCACTGCCGCACCACGCCCAGTGCCACGCCCCGCGTGTTCAGCACTTCAAGCCCGACCAGGTCGGCGAGGTAGTAGCGCCCCTCGCCGGCCTCCGGCAGCGCCGCGCGAGGCAGCGAAACCACCCGCCCTTTCAGCGCCAGCGCCTGCTCGCGGGTCTCGACCCCGGCGAGCTTGGCGATCACCGTCGCGCTATGCACTCTCGCCTGCTCGACCCGGCGCGGTTCCGCGTCAAGCCACCATTCGCCGGCTCCCGCCAGGCTCTCCTGCACGCCCGCCTGCGGCGCCACCTTCACCCAGCCACGCACGCCGTACGATCCGGCGACGCGGCCCATCGCGATCAGTTCAGGCGGCCTTCTTGCCAAACTGCTTCACGAGCCGCTTCACCGTGGGCGAGAGCTGCGCGCCCTTGCCCTGCCAGTGCTTGAGCCGCTCCACGTCGACGCGCAGCGACTCGCGGCCTGCCGGCGCCTTCGGGTCGTAGAAGCCGACGCGCTCGATGAACTTGCCCTTGGCGGCGCGGCGCGAGTCCGCCACCACCAGGCTGAAAAAGGGACGCTTGTTCGCGCCGCCGCGCGCCAGTCGAATCACCACCATTTGGAAACCCCGTGAACCGCGAAAAGGCGCGGATTATACGGGAGAAATCAGCGGTTTGGAATGTCCAGGGCGCCGCCGAGCTCGGCGATCCCCCGGCGCAGGCGCTCCATCGCCGGGGTGATCTCGTCGAGTGTGCCCCGCACGCCGAGCTCGATGTGCCGGCGCGTGCCGTCGGCGCCCATGCTGGGCAGGCTGAAGGCCTTGAGGCCCGGGAAAGTCCGGTTCAGCTCCTCCATCAGCGGCGCCACGGCGGACTCGGGCAGGTCGTAGACGAGGACCGAGCCCTCGGCCCAGCGCTGCGAGTCGAAAAGACTGCGGTACTTCTCCTCCAGCACCCACTCCACCATCGGCCAGGCCATCTGCGGAAAGCCGGGCACGAAGTAATGATGGCCCACCGAAAAGCCGGGAATGCGGTTGAAGGGATTGGGGATGATGCGGGCGCCGACCGGAAATTCGCCCATTTTCAGCCGCTGCGGGTTGGTCTGCGCGCCGAAGCGGCCGCGGATCTCGGCTTCGGCGTCCGGGTGCAGCGTCAGAGCGACGCCGAGCGCCTCGGCGGCGCTCTGGCGCGTGTGGTCGTCGGGCGTCGCGCCGATGCCGCCGAAGCAGAACACCACGTCGTCGGTGGCGAAGGTGCGCTTCAGCGCTTGCGTGACGCGCGCCGGCTCGTCGCCCAAGTGCTCGCACCACGCGAGGCGCAGCCCGCGCTTGCCGAGCGCCTCGATCAGCCACGGAAAATGCTTGTCCTGGCGTTTTCCCACGAGGATCTCGTCGCCGAACACGAAGGCGCCGAAGCCGGTCACGACGATTCGCCCTCGATGGACGCGCTGCGCCGCTCCTCGAGCGCGGCGAGAAGGTAGTGGATGAAGCTGAGGCCCAAGAGCACCGGCGCGAAGAAGCCGAGGAGCGGGATGTACGCCGCGAGCGCGAGGATCAGGCCCATCACGTAGAGCCCGCCCCAGCGCGCCGCGAACAGGCGCCGCATTTCCTCGGCCGAGGCGTGCTCAGCGAGCGCATCGTAGCGCAGCACGCGCTGGTTCACCCAGCCGAGGATGGCGACCGGGATCAGCGGCCAGAGCGGCGGGAAGATCCAGAACGGGATCGAGACCAGCCCCAGCCCGGCGAGGCCGAGGAGCCCGACGCTCGAGTTCCAGACGCTGCCCGCGAGGCTGCCGCCTTTGCGGCGCTCGAGCCGCGGGTAGCTGCGGCTCGCCACGTGCTCGACCATCGACGGCATGCCGAAGATGGAGAGGATGAGCAGCGCGGTGAGCTGTATGAGCGGCACCAGCATGAGGAGGATCAGGATCTTGGCAGCGATCAGCGTCGCGTCGGTGAGGTCCCACTGCGAGATGAACGGCGCCCGCGCGAGGCCGCTCTGCATCCACTCGGCGATGGCGAGCGCGATCTGCGCCCAGAACACGATGGCGAGCGTGCCCCACAGCCCGAGCGCGATGACGAGCGGCCAGATCATCAGCCAGATCATGCGCGGGTGCAGGATGTTGGCGAGCGCGAAGCCGATGGAGCGCGTGATCGAGGTCATCGGCGGATACTTTGCCATAGTTTCGTGAGGCGCTTGGAGGACACCGGCACCGGGGTCTTCAGTTGCTGCGCGAAAAGCGACACCCTCAGCTCTTCCAGCAGCCAGCCGAACTGCGCCTGCTCGGCGCCGAGCGGCCGGGGCGCGCGCAGCCAGGCGGTGAGCAAGGGTTGCAGCTCGGACATGAGGCGCGCGTCGCGCGCCGGGTCGGCGCGCAGCTTCTCCAGGCGCAGCTCCGCCGCCTTGAGGTAGCGCGGGTAGTGCTGCAGCCGCTGCCAGGGCGTATGCGCGAGCCATCCGGGGGCGAGGAGGCGCGCGAGCTGCTGCTCGATGTCGGCGGCGGCCTGCGGGAACGACTTCGCCGCCGGCGCGAGCTTCTTCTTCAGCTCGGCGTGCGCGCCGAGGATGCCGGCCGTGGTGCGCGCCACCTCCTGCGCGATAAGGATAAAGCGACTCCGGCCAGATTCCGCTGCGCGCGCGAATTCCGCCGCGAGCGTCGGCACCGCATCGGCGAGAAACGCGCGCTCGAGCGCCGCCGCGACCAGGTCGTCCTTGAGGGGCCCCAGCACCACGTCCTTCGTCCAGGCGCGCTCGAGGTCGCGGATGCGGTCCTTGAAGGCGATGGCGATGAG
>Ga0214472_10003064_pt1 | contig 17779 bp, 14 predicted proteins | sample RVTome_6_FD_207662 | JGI IMG/M metagenome (GOLD analysis project Ga0214472, IMG submission 207662) | Soil microbial communities from uranium-contaminated site in the Upper Colorado River Basin, Wyoming, United States - RVT140D175 | ecosystem: Environmental > Terrestrial > Soil > Contaminated >...
CTTGCCCGCCTCGGAGACGTTCAGGGCCTTCAGCATGTCCACGTAGGCGATTTTCACCTCGGCGGCATGGACGGTACCGAAACAGAACAGCAGAAGCAGGGCGGCGGCGATCAGGGTCCTCATGGCGTTAACTCCTTTTTTATCGTTAGAAAGGTGCACCGATGGTGAATTCAAACTGGGAGCGATCCTCGAAATCCTTGGGAGCGAGATTGTAGCCCCACTCCAGGCGCAAGGGGCCCATGGGACTGAACCAGCGGATGCCGGTTCCCACGCTGTAGCGCAGCGACTCGAAATAATTTTCGTCCTCGCCCCAGGCGTTGCCTGCGTCGAAGAACAGAATCCCCTTGAGGCCCATGTCCCTGACGATGGGGAAAACCCACTCGGCATTCATGTAGGCCTGCTTGGTGCCTCCGATGAAATCGCCGGTGGCATCGTCCCGGGGGCCGACCTCCCGGGACTTGAAGCCACGCAGGCTGTTGATGCCGCCCAGGAAGAAACGCTCGTCGATGGGAATTTCCTCGCCTCCCAGCTCCTGAACATAGCCGACGCGACCGTGCAGAGCGAAGACCGTCTCCAGAGGCGCGGGGAAATAGATGCGGTGATCGGCGGTGTACTTGATGAATTTTTGCGTGCCCCCCAGCCCGGCGAACTCGATGGAGAGCTCCGAAGACGTGCCTTCGGAGGGATCCAGACGGTAATCGGTGGTGTTGCGGGTCAGCGAGGAGGTCAGGGACGAGAGGGTCGACTCCCCCTCCTGGCCGCGGACCAGCAGGGAAGCCAGCGGGTCCACATCGAAGATGTTCTTCTCCTCATAGCGGTAGAGGAAGAAGGCCCGGGTATCTTCGGCAAGGGGGAAACCCAGCTTCAGGTCGCCGCCGGTGGTTTCCTTGGAAAAGTCGTTCCACTCCCGCTCGGTCTTGTAGATGTCGAACCCCAGGGTGAGGTTGCGATCCAGGAAATAGGGCTCGGTCAGTCCGAACTGATAGGTGGTGCTCTTGCCTCCCAGGCTGGCGGAGAGATCCAGCTTGAGGGCCCGGCCAAGGAAGTTGGTCTGACTCACCGAGCCCTGGCCGATGAGGCCGTCTATGGAGGAATAGCCCACTCCGAAGCTGAAGGTCCCCGTCGCACGCTCCTTCACGTCCACGTCCAGATCCAGCACTTCGGGCGACGCGGTGCGCTTGGTGTCGAGATCCACTTCCTCGAAAAAACCCAGGTTGTTGATCTTGCGCTTGCTCTTCCTGATCGCCGTGGCGTTGAAGAGTTCCCCCTCGGCAATGTCCAACTCCCGCCGGATGACCTTGTCGCGGGTCTTGTCGTTTCCGGTGATCTCGACGCGTCCGATGTGAACGAGGATCCCCGGTTCGATGTCGAACACCAGATCCACCGTCAGGCTCTCGCGGTGCAGCTCGCTCAAGGGCGCGACATTCACGTAGGCATGGCCCCGATCCGCATAGAGATCGTTGAGCACCCCGATGTCTTCGCGCAGCTGCTTGCGGCTGAAGATGCTTCCCGGGCGCAGGCTGATTTTCTCAAGCAGCCGGGGTTTGGGTTCGATGAGATCCCCCTGGAGGTCGATGCTCCCGATGCGGAACTGCTCGCCTTCCTGAATCTCGATGGAGACCCGCAGGTATTTGCCGCCCTCGATCTCCTCGATGCGGGGCCGGCGGATCTCCACCTGGGCATAGCCCAGGTTGAAGTAGAGATCCGCGATGACCTCCAGATCGACCTGCAGCACCTCTTCCTGGTAAGTGCCCCGGCCGGTGAGCCAGGAGAGAAACCAGCGCTCCTTGGTCTGGATGGCCTTTTTCAGCTCCTTGTCACGGATGACGCGGTTGCCCTCGAAAACAATCTCGTCGATGAGGACCTTGTCCCCCTCCTCGATCTTGAAGACCACCTGCGCGTCGTTGCGATCGTTGACATCGACCTTGGTCTCGACGCGGGCGCCGTAGAGCCCCTCTTCCTTGTAGGCTTTGTGAAGGGCCTCGATGCTGGGCTTGAGGGTGCGGGGGGAATAGAAGGCGGGCAGCTTCAGGGGAACCAGCCCCCGGAGCTTCTCCTCGGAGAGCTCGTCGTTGCCTTCGAAGGTAAAGGAGCGGATCAGGGGACGCTCGACCACATGATAGGTCAGGGTCGCGGCGCCCTGCTCTTCGGCGAATTCGGCTCGAACATCGCTGAAATATCCCAGGGCGAAAAGGGCATGGAGATCCGCATCGACGGCGGCGGGATCGAGCGGCCGGCCCTCGGCGGCCTTGAGCACCGCCCGGGCGGTGCTCTGCTCGATTCTCTGGAGACCTTCGATCCGGATATCGGCTATGTTCACCGGGGCCGACAAGGCAGCCGATGCAAACAACAGTGCCGGAACAAGCGCCGCCAGGAGGCGATGGCAGAAATGCATGAAAATACTCCAGTATTGAATCCGTCAAGAAACCGGAAAATTAAAACGCTCGGGCGCCGCCCGAAGCCGGGCGCTCAGGAGATGAAAAGACCGTCCCTCATGCGCACGACCCGATCGAGCCGGCCGGCGAGGCGTTCGCTGTGGGTCACCACCACCATGGAGAGATTGCGGCTGCGATGCATCTGATCCAGCAGCGCCAGGATCTCGTCGGAGGTCTCCGAATCGAGATTGCCCGTGGGCTCGTCGGCCAGCAGCAGCCTCGGCTCCATCACCAGGGCCCGGGCGATGGCCACGCGCTGCTGCTCGCCGCCGGAGAGTTCCCCGGGCTTGTGGGTCAGGCGGTGGGAAAGCCCCACCTCCGAAAGCAGCCGCTGCGCCCGGAGGGTCGCCTCCCTGCGGGACAGGCGCGAGATGAGGGCGGGCATCATGACGTTTTCCAGGGCGCTGAATTCGGGCAGCAGCTGATGGAACTGGAACACGAAACCGATGCTGCGGTTGCGAAAGCCGTCCAGAGCCGACCCCTTGAGGCCGAAGAGATCCATATCCTCGAAACGCACCCGACCGCTGGTGGGATGATCCAGCACGCCCAGAATCTGCAGCAGAGTGCTCTTTCCCGCGCCCGAGGTACCCACCACCGCCAGCCGCTCTCCTGAAGCCAGATCCAGATCGATGCCCCGCAGCACCTCCACGGTGCCCCCGGCGGTCTGGTAGATCTTTCGCAGTTCCCTGATCTCGACCATGGGCTTCCTCAGCCGTAGCGCAGCGACTCGGCGGGATCCATCCTGGAGGCCCGCCAGGCCGGATAGAGGGTTGCCATCAGGCAGATGCCCATGGCCACCAGGGCCACGGCCGCGACATCCGAGCCGTGCACCACCGAGGGAAACCGGTCCATGCCGTAGACGCTTTTCTCGAAAATCTTGACCTGCAGCACAGACTCCAGCCATTTGATGATGGCGTCGGCGTTTTTCGCAAGCCCCACGCCCAGCAGGGTTCCCAGGCCCGTCCCCAGGGATCCGATGATGAGCCCCTCGAGCATGAAAATCCGGGTGATGCTTCTGGAGGTCGCTCCCATGGAGCGCAGGATGGCGATGTCCTTGTTCTTCTCCATCACCACCATGATCAGGGTGGTGGCGATGTTGAAGGCGGCCACCAGGATGATGATGGTCAGCACGATGAACAGGCCCAGCTTCTCCAGCTTCAACGCGGAGAGAAAGGAGCCGAAGAGCTCCTCCCAGGAACGCACGGCGAAGGGAAAGGGAAGCTTCTCCCGAAGGACCTCGGCGACGTTCGCCACATGATCGAAGCGATCCACCTCGATCTCCACCCCGCTCACCTCGCCGGGCTTGCCCAGAAAACGCTGGGCCTGCACCAGGTCGATATGGGCGTAGAAGGCATCGACGATGCCGCTGCCCGCCGTGGAGATGCCCACGATCTCGAAGGGCTTCATCTTGGGAATCATGCCGAAGGGCGTCACCGTGAATTCCGGCGGGATGACGTTGAGGCGATCCCCCACGGCCACGCCCAGGGTGGTGGCCGTGTCCATGGCGATGACGATGCCGGGCATCCCCTCCTCGCGCTCGAACACCGTCTGGCGGACCCCCCTGCCCTCCAGGGTCAGAAACTGCTGGTCGAAGACCTTGTTGTCGCGCTCCACGCCCTTGACGGTCACCGCCGCCACATTCCCCTGAGCCACCAGCATGGCCTCCCGGGAGACGAAGGGCTGGGCGCTCAGTACATGGTCGGTTCCCAAGGCGACCTCCACCACCGAGGCGGGCTGCTCCATGCCGCCGCCGTACTGCTGCACCAGCACATGGGGGATGTTTCCCAGGATCTGCTGCCGCACCCCGTCGTGAAAGCCCGTCATCACCGCCAGCACCAGGATGAGCGCAGCCACCCCCAGGGTCACTCCGGCGATGGAGATGAAGGAGATGACGGAGATGAAGGTCTGCTTTCGCTTGGCCCGGAGGTAACGCAGGCTGACGAAGAGCTCATATCCCATGGAGGATTCCCCTACCGGGAGCGCTCAGGGGCATCTCAGGCGCTTTCCTTCTTGAGCTGGGGAAAGAGGATGACGTCCCGGATGGAGGGCGAATCGGTGAGCAGCATCACCAGGCGATCGATGCCGATGCCCTCCCCCGCCGTGGGCGGCAGGCCGTACTCCAGGGCGCGGATGTAGTCCTCGTCCATGGCGTGGGCCTCGTCGTCCCCGGCTTCCTTCTCGGCCAGCTGAGCCAGGAAGCGCTCCTTCTGATCGACGGGATCGTTGAGCTCGGAGAAGGCGTTGGCCAGCTCCCGGCCCACCGTGAAGAGCTCGAAGCGATCCACCACCTCGGGGTTCTCGTCGTTTTTGCGCGACAGGGGGGAGACCTCCGTGGGGTACTGGGTGATGAAGGTCGGGTCCCAGAGCCTGGGTTCGGCCACCCGATCGAAGATCTCCATGAGCAGCTTGCCCGGTCCCATTTTGGGGTCCACCTTGATGCCCAGTTTCGCCGCGGTGCGAAGCAGCCCCTCGCGGGTTTCCAGCTCGGATGCCTCCACCTCGCCGTAGTGCACCACGGCCTCCTTCACCGTGAGCCGCGCCCAGGGACGGGTCAGGTTCACCTCCCGATCTGCGTAGCTGAGCTTCAGGCTGCCGTTGACCTCCCGGACCACCTCGCAGATGAGCTCCTCGGTGAGATCCATCAGGTCCTCGTAGGTGGCGTAGGCCTGGTAGAACTCCATCATGGTGAACTCGGGATTGTGGCGGATGGAGATGCCTTCGTTGCGGAAATTGCGGTTGATCTCGAAGACCCGATCGAAGCCGCCCACCACCAGGCGCTTGAGGTAGAGCTCGGGGGCGATGCGCAGGAAGAGATCCGTCTTGAGGGTATTGTGATGGGTGACGAAGGGACGGGCCGTGGCCCCCCCGGCGACAGGCTGCATCATGGGGGTTTCCACTTCCAGAAAACCCCGGCGCTGCATGAAGTCGCGGATGGCGCCGACGATGCGGCTGCGCTTGACGAAGACGTCGCGCACCTCGGGGTTGACGATGAGATCCAGGTACCGCTGGCGGTACCTCGTTTCCACGTCGGTGAGGCCGTGCCATTTCTCGGGCAGGGGCAGCAGCGACTTGGTCAGCAGCCGGAAGCTCTCGGCCCGCAGGGAGAGCTCCCCGGTCTTGGTGCGGAAGACGACGCCTGACACACCCACCAGATCGCCGATGTCGATGCGGCGAAAAAGTTCGAAGGATTCATCCCCTATGCTCGCCTTGTTGATGTAGACCTGGAGCCTGGCGCTGCGGTCCTGGAGCTGGATGAAGGCGGCTTTTCCGAAATCCCGCCGGGCCATGATGCGGCCGGCCAGGCTGTAGCGGATATCCAGGGTCTCGAGCTCCTCGGCGCCCTGATGCTCGTGGGCCGCAAGAACCTCCTGAGCCGTATGGCTGACGCGAAAATCGTTGGCGAAGGGATCGATGCCCTCGCTGCGGAAGATATCGAGCTTGTCCCGGCGCTGCTTGAGAATGTCGTTTCTTTCTTCCATCAAAATCGAACCCTTTCACCCCCTCGGAATAAGCTCGGCAAAATACCGCCCGGGGGTGCGTCAAGTCAAGGATTAAGCCGGTCTGGAAACCGAGCGCTCAGCTGTTGGCCCGGCTGAGCAGGTAGGCCTCGATGAAGTCGTCGATATGGCCGTCGAGCACCGCATCGGTGTTGCCCACCTCGTAGCCGGTGCGGTGATCCTTGACCATGCGATAGGGATGCAGCACGTAGGAGCGGATCTGGCTGCCCCAGCCGATCTCCTTCTTCTCCCCCGCCAGGGCCCCGGCGGCCTCCTCCTTCTTCTGCAGCTCCAGCTCGTAGAGACGGGCCTTGAGCTGCTTCATGGCCGTGGCGCGGTTCTTGTGCTGGGAGCGCTCGTTCTGGCAGCTCACCACCACGCCCGTGGGAAGATGGGTGATGCGGATGGCCGAGTCGGTCTTGTTGACGTGCTGGCCGCCGGCGCCGCTGGAGCGGTAGGTATCCACCCGCAGATCCTTGTCCAGGATTTCCACGTCCACCTCATCGTTCAGCTCGGGAAACACGAAGACCGAACAGAAGGAGGTGTGACGTCGGGCGTTGGAATCGAAGGGAGAGATGCGCACCAGGCGATGAATCCCCTTCTCGGCCCGCAGATAGCCGTAGGAGAACTCGCCCTGGACTTCCACCGTGGCGCTCTTGATCCCCGCTTCATCGCCGGCCTGGCATTCGGTGAGCTCGGACTTGTAGCCCTTGAGCTCGAAATACCGCAGGTACATGCGCAGCAGCATCTCGGCCCAGTCCTGGGCCTCGGTGCCCCCGGCACCGGCGTTGATGCTCAGGATGGCGTTGTTGCGATCATGGGGGCCGGAGAGCATCCGGGCGAATTCCATCTTCTGAACCCGGGACTCGAGATCGGGCAACTGCTCCCGGATCTCGGCCAGGGTCTGCTCATCGTCGCTCTCTTCGCCCAGTTCCACCAGGACCAGCAGATCTTCGAGCTCCTGATTGGCCTTCTGCCAGGACTCGACCACCTTTTCCAGGGAGGTGCGCTCCCTCAGGAGCTCCTGGGCCTCTTCCCCCCGATTCCAGAATTCGGGACGGGCGATTTCCGCTTCCAGCTCGGCGATGCGTTCCTGCTTGGCAGGGACGTCAAAGATACCCCCTGAGCTCGTCGACCTTGGTCTGCAAATCCTTCAGGGTCTCTTTTTCTTCACGAAACATGGCAAAAACCTCTCTTGCTGAAAAATTGAAAGCGCGGATTATACATGCCCGGCCCCTCAGGCGGCAACCGTCTTCAGGGGCGGGCTCATCGGAATTTGCGGCGGGTGCCCAGCAGCCAGAACCCCGAAAGAAAAAGACAGGTAAGGGGCAGAAGATCTCCGGTGCGGCGATAGAGGCTCGCTCCCGGTGCCGTGCCCACGGCGCCGCTGATGGCCGCGTCCTCGAAGAGCGGGCTTCGGGCGCGGATGGTTCCTGCGGGATCGATGATGGCGGAGATGCCGGTGTTGGCTGCGCGCACCACCCAGGTGCGGTTTTCCACCGCCCGAAAGCGGCTCATCACCAGATGCTGCCAGGGCGCCGAGGAGCGGCCGAACCAGGCATCGTTGGTGATGTTCACCAGCAGCGCAGCGCCGCTTTCGACGTAATCACGGGCCAGCTCGGGAAAGATGGATTCGAAACAGACCAGGGTACCCAGGCTAAGACCGTTCATGGGCAGGGGGCTGACGGTGCCGGGGGAGAAATCTCCGATGCCCACCACCAGCTTCTCGATGAAGGGAAGAAAACTCGCCAGGGGAACGTACTCCCCGAAGGGCACCAGATGGATCTTGTCGCTTCGGCCCAGTCTTTCGCCTTGCGGCGAGAGCAGAAAGGCGCTGTTGAGATAGCGCACTTCCCGGTTGCGGCGCTCGAAGGCCGGGCTGCCGAAAAGCAGGTGGGCACCGCCCTGCCGGGCCACCTCGTCCACCCGGCGGGAGAGTTCGGAGTCCTCCTGGTAGTAGAAGGGAGTGGCGCTCTCGGGCCAGACGATGAGATCGGCGGCAGCGCTCTTCGCGGTCCCAAGGGAGAGGCGGCTGTAGATGTCGAGGGTCTGATTCTGGAAATCGGGATCCCACTTGAGATCCTGGGGGATGTTGCCCTGAATCAGGGCGACCTGCAGGGGAGCCAGGGGCGGACCGGAGAATTCGTCGATGCGCCGCTTGCCGTAGAAAAGCGCCCCCGCCGTCAGCAGAACAAGGACGCCCAGGGCCCGCCGGGTGGAACGCCGACGAAGCCCCCGGTACGCGATGACTTCGGCAAGGGTCGCGTTGGAGAGCACCAGCAGGAAGCTCAGGCCGTAGACGCCCAGCAGATCCGCGGACTGGATGAGCAGATCGAACTGCTGCTGGGAATAACCCAGAAGCGCCCAGGGAAATCCTGTGAGCAAAAAGGAGCGGACGAATTCGAGAGCCACCCAGACAACGGGCAGGGTCAAGGCCAGGGGGAGGTTCTTAAATTCCCGGAGCCGGCAACTCGCCCAGGTGGCGGCTCCGAAAAAAAGGGCCAGATAGGCAACCAGAATCGCATAGGCCACCAGGGAGAAGAAGGGATGGAGCCTCCCGTACGTGGTCATCACGATGTTGAGCCAGTAGAGGACGAAACCGAAAAAGGCCAGTCCGCAGAGGAACCCGCTTCGGAAGGGATGCCTCGGCGCCACCAGGATCAGGGGAATGAGGCCCACCCAGGCAAGCAGCGCCACATCGGGCAGGGGATAGGCGCAGGCCAGCAGCAGGCCGCTTGCCAGGGGCCAGAGATCCTGCGAACGAAGAGGCATCCGGGGTAGGGACATCAGTCGGCAAGGCCGCCTGCGACCGCAATCTTCTCGATGCGGACCTTGTGAATTTTGCGCTCGTCGCACTCCAAAACCTGCATCCTCAAAGGCCCGCTGACGATCTCCTCCCCCTTCTGGGGGACGCGGCCCAAGAGGTTGAAGAGAAAACCTCCGACGCTGTCGAACTTGTCTCGATCGATCCGGACGTCGAAATGCTCCTCCAGCTCGTCGATGCTCAGGCGGGCATCCACCATGACGCTGCCGTCCTCGGCAGGCACCAGCCAGTCCTCCTCCAGATCGTATTCGTCCTGGATGTCGCCGACGATCTCCTCGATGAGATCCTCGAAGGTGATCAGACCCGAAGTGCCGCCGTATTCGTCGATGGCGATGGCGATGTGCACCCGCCGGCTGCGGAATTCCCGAAGCAACTCCTCCACCTTTTTGGTTTCGGGAACGTAGAAGGGAGAGCGCATCACCGACTCGATGCACAGATCCTTGTTTTCCTTGCCCCAGAAACGAAGCAGATCCTTGGCGTAGACCAGTCCGACGATGCGATCCACCGTGCCCTCGTAGACGGGAAGGCGGGAGTGTCCGCTTGCGAGGATGGTTTCCACCACCTTCTCGATGGCATCATCGAGGCTGCAGCAGACCATGTCGGTACGAGGGACGATGATTTCCCGCACGATCGTCTCCTTGAACTCGATGATGGACTGGAGCATCTCCCCTTCTTCTTCGTTGATGAGCCCTTCCTCTTCGGACTCGTCGATGATGTCCTGCAGCAGTTGCTTGCCGCTCAGGGATCGGCGCCGGTAAGGCAGAAGGCGCTTGAGCCCTTCAAAAAAACTCGATCTGGGTCCCGAATTGTCACTGTCCAAGGAACTTACCTCCCCCTTAGAGTCCAAAAAAAGCCAAGAAAACATGATTTTTCGCAACAAGGCAACCATCTATTTAAAAATCCAGACCATCAACCAGGTCACAACGGTGCCCAGAAGGACACCGGCCAGAACCTCGAAGATGGAGTGGATGCCGAGCAGGATCCTGCTGTGGGCCACCAGAACCGCCAGCAGCAGCACAAGCAGGATCGGAACAGGGCCGGCCCCGTGGGAAACCACCAGCACCAGGATGGAGAAGGCAACGGCCGCGTGTCCGCTGGGAGTGCCGCCGCTCAGGGGCCTGCCCAGGCCGATCCTGGCTTTGATGAGCACGACCAGGATCATCACGACCAGCAGCGAGGCCAGCGCCAGGGCGCCCGGGGGTGGTGCCTGCCATGAGGCACCCGGGGCCGAAGGCGACAGCACATGGCTGGAGAACGCGAGGTAGCCGAGAATCAGGGCGCCGCAGCCGGCCAGCAGAACCGCTCCGGCGGCCACATCCTTGGCACGCTTGGCCAGGGGATGATATTCGGGGCTGACCAGATCCACCACGACCTCGATGGCGGTATTGACGAGTTCGGCGAAGAGGACCAGGGTCAGGGCCAGAGCGATGAGGAGAAATTCGAAGGCTGCGACCTTGAAGGCCAGGGACAGAACCAGAACCAGCAGAGCGGCAAAAAGATGGAGCAGCATGTGCCGCTGGGTCTTGACCGCCCAGAGGATGCCCTCGATGGCACAGTTGAGGCTGCCGATCCAGCTGCCGGGCTTCATTCCCCCCCCTGGAGAAACTCCTTCTGCGCCAGCTCGAAGAGCTCCCTCTCCTTCTCCTCCATGTGCTGCGCCTGCTCCTCGGTGCCCCGCTCATGGTCGAAACCGCAGAGATGCAGGATGCCGTGGATGAGCAGAAAATAAAGCTCGTCCAGATAGCCCTGTCCCGCTTCGCAGGCATCGCGAGCGGCCGTGTCGGCGGAGATGATCACGTCGCCCAGCAGGTCGACCTCGCCCAGCGGAACCTCGTCTCCCTCGTGCTGGGAGAAGGAAATCACGTTGGTCGATTTATCCCTCTGAAGATAGTCCCGGTTGATGCCGCGAATCTCGGAGTCATCGACGATGGAGACGGAAAGCTCCGCCTCAGGACATCCCAAGGCGCTTAAGATCCTCGACGCTACCTGCGTCAGCTGCTCGATCGGTACCGGATGCGTCTCTTGCCTGTTGTCTACCAGAATCCTCAAGGCTCTTCCTCTTCGCTGCGTCTTTGTCCCGCTCCTTGTAAGCGGGGTCCGGGTAGTCGACCCGCTGGTGAAAAATACCCGAAAGGATCCGGTTGAAGCTCTTGGCGATGCTGTGGAGATCCTTCAGGGTCAGGTCGCACTCGTCGAGCTGACCGTCGATGAATATGTTGTTGATGATTTTCTGCACCACGCCCTGGATGCGGGCCGGGGTGGGATCGGTGAGGGTGCGGCTGGCGGCCTCCACGGCGTCGGCCAGCATGATGAGAGCCGCCTCCTTGGTCTGGGGCTTGGGGCCGGGATAGCGGAAGTCCCGATCCGAAATCTGCTGCACGCCGGGGTCCTCCTGGTGCTTGGCCTTGTCAAAAAAGAACTTGATCAGGGCCGTGCCGTGATGCTGGCGGATGATGTCCACGATGGGCTCGCCCAGCTTGTTTTCCCGGGCGATCTCCACCCCGTCCTTCACATGGGAGGTCAGGATCAGCACGCTCATGGAAGGGGCCAGCTTGTCGTGCTTGTTCTCCTGCTCCCGCACGTTCTCGATGAAGTACAGGGGTTTTCGCACCTTGCCGATGTCGTGATAGTAGGCAGCCACCCGGGCCAGCAGGGGATTGGCGTTGACCTTCTCGGCGGCCGCCTCCACCAGATTACCCACCACGATGGAATGATGGTAGGTGCCGGGCGCCTGGATCATCAGTTCCCGAAGCACGCGGGTGTTGAGGTTGGCCAGCTCCAGCAGCTTGATGTCGGTGCTGTATTTGAAGAGGGACTCCAAAAGCGGGATCATGCCCGTTACCAGCACCGAGGAGAAGAAGCCACCCAGAACTGCGAAACCCATCTTGTAGAGCAGCTGGAGATCGGGGGCTCGGCCGACGAGGAAATGAATGGCCACCACCATCAGCGCATTGACCACCGAAACCCGAAGCCCCGCCTTGTAGAGGATCGTGCGCTCCTTGCACTGGCGAAGGCCGTAGATGCCCGCCAGGCTGCCGGTGAGCACGAAGAGGGAGATCTCCAGGCTGTTTCCGAACATGAGCCCCAGCAGCAGCGAGGAAAGGATGGCGAAGAGCAGCGCCACTTCCGAGGACAAGACGAGCCGCACCAGCATCACCCCGAACACGAAGGGGAACAGGTAGTAGTAGCTGGTGGCGTCGATGTAGGGAAAAGCGCTGCCCATGGCAGAGAAAATCAGGATGGAGAGCTTGACGAGGATGATGAGCCCGAGCAGGGTCGAGCCGAGAAACAGCAGGTCCCGGTTGACCAGGTTGTAGGTGAAGAGATTGCGCCTGGAGAAGCGATGGACGCAGTGAAAGAGCAGCCCGATGGCCACAAGCAGGCCGAACCCGATGCGATAGATGCTCAGATCGTTGCCGACCCGACGAAGGGCCCGCAGCTTCTTGATCTGCCCCTCGGTGATCTTCTCTCCCTCGCGGACGATCATCTCCCCTTTTTTGAGCTGGAAGAGCACCGGAGCCACGGCGCTGGCGGCCTTTTGCCGGCGCAGTTCCGTCTCCTGCTGATTGAAGGTGAGATTGGGGCGAACCAGGCGGCGAAGCACCGAGAGGAGGGTTGCTCGGGTCTCCGGAGCCAGGGCGGCGTTCCGGGAAAACAGCCTGGCGCTCTCCTCCAGCACCCCTGTGGGATCGGAGATTTCCTGGGAGTTCTTGAGTTCGAACTCCTGCCGGCTGAGCAGATCCCGAACGACGATGCCCCCGGAGAGATCGCTTTGAAGCACGTCGAGGTTCCCCACGATGCGCCGCCTGAGGTTCCCTCCCAGCCCTTCGCGAAGCGCGGTGGAAAGCGTGGCTCCCTCGGGCAGCAGCAAGAGGCCCGAGAGTTCCTCGTCGGTCAGGGGGAACCCCAGTTCCCTCTCGATGAGCAGGGGGAAATCCGCCGGCAGGGCGCCGTCGGCACCCCGGGTGCCCGAAAGCTCGACGATGCGCGCCAGACGACCCAGGATGACCGATGCGCTCTCGGCGGCGAGATCGTAGAGGGGGCGCGCCGCAGCTGCCGCCTCGCTTTTCTTCGAGGCGGTCAGTTCCTGGTCTTCGGCGAGCACCTCCCGCGGCGCCTTGATGTCCCGGGAAGCGATATCGCCCGGGGCGTAGTAATCGGGAATGAAGCCGCCCTTGGGAACGATGACGAAGGTCAGCAGCAGCGCCAGCACCGAAAAGATGACGAAACGCTGAAAACTCTGTTCCCTGGCCGTTTCCGGACGCAGCAAACGGACGGTCAAGCTGTTGGCGGAACTGCGGTTTTCCTGTTTTTTCTCGGTCTTCTTGGTCATGACTTGTCTTGAGGTTCGCCGGTCTGCGTACGGGAGCTCTCCCGCAGGTTTTCCTGCCTGGCTTCATAGGCACGAACGATATGCTGCACCAGGGGGTGCCGCACCACGTCGCGCTGGGTGAAGAGGGTGAAACCCACCCCTTCGACCTCCTTGAGCACCGTCTGGGCCTCGATGAGGCCGGAGAGTCTGCCCGTGGGCAGATCGATCTGGGTGATGTCTCCGGTGACCACGGCGCGGCTGCCGAAACCCAGACGGGTCAGAAACATCTTCATCTGCTCGCCGGTGGTGTTCTGGGCTTCGTCCAGGATGACGTAGGAGTTGTTGAGGGTGCGGCCCCTCATGAAAGCCAGAGGAGCCACCTCGATGATGCCCCGCTCCACGAACTGCTGCCCCTGCTCCATGCCGATCATGTCGTAGAGCGCATCGTACATGGGGCGCAGGTAGGGGTTGACCTTCTCGGCCAGATCTCCGGGCAAAAAGCCCAGACGCTCCCCCGCCTCGACGGCCGGACGAACCAGCACGATGCGGCTGACTTCCTTGCGCATCAGAAAAGAGACCGCCATGGCCATGGCCAGATAGGTCTTGCCCGTGCCGGCGGGGCCGATGCCGAAACTCAGTTCGTGTTGCCGCATCGATTCGACGTAGGCCTTCTGAGCGAGGGTCTTGGGGGTGATTTTGCGGTTGCGGGTGGCGACAAAGACGGTATCCAGAAAGACGTCGCGAATCCGGCGGCTGGGGTCGTTCCTGAGGATGTTGAGGGCGTAATCGACGACTTGGGGGTCGGGAAGGTAATCGGATGCGGCGAGGGATTCGAGCTCCTGAAGCAGCCGGTGGGCCAGCTGGACCTTCGAGCGGGTCCCTCGGAGCACCACCTGCTCGCCCCGGGAGGAGGCCTGGACATCGACCGCCTGCTCGATGCGCTTGAGATTGCGATTTTGCTGACCGAACACGAGGCTTGCAAGGCGACTGTCCCCGCAGCTGAACGTCTCCTGATAACTGGCTTCGCTCAAAAAGTTACTGTCTTTCTCATCGAGTTTTGACATGAGGGCACACATTATCATCGCGCTGTCGTCATTACAACAGATATGTCATCGCAGGAAGCGGCCCGACCCTGCCGGAATACAGGCCGTCAACCGGCCTTCGGGGCGACTCAAAAAATGAAAAACGGCCTTTATTCCAGGCGCCGTTGTGCTATAAGTAGGCCTCGGTTTTCCCGAACATTTATTCATGAGCGGCAATGACTGCCGCAAAGACATTCCCAAGGGGGTAAGTGATGAGCGAAATCATCGATATCTACGCCAGAGAAATTCTTGATTCCCGAGGCAATCCCACCGTCGAGGTGGAAGTCTACCTGGAAAGCGGAGCCATGGGCCGCGCGGCCGTTCCCAGCGGAGCCTCCACCGGCGAGCGCGAAGCCATCGAACTGCGCGACGGAGACAAGGGCCGCTATCTGGGCAAGGGCGTTCTCAAAGCGGTCAAGAACGTCAACGAGATCATTGCCGAGGCTCTCATCGGCTGGGAAGCCACGGATCAGGTGGGCATCGACCGCAAACTGCTCAGCCTCGACGGCACCGATTTCAAGAGCAACCTGGGCGCCAACGCCCTGCTGGGCGTCTCCATGGCCTGCGCCAAAGCCGCCGCCGAAGAGGCAGGCATGCCCCTCTATCAGTACCTGGGCGGCGCCAACGCCAAGGAGCTGCCCCTGCCCATGATGAACATCATCAACGGCGGCGCCCACGCGGACAACAACGTGGACATCCAGGAATTCATGATCATGCCCGCCGGGGCCGGCTCCTTCAAGGAAGCCCTGCGCATGGGCGCCGAGATCTTCCACTCCCTGAAAAAAGTCCTCAAATCCAAGGGATACAATACCTCCGTGGGCGACGAAGGCGGCTTCGCCCCCAACCTGGGCAGCAACGAAGAGGCGCTTCAGGTCATCATGGAAGCCGTCAAGGACGCCGGCTACACCCCCGGCAGCGACATCCTGCTCGCCCTGGACGTGGCCTCCTCCGAATTCTACAAAGACGGCAAATACATTCTGTCCAACGAGAAGCAACCCGAGAAGAGTGCCGAAGAGCTGGTGGAATTCTACGCCGACCTGGTCGAGCGCTACCCCATCGTCTCCATCGAGGACGGCATGGCCGAAAACGACTGGAACGGCTGGAAACTGCTCACCGAGCGTCTGGGCAAGAAGATCCAGCTCGTGGGCGACGACCTCTTCGTCACCAACACCCGCATTCTCAAGGAAGGCATCGAGAAGGGCATCGCCAACTCCATCCTGATCAAGGTCAACCAGATCGGCACCCTCACCGAGACCCTCGACGCCATCGAGATGGCCAAGCGCGCCGGTTACACCGCCGTCGTCTCCCACCGCAGCGGCGAGACCGAAGACACCACCATCGCCGATCTGGCCGTGGCCACCAACGCCGGACAGATCAAGACCGGCTCCCTCTGCCGCACCGATCGCGTCTGCAAATACAATCAGCTGCTTCGCATCGAAGACGAGCTGGACGAGGTCGCCCTCTTCCGCGGCAAAGAGGTCTTCTACAACATCGCCAAGTAGCGCTCGGGATCGCATGCGTCACTGAGAAAAGGGAGCAGGCATGTCGGGGCCTGCTCCCTTTTCTTTTTCAACCCCCTGCCTGCTCAACCCTCGGGATCCACCATCAGGCCGCATGTCTGCAAAAACGCGCTCAATTCCGCAGGCAAGGGACTCTCGAGCACCAGCGGAGTTTTATCGAACGGATCCTCAAAAGCCAAAAGGCGGCAATGCAGGAACATCCGGGAAAGCCCCGGGGGAGCTGCGACTCCGTAACGCGCATCCCCGAGGATCGGCAAACCGAAGGCAGCAAGCTGACGGCGAATCTGGTGCCGGCGTCCCGTCTCCAGGCAGACCTCCAACAGGGTCAACCCCGCCTCGCTGCCCAGCACCCGATAGCCGGCGCTGGCCTCCTTGAGCTTTCCCTTGGCAGGAATCACCGAATTCAGACGCCCCGCCGCCTCCACGGGCCTCCCTTTGCTCAGGGCAAGATACCGCTTCCGCACCCGGCCATCCATGAAAAGCCCGCCCAGTGCCGAGCAGGCAGCTCTGCCTTTACCGAAGAGAACGGGACCGGAAGTTTCCAGATCCAGCCGGTGCGCGGGTGCGAGCATGAAGGACTCCCCCCGGGAGTGCAGCAGCGCCTGCGCCCGGGCCTGAAGGTTGTCCCCTTCATGGGCGAGCCCGGGATGCACGGCGAGACCGGCGGGCTTGTCGAGAACGAGAATCCGCCGGGATTCAAAAAGGACGTTCAGCCCAGCCCCTCGTCCTGCGCAAGCCTCCAGGAGCTCCAGAAGACGGCGGCTCTCGGGCAAAAGGAGCTCATCTCCTGCCTGCAGCAGATCCTCTTCGCGGAGCCCCTCGTCCCGGCGAAGGACTCGCCCCTTCTTCAGAAGCCGGCTGAGATAGGAGGACGGCGCCGTGGGAATGCGGCGGAGAAGAAACTCCAGAACCTTGAGTCCGTGCTCGAACTCTTCAACCTTAAGCATCTTCACTTCGGTTATTTTTCCCTCAAAAGAAAATCATGAGGCGGCGCCTCGATCAGGGTCTGGACATCCGACTCGAGGGTCTCCCGTCCCTGCCCGAGATAGAGTCGCCCTTCCATCAGCGTGAGTGTCCAGTCGATACTGCGCTCCAGATCGCCGGCGAGCTTACGCAGCAGTTCGAAATCCAGGGCGTAAACGCAGAGGTTGTCCATGGAGCAGAGCCGCTGCAGATGAGACGACTTCCACCGCTCAAGGTTTGTCCCGTAGGCGTAGAGAATCACCCGTTGCGCATGCCGGCAGGCCTTGAGAATTCGCTCGGGATCGGGCAGCCCCACCTCCATCCAGAGCAGAACCCGGCCGTCGTCGGAACGGATCCAGACATCGGGCTCATCGCTGCAGGAGACGCCCCGCCCGAAACCGATGCCCCGACCGAAGTGGAGCGCATAGGCGATGAGGCGGGCCAGCATTCGCTCCATCGTCTCGGAGGGGTGGCGGGCCAAGGTCAGCTGGAGCTGCTCGTAGCGGTTTGCATCCACATTGGAGAGCTGAATGCCGGCGCGGTAAATCGTTGATGAAAGGGCCATGGGTGCTCCCGGAGCATGTTGGCAATCGAACGGAAAGAAGCGGCCGGAACGATGCTCCGGCCGCTTCATCTGAAACCTGAGATACAGCTTCTGAGTGGATTATTTCAACAGCAGATCGCGCCCTGCACTCATCAGTTCTTCGAGCGCCTTGACTGTCCGCGCTTCACCGTAGAGGCGGACCACCGGCTCGGTACCCGACTTGCGAAACAGCAGCCAGCTCCCGTCGTCGAAGAGATATTTGCTGCCGTCGATGGTGACGATCTTTTCGATATCCCGTCCTGCGATGCGGGTGGGAGGGTTCTTCAGCTTGTCGGCCACCTGGGCTTCCAGTGCGGAGGTCAGACGGATGTTGTCGCGGCGGGTGTGGAAGGTGCCGACCCGCTCATAGAGCTCGGCCAGGAGCCGGGCGATGGGCTTGCCCTCCACGGCCACCATTTCCGCCACCAACAGACAGGCCAGGACGCCGTCCTTGTCGGGGACATGAGCCCGTACCGTCAATCCCGCACTCTCCTCCCCGCCGATGACGATGCGATCCTCGATGATGTATTCGCCGATAAACTTGAAACCCACGGGGGTCTCCA
>Ga0214472_10003065_pt1 | contig 17772 bp, 14 predicted proteins | sample RVTome_6_FD_207662 | JGI IMG/M metagenome (GOLD analysis project Ga0214472, IMG submission 207662) | Soil microbial communities from uranium-contaminated site in the Upper Colorado River Basin, Wyoming, United States - RVT140D175 | ecosystem: Environmental > Terrestrial > Soil > Contaminated >...
ATCGATACGTTCAAGGCGACCGGCCGGGGCGAGACCGCTGCTCCGGCGGCCGTGGCGCCGACCCACGACGTGGCGGAGGCCGGCTCGGACGAGGAACCGTCCGAGGTGCCGGACGGGGAGGCCGGGGAGTAGCCGATGGCATCTGCCGAGGTTCGCCAGATCCGGAGGCGCATTCGCAGCGTCCAGTCCACGATGAAGATCACCCGTGCCATGGAGCTGATCGCCACATCGCGGATCGCCAAGGCCCAGGTGCGGGTCGCCCAGTCGAAGCCGTACACCCAGAAGATGGCGGACGTCATCAGGAACATCGCGGCCGCCTCGGGTGGCCTGCGTCATCCGATGCTCGAGCGCAGGGAGGTTCGCACGGTCGGCGTCCTCGTCGTCACGTCGGACAGAGGCCTGGCGGGCGGGTACAACGCATCGGTGATCCGTCTCGCCGAGCGGGCGATGGCGGCCCACAGAGCCGACGGGCTCCAGACGCGGCTGTATGCGATCGGCAAGAAGGCGCAGGGCTACTTCCGCTATCGGAAGTACGTACTGGAGCAGTCATTCCTCGGCGTCACGGATACGCCGGGGTACGGGGACGCCAGGGCGATCGCCAACGTCCTGCTCAACGACTACGAGGAAGGCGTCATCGACTCCGTCGAGGTGTTCACGACCCGCTTCGTCTCAGCGCTCACGCAGAACGCCGGCCTCTGGCCGCTGCTCCCGATCGAGCCGCCGGACATGGAGGCGGCGACCACGGGCAGCGGGTACACGTTCGAGCCATCGCCGGAGGAGATCCTCACCCGCTTGCTCCCTCGGTACCTCGAGGGAACCGTGTTCGGCATCCTCCTCGAGGCTTCGGCATCCGAGCATGCGGCGCGCCGCAGAGCGATGAAGGCAGCGACCGAGAACGCGGAAGAGCTGACGAGGCTCCTGACACGCCAGGCCAACCAGGCTCGCCAGGCGGAGATCACCACTGAGATCTCCGAGATCGTCGGAGGCGCAGAGGCGCTCTCCGGATGAAGACGGTTCTACGAGCACGACTCTCGAGCGACAACGGAGCATGACAGTGACAACAACAGCGCAAAGCCTCGCGACCGGGCGCATCGTCAAGGTGTCCGGCCCCGTCATCGACGTGGAGTTCCCTCCCGACGCCCTTCCCGAGATCAACTTCGCCCTCGAGGTCGACTACGAGCTGCTCGGCGAGGCGAACACCGTGCTGTGCGAGACGGCCCAGCACCTCGGCCACAACCGGGTCCGTGCCATCGCCCTCGCTCCCACCGACGGCCTGGTGAGGGGAGCCGAGGTCCGCAACACGGGTGCTCCGATCTCTGTGCCCGTCGGCGACCAGACGCTCGGCCACATCTTCAACGTGTGGGGGAAGTCGCTCGACGCCCCGGACGTCGAGTTCACCGGCGACTGGTGGCCGATCCACCGCGACCCGCCGGCGTATGAAGACGTCGAGCCGCAGAAGACGGTGTTCGAGACCGGCATCAAGGTACTCGACCTCGTCTGCCCCTACCTCCAGGGAGGCAAGATCGGCCTGTTCGGCGGGGCGGGCGTCGGCAAGACGGTGCTCATCCAGGAGATGATCCGCCGGGTGGCCGAGCAGCACGGTGGCGTATCGGTGTTCGCCGGGGTCGGGGAGAGGACCCGCGAGGGCAACGACCTGTTCCTCGAGATGACCGAGTCCGGCGTCATCGAGCGAGCCGCCCTCGTCTTCGGCCAGATGGACGAACCCCCAGGCGTGCGCCTCCGTGTCGCCCTGTCGGCGCTCACCATGGCCGAGTACTTCCGTGACGTGCAACGCCAGGACGTGCTGTTGTTCATCGACAACATCTTCCGCTTCACCCAGGCGGGGTCCGAGGTCTCCACCCTGCTCGGTCGGATGCCTTCGGCGGTCGGCTACCAGCCCACGCTGGCCGGAGAGATGGGGTTCCTCCAGGAGCGCATCACGTCGCTGCGCGGCCGGTCGATCACCTCCCTGCAGGCGATCTACGTCCCGGCCGACGACATCACCGACCCAGCGCCGCACACGGCGTTCGCCCACCTCGACGCCACCACGGTCCTCTCCAGGCCGCTCACCGCCCTCGGCATCTACCCGGCCGTCGACCCTCTCGACTCGACGAGCCGGGCACTCGACCCGCAGATCGTCGGCGAGGACCACTACGCGGTCGCCACCCAGGTGCAGCAGATCCTGCAGCGCTACAAGGACCTCCAGGACATCATCGCCATCCTCGGGATCGACGAGCTGTCCGAGGAGGACCGCCTCATCGTCGGGCGGGCCCGCCGCATCCAGCGCTTCCTCGCCCAGCCAATGTTCGTCGCCGCCCAGTTCACCGGCCAGGAGGGCATCTACACACCGCTCGACGAGACGATCTCGTCGTTCAAGCAGATCATCGACGGAGAGCTCGACCATCTCCCTGAGCAGGCCTTCTACATGGTGGGGGGCGCCGAGGACGCCGTCGCAAAAGCCAAGCAGATCGAGGCGTCCTGATGGCGGAGCATCCGTACTTCGACGTCGACGTCGTGACGCCGGAGGCCGTCGTGTGGACGGGCGAGGCCGACTTCCTGCTGGCGAGGACCACAGAAGGCGAGATGGGGGTGCTGCGGGACCACGAGCCGACGATGGCTGCGCTGGCAACCGGGGTGGTCGAGATCCAGGGACGGGACGCCTCGCGGACGACCGTCGGGATCCATGGCGGTTTCCTCCAGATCTTCCACAACCAGGTGACGCTGCTGACCGACCGTGCCGAGATCAGCGAGAGTCGCGAGGAGGCGCTCAAGGTGGCCGTCGAGTTGCAGGCGGCGGCGGACGAGTCGACGTAGCGGGGACGGACTCCGCTCTGGGCGTCGTCGCCGGGGGTCGATCCACCGCTCCGACAGCCATCTCGGGAACGTGCGGTCGCAGTGTCGGCGTCTCAGGGATGTCATGAAGCGCTCACTCGTGGTGATGGCGATCATCCTGGCTGCATGCGGTGCAGCCGACCCCGTTGCGACCGACTCGACATCGACGAGCACGACCACGGCCGCTCCACCGCAGACCTTGCCGTCGGACGATCCACGTGTGGACAAGCCGACCGGGTCCGAGGCAAAGCTGGCGTCGCGTCTCATCCAGGCCCTTCACTTGGCCGAGGCCGGCATGGGCATCGATGAGATCGCGGCCGAGCTCCCCGAGCTCAGATTCGACGACGGCGGGGTCATGATCGAGGTCACCTTCGACGATCTCACCGACGTCGAGCGCGCCGCCGCCGTGGCGGTAGGTCTGCACATCACGGGCGACTACCCGGACCTGCGGTTGCTGACCGGGTCGATCTCGCCCAGCGGCCTCCTGGATCTCGCCGACTTGGACTCCGTCGTCTCGATCGCGGCGGCGCTCGGAGCGACAACGGGCTGACCCGATCGCGTATGCTCGGCTGGCGATGATCTCGTGAGGGGAAGTCCACATGCGCCGCCTATTCGTGTTCGTGTCAGTACTGACGCTCGTCAGCGCCGGGTGGGTCGCAGCTCCCGCGGCGACCAGGCGGCAGGAACCCGTCAAATCGGTCGTGGGAACCTCCCAGGGAGTGAGCGTGTCGAGCCACCTGGTCGCCGCCATGGATCTGGCGGCGGAGGGCACCGATACCGCCGCGATCCAAGCGGAAGTCCCCATCGTCACGTTCGTCGACAGCCTCGTTGAGGTCGAGCTGAGATTCGACAGGTTGGATGCGGCGACCGTCGCCGCCGCCGAAGCTGCCGGACTGCAGGTGACGGGGGCCCACCTCGACGTCGGGTTCCTGAACGGAGCGATTGCCCTTGACGGCATCGCCGACCTCGTCGAGCTCGAGGGCCTTGCGACGATCCACCCCATGTACGGGGCGACGACGGCGACCGGGTCGGTCGAGAACCAGGCCGACGACTCGATGCGGGCGGCCCAGGCCCGCTCCCAGTTCGGCGTCGACGGCACGGGCGTGGACATCGGGATTCTGTCCGATTCGTTCGACGGCGCCGGGACGGGCACGGTCAATGGCAGCGGCTGCAACCGGACGGTCAGCGGCACGTCTTCCCAGACCTCGGGTGACGTCCCCGCCTCGGTTCGGGTCATCCAGGACACCGCCGGCAGCGACGAGGGTCGCGGCATGGCCGAGCTGATCTCCGACCTGGCCCCGGGCGTCGACCTGAGCTTCCGGACCGCCTTCATCAGCGAGGCCGACTTCGCCCAGGGAATCACCGATCTCGTCGACTGCGGATCGAACGTCATCGTCGACGACGTGATCTACTTCGCCGAGCCGATGTTCCAGGACGGCGTCGTCGCCCAGGCGGCCCAAGCGGCGGCCGACGCCGGTGTCCCGTACTTCTCGTCTGCCGGCAACCAGGGCACGTTCGGGGTCACCGACTCCTACGAGGACTTCGGTGACCGTCGTCACGACTTCGGCGGGAACGACCGTTTCGCCCGGGTCAGGCTCGACCCCGGCGAAGGCGTTCTGATGATCATGCAGTGGAACGACCCGTTCGACGGCACGCTCGGGGACGGCGCCATCAACGACTTCGACATCTACCTCCTCGATGCCGCCGATCCAGCCGCCAATCTCCTGGCGGCCAGCGCCGGCGCCCAGGGCTGCGGGATCGCTGCCGGGACGCAGGCCGGCGATCCCCTCGAGGGGTTGAGCTACCAGAACACGACCGGATCGCAGCAGGACGTCTTCGTCGTCGTCGACCGCTTCTGCAGCGCCGCCGGCGGTGGCAACTACTTCCGCATCGCCACCTACGGCCTCACGTCGAGCATCACCTCGCTCGGCTTCGAGGGCGACATCTTCACCGACGCCCAGCAGTACGGCCACGCCGTGGCCAAGGACGCTCGGTCGGTGGCGGCCGTCTTCTACGGTGAGATCGACGACCCGACCGTGGACCCACCCAACAACCAAACGAACGTCGAGCCCTTCTCGTCGCTCGGAGGCAACATCCCCATCTACTTCGACGGCAGCGGCAACACCATTCCGGGCGGTCCGGAGTTGCGGCACAAGCCGGAGATGGCGGCCGCCGACGGCACGAACACCACGTTCTTCGGATCCGACATCGGGTTCGACGCCGACGCCTTCCCGAACTTCTTCGGGACGTCGGCGGCGGCGCCCCATGCGGCCGCCGTGGCTGCGCTCCTCCTGGACCGCGCCCCGGACTTCACGCCGGCCGGTGTCTACTTCCAGCTCCAGAACACCGCCATCGACATCGAGACGAACGGGGTGGACAACCTCAGCGGCTACGGGTTGGTCGACGCGGTGGACGCTCTGTCCAACCTCCCCGACCTCGAGTGCGACGGGCAGGCGGCGACGATCATCGGAACGGACGGCCCGGATGTGATCGACGGAACGTCCGCCAAGGACGTCATCGTGTCTCTGGGCGGTGCCGACATCGTCAACGGCAAGGGTGGCAACGACGTCATCTGCCTCGGCAACGGGAACGACGTCGGCAACGGCGGCAACGGGAACGACAGGATCTTCGGCCAGAAGGGCAAGGACACCCTTGCGGGAGACGACGATGACGACAACCTGATGGGCGGCAGCGGCGTCGACACCGCCGACTACTCCGGTGCCGCCGCCGGCGTCACCGTCAACCTCGCCAATGGCACAGGGAACCAGGGCTCGGACACTCTGGCGTCCATCGAGAACGTCGACGGATCACCCTTCAAGGACACCCTGAAGGGTGACGGTGGCGCCAACGTGCTGCGCGGCATGGGTGGCAACGACACCCTCGACGGCAAGGGCGGCGCCGACACGTTGATCGGGTCCGGCGGCAAGGACGACCTCGACGGAGGGAGCGGCAAGGACACGCTGAAAGGCGGCGGCGGCAACGACACGCTCGACGGCGGCAGCGGCAACGACGAGATCGCGGGTGGCGGTGGCGACGACGTCGGCGACGGTGGAGTGGGCAACGACGAGATGAACGGCAACTCGGGACGAGACGCCTTCGACGGCGGTGACGGCATGGACACCATCGCCGGGGGCGGCGGGGGCGACACCCTGCGTGGTCAGGCGGGCGCCGACACGCTGCGCGGGCAGGGTGGCAACGACACCCTCGTCGGCGGCCGTGGCACGGACACCCTGGTGGGCGGGTCGGGGACGGACTCCTGCAACGGCGAGAACGAATCCGGGTGCGAGTCGTGAGCTCGTAGGGCACGCCGAGGTGGTGTTCGTCGGGAACGGTCACCGCCGGCCGGGGCCCTCATTGCTCGAACGACGCCGCGAAGGCGTCGACCTGTTGGGGCAGGCCGTTGCCGATGGCGGCCGCCACCACCGGGAAGAACAGCGAGGCGAGCGGACCCTTCGACGTGATGGCGAGCGACACGTCGAGGCTGGTGTTGCGATCGGCCATGGCGAGTCTGGTGGTGAGCACGCCGGCCACCTCGCTCGAGTCGAGGGCGAGGGCCATCACGGTCGGCCGCTGCGACTCGGTGACCACGCTCGTCCCCCGATACGTCGTCGGACCGACGACGGCGCTCCACCGATACCTCAAGAGACGTCCGTGCGCATCGTGCTCGGCGTCCCACACGTTCTGCAGCGGCCCGATGAGCTCCCACGTCTCGGCTTCCTGGAGGGTCGCCCACACCACCTCGACGGAGGCGCTCACGGACGCCGCGTGGCTGAACGAAGCTGAAGGCATCGGGCCGGGAGCGTAGTCGCCCCGGTCCGATGCCTTCTCTCTCACCAGGCGCCAGCCCGGCGGCGCCGCCGTGCAGTCTCTTTCCTGCGGCGTGCGGGTATGCTTCCGCTTGCTCATGCGCAGGAGATTCCTTCTTTCTGTGCTGGCGAGTGATCTGGTCGTCCTGGCATCTGGCATGGTCGCCGCCTCGCTGGTCACCTTCGACACGCCACTCCCGTGGGGAGCGCGGCCGGGTGCCTCCATTTGGCCCCTGATCGGCCTCACCGCCGGCGGGGTCGTGCTCGGCTCGTACCTGAGTGCCCGGGCCTCGGTCCTCGGAGTGCCTCGTCCCTCCTATGGCCGCGCCGTGGCGATCACGACCACCGCGGTTGCCACCGTCGCAGTCGGTCTCGTCCTCTTCCGGGTCTATTGGTCGAGGCCCTTCCTCTTCGAGACGATGGGCGTGTTCCTCGTCGGGGCGCTGGCGCACAGGGCGCTGCGCCGACGCAAGCCGTGGACCGAGCGGATGATCCTCATCTCCTCGGAGAAAGGCCTCGTCGACGACATGCGCAGCACGCAACACGCAGACGTGATGGCCGTCTACGACCCGTCCGGAGATCCTCCGACCGAGCACCCGCCGCCGGGCGTGACCCTGACGCTCGACCTGCGTCCCGTTCTCTCGGAGGAGATGGCGCGCTACGTCTCGTCATGGAACCTGGCGGGATTTCCGGTGCGGGCACTCGGCAACGTGTACGAGGAGCACACCGGGCGGCTTCCGATCGTCCACCTCGCCGAGGGTTGGGAGCTGACGGCTCCGGTCTCGCGGAACAGCTACGCCCCGGTCAAGCGGGTGCTGGACGTCACGTTCGTGCTCGTCACCTCCCCCCTGTGGCTCTTCCTGTGCGGCCTCATCTGGCTTCTCGTTCGAGTCGACTCGAAGGGCCCGGCGATCTTCCGGCAGGAGCGGGTCGGCCGCGGGGGAGAGACGTTCACGCTGTACAAGTTCCGCACGATGGTCGAGGACGCCGACGCCGACGGGCCGCAATTCACGGTCGTCGGCGACTCCAGGCTGACCCGTGCCGGCCGCCTCCTCCGCAAGATCCGGCTCGACGAGCTGCCGCAGCTGTTCAACGTCCTCAAGGGCGACCTGAGCCTCGTCGGCCCCCGCCCGGAGCAGCCCGCTTTCGTCGAGCAGTTCGCCGCCGGCATTCCCTTCTACCGCTACCGGCATCTCATCCGCCCGGGCGTGACCGGCTGGGCTCAGGTCAACTACGGATATGCCGACGACCAGGCCGACACGGTCGAGAAGCTGACGTACGACCTCTACTACGTGAAGTTGATGTCGCCGTGGCTCGACCTGCAGATCCTCGGCAAGAGCGTGTGGACGGTGCTCTCCGGCTTCGGGGCGCAATAGCGGCCCGAGCGGGACCGAAGGCCGTTCCTGCGTACCCCCGTCGCATGGGTGCGACGCCGGGACGCCGGAACGGGGGAGAGATCCCGGATCACCGCCCCCGGCCTCTAGCCTCTCGTCCGATGGAGTGGCCGGACGTGTCAATCGTCATCCCCGTCCGCAACGAGCGAGACGCGGTCGGCCTTGCCGTGGCGAGCGCACTCGAGCAGGAGTACCCCGGGAGGCTCGAGGTCGTCGTGGCGGACGGCATGAGCACGGACGGCACCCGCACGCTGCTCGGCGAGCTGTCGAGCGATCGCCGTCTCAAATGGGTGGACAATCCGGCCGGCTCGACGCCTGCCGCCCTCAACACGGCCATCATCGCCTCGTCAGGGGAGGTCATCGTTCGATGCGATGCCCACTCGGTGCTCCCGTCCGGCTATGTGAGGCGGGCAGTCGAGCTCCTCGAGGGCACCGGGGCCGACAACGTCGGCGGCATCCAGTTGGCGAGAGGGACGTCGACGATGCACAGAGCCATCGCCCTCGCCATGAGCACTCCGCTCGGCGTCGGTGACGCCAAGTTCCACATCGGCGGGGCGCCGGGACCGACGGACACCGTATACCTCGGCGTCTTCAGGAGGAGCACCTTGGCGAAGGTCGGGCTCTTCGACACGACCTTGGTGCGCAATCAGGACTACGAGCTGAACCACAGGATCCGCGCCTCGGGCGGCGTGGTCTACTTCCATCCCGATCTGGCGGTCGAGTACTCGCCACGACGCTCACTGGCTGCCCTGGCGAGCCAGTACCGCCAGTACGGGACGTGGAAGCGCGAGGTCCTCCGCCGCCACCCCGATTCCCTGCGATGGCGCCAACTGGCGGCTCCCGGGCTCGTCGTTGGGCTGGCCGCCTCGGCTGGTCTGGCGCTGACACCGGCCCGCCCGCTCTCGCTGGTGGTGCCGGGGCTGTACCTGGCAGCCCTGGCGGCGTCGGCGCTCCTCGAGACGGTGAGACGGGCCGATCCGGCCGGCCTGCTGTTGCCGGTGGTCCTGCCGACGATGCACCTGGCGTGGGGCTTCGGCTTCCTGACAGGCCGGCGCACGGAAGGCGAGCCGGCGATCGCCCGGCTGGAACCGTGAGCACTCCCTCGGCGTCGTGGGTCGTCCTCAGCATGGGGGACAGGCCGAGGGAGCTGGCCGCCGCGGTCGAGTCGATCGGGCGGCAGGCAGACGTCGAGCCGGAGGTCCTCGTGGTCGCCAACGGCGCCGACGTGCCGGCGCCGTCCGGAGCGGGTGTGCTGAGACTCGCCGACAACGCGGGGATCCCGGCAGGGCGCAACGCCGGGGTTCGCCACACGACGGGCGACATCGTCTTCTTCCTCGACGACGATGCCTGCTACGCCGACGAGGGTCTGGCGTCTGCGGTCGTCGCCGCCTTCGCGGCAGCCCCGGACCTCGGAATCGTGTCCCTGCGGCTGCGCGACCCGGCGACGGGTCGCACCGAGCGCAGGCACATCCCCCGTCTCGGTCGGTCCGATCCCGATCGAAGCTCGGACGTCACGACGTTCCTCGGAGGTGCGAGCGCCGTCCGCCGGAAGGTCTTCGAGGATGTCGGCGGGTTCCCGGACGAGTTCTTCTACTCACACGAGGAGACGGACTTGGCGTGGCGCGCTCTCGACGCCGGCTGGCGCATCGAGTACCGGGCCGATCTCGAGGTCCTCCACCCCGCCCAACGGCCGCAACGGCACGACGAATACCACAGGAGGTCGAGCCGCAACCGCGTGTGGCTGGCGAGGCGGCGGCTCCCATGGGTGGTTGCAGCGATCTACGTGGCGGTTTGGAGCGTGATCTCCACCCTGCGTTCGGGGTCGCCGGCGGCCGCCCGAGACGTGTGGAGGGGCATCGGCGAGGGGCTACGGGCCGACCCGGGCGCCCGGGTTCCGATGCGGTGGCGCACCGTGTGGCGCATGACGATGCTCGGTCGACCACCGATCATCTGAGCCTCACGTCCCGCCGACGTAATCCACGGACTGTGGTTGAGTGGCTGCCGCGCTCAGGCGCGGGGCGCCAGGCGCCGAAGACTCAGGGGAGGATGAGTATCGGGACCCGAACCGTTGCCGTGATCGCATTGCTCGTCGCCTTCGGCGTGGCACCTGCCGGCGCGCAAGACGAGCCACCGCCGACGGACGGACACGGCGCCGGCGATGAGGAGGGCCACGACCACGGCGCCGAAGTCGCCTCCCTCACGTCGCCGTTCTTCAACGAGTCGGGGGCGTGCGACGACCCGGCCGGTGTCATCACTCCGGCGTCGACCACGAACTCCTCTTCGAACCGGTCCCTCCCGCCCGGCCACGAGGTTCGCGGGCCATGGGGCGCATTCTTCGGCAGGGACTACTCGGACGTCGCCGGGTCGATGGTCGACTGGACCGTTCCGATGAGCGGCGGCATCACGGTCAGGGTCCACCAACGAGCGCTGCCTGCCTTCCAGCGGGTGGCCTCCAACCTCGCAGCAGAGGCAGCCCGGGGCCGCAACTACACGGCACGCATCGCAGCAACGTGGGTGTGGAGGCGCATCGGGGGCAGCTACCGAATGTCGACCCACTCGTTCGGGACCACCATCGACATCAACTGGGACACCAATCCTTACAGGTCGGACGGCGTCCTGGTCACCGACATGCCCGACTGGTACGTGCAGGCGTGGCGGGACGCCGGGTTCTGCTGGGGAGGCGACTGGAGCCAGACGAAGGACGCCATGCATTTCTCGTGGAAGGGGCCGGCCGCCACGAAGGGGTACGGTGCCATCCCGGGCCCGTACGCCCCGAACACGACAGCCGGTGGCTACACGGACGAGGCCTTCGACGGGCAGGGAGCCTGGGCCTCGACTGCCGCAGGCGCATTGCACACGTTCGCAGACGTCAATCGCGACGGTGCACCCGACCTCGTCCGCTTGCGTGACTACGGGGACGGCAGCCTGCTCCTCGAGTATGCGAGATCGAGCGGCAGCTTCAGGTACTGCGCCACGTCACGCCTCTACGCCCACGGAGCCGACGTCGGGACGAAGCGGCTCGTGGCCGACTTCGACGGCGACAGCCGCCCCGACATATGGGTGTTCAAGACGAGCGGATCGACCGTCCGAGCCTCCGTCTTCCGGTACGCCAAGGGATACGATACACAGAAGGTGATCTCGAACGATCTGCCGCTGCGGGCCAACGCGGTGTACTTGGCCGGCGACTACGACCGTGACGGGAAGGTCGACCTCTACGTGATCGGCCGGTCGGGACAGACGAGGATCGAGGTGTGGTCCGGCAAGTCCGGGTACACGAAGCGCCTCGTCGACACCACGACGGGGCTCGGCGACACCCGCGGGGCGGCGTGGCACTTCGACCTCGGTGACCACGACCTCGACGGTCGTCCCGACCTCTACGCCATCCAAGCCGGGGCAGATGTGCGGCTCCGGATAGTCACGGACGACGGCGGCTATTCGGGATCGGCCGTGACGAGGACGACCGGTGCTCCCGCCGATCCCTCCGGCGCGTATGGCATCGGCGACTACGACGGTGACGGCCGGTCGGACCTGCTGTCGATGACCTCGAGCGGGAGGGTCACGGTCCACGTCGGAGCCGACCAGGCGGCGGCGAGCACGTTCTGGTTCAAGACACCGGACAGCACGTGCGCCGCATTCGGAGCCGCCCTGGCGGGCGACGTCGACGGCGATCGCTACGTCGACCTGGCGGTCGGGGCACCGGGGGAGGACTTGGGGGACATCGTCAACGGTGGCGTCGTGAACCTCATGTACGGGGGAGGGTCGGGACCGAGCACCGCCACGGACGAGCTGTGGTACCAGGACTCGCCGGGCGTCGAGGGGCCATCCGAGCGCGGTGACCGCTTCGGCGCCGCCATCGCAGGGGGCGACTTCAACGGGGACGGCTACGGCGATCTCGCCTTCGGCGCCCCGGGAGACGGCGTCGGTTCCATCGCGGGAGGGGGAGTCGTCAACGTGCTCTACGGCTCGGCCGGCGGGCTGACCGCCACCGGGAGCGTCATGATCCACCAGGGCATCGCCGGCGTGAACGGGAAGCCGAGGCGCAACGAGGCCTTCGGATCGTCGCTGGCGGCAGGCGACTTCGACGGCGACGGTTACCGCGATCTGGCGATCGGGATACCGCGGGACAAGATCGGAGGCCGGCGCGTCGGCTCGGTCGAGGTCATCTACGGTGGGCGCAACGGGCTGCGGCTCCGCACGTCCGAGGTCTGGAGCCAGGCGACCGACGGCGTCAAGGGCAAACCCCAGAGTGGCGACCGGTTCGGCGCGGCGCTGGCGTCGGGCGACATCGACCGCGACGGCCGCGACGACCTCGTTGCCGGCGTGCCGGGCGAGGACAGGCTCGGCGCACGCAACGCGGGCGCATTCCACGTCGTCTACGGCACGAAGAGGGGCCTGTCGCCCGCCGGTGATCAAAGGATCGATCGGGCGACCGCCGGAGTGGCCGGCGATCCGGCGGCTCGGTCGAACTTCGGATCGGCGGTTGCCGCAGCCGACTTCGACGGGGACGGGCACGCAGACGTGGCCGTCGGTGCCCCGGGCGACCTCGACGGTACCGGACGGGTCGCCTTGTTCCTCGGCGCCAAGAGCGGGATCGTCACTGCCGGCAGCCGACTCCACTCGCAGGGCAGCGGTGGTGTCGAAGGGTCTCCGGAGCCGGGCGACCGGTTTGGGGCGGCGGTGGCCGCCGGCGACTTCGACGATGACGGCTTCTCGGACCTCGCCATCGGGGTCCCGAAGGAGGACATCGGTTCGACGTCGGACGCCGGTGCGGTCAATGTGCTGATGGGCACCACCGGAGGGCCGGCGGCTCCCGGCTCCGATCTCTGGGCCCAGGGCACCAACCTGCGCAACACCGCCGAGCCGAAGGACCGGTTCGGTCGGTTCGTCGCCACCGGCGACCTCGATGGGGACGGGTTCGCCGAGCTCATCGTCGGTGTGCCCGGGGAGGACGTCGGCGTCAAGAACGCAGGGGCGGTTGCGATCGTCTACGGAAGCGCCGCCGGGTTGACGTCGTCGGGCAACCAGCTGTGGCATCAGGACACGCCGGGCGTCGAGGGCACGGCCGAGAGAGGCGACGGCCTCGGGAGGCTGATGTAGGGCATGCCGCCGGTCACTGCGTCCCAACGACGCGGCAGATGACGCCCGGTGTCAGTCCCAGTCGAGGACTGCGGGCAACCTGCCTGCCTCGCGGAGCGAACCGACGATGCCGAGCGGGAAGAACAGCAGGGCAACCAGGAGGATGCCGCCCGTCACGACGATGTTGAGGGCCGTCGCCCCGAACTGCACCACCGAGAATTCGTTGATCGCATTGATGAGGACGGCGCCGATCACGGGACCGGCGACTGTGCCTCTCCCGCCGATGATGGCCATGAGCACCATCTGCGCTGCCAGCCCGATCTCGAAGAAGGTCGTGGGCCGCAGATACGACAGGGAGTACGCAAAGATGGCACCCGCCATCCCGATGAAGAGACCGCTCATGGCGAAGGCGATCACCTTGTACCACCTGGTGTTGATCCCGGCGACCTCAGCCTTCGTCTCGTCCTGGGAGAGCGCTCGCAACCCGAGCCCGAACTTCGAATGGGCGACTCGGTAGGACAGGTACACGGATCCGATGGCCAGGATGGCCATCGCGTAGTAGAAGGGGACCTTGAGCCACTGGACCGACAGCTGTGGGAGCGGCAGGCTGAGACCGCTCCCGCCGCCGGCGGTCTCCCAGTTGTCGAACCACAGGCCGACGAGGAGCAGCAGGGCGATCGTCGAGATGATGAACGCCGGTCCTCGGGCTCGGAGCGTGATCAACCCGAAGACCAATCCGACGAGCACCGCGATGATCCCAGCTATCACGGCCGTCATGAACGGATTCCACTTCCAGTATGCGAGTGCCATGCCGGATGCGTAGCCACCGATCCCGAAGAACACGTTGTGGCCGAGCGAGATGTAACCGGCAAATCCGCCGATGATGTTCCAGCTCGACGTGATGGCGATCCACATCAGCGTGATGAGGCCCAACTGGAGCACGTAGTTGTACGATCCGATGATCGGTCGGGCCAGGGGCAATGCCAGCACGGCGATGACCACGACGAGCAGGAACCGTCTCCTGGCGGCGTCTGGCCGCAGTCGTTTGGTCGTGTCCGGCTCCACGGAGTCGAAACCGATCCGCTGCGTGATCCCCGTTCGTGCCATCAGATGCGCACCGCCTTCCCGAAGAGGCCCTGTGGTCGGACCATGATGATGAGGAACAGGGCCAGGTAGAACGTGATCGGTGACCAGGTCGGCCCGAACTGGTCGGTCACGAAGGCGGCCGCCACAGAGAGGATCACCGCGCCGATGACTGCACCCTTCAGGCTGCCCAGCCCGCCGAGCACGATCAGCGAGAGGAGCAACGCCACCCACTGCCAGTGTCGCGACGGGAAGAACGGGAACAGGTAGCTGAGCATGGATCCCGAGGCGCCGGCCAGCGCCATCCCGAGTCCGAACGAGAGCGCCGAGATGCGTCGGACGTTCACCCCGACGATCTGGGCGGCGCTGCGGTTCTGCATGGTGGCCCGCACAGCCGTGCCGATCCTGCTGAACGTGAGATACGCCCAGAGCACGAGCAACAGCACCACGCTGACGACGAGGGCCAACAGCTGACCCTTCGGGATGAACAGGTCTCCGATGAACACAGATTGGGTTGCGTAGCCGGGTCTCGTCGAGCGGAAGATCCCGGTGAAGAAGAAGGTGAGAAGGCCCTCGATGATCAGGGCGAGGCCGAACGTCATCAGGACCGTCATCTCGCCAAAACGCGGGCTCCCCTCGATCCTCGGGAACAGGGCGAGGTAGACGCCGACCCCGATGGCGAACATGACGGGCATGGTGATGGCGATCGACAGGAGCGGATCGATGCCGGCCTTGTCGAACGCGAAGAAGGCGATGTAGGCCGCACCGATGATGAAGGCGGCGTGCGCCAGGTTGACGATCCGCATGACCCCGAAGAGCAGGGTGAGCCCCGAAGCCATGAGCGCGTAGACGCCACCGAGCAACAGCCCGAGCACCAGGACTTGGAGGAAGTCACTCAAGCCGACCCCTCCTTCCCGGCTATCTGGCTGCCCAGGTACAGCTCTCGGATCCGCGGGTCGTCGAGGATGCTCTCGGCAGGGCCCTCGAACCGCTTCGTGCCCAGATCGAGCACGACGCCCCAATCCGAGGCCTGCAAGCCCCGGTAGGCGTTCTGTTCGACGAGGATCACGGTGATGCCGAGATCGGACAGTTCCCTGATCGTGTCGAAGATCTGATCGGCCATGAGAGGCGCCAGGCCGAGGCTCGGCTCGTCGATCATCATGACCTTCGGTTGGACCATGAGCGCTCTGCCGAGGGTCACCATCTGCTGCTCGCCGCCGGAGAGGGTGCCGGCCAGCTGACCATGGCGCTCCCCGAGCACGGGGAACAACCGGTACACCGTCGCCAGGCGCTCGTTGACGAGGCCCTTGTCCTTGATGGTGAACCCCCCCATGACCAGGTTCTCCTTGACCGACATCGACGGGAACACGGTGCGCTCCTGGGGGACGTAGCTGATGCCGACCTCGAGGAGCTGGTCGGGTCGGAGCCCACCCACAGAACGGCCCTCGAACCGCACATCTCCCGAGCGCGGCGCGATGATGCCGCAGATCAACCTGAGCAGCGTCGACTTGCCGGCGCCATTGGGCCCGATGATGCAGTAGCGCCTACCGAGCTCCACGGTCAGCGAGATGTCGTTGAGGATGTCGGGTCCGTGCCCGTACCCCGCCGTCGCCTCGACGACTTCGAGCATCAGGTCCTCCCCAGGTAGGCGTCGAGGACGATGTCGTCGCTCTGGATCACCTCCGGGGTGCCTTGGGCGAGCACCTCACCGTGTGCCATGACGATGACCCAGTCGCTGAGCTGCATCACCACGTTCATGTTGTGCTCCACGACGAGGAAGCTCATGCCGCGCCTGTTGAGGTCGCGTATCCGATCGATGATCCGCTCCAGGAGCGCAGGGTTGACGCCACCGGCCGGCTCGTCCAGGAGGATCAGCTTCGGCTCCGACATGAGAACGGAGGCAAACTCGAGGAGCTTCTTCTGTCCGTACGACAGCTTCTTGGCGCTGGTGTGCGCCAGGGCCGTGATACCGACGAACTCGAGCAACTCCATCGCCCTGTCCCGTTCCCGCGCGAGGATCCGATTGCCGAGCAGGCTGCGAATTCCCGAGGCGGGAGAGCTCACGACCATGTTCTCGAGAGCCGTCATCTCCCCGAGGTCGCGGGTGATCTGGAACGTGCGGCTCATGCCCTTCCTGGTGAGTTGGTGAGGAAGCATCCCTGTCACGTCTTCGCCGTCGAACGTGACCGAGCCGCCGTCGGCGGCAACGATCCCGTTGATGAGATCGAAGGCTGTGGTCTTGCCCGCCCCATTCGGTCCGATCAGCGATGTGATGGTGCCCAGCTGCACCTCGAAGGAGCACCGGGAGAGAGCCTGCAGTCCGCCGTAAGCCTTGCTCAGCTCACGTGCCTCGAGTAGGGCTGTCACCTGTCGCGTTGCCTCCGTTGTCGCCCGGCACGATACGAGAGGGGGCCGGGCATCCACCCGGCCCCCTCGATCGGCTCAGAACTCAGGCTTGGGATAGATCATGTCCACGGAGCCTTCGATGGCCGGGAACACGGTCTTCAGCTCTCCGTCCTGCCACTGGGTGAGGACGTGTGCCCGATCGATCGGCAGCCCCTTCTCGTCCCAGTTGAACTCGCCGAGCACCGTCTTGACGGGATCGTCTGCAGTGCGGGTCTGGAAGAACTCACGAAGCGCGTCCTGATCCGTCCCTCCCGTTGCGATGATGGCCTGCTCCATGCCTTGGCACACCGCGAACGGGATCGCCTCGTCCTCGTCCGGGGCCCGGCCGTGCACCGCCGTGAAGTCGGCGATGAAGTCGGCGTTGCCGTATGGCTCGCCTGCGAGCAGGCTGTCGAAGTTCACGTCCGTCGTCCACGAGGTGTGGATGATGATGCCGTTGGCGGAATCGCCGACGGTGTCGCGGAACTCGGATTGTGCGCCCTGCGACATGTAGAGCAGCTTCGGCTGGTAGCCGATCGTATTGAAGGCGTCGACCACCGAGACGGCTTCCTCGACCGAGGCGGTCCCGACGAAGACGATGTCGGCGTCGGCCGCCTGGATCGTGTTCGCCAGGTTGATCCAGTCGTTGAACTCGCCAACCGGCCATGCCTGCTCGACGACGGCTTCGATGCCGGCCTCGGCCAACCACCCGGGGGAGAGGTCGAGCACGACGTCCGTGTCCGGGATCGGGACCAGGTCGCCGACCAGCCCTGCCGAGATGGCGATGGCGAAGAAGTCGTCCGCATTGATGACGGCGGCAGTTGTCGGGAACTCGTCCTCAGGGATCAGCCCCTGGTCCCGGTAGTACTCGAGAGCACGGATCGGGGTTGCTCCGATGATCTCCGCAGTTCCCTGCTGGAAATAGAAGAGGTTCTCGAAGCCGCGCTCCCATATGCGACCGGCACCGCCTGAGGGCACCGGATAGACCCATCCGTTCTGCTCCGCCACGGTCGATGTCGGGAAAGTGAGCGCGCTCGAGAACGTGCCGAAGAGGACGTCGACGTTGCCCGTGCTGATGAAGCGCTCGTACTGCGTGACCGCAGTCTGCGTGTCCGACCTGCTGTCCTCGACGAGGAGCTCGACCGGTCGGCCGAGAAGGCCGCCGCGCTCGTTGATCAGATCGACGCACAGTTGGA
>Ga0214472_10003066_pt1 | contig 17771 bp, 11 predicted proteins | sample RVTome_6_FD_207662 | JGI IMG/M metagenome (GOLD analysis project Ga0214472, IMG submission 207662) | Soil microbial communities from uranium-contaminated site in the Upper Colorado River Basin, Wyoming, United States - RVT140D175 | ecosystem: Environmental > Terrestrial > Soil > Contaminated >...
GGCTTCGAGGCGAAGAAGAGGACGGTCACATAGGAGGCTGCCAGAGCCGCCAAAGGAAGCCGTTCGCTGTTCGAGCCCTGCCGACTGGCGAGACCCAGCGGCAGCAACATGAAGAGCGCGAAACGCAGCGTTTTTTGGAATGTGGCGCCGTCCAAGCCGTGCCGCGCCGCCTCGCGTAGCCACAGCGCGTAGTTCGAGAGGGAGACGTTGGGCAAGAGGACGAAAGGAGCCAGTGCCAGGATGCCTCCGAGCCCCGCCGCGCCGAGCGTGTGCCGCATTCCGTGTCGGCGAAGGTGGATGGCGAAGGGCACGAGGAGATAGATGAAGCCATGGATCTTCATGTCGATGGACCACGCCGTCGCCGCGGCGAGGCCGAGCGTCCCAAGCCACTTGCTTCTCTGCACGGCGCAGAGCAGCGCGAAGGAAGTCGCCGTCAGGAGCAACGGGTCAGGGCGCGAAAGATAGGAGAACGGCCCGTGGATGAAGCAGAGAAACACGGCGATGGCGCAGAGGAACAAAGTCATGCGGTGCGACAGGACGGTTCGGATCGCGAGATAGAGGAAGACCATGCTGCTCGCGCCGCCGAGAACGCCGGCGAGTTTCGCGGAGGCGGCCGAAGGACCCAGGAGTTGCATCAGCCAGCCGTTGATGAGGAAGATCGCCGGTCCGTAGAGCACAGAGTAGCGCGAGGCGGCCTCCATGCCGTGGTAGAGCGGAGCGCCGCGCGACGCAAGCCAGGAGATGGAGGTCACGGTCGGCTCGACCTCGCCCGCGAAATTCGGGAGGGTCAGGTACCAGCCGAGAACTGCCGCGTAGACGCCGACGGTGAGTGCGGACGCTGTGACCAGCACGAGCGCGCCATGGCGCCGGATCGCTCGCGCCAACGGACGCCGGATGGGCCGCATCTGGAGCAGGATGAGAAACAGGACAGATGCGCCCAGGGCGACGAGCAGCGGTAGCTGCATCGCCGCATAGAGCGTGCGCGGGATGATGGTCGGCATCGTGTGGGGGCGTTATCCGTGAATCGGAGCGCGCTCCTTCCGGTGGCAGGCCCGAGCAGTCGAATGACCAAGGAAGGACGGTCCATTCTGGCTTTGATTATATTCTGGCTGCCCGCTCGCCTGTCAAGGCGACCGCCTCAGCGTGTGCGCTCGATGATGTGAAATCCGTAGATCGATTCGACCACCCCGGAGTGGGCGCCGATCTCGACGGCCCAGACCGCATCCTCGAATTCCTTGATCATGTCGCCGCGCACGAAGCTGCCCAGGTCGCCCCCCCGCGGGCCCTCTTCGCCGTCGGAGTGGGCGCGGGCCAATTCCTCGAAACTCGCACCGCCCTCCAACTGCTTCACGATCTCGGCGGCGAATGCAAGCGCCTCGAGACGCGTTTTCTCGACGGTATCGGCAGGATTCCTCGCCTCGACATGCTGGATCAGGATCTGCCTGGCACCCGCGAATTCGACGCGATCGCGTCGCAGGATGTGGAAGCCGAAGCGGCTCGAGACTGGGCCCTTGATCTCTCCGAAGTGCATCGTCGAAAGCGCACGCGAAATCCGGCGAATCCGCTCCTCGGGCTCGAAGACGCCCAAGTCGCCGCCGACGTTGGAGGTCGGGCCATCATCCGAGTACTCCCGCGCCAGCGCGCCGAACTCCTCACCCTCGCTGAGACGGCGAAGCAGTTCCGCTGCGAGCGCCTTCGCCTCCGACTTGCTGCGGATGACCTGCGGTTGTCGACGCACCGCCCCTTCGTACTGGATCAGGATCTGGGCGCCGGACAACTTGCCCTCCTGGAGCCCCGGCGGTTCGCCCTCGAAGTGCGGTTGCCGCTCGCCGCCTCCACACGCCCCAAGGACGAACCCGAGGGCCACGAATTTCATGAGACTCCAGCGCATGGTTCGTTTCTTCGATTCCAAGAGGCGGTTGGAGGTGGGGGCAGATCGTGAGCGACCTGACAATAAGCCACGCGCTCGCGTGCGCCAAGTTCTGCACGATGTAGAGTTCCTGAAAACCCGTGAGCCTGGCGGTCGACAAACGCCGCGTGGCTGGATAGCTTGGGGCGACGCGCAAGATCTCGCGCGTGACGCAGCCCCCTCGAATTCTCCTCCGCCGGCGGCCCGATCGGATGCGACACCTTCACATTCGGCTGGCTCTGCTTCTGCTGTTGCTCCTCGGCCGGGGCATGGCTGGCGCCGAGACCTTTCGCGAACTGGCACCTGCCCTCGACGCCGCCAGACGTTCGGGAAAGTTGGTGCTCGTCGACTTCCACGCGGTCTGGTGCGGGCCGTGCAAGGCGTTCGCGCGCGCGCTCGAGGAGGATGACCGCCTCGCCCTGAGACTCGAGGATTTCGTCTTCGCCAAGATCGACGGCGAGAAGGGGGAGGGCGTCGATCTCGTACGTCGCTATGAGGTTCGAGGCTATCCCACCTTCGTTCTCCTCAATGGCGACGCGCAGCTGTTGTCTCGCTGGTATGGTTGGGGTGGTGTCGAGGCTTTCCTCGATCTCCTCGATGCGTCGAGCGAGGAGCCGCTTCCACTCGCAGAGAGGCGCGCGCGTCACGCCGCCGAGCCGAGCGCCCGCGGTGCCAAGTTGTTGGCGAACGACGCCTATGCCCGCGGCGAGAACGACGCGGCAGTGACGCTCTTCCGCGAACTCATGCGTCTCGAGCCCGAGAAGTCTCTCGAGCACGGACTGAGGCTCGTCGAGTACATCGCCTCCGGAGTACAGTCGAATTCATTTACCATCGAGGAACTCGACGCGACGGCCCGGCCGCTCCTCGATCATGAGCGCTTGGATGCTGCCCGCGCAGTCGGTCTCGCACGTCTGATGTCCCACTTCCTGCCGGCGGACGAAGGCGAACTGCTCGCCCCGTATCTGGTCGTCGCGTTGCGGCGTAGCGACGACGGCTCTGCCGCCTCGCTGCTGAAGGAAAAGCAGATCCTGCTGGTCGAACACGCGCTCATCGTCGAGAAGGACAAAGTTCTGGCCCTGAAGTATCGTCGTGCGCTGCTGCCCCCCGGTTGGTTGGAGAGCGCCGCAGAGCTCAATACCTTCGCGTGGTGGTGCTTCGAGCAGAAGATCAATCTCGAGGAAGCCGGGCGACTGGCACGGCGGGGCGTAGAACTGGAGACCGAACCAGGCAGCAAGGCCAACATCCTCGATACGTTGGCGCAGATCGGCTACGAACGCGGCGATTTCCACGGCGCGCTCGCGTCGATCGAAGAGGCCATCGAGCTCCTACCGTCGAACACCTACCTGAAGACACAGCGTGCACGATTCAGCGAACTCATCGAAGGATCTGGCTCCGAGACGAAGGCTTCGGGGCACTGAAGCGAGCGCAACGTCGATGAGCCCGCTCCAGGGTCGGCTCTCGGCATCCTCGATTTTCCTCTTCTGGCTGCCGCTTCTGGGTACCTGGCAGATGATGGCGGTGGAGGGCCCGTTCCTGGCGGCCATCATCGCCCGCCTCGCGGATCCCAAGGCGAATCTGGCCGCCTACGGCGTCGCGTTCGCCGTCGCGATCATCGTGGAGTCGCCCGTCATCATGCTCATGGGCGCAGCCACGCATCTGGCCGAAGATCGTCTGCGTTTGGCGCTGCTGCAGCGATTTCGAACGGTTCTCACGGCCCTGGTGAGCGCCTCGATGCTGATCGTCGTCCTGCCGCCGGTTTGGGACTGGCTCGCCGGCGATCTGCTCTCGCTGCACGAAGGGGTGCGGCGCGATGCGTGGTACGCTCTCCTGTTCCTTCTCCCCTGGCCGGCGGCCATCGCGGACCGGCGATTCCACCAGGGGCTGATGATTCGATGCGGTCAGACCTCGCGGGTGGCCTACGGAACCCTGGTCCGCCTGGGCTGCATGGTCCTGACGGCTCTGCTGCTCGCCGCGCTGAGCCCACTCCCGGGCGCGGCCGTGGGCGGAGCGGCACTTTCGAGCGGCGTCGTCGGCGAGGCGATGGCGACGCGGTGGATGGCGCGCGATGCCGCCCGGAGGATTGCGCGCACGCCGCCGCGCGGGGGGTTGCGGGCCATGGGCATGATCGACATGTCTCGCTATTACGCGCCGCTCGCGCTGACGATGGTCCTTTCCATGGCAATGCAGCCGACGATCACGTTCTTCCTGGGCCAGAGCCGGCAGGCGCTCGAGTCACTCGCCGTGCAACCGGTGATCCATGGGCTGACCTTTCTGTTTCGCGCGTGGGGGTTGAGCTATCAGGAGGTTGGCATCGCGCGCCTCGGCGAGCGCGGTGAGCAGCTGAGTGCGTTGGCCCGCTTCGGCTTTGGGATCGCGATCGCGGCCAGTCTCGCGATGGCCATCCTGGTGTGGACGCCGCTGGCGCCCATCTGGTTCGCATCGGTGAGTGGACTCAGCCCCGAGATGACGCGATTCGCCGTCTGGCCGGCCCGCCTCGCGGTGTTGCTTCCATTTCTGTCGGCGTTGCTCTCGATGCAGCGCGCACTGCTGATGCATGGCTCGCATACGTCGGTGCTGGGACCGGCGACGCTCGTGGAGCTCGGTGTCCTGGGCATCACTCTCTTCGTCGGCATTCGCCTGATGGACGGTGTCGGCGCGATCGTCGCAGTCGTCGCGCTGCTGCTCGCGCGAATGGCGGGCAATCTCTGGCTTCTGCCACCATGTCGCAGGATCTGGAAGCGTTACGCCGCCCAGGCGGCAGTGTTCTTGTTCATGTTCGCGGCGTTCTCCGTCGGCGGAGCGCATGCGAAGTCATGGCACGTCGATCCCGCGGCCAGCGGCGGCGACGGGACGGTCGAGTTTCCCTTCGGCCGCATCGATCACGCGATGGACGCCGCCGCGGCCGGAGACAGCCTGCTCCTGGCCGCCGGCGTCTTCGACGCGTGGATCGAGATCGATGACGCCGGCGTCGCCCGTCGCGCCCTCATGCTGCTCAAGGACGGCGTCCACGTGCTCGGTGCGGGCGCGGGGGAGAGCATCCTGCGTGGGAAATCCGAGGACGTCATCGACTACGGTATCCGAGCGTTTGGCATCGGCGATCAGGGCTCGGTCAGCGGGCTCCGCCTGGATGGCGCGATTCGGCAGGGAATCAATCTGGTCGGCGCATCACCGCGCCTCACGCAGCTCGAGGTCCTCAACGATCTCGCGGGCGGCAGCGGGGTGGCCATGGACGTTCGAGAGGGCAGCTTTCCCGAAGTCGCAGACTGTGTGTTCGACGGCGGCCACAGCGCACTATTCGTCGAGTTCGAGAGCGGTGGCAACTTCACGCGTTGTGTGATCGGCTCGCGACCCCATGAGAGTCTGGTCGTGATCGACAGCAATCCTCGTCTTGTCGACTGCGTGATCCGGTCCGGCGGGCGCGACAGCATCGTCCTGAGCTCTGGTTCTGAGCCGCTACTTCAAGCCTGCAGAATCCGGCGCGGGTCGCGCTGGACGGTGCGCGTTTTCGGCTACGCAGCCGGGAGTGTCATCGACCTCGGTGGAAATCACTGGTACAGCGAGGATCGCGGCGCGCTGCAGGAAGACATCCTGGATGCGCGCGACGACGCGGCGCTCGGGGCCCGCGTCCAACTGGGCACGCTGCTGACGCCGCTCGCAGCGCCGGTCGGCAGCCTCTCACGATTCAAGTCGGGTTTCTGAACCTCGAGCGGCGCGACATCAGCGCACGAGGGCGATGCTCGTCGTAGCACTGCGATCGCCGATTGCGAGACGAAGGCGATACACCCCCGACGGCAGCCGCCGGCCTCCGGCGCCTCTTCCATCCCACGAGAGCGCCGGCTGGGAGGCGTCGAGCCGTGCGTAGCGCAGCGTGCGCAGCAGGCGACCGCGTCCGTCGAAGACATGCAAGGTCGCAGCAACTGGCCCAGTCGGGGGCAAGCCGATGACGCTGATCTCGATGGCCTCGTGGGCGCCGAGCCGCGCCGGATTCGCGCCACTCGGGCGGATGCTCAGCGTCGTGGCCGCCAAGGGAGGCGCCTGATCGCAACCGCGGATCGGCTCGCCTTCGACGGCGCGGTAGCAGCGATCCGCGAGCAGCTCCGTGAAGCCGTCGCGGCGCCCGCTGGGCCATACGATTTCGACGCTCTCGCATGCGAGCGCGTCTCCCAGGCCGAAGTGAAGGCGGCCGTCGTCCATCGACAGATAGCTGATGCCCGCGCGCCGCTCGCCGCGCTGGGCCTTTCCACCGGCTTGAATCGTCACCACCGCTCCGATGGCGTCCCTGTTGCTGAGGCGTCCCTCGAGTTCGAACTGAATCCAGTGTCCGGGCTCCAGGCTCTCATTGAGGAAGATTTCGCTGTCGGCGGCGTTGTACGAAGCGACCACGTCGATATCCCCGTCGCGATCCAGATCGCCGGCCGCGAGTCCGAGTGTCGCACGGTTCTTCGCGACGCCCGCGTCGACGGCGATGTCGACGAAGCTACCATCGTGTTGGTTGTGGAAGAGGGCGTCCGGGCGCGGACTGAAATTCCCCACGTACAGATCGAGCCAGCCGTCGTTGTCCGCGTCGAGAAAGGTGGTCCCCCAACCGGCTCTCAGCATCAGGGTCCCGGTGCCGACGGCCACCTCTTCGTATACGCCCGGGCTGACGGCGCGATACAGCACGTTGCCCGTGTCGACGCTCGTGACATAGACGTCGGGCAGAAGATCTCCGTCATAGTCCCCGCAGGCGATCCCCATCCCGTCGATGGATGTCATCGTGTTGGATTCGATTCCGACCAACCCGCTCTCTTGTGTCGCCGCGACGAAGTTCCCCGCGCCGTCGTTCTTCCAGAAGTCGAGCGCGCCGCGCTTGTCCTGCGCCACGAGCAGATCCACCCAGCCGTCGCCGGTCAGATCGCTGAGCAGTGGCTGATAGCTCTTCTTCTCGCTGTCCGTCCCGCTCGTCTCGGAGAGATCCGTGAACAGCAGGAATCCGTCGTTGCGATAGAGCGCGTTGCGCGCCTCGGGCCCGACGGGACCGGGCTTCCAATAGCTGATGTAGACGTCGAGATCGCCGTCCCGATCGATGTCCGCGCAACTCGCTCCCGTGGCCAGGCCGGGGAAGCCTGTCCCGATCGCGCGGCCGAGGCCGCCGGCATCCGCGCGTTCGCTGAAGTGCCCGCCCGTGTTTTCGAAGAGGCGCACGGGCGAGCCCCAGGCCGTGATCAGAAGCTCCCTGTAGCCGTCGTCGTTCAGATCGACCAGAAGGATCTGCTTGATTCCCTGCATCGGTGGCAGGCCGCTCTCGGCGGTGGCATCGGCGAAACTCTCGCCGTCGTGACGGTAGAGGACGAGCGCGCCGGGGGCCTTCGACGCGAGGAAGAGATCCAGATCTCCATCGCGATCGAAGTCATCGAGCGCGACTCCACCGCCGAGGTCGCCCTCGAAAGTGTCATCTCCCCAACGGTGTGCGACTCCGAGGCTGGACGCCGAAGTCTCGAAACGGGTCAGACCCGCCCGCCCCGTCGCCGGCGGCAACGTCAGGGATGCCAGCAGGGCCGGCAGGAGGATTCTTCGAGTCGAATGCAGAGGCAACACGGTCTCAGAATGCGCCGGAGGCGTCGCAGGGTGGGTGAAAATAGAGGATAGCACGGAACCTGTGTGCGCCGGGCGCGCGTTGCAAGCGGCGGCAGGGCTCTGCTATTATCAATAATTCGTCGCCATTCCTTCTGGAGATTCCCGCATGCGTCACTCGTTTCGAGTTCGCGAAGCCATGGGCTGCGCAATCCGGGCGATCGCGCTCGTCGCGCTCGTGCTTGCACTCGCGCCGGCGGCCGGGGCGACGAGGCTCGAGCAGGTGACCTACACGGGCCGTGACGAGAATTGGAGCAGCTTCGCGCCCGACGGCGTGAATATCCTGCTCAGCTCGGGCGAGGTCATCTGCGGAAACGGCGAGTGGTTCTGTGGGTCACAGAACATCTGGAGGATCACCTACGAGAGCGGCCACGGAGTGCTCAGCAGCCTGCTGCTCCTCGAAGAGGCGTATCATCCCAGGGTCTCGCCCGACGGAGACTGGGTGGCTGGGATGGTCCACAACGGCAAGGACTGGGATGTCTACCTCTGGTCCAACTTGAATCTCGGCGGTGGCGTTCCATTTCAGAGCGGTATGGGAACCGACGAGCGCTTTCCGAACTGGAGCAGCGATTCTCGATACATCGCATTCGACAGCAACCGCGCGGGCGCGGCCGGAACCTCCGGCTATCAGATCTACTATGCCCCTGTGGAGTCTCCGAGCGACCCCGTGGCTGCGGTGCAGGCGACGTTCGTCGGCAGCAACAACAAGCACCCGACCTGGAGCCATGACGACCGTGAGATCGCCTATGTGGGAGATGCGCAAGACCGCCGGAGCCTCAGCGCCGTCAGGCTGGATGGAAACGGCTATCGACTGATCACGCCCGAGGCGAGCCAGAACCGCCACCCCGACTGGTCACCCGACGGGCGCTGGCTCGCGTTCACGACGGATCGGTGGGACGGTATCGGCGACATCGCCATCGTCCGTGCCGACGGCACGGGCGAAGTCATTCGCATCAGCGAGAACATGCCGGGACATGACGATTTTCCTGAGTGGAGCCACGACAGCCAGAAGATCCTGTTCTGCGGAACCGCGTTCACTCCGCCTTATCGACCGAACAAGGAGATCTTCATCGCCTCCCAGTTGCCGACCGATACGGGCGTTGCCGTGCAGGCCAAGGGGATGGGCTTTCTCAAGAAGAGCTTTGGCGGGCAGTAGTTCCGAGTTCGCCGAGTTCCTCCGGCGAAAAGCCCAGGAGCCGCGGTTCAACGTCGAGTCGGACGCTGGTGCGTTCCAGCACCGCTCGCTGGATCTCGCGCGCCAGATCGAGCAGATCGCGCGCCTTCGCCTCGCCGCCGTTGACGAGTGCGAGTACGTGCTTGCGAGAGATGCGTGCGCCGCCGAGCCGTTGCCCCTTCTCGAATCCGCAGTGCTCGATCATCCAGGCGGCCGACAGCTTCCGCTGTGTCGCATGCTCGTCGACCGGCCATGATGGCATCGCTGCGTCGAATTTCGCCGCGAGTTCCTTCGCTTCGCGTGTCGTGACGATCGGGTTCATGAAGAACGAACCCGCACTGCGGCTCTCGGGATCCGCGTGATCGAGGAGCATTCCCTTGGTGGCGCGGATCGAAAGGACCGTTTCGCGGACGTTGGCGAGGGTCGGCGCGAGCTCCCGTTGGGCCAGCGAGCGTTCGATCTCGGCGTAGCGAACGCTCGCGGGGCCACCAGCCACGAGATGCAGCTCGACGGCCGTGACGATCCAGCCAGCCTCGCGTTTGAAGAGGCTGTCGCGATAGGTGAAGCCGCAGGCGTCCGCGTTGAGACTGATCGCTTCGCCGCCGGGGAGCCTCAGTAGGTGGACGCAGGATACGACTTCGGCGACTTCCTGCCCGTAGGCCCCGATGTTCTGGATCGGGGCGGCGCCGACGGTCCCTGGGATGCCGCTCAGGCACTCGATTCCCGCCCAACCTTCGTTCACGCTGCGCGCCACCAACTCGTCCCAGTCGCAGCCCGCGGCCACGCGCAAGCGGACCGATGGACCCCGTCTGCGGACCTTGATCTCGGTCGCCCTCCAGCGGACGACGAGCGCGTCCAGGCCCTCATCGCTGCAGAGAATGTTGCTCCCGGCCCCGAGCATCTGGACCGGCCAGCCGTTTTGCCCTGCGAGGGCGAGGAGTGCCTGCAGCTCTTCGACCGACGCGATCTCGGTATAGCGCCGGGCCGCGCCGCCCACGCCCAGGGTGGTCATCGGCGCCAGCGAGACATGCTCCCGTATTTGGTCCTCGATCGGCATGGCGGCAGCTTAGCCTCGATCGGACGTCTCGTCGCGGTAGAAGTAACTCCCGATGGCCGGACTTCGTTGGTACAGTATCCCGCCCTGCCCTCTCGGAACCCATGGAAAGTCGCGGACACATGTCACGGAATCGCAAGACTCGAAACTGGTGGATCAGTGCGCTGACCTTGCCCGTTTCCCTCGCCCTCTATGTGGTCAGCCTGAGGATGGACGTTGCAGCTTCGATCAGCACGATCTCGGTCTTCGGAGTCTCGAAGTCGACCGAGGATGGCTATCGGCTCCTGAGCACGATTCGCACGCTCTACGAGAGTGGCGAAATGATCCTCGCCATCGCGATCACGGCCTTCACCATCGTCTTTCCGGTCGGCAAGTATCTTGGCTTGGGCTATGTGTTGTGGGGGCGCAGTGAGACCGGACGCCGTGCGGCGCTGCGCTGGATCAAGAATCTGGGACAGTGGAGTATGGGCGATGTGTTCGTGGTCGCTCTCCTGGTCGTCATTCTCCGCATCAACACGGCGGCGACGACTCTGCATGTCGCGGCGAAACCGGGTCTTTTCGTCTTCGCCGTCTCGGTCATCAGCTCGATGATCGTCTCGGTCCTCTTGGCCTTCGATCGCGACGGAAGGGTCGGCGATTAGCTCATGGTCGCCGAGAAGAGCGAGTCGAGTTCGGAGGAGAGATCGGTGAAGGCGGCCTGACACGGCGGGCCTTCTACGTGATAGAGGCGGGATCTCTCGCCGTTCACGCCGAGCAACAGAAGCGTGCTGCTGACGGTGCCAAACCCATGACGTCCGTGTACGCAGACGCTCTCTCGAGGGCCGCGATCGCCCGTGTGGTGGGCGAGCGGCGGCCGCAGAGCCTCCAGGATCTCGCCGCCTCCATCGCCGCCGCGGTTTGACCAGGCCTCCTGCATCCGCTGCTGCGCCGCGCCGAGCTTGGCTGGGCGTTCGACGGGCGGCCGATTTCCGAAGGCGTGGATCCCCGCATCGATGCGGTGCTGCTCCAGCGCGTCTTCGCTGTGGGCGTAGAAGGCGCGGCCCGCGGCATCCAGCACGACGCAGAGGAAAGCATTGGTGGCCAGGGGATCCTGGCGCGTCAGCAAGCGACTTGCCTGTTCGAGGCTGGCTGTCCCCAAGAGGGCCAGCACGATATCGCCGCGCGAGGCGAGAGCCGGGTCGGCGGGCTGGCCCTGCCAGAGATTCGTCAGGCCCACGACGAGGCCGTTTTCGTTCACGCCCAACCAGGTCCCTCCGGCGCGTTCGTCGCTCCCGGCGACCACCAGAGGGCTACGTTCGCTCCAGAGATGCGGCGCGCGCGAGGGGCGGTCTTCGGCTTCATCGCGGTTGGCCGCGACGATGGCCGGGAAGCGAGAGCTCTGGCCCAGGATGAGTCCGAGGGTGCACATGGTCTACAGCGTCGGGCGCGCTTTGTGCCAGTCGCTCTTGCTCTGGTAGAGATGGGCCAGCGCCACTGCATCTCCTTCGCGATAGAGCCCGGACGTGAAACAGATACTCGTCGGCGTCCCATCCTCTCTGAAGCCATTGGGAACGACGACGGTCGGGTGTCCCGTCAAGTTCGTCGCGCCCAGGGAGCTCGCCCCAAAACTCGGGCAGGCGAAGACGTCGATCTTCTCGAACAGATCGGCGTATTCCCGCATGAGCATCGTTCGGGCCCGCTGCGCTTGAACGTACTGAACCGCAGGCACGAGCTGTGCGGCGCGAAACACGTTGGGCCAGGCCTGCTCGACCTGCCGCACGAGTTCGTCGTCGCGGTTGCTGAGCGTGAGTTCCTCGAACGCCGCCGCCGCTTCGACTTCGAGAATGACCATGAGATCCCACACCGGGAACTCTGGAAGCGCGACGTCGACCAGCTTGACGCCGGCCGACTGGAGGAGTTTCAGGACGGCGGCATCGATCTCCTTCTGCGGGCCATCTTCGTCGAAGGCGCTGCGGACGACGCCGACGCGGAGCTTGCGGAGCTCTCCTTCGTCGGTCCACTGGAGCGGGCGATCGACGCTGTCGGGATCGTTCGATTCCGCCCCCGCGATCTGCTGAAGGACGAGGGCACAGTCCGCGGCGCTGCGCGCCAGGGGCCCGATCTTGTCCATCGTCCAACTGAGGGCCATGCAACCGCCACGGGAGACGCGGCCGAAGGTGGGCCGGATCGCTGTGACGCCGCAGCGTGTGGACGGCGAAACCAAGGAGCCCAGAGTCTCCGTGCCGAGGGCGAATGGCAGCGCTCCCGCGCCCACGGCGCTCGCCGAGCCCGCGGAACTGCCGCTGCTTCCCTGCGAGAGCTTCCACGGGTTGCGGGTCGTGGCGCCGAACCAGACGTCGCCCCAGGCCAGGGCGCCGACGCTCGTCTTGGCCGCCAGGACCGCACCGGCCGCCTGCAGGCGTCGCACGACGTCGGCATCGGCGTCGATCTCCTGTTGCGAGAAGGGCTGCGCCCCCCAGGTCGTCGGCGCGCCGCGGGCGGCGAGGAGATCCTTGGCCCCGTACGGGATTCCGTGAAGGACGCTCTTCTGTGTGCCCGCGTCGAGCTCGGCGTCGGCGCGCGCGGCCTCTTCCATGGCTCGCTCGGGGCAGAAGCTGATGACACAGGAGAGGCGCTCGTTGAGTTCTTCGAGGCGCCTCAGCACATCTCGGGTGAGGTCCACGCTCTTCAATTCGCGCTTGCGGAGACGTTGGGCCAGCTGCCGGATCGAGCTGAACGGAATCTCCTGGCTCTTCTCCGAGGGCTCGCCGTAGAGCTTGGTGGCCGAGCGCTGCTCGCCGCTCGCGCGGGCGCGCGTGCCCAGGCCCTCGTCGGGTCGGAAGCGGAAGGCGGGGGGCAAGGAATTGCGCAGATGCAGCGCGCGCACGGCCTTCAGATTCTCTAGATGGCCCTCGGCGGAGGCGCGCAGGAGGGCACGCTCTTCCTCGCTGAACTCGACGCCCGCCAGCCGCTCCGCGGACGCGAGGGTGGCTTCGGCCAGTTTCGGGGCGTCCGCCGTTTCTTCCTGGGCGGCGGCACTGGAGAGCAGCCCCCCCGTGGCGCAGAAGGCGGCGACTCGGCCCAGGAATTGGCGGCGATCGGCGGTCGATTCCAACATGGCGAACTCCTCGGAGGCGGGACGCCGAGCATTGTTCCGCGAGATCGCCCGATGAGCAAGCGTCGCTGCAACCCTTCGGCGCTCCGAGGCGTCGAATCTTCATGGAGGGGGCGACGGCTCCCGGAATCGACCCTCTGGACCTCGACTGGAGAGCTGGACATGAAGAGCTGGAATATCTGGGCGCTGGCCGCTTTCATCGGTGGAATCTCGATCGTGCTTCCCCCGGATCGGGTGTGGGCCGCCGAGCTGATCGCGCTCGATTCGCCGGAGATCTATGAACTGACCGTCCGTGGCTTCGAGATCACACACGACGCCAAGGTGGAGATCGACGCCGTCGGCCGCTGGCCGCGCGGGAGCCAGCGAGGGCTGGGCGATGTGTTCAAGCGGCTCGGTTGGGGCGACGAGGACGACACGCGCCTCTCGGTCTACGCCTGGATCCTCGACAGTGACAGCCGCGAGCCCGTCTGGCTCATGGATGCCGAGGACACCGAGCGGGTGGGGCGGAGCCGGACGCTGCGGCAGGCCACCGCAGAGGTCGAACTCGCCGCGGGTCGGTACGAACTCTACTTCTACTCGGGCCACGCCTGGCAGGCGAAGCTCGTCGAAGAGAAGGCAAGGGACCGCGACGACGACGCCCGCTGGTACAAGAACGACGATTGGGACTTCGACGAGGCATTGGATGAGATCAAGGAAGATCTGACGAAGTGCCATGTCCGCCTCAGCTCGGACGATCTGAGTCGCGGCGACATCCATGGCTTCGAGCCCACGGGCGAACGCCCGGACGCCCTGCTGCGCATGGCCGGAGTCGGCAACAGCGAACTGCGGTCCCAGGGTTTCCGGATGAAGGAGCGCGGAGAGCTGATGGCCTACGCGTTGGTCGAGCATCCCGTGGACGACATGGACGCCGCGGACTTCGCGTGGATCGTCAATCTGGACAGCGGGGAGTGGGTCTGGGACAGCAGCTCCCGCCGCGGCCGTTACGCCGGCGGCAGCAAGAAGAACCGGAAATTCGAAAGCCGCGTCCGTCTCGACGAGGGGCGCTATGTCCTTCACTACGGCAGCGACGACTCACACTCCTACGCCGAGTTCAACTCCAACCCGCCGTATGATCCGATGAACTGGGGAATCACCCTGCTGCCTGGCAGCGACTTCAAGGCGTCGAGCTTCGAACTCTTCGACGCGCCTGGCCGCGCCGACGCCGACATCGATTTTTCACAGGCCCAGGACTCCGAGTTCTTCGAGCAGGCCTTCCGCCTGAAAGGCGATGCCGAACTGCACGTCTACGCGCTCGGGGAGATGGACAGCGACGGCTGGCAGTTCTACGACTACGGCTGGATCGCCGACGCCACGACGGGCGAGACGGTCTGGGAGATGGACGACCGCAACTGCACCCCGGCGGGGGGTGCCGAAAAGAACCGCGTGTTCGATGGCTCCGTGCGTCTGCCGGCCGGCGACTACATCGTGTTCTACGTCAGCGACGACAGCCACTCCTATGGGGATTGGAACTCCGCCGCTCCCTTCGATCCAATGGCCTGGGGAATACGCATCGCCGCCACCGGCGGCAAGTTGCAGCTGCTGGATGACAGCGAGGTTCATCGGGCCAATGGGGTGCTCGCGAGCCTCGTGCGCATGCGCGATCACGACCGCGAGAACGTCCGCTTCGAACTCGAGCAGGACACCCGGGTCGAAATCTACGCGCTCGGCGAAGGGACCGATGGTGAGATGTACGACTACGGATGGATCCGCAATCGCGACACCGGCAAGACGCTCTGGGAGATGGAGTATCGCGCCACCGAGCATGGCGGCGGCGCACGCAAGAATCGCGCGGCTCGCGACAGCATCGAGCTGCCTGCCGGCCGCTACGAGCTGGTCTATGTGACCGATGGCTCCCACAGCTTCGAGGGTTGGAACGACCGGCGCCCCGACGATCCCATGAGTTGGGGGATCACCGTCCGGCGCGCGAAGTAGCGTCAGCGCCGCAGATCGCGCTAGAATTGGGGAAATCCCCAGATCCAAAAAGGGGGCCGATGGCCCCCTTTTTGTACTTATCTCCAGGGGGTTTTGGCTCCTGAAGGCATGGCCTCCGTATCCCCCGGGCGGTCAACTCACAACCTGGCCGCAGGCATAGGAACGGGGTTCGTGTGTTCCATCGATACCGAGTTCGTCTTACCGTCGGGATTGCCTTCACCCTGCTCGGCAGCCTTCGTGCGCCCGCGAGCCTGGCCGGCGAATTCGATCCCCACTCGGCGGCACGGCCCGAGGAGTGCCGGGTCGAGCATCTGAGTCTCGACCTCGACGTGGATTTCACGGCGAAGCAGCTGTACGGGCGCGCGACGCTGCGCCTCGAGCGCGCGCCGGATGCACGCGAGCTGTGGCTCGATACCCGAGGGCTCAGTATCGAGTCCGTGACTCTCGAAGATGGAAGCCTCGCGAAATGGGAGTTCCTCGAAGAAGAGCCATTTCTTGGGCAACCCATGCGGATCGAACTCGATCGCGACTCGAGCGTCGTCCACATCGACTATCGCACCGGTCCTGGCGCGGAGGCGTTGCTCTGGGTGGATCCAGAACAGACGCGCGGTGGGCACAGCCCCTTCGTCTTCAGTCAGTCGCAGACGGTTTTCGCCCGCAGTTGGATTCCGATCCAGGACAGCCCCGGACTGCGCTTCCCCTACGACGCCACGCTGCACGTCCCGACCGGGCTGCTGGCGGTCATGAGCGCGCAGAATCCCACCGTGCGCCGCGAGGATGGCATCTATCATTTCGAGATGAGCGACCCCGTCCCGGCCTATCTGGTAGCGCTCGCCGTCGGAGATCTCGAGTTTCGAGGGTATGACGACCGCACCGGCGTCTATGCGGAGCCGGAGATGATCGACGCCGCGGCGTGGGAATTTGCGCAGACACCGGAGATGATGGCCAGCATGGAACGGCTGTTCGGTCCGTATCGATGGGGCCGTTACGACATTCTCGTGTTGCCGCCGTACTTTCCGTTCGGCGGGATGGAGAACCCGCGACTGACGTTCGCGACTCCGACCGTGCTCGCCGGCGACCGCTCGTTGGTCTCTCTCATCGCCCACGAACTCGCGCACAGTTGGTCGGGGAATCTCGTGACCAACAAGAGTTGGGAGCACTTCTGGCTGAACGAGGGACTCACCGTCTACCTCGAACGGCGCGTGATGGAGGAGCTTCACGGCTTGGAGTATTCCGGGATGCTCGAGCAGCTTGGATTCGGGGATTGGTTGCGCGATGTCGAGAGCTTGGGGGCCGATCATCCCAATACTGCCCTCCGCGTGGAGTTGGACGGACTCGACCCCGAGAGTGGCTTCACCGACGTGGCCTATGAGAGGGGATACTTCTTCTTCCGTCTGCTCGAGAACGACATGGGCCGCGTGCGGCTCGACGCGTTTCTGAGCACCTATTTCGAGGACAACGCATTCGGCAGCATGGACACCGATGGCTTCGTCACCGTGCTTCGCGCGACGCTGACGGACGAGGCTTACGGGCGCCTGAAGATCACGGACTGGATCGACGGGCGCGGGATGCCCGAGAATACGCCGCGCCCGCGAGACGGCGGCTTCGACAGGGTGCGCGATGCCATCGCGGCGTGGAGTTCGACGCAGGATGCCGCGGCGCTCCAGGTCGACGGTTGGAGCAGCCATCACTGGGTGCAGTTCCTACGCGACCTGCCCGGCACGCCGACGGCCGACGCTCTCGGACGCCTGGATGCGCGTTTCGGACTGAGTCAGAGCAAGAACAGCGAGATTCTCCACGTGTGGCTCCTGCGCTCCATCGATGCTTGGTACGAACCCGCCTTTGAGAGTCTCCAGGAGTTCCTCCTCGGCATGGGCCGCAGGAAGTTCTTGAGCCCTCTGTACACGCGCCTCGCATCGACCGACCGCGGCCTGGCGTTCGCAAGAGAGATTTACGCGCACGCGCGGCCCCGCTACCATCCCCTGGCTGCCAAGAGCATCGATAGGATTCTCGAACAGGGGCGTTGAGTCCATCGTCAGGCGAATTCGTCTCGCACTGCTTCTTCTGTCGGCGTTGGTGGCGCTGACTGGGGCCACGCTGACACTTCTGCTGCGCGGCAGCCTTCCGCAACTCGATGGAAACGGATCGCTTGCGGGCCTGGATGCGCGCGTCGTCGTCGAGCGCGACGTGCGCGGCATCCCGCATCTCTCCGCAAGCTCGAAGGCGGATCTCGCCCGCGCGACGGGTTATCTCCACGCGCAGGATCGCTTCTTCCAGATGGATCTGTTGCGACGCAGCGCGGCCGGGGAGCTGGCGGCGCTCTTTGGCCGGAGCGCTCTGGCGGCCGACGAATATGTCCGCATCCACCGCTTCCGTGCCCAGGCCGCGGCGATCGTGGGCGAACTCGAACCGTCGATCGCCGCCTTGCTTGCCGTCTATGTCGACGGAGTCAATGCCGGCCTGCAGAGCCTCCGGGCCAGGCCGTTCGAGTACTGGATCCTGCGCGCGAGTCCCGAGCCGTGGCGGCAGGAGGACAGCGTCCTCGTGCTCTTGGCGATGTTCCTCGATCTGCAGGAAGAGCGCGACCAGACGGACGCGACGCGTGAGGCCATCCGGCGAGGGCTCACACCGTCGATGGCGCGCTTGTTCTTGGCCGAGGGCAGTCCATGGGATGCGCCTCTGGTCGGCGGGGCGCTTCCCTCGCCACCGTTGCCGACGGCAGACGAGATGTCCGCGCCTGGACTCCCCGAAGAGATCATCGACCCGGGCGGCGCGGATGCCGTGCGCGAACAGGGCAGCAATGCCTGGGCGATCGATGGCTCGCGCAGTTCGCATGGCGGCGCGATTCTCGCGAACGACATGCATCTTGATTTGGGCGTGCCCAATGTCTGGTATCCCGTCCACTGGGAGTGGGAAGAGGGAGGGGCGCGACGTCGCGCGATTGGAATGACCCTGC
>Ga0214472_10003067_pt1 | contig 17766 bp, 13 predicted proteins | sample RVTome_6_FD_207662 | JGI IMG/M metagenome (GOLD analysis project Ga0214472, IMG submission 207662) | Soil microbial communities from uranium-contaminated site in the Upper Colorado River Basin, Wyoming, United States - RVT140D175 | ecosystem: Environmental > Terrestrial > Soil > Contaminated >...
GATATTTGTTGTTCGAATACTCCCATTATCAGGTCCTTTAAGGATTAACTCTCAAAACAATACGATAATACTTGTCATCATTACCTGTAAAAAAACATCGTCTACTATGTATCGGTAATTTATAAAATATCTTCTGCAATTACGGCTATTAAACCGGTCTTTTTACGGTTTTTTTTCGAACTGCGGCGCCTCACCGGCATCATTATTCTTTCTTTTTTCCTGATAATGCATGACGTCCGTTTGTTTAAGCATCTGGATTTCGCCATCATGTACAGCGCCCTCAGCAATGGCTATGGCAGGACTCCTGATGCTGCCAATTACCCTCGCCGTGGATGTAAGCTCCAGTTTATTCTCTGCCGTGATATTTCCTCTTACCATACCGGAGATAACGATATTGTAGGCCGTAATATTCCCTTCCCAGCATCCCGTTGCCCCGAGCACCAAAGAGCCGTCAAGGTAACATTCCCCTTCAACTTTGCCATAGACGATACAGTTGTCGTTGCCGGCCAGTTTCCCGGTAATATTCAAAGTCTCCCCCACAAGCGATGAAAATTGCTTGGTATCATCCAAAATACGCCGCTTTTTTTCATCCTGCTTTTTGTTCACCGGCCAATTCCTCTTATTTCATCTACGCCAATCTTATCAAAGCAATACTAAAGCAAAAGCATAAAAATACTCCATTTCACGGCATAACTCATATGTACCATGTTTCATGCTAGTCAATACTTGAGGCAGCCAGGTTAAAGCATCCCCTTGACTATAATAAGTTATTGTAATTTATACCATTGGTTATAAATTACACCAAATCATCGCAGTGCATACAATCGTTATTACTTTGTTATTCATCGGGAAATCCGCCAGTTAACACCTACTAACGCAATCAATATGTAAAGAATCAAAGACATAGACCGATAACAAGGTTACAGGCAATTATTTATAGGGATGTTTCTTGTATAGATGAAAATCCATGGAGTCAATACAGCTGTCATCGTTATATGTGTGTTCTTCTATCATCATATAAGCGTTGCCGCCACCACCAACCGGCAGCATGAACCCGCCAGTGACATCAGGATCATGATCGATGTCTCCGGCAGCATGAAATGGAATGACCCGCAGAACCTGCGTGCACCGGCACTACGGCTGGTGACCAGCCTGCTTCCTAAAGGCGCACAGGCAGGCGTATGGACCTTCGGCAAATTCGTCAATATGGCGGTTCCACTCGGAGAGGTGGATAACGCCTGGAAAGAACAGGCCAAACAGGCCGCAGCGCAACTGCACTCAAAGGGCCTGTTCACGAACATTGAAGATACGTTGGGAACTGCAACGTGGGATTGGAAAGAACCTGATGACGGTTTTCAACGCAGCATTATCTTGCTGACAGATGGTTTGGTCGATATTTCACGGGACACATCAGAAAATGAGCGTTCGCGCTCGCGCATCCTGGATATAATCCTGCCAAGAATACAAAAATCCCACGGCACCATATACACGATAGCGCTCTCCGGCGAAGCCGATGATGTGCTGTTGCAACAGCTCGCTGCGGCAACGAATGGCTGGTATGAAAAGGCGGAAACCGCCGAATCCCTGGAACGCATCTTTTTCCGTATGTTCGAGAAGGCGGCCAATCCCGACACGCTGCCCCTGATAGACAACAGTGTCCTTGTCGATGAGAGCATAGAAGAATTGACACTGCTCATTTTCCGTAAGGATGGCGCCGCCCCATCGCAACTTGTAACACCGGATAACCTGACCTTTGGCGAGGATTCCGTGCCGGATAACGTCAATTGGAACCATGAAAACCGCTATGACCTGATTACTATCGCCAAACCCATGAGCGGCACCTGGCATGTCAATGCCGACGTTGACCCCGATAACCGCGTCATGGTGGTCACCGATTTACGGATGATTACCACGACACTGCCCAATAACATCAGCCTGGGAGACGAATACACTCTCTATATTAGCTTGACTCAAGAGGGCAAGGTTATCGAGAAAAAGGAGTTTCTGCATTTTGTCAAAGCAACCCTCACTCAACAAAGCAATGATAACCAGTGGGAGTGGATGCTGCTTGACAATGGCCGCGATCTGGATGAAATTGCCGGTGACGGTGTCTACGCCGCACACCTCGGCGAAACGCTTCTTAAAGGCGAGCATACCTTGACTGTCGATGTGGACGGCACCACCTTCAAGCGTACGCATCGTCAGGTGATCAATGTCTATGACAGTCCGGTGTTGGCCGCCATTACGCCAACCAAAGATACGGCCACACAAGGTTTTACATTGTCTGTCATGCCGCGTGCCGGGATGATAGACCCGGAGAGCATGAATATTACGGCCGTCATCACGGATAAAGATAAAAACGAAAATACCCTGGCCGTACCAAGAATCAATAATAGCGAATGGCGCCTGGGGTTGGCTGATCACTCACATCATCAGCGCTATAGCGCCGAAATCGAAATAACCGGTGAAAGGCCCAACGGTAAACCCGTCAATGTCCTCATCGGGCCATTGCATTTCGGCGAAGACATCAAACAAAACGAAGAAAATGTTGCCAATCAAGCTACAGAAAGTGACTTGCCACACGATAATACAGTCAAGGAACAGGTAATGGCCCCGGCGGCAATGGAGATTTCCATCAATTGGTTATCTGTCTTCATACAAGTGATTGTATTTAATATTTTATTTGCCGCCGGCATCTTCTTTGGCATAAAGACCTGGCGAAAGACATCTAACACTATTTCAACCCCCTGGGATGATCTTGTCCATGAATAGTTTTTACCCTGCAGCCACGATTATTCTTGCCGAAATATGCATCGCCTTATTGGTGCTGAGCGGTATCATGATTTTTATGAGCATACGTAACAAGCGGCGCAATCAGGCTGCATTATCACAACTTACCGAGAAATTAAAACAAAATGAAAACGACCGGCTTAGCTCTCTGAAAACAACGCTCAAAGACATCTATCACTATGCCGACGACAAAATCGATGAATTAGCCGCCGGGATTATCAAGACAGAAATAATCTTTTACCAGGGATTAATGGATATTCTTTCATCCAGAAACGGGGCGTCCGTGGAAAATTTTGACGAGAAAATTAATCCCATCATCGATGCCTATCGTAATCTTGCGCCACAAACCAATCCATCCGCGGACGGAGATAATGCCACCGTAGCCCAGGATAGCGATTCCGCAGCACTGAAAAGCGAGTTGCATCAACTAAAAGCAGAAAACGACAAGCTTTCCAACGAGCTGAATACCATAAAAGGCGAGATAAATGAAACCAACGCGGAATTCACCCGGGCCTTTACCGGCAGGCTCAAAAATGATGTTGAAACGGAATCGACTGCTGACGACACGGCCGAGATACCGGATGAAATTGTGGACACTCCTGAAACATCTGAAACACCGCAAGAGAAAGCTGGAGATGCCGCTGCAACGGCAGAGGCAACCAAAGTACCTCAAAGCGAGCCTGCGCCGTCTCTCGGCCAGGACGATGATGACGATGATGTTTTGAAAGACTTCAATATCGATCTGGGCGATATCAACCTTGATGACAATGATGCAGAGGAACAAAAAAACGAAATATCTCCATCAGGCGATGAGGGCGGCGATAACATAGATATAGTAGATAATAACATCGACGAAAGTGCTATCGATGAATTACTCAATGAGACCTCCGGCCAAGCCGGCCCCGATAACGGGGAAGAAAGCGGCAAAGCGGCTGCCGGTGCGGAAAAATCCAAATAATCGGATATACCAAAGAAAACCTCTGCACGGCTGATTCAAGGAACCCGCACACCTCCATCCCTGACGTCCAAGGGTACATAGCGTCCATACCGGGCGTGATGTAAACTCGCTTTTCATGATCCCCTTTACCTTGATTTAATCACGTGACGAGTAACTCCGATCTGGTGCGGCGCGACCTGGCGGTATTGTGGCATCCCTGTACCCAGATGAAGGATCACGAAACACTGCCGCCGGTCCCCATAAAGCGCGGTGAAGGCGTCTGGCTCGAGGACTTTGACGGCAATCGCTATATCGATGCCATCAGTTCCTGGTGGGTCAATCTCTTCGGTCATAACAATCCTCGCATCAATGCGGCGCTGCATGCGCAAATCGATACCCTGGAGCATGTAATACTTGCCGGCTTCACTCACGAACCCGTCGTCGAATTGTCACAACGCCTGATCGACGTGACACCCCCCGGTCTGGATCGCTGTTTTTACGCCGACAATGGCTCATCGGCCATAGAGATCGCGCTGAAAATGAGCTATCACTACTGGCATAACCTGGGCTGTACAGAAAAAACAAGATTCATCACATTGACCAACAGTTACCACGGTGAAACTCTCGGCGCGCTGGCCGTTGGCAACGTCGACCTCTACAAAAAAACATATGCGCCGCTGCTGATGGATACCATCGATGTACCATCGCCGGATTGTTTTTACAGGGAAAACGGCGAGACATATGCCGCATATTCAAGCCGCATGTTTACTGCCATGGAAAAGGCCCTTGAACAATCATGCGAACAGGTATGTGCCGTCATCGTGGAACCATTGGTGCAATGCGCAGGCAACATGCGGATGTACGATCCCGTCTATCTCAAATTATTACGCAGCGCGTGCGACCGTTATAATGTCCATCTTATCGCCGACGAAATTGCCGTTGGCTTTGGGCGCACGGGCACGCTGTTTGCCTGTGAGCGGGCCGGCATCACTCCGGATTTTATGTGCCTCTCCAAGGGATTGACCGCCGGATACTTACCCTTGTCCGTAACATTAACAACGGATCCTATCTACCGGGCATTTTACGATGACTATAAAAACCTCAAGGCATTCCTGCATTCACACAGCTATACCGGTAACCCTATTAGCTGCCGGGCCGCCCTTGCCTCATTGGATATCTTCCGTGCAGAGAACGTGCTCGAAAACAACAACCATCTGTCACGCATTATGCAAGAATGCACCACGCACTTTGCCGAGCATCCCCACATCGCCGAAGTACGCCAGCATGGCATGATCCTGGCTATCGAAATGATCAAGAATAAGCAAAAACGCGAACCTTTTCCGTGGCAGGAACGGCGGGGAATGCAGGTGTATCGCCATGCGCTGCAAAAGGGCGTGATATTGCGGCCCTTGGGAAATGTTATTTATTTTATGCCGCCTTATGTGATCACTCCTGAGCAGATAAGATATATTTCACAAGTCGCATGGGATGGCATAGAACTCGCCACCGGGAAATAATGCGAATACCACGTATCTTCACCGCATCTGAACTCCATCAAGGCACAAAGCTCAGACTCGATAAAAGTGCGGCCGATTATTTGATACGCGTACTCCGCCTTAAGTCCGGGGCGGCGGTAATTCTGTTCAACGGGCAAGGCGGACAGTATGAATCAGTGATCGATAGCATGAAAGGCAACATCGTCGACATAGCCATAGGCCAACACGTCCTGCATGAGGTCGAATCTGCGCTTGATATCACGCTGGCGCAAGGAATATCGCGGGGGACACGTATGGACTACACGATACAAAAATCCGTCGAACTCGGCGTATCAAGGATCATTCCTTTGATTACCGCGCGTTGCGGCGTGAAACTTGATGCCGAACGTGCCGCTAAACGCCTGCATCACTGGCAGGGTATTACCGTCAGCAGCTGTGAACAATGCGGCCGCAACCGGATACCCACCCTACACCCTATTATTACTTTGCAAGACTGGCTTTCACAATCAGATCCCGCAAACACTCATCAAGCGCGTCCGGATTTAAGATTGGTTCTGGATCCTTATAACGACAATACACTATCACAACTTGCCAAACCCGGCGGCCCGGTGATACTGCTGATTGGTCCGGAAGGAGGGCTGACAAACGATGAATTGAGGCAAGCGAATCAGGCTGGATTTACCGGGATACAGCTCGGTCCCCGGATCCTGAGAACCGAAACGGCCGGCGTAGCGGCAATAAGTGCAATGCAATCTTTATGGGGAGATATGGCATGATCGTCACGCATCATGCACACAATGTATTTTAGATGGCAGGCTATCCTGCATGCATATTCGCCTGTTTCATTTCAATTAATGTGAGATCTTCCGCGAGCTGTTTCGCCATTAATTCAGGCGTCGCCGTATAGGACACATTACATGCATCACGGACATATTGTGGCATGCTGGCAAACCGGCTGCTCTCAGTGTCTTGGGTCCAGACAACGCCTCCATGATCAAGAATGGCCTTGCAGCCGTCAATCCCCGCTTTACCGATTCCGCTGAAAACGATAGCGCCGGAATTCCTCCCGTACCTCTTTGCCACAATACCCATTACATTGTCTATCGTCGGCGAAACTTCCCCCGCCGATACCGGCGGTGCCAGACTCATTTGTCCATGCTGATTAATCATCAGGCTTTCATCCACGACCGGTAACATAATCACTTCATGGTGACTGATAACATGTCCCACCTGCGTCGGAAAGACATGGAATGAGGTATCCGCGGCAATAAGCCGGGATGCCTGCTTGACGATATTCTCGCTGATGTGCTGCGCAACAATAAAAGCAATCGGCAAATCGGCCGGTAGAACAGCTAAAAACCGTCTGATTGCGTCCACACTGCCAATCGATCCTGTCAGCACCCACACCCTGGAGGCGGGGGAACCACTATTACCCTGCTGTTGGACGGGCTTGTTTGCCTTCATAGCACCCTTGGCGGCATTTCCACCACGGCTAAACAACGATATTAGTTTATTGGACAATTTACGGCCTAGCTCCTCTTCCGTCTGACCATCTGTTATGGTGACATCATTATCACTGAACACAATGGGCATATCGAGCTGCTCAAACAATGTATCCAGATACTCTTTCTGCAGTGCTTGTCCATCTTCCAAGTCGACCAATAATACGTCGGCCTCATTTTGGACAAGCTGATTCAGCAAATTCGGCTCAAACGTGGTATTTAATACCACATCCAAGCCACATGCTTCTAACAATCTCCCTAATTTGGATTGACCTTCACCATCATGGTGAGCAATCGCCACCCTCAGCGGTCTTGTATTGCTTGGACCTAGCACCCTAGTAAAGCCATCTCCGCGAAGTCATCTCTCTATAAAAAACTGCGTCATATGTTTATCCATACTTCACCCACAAACAAGGCTCATATTCTCTATTTGTAAACGTAACCTAAACAGGTGAAACACGGATAACACAGACCATCATCTATGAAAATTTTTTAAATTCGATACATGTGATCGGTTATTTATCTGGTCACTATGCTGAATCTTTTATATCACACTATAGGTATCTACTTAAGTGGTTTTTATCAAAACAGCATTTGCACTAATCTGGCCCAGCTTTATACCAAAATTGCACAACGATATTATCCGGGAACGAAAAATAAAAAACTTGATTTTTACTTTTCTAAATTTTTCAACCTGTTGTGAGAGCGAAAAACAGCGATAGAATTCTTCACTATACTCCACCCCGTAGAGCAGGAATCTTTGTATAAATCAGAGGACCTCTGTCTAGCTATTTGAAATATAAAGAAAAGAAAAACCGCGCTTTTTAGTGGCGGTTGAATCTTTAGATTCAACCGCCACTTATGCATGAGTGTTGTTTATCGTCCCTGAAGAATTCATGGATGAATTATTCAGAGCTTCCTTAAATTTATGCAGGTTCTTCCCAGTATCTACTCAACCGATAGCTGTTTGATCGCTTTCAGCTTCCCAACATCTTCGCCCAATAATGCACCAAGTTCCAGCACCAGTACCAGGCGTCCATCACTCAAAAGAGTGGCCCCGGAAATAACCTTGACTCTGCTTAATTCAGGTACAGGCTGATTTAAGATGATCTCCCTTTGTCCTTTAATTTGATTGACTTGCAAGGCAATATACTTATTGCCCATGGACATCAATACAATAGGATATTGAAAGTCCCGTTCGGGCTGAGCAGGCTGTATTATTCCCAATACCGCGCCAAGACTGCGAAACTGGTAATCATGCCCGTTATACCGGTATTGATGGTCATCGCCCGATTTCAGGGCATCGATTTCATGACGTTGCAAGTAGACTACATCTTCGATGTTAGCCGCCGGAATAGCATAAATTTCCTCCGCTACCTGCGCCATCAAAACCTGGCTTATGTTCAATTCACAAGGCAGGTGTATTATAAAGGTATTACCTGTATTCCCTGCCGTAGTATATACAATCGAGCCGCCCATTGACTTAATCATAGTGGCAATATCAGCGAGCGGAATATCATGTGTTTTCAACCACGAAAGATTGCTCTCCTGGTCAAACCTCGGGTCAAATACAATTTCCGCAACCTCGGCGCCGGTTAATTGATCTTTAGAATCTATGTAACCAAGACTCAATGCTGCATTACGCACCTCATCGATATCAGCGCCTGCACCATCATCATGAATCTTGACTGCAAGATCAGAGTTCTCCTTGGTAAATTCCAAAGTTATAACCGCGGTCTCCGGCTTGCCCGAACTGAGCCGATGATCGGGTTTTTCAATCCAATGTTCGATACTATGACCAATGAGAAATTTTAATGGCTCAATTAACTTATTTAACAACACCCGCTCTAATTTGAGATGCCCGCCAACAACGTTTAACTCCACCTTCTTTGCAGATTCTCTACCCATCTGATCAACGGCTTTTTCAAACTGAGCAATTCGTGATGCGACGGTGATAATCCGTGTCTGACTCAATCCTGCTTTCAATGAGGCAAGAATTTGCTGCTGTTGCATCAGACATTGACCAACAGAATCCATAAGCTGCATACCCTGGCTATACAATTTGCCGGATTCATTCAGATATCCGGATAAGGCGGCATTATTATCGGAATCATCATTATTATCATGAAGCTTGTCACCGCCGGAGAAAACAGATGCCTTATCTTGACGCAAACAGCCGCGTAATTGATCTATTCCGTACTTCATCTGACTCATGCGTGAGTGCAATGTGGCAAAACTTTCTTCAATGTTACGTTGTATATCGCTTAATTCCGCCACATACACACCAAATTGGCCGGGCTGGCTTTTATGCAGATCGCCGGACAACCGCCGGCCGTTTTTTTTAAGTAACGCAGTATGATTTTTACGAATCCTGTCCCGCACGGCATGTCCTGAATCAATACGCTTTAGGTGGCTTCCGGCCGGACGACCATGCTTTCCCGGCCCTTTCAACGGACTCATAAGACGCTTATTAATACGAAGAACCAATTCTTCGACCGGAGTCATATTTTCATGATAATTGTATTGTTCGACAATTTTAGTTAATTGCCTATATGACTGCGTTAATAAATCATGTATTTCACCCGTGTGCTGATCCTCCCGGTGAATTAACATGGTAACAAGCAACTCCATGCTATGACATAACTCAACCACTTCAGAAATACCCGCAGCCAAGGCGCCCGTCTTGAGCGCGTGGAGTAGCTTGCGGAATTCTTTCACCAACACGGTACTTTCAGGTGATTTACCCAACATTTCCAGCACCATACCGCCCGCCTTGATATTTTTCCCGGCCGTTTGTAAAAAGTCCTTCTTAAGCTCGATATTTAATTTCTCTCTATCTTGTAATGATTCAGCAACCGTTTCCTCCATGGGTCTGCTTGTCGAATTCACTGTATTATCATGGCCGGCCTGTGTCTCGGGTTGAAATGCTTCGTTCACGGGGACAACTTCCTTTATCATGTTGACGGAAGTTGACTGGTTCAGCCGTGTGCTTTTATCCTCCATGGCGTTTAAAAGAGTTTCCTGGTGACCGGCCTCCTTGGATAAGCCGCTCAAGTAACGTGACATATCATCGGTAATATCCAGGAATAATTGCATACACGCAGCATTGAGATTCTCTGCTTCACCGGCAGAAGACAAGCCTGAGATATATTGACTGCAGGAATACAGTGTATTGGCAGCGCGGCCCAACGACAGCATAACCATAGCGCCCGTGATCAATCTCAGGTGAGATTGAATCTCTTTAATTTTATCCTGCTCAAGATGATCTATGAGTGATTCAAAATCAGATCTAATCAAGGTTAATTCTATCAGGGCTTCCTTAATAACAGGTTCCATATATTTATTTAATGCCGGATCGGACATAGCTTCATTTATCCCGGCCAATAACCCCTCATCCTTCGTCCCGTCATGCTGTTTTTTTTCCATCATCACACCTGACTCTTTGTTTATATGATTAACATCGATATCCAAACCAGCGTTACTCAATGCCTGTACAACCTTTGAAATCGCGCTGTCAATATATCCTTCAAATTTGCTATCGAATACCGCCTCTCCCGCTGCCAAATTTTCAAGCAGCGCGGCTAATTGCCGCAACGTGTAAAGTGCCCCGTTACATCCTAATAATGATAGTGTATCCGCTATCTTGCTGGCATATTCACATGCGGCGGCCGCATCGGCCGGGGAAGGATCCGCATGATGCAAACGTGAAATTATACGTATTAGTTGTATAAAATCGCGCTCGATAATTTCCAGCGAGAGCGCCTTCCAATTCCTGGGCGGCCTTATGGCATCTATAGATAGCACATCTTTGCCGGTAGATACATCATCAGGTTTATCAAGCTCAGGCCCTTCCTTAGAACGGGGAACATGCCGTACTGACGCCAAGGATTCCGGCAACAGGCGCTGACCATACAGCGCCCGCATTTTATTCAATAACTTCAATAACAAAACAGGTATGTCCTCTCCTGTAGAAAGGACATGTCTGACATACCGGTGCACTTCGACAAGCGCAGACTCAAGAACAGCGTATACTCCTTCATACGGGTTGACTTTATGATCCTGTGCGGCAAGCGCTAACCGCCGAACCTCGTCTACGATAAATGATGCTCCATACCATCCGGTCATGCGTAATACATTGGTGATTTCCTGCAGACAAATGACCAATGATTGCATGTGCATATCACCATCACGGCCGTGACGTAACCGTGACAATGCATAATCCGCCTCCTTGAACGTTTCATCGAGCAATACGTTCAATCTCCCCAGCGAATTGGATTCTACAGATAACGGCATGTGCATATTCTTAATATTAATTTCAGAACCCCCGGAATCATCATATAACGGATTTATCCTGCGTCAGCCTTATTGGGGCCTCTTCAGTTTTCCCAATAGTCTTTCTAATTCCTCTACTCGCGTCATAATGTCATTCACATCCGCCGACAATTCAACTATCGCCTCCTGTATCACTCCGAAACAGGAGGAAGCATCGCTGGCCGCATTGAATTGATGATCAATTATCGCCATCACATTCCGTACTCTCTCAATCAATTTCACATTGTTTGCGCCAATCTGTTTGCCCGCGGTGCATTGATCCTGATCCAGTGGACGCAACGCATCTATGCTGTGGCCGATCGTTTCAATTTGCGCCGCTACATTTGTAATTATGGCATTGATGACGTCACCCTGCTCTGTCAGATGCCTGGACATACCGGCAATTCGTTGTGCGTATTGCTGTATTTCATCCGCGGCGAACAAATCTCCTATCGCTTCCTCATCCACACCGGCATGAACTGCCGTATTTAACGCCAAAAGATTTATTTTAGATGCTGCACCTCCTACATTTTTCGCAATGCTGGTGATTTTCGGCGTGCTATCACTTAAATTCATAATAGCCTGCCTGACATCCGTAACATGCTCGTCAAGCTGTTTTATCTCTTGCATGAATACTTTCCCGGGCACAGATTCAATGGAAGTCTTGATATCAATTAGCATGTTATTGAGCACGCTCATCGAAGACGCCGCATCGTTCGTTGCACGTCTCAAGGCAACAACAATATTCGCGACTATACTGCCCGCTCTATTTGACTGTTGCGCCAGTCGCTCACCGGCGTCCACGATATTGATAACAGATTGATGCATCCCGCTTGATATGGATAAAATTTCAGCAACCGTGCTATCGATGAATTCAGCGCGTCTTCGCATGGGTTCCAGAGCGTCGCTTATGCCTTCCAGGCAGGGGGACGGTAACCGGCCCGGTATTTTACCTTCAACCCTAATACTGCCTTTTGCGATATCTTTTACTTCACCGGCTACGTAATCGATCAGATCCTGAGGGTTCGCATCGTACAAAGTACTTGATTTTTTTCCTGCCACGGATCTTGACTGGATAATAATCAGACTAATCAGGATAAATAATCCAATAAGCAGCATCGACCAGACAATTGGCGAAACATTGCGCTGCTGTCCTACCCCGCTATAAATATTCTTTAACGACTCGCATGCCTGTATGAATTGCGGGCTTATTTGCCCGATACCTTGTATGGCAAAATTCAACTCCGCAAGTTCGGATTCGAGGTCCAATACTTTCCCGATCGAACGACTTATGTTTTGATAATGTGAGGCGATTTCATTTATCTTATCACGCGCCCTGCTATCGCCCCGATTATCAAATTCCATACCGAGCATTTTTTGTAATGTCTGTTCATAGATCGCAGAATCACGCCCGATCCCCGCATAAATCTGTAACCGGTCTTCGTCTATCAATGTTCTGGCACGGCCAACTTCATTGATCCCGTTCGCGATGCGTTGAATCAGCACCATCTGCCGTGCCGCAGTATAGACATCGTTGGAGGCGGCATTATTTTCGACCAGCATCCTGACTACCTCTTCCGAGGATAATGATGTCTCAGGGATTGATGCCTGAATGATATTCAACATGGCCATCAGCGCATGCATCGATTGTTCGCCATCCAGTACGGCGGCCACATTTATACGATAATCTTGCCAGATCTCCTCAACGGCTTGTAACGCCCCCATCAAGTCAGACTTCCCGGCCAGGCCGTTGCCGGTGATATCATCTCTTATCGTGCGCAATAACCGTTCAAACTGCCCGCTATGCATTCTTAAAGAACCAAATCCCGGTTCACGGTTTTCCGATATGGCAGTAACATCATTGAGTATTCGTTGTGCGATCAACTGCTGTTCCTGGATATATTCGAACAGTTGGGTTTTGCGCTGGAATTGAATACCTGTGGAAGACAGTATTACCAGCATCGCAATAATGATTATCACGGCTATGCCGGTAAATAAACTCAAATAAGAGCCGCTGCCTTTGCTTGCGGTAATATCTTGTTGTGAAAACTCGGCCATAAGCCTTTCAAACCTCCCGCATCGATCAGGCCAGGGAACCCCTGCTTTTTCCAGTATTTCCCAATGAAGAAAACTCTGTATTAATCAGAAGTTCCTTTATTCCAGAGTCAGTTGGCAATAAAGCCAAGAAATGCAGTGATACCCTTAATATTATTATTTAGCCGTCCAGGGCTCACCAAAAGGAGTGTAACGTATACTCTCACTAACCAGTTTACAAAATCGATCAGGCCCTCATTAAGAGCCGATGCAGCTCACGCAATCTTATCGGTAATTATATCCTGGCTTTCTTTGCCCAGGTAGCGTCCAATCACATCAAGCAACTCATCACGCGTAAAGGGTTTTAGTAAATATTGACTCGCCCCAACCATACGCCCCCGAACACGGTCATAAAGATTGTCCTTGGCGCCCAGCAGTATCACCGGTGTATCCTTAAATAGTGGATGTTGCTTGATCACCGCACAAGCCTGATAACCATTGACACGCGGAATCATGACATCGATAAAGATCAACTGTGGACGAAATTCCATAATCCTGGATAGCGACTCAAAACCATCACCGGCGGTCTCGACCTCACAACCCGCCTTTTCCAGTAACGACCTGGCGATGCATCGCATCCCCGCACTATCATCAACGACGACAATCCTGATCTTACCGGACCCTTGCCCGTCTTTTAAAACGCCCACTCTAACCCCTCGAATCCTATTAATAACAGGTATTATACAGCGTATTATCCCGGGCAGTGATATGATGCGCTATTGTTATAGCTTAAACATGAGCCGTAATATTCATGTCGGATTTTCTATATTATTTTAATAAATTCATGACGTTAAGGATATTTATACCGCTCTTGCACGGCATTATTTTTGGAATTAAACCAACATTAAGCTAGTATTGCCGGCAATATTATCCAGGATCCCTTATGAGCATTGAGCACCTCCATCCGGTCCCGCATCTGACAACCGTTCTATCCGGGCCATTGCAACAGATAGAAAGCTATCTGCTTGACCAGCAAGCGGGGATTGAATCCTGGTTCCGCCGTCAGTGGCAAATGACGCCGCCGCCCTTCTATGCATCGGTCGATCTTCGTAATGCGGGCTTCAAACTGGCTCCCGTCGACACGAACCTGTTTCCCGCCGGTTTCAATAACCTTAACCCGGCCTTTATTCCGCTTTGCATACAGGCTATTCAGACCGCGATAGAACGCGTTTGCCCGACTGCAAACCAGATCCTTCTTGTCCCCGAGAGTCATACGCGCAATACATATTATCTGGAAAGTATCGCCACCTTGCAGGACATCCTCAAAAAGGCGGGGTATGAAGTACGCATCGGGACATTAATTGAGGATATAACGACACCCTATGAGGTCAAATTACCTTCAGAGCGTAAGATTGTACTTGAAGCGATGGTGAGAAAAGGAAACCGTCTAACTCTGCCGAATTTCTCACCCTGCATGATTCTACTCAATAACGATCTTTCCGGCGGACGGCCAAAGATTCTTGAAGGGTTGGAACAACCCGTAATTCCACCGCTTGAGCTTGGCTGGTCAACGCGGCTCAAATCAAATCATTTTAAGCTATATAAGGTGGTTGCCCATGAATTTGCCAACCTTATAAATTTAGATCCATGGTTGATCGATCCTTTATTTCTGCAATGCGGAGAGATCGATTTCATGAAACGCGAAGGGGAAGAATGTCTGGAAAAAAACGTATCTGCCCTGTTAAACGCTATTCAAGGCAAATATGATGAATACAAACTCGATAAAAAACCCTTTGTTGTCGTCAAGGCAGACGCAGGTACCTATGGCATGGGTGTCATGATGGTAAACTCCGCATCCGAGATCAAAGGACTCAACCGTCAGCAACGTACCAAAATGGCGGCGACAAAGGGCGGCATAACCACTACCAAAGTCATCTTGCAGGAAGGCATCTACACTTTCGAGACCTGGGGCAATTCACAATCGGTTGCCGAACCGGTGGTCTACATGATCGATCATTTTGTAGTCGGTGGCTTTTACCGCGTACACACGCGCCGCGGTGCCAATGAAAACCTTAATGCTCCCGGCATGCATTTCGAACCGTTGGCATTTGCCGAAACCTGCATCACGCCGGAACATACCATGGCGCCTGATGCCAACCCCAATCGCTTTTATGCCTATGGTGTCATAGCAAGACTGGCCTTGCTCGCCGCTGCCCGCGAGATGGTTGAATTACAATGAACATTGATACATCGGCGTAAAAATTTGTTGGTCAAAACCGGTAATCCTTAATCTTCATCTCTATGATAAAACTCGGCGTTGTAATGGATCCCATCGCATCCATTAATCCAAAAAAAGACAGCACACTGGCCATGTTGTTAGAGGCGCAGGCACGAGGCTGGCAAATCATGTATATGGAACAACGCGATTTACACCTGAAAGACAGCCGGCCATCCGCATATATGCAACCCCTGTCAGTGCAGAACGACCTTCATGACTGGTTTAAATTATCGCCGGGCGATCAACAACCTCTTGGCAACCTTGACGTTATCCTGATGCGCAAGGACCCGCCATTTGACATGGAATATATCTATACCACGTACCTGCTCGAACTCGCCGAAAAAGACGATGTTCTGGTTGTCAACAGGCCACAGGCATTGCGCAATGCCAATGAAAAACTATCAACCGCGTGGTTCCCGCAGTGCACTGCGCCGAACCTGGTTACGCGTGATGCCAAACAAATAAAATCATTTATAGATGAACATCAGGACATCATATTAAAACCGCTTTCCGCCATGGGTGGCGAGTCCATTTTCCGTGTACGGCAAAATGAAGCGAATCTTAATGTAATTATTGAAGTGATGACAAACCGCGGACAAAAGTTTGTGATGGCACAACGGTATATCCCCGAAATCAGCGAAGGGGACAAGCGTATCCTGTTGATTGACGGCGAACCCGTGCCCCATGCATTGGCCCGTCTCGCCGCACCGGGCGAAACGCGCGCAAACCTTGCCACCGGCGGAAAAGGCATCGGTGTACCGTTAACGGAGCGTGACCGCTGGATCTGTCAACAAGTGGGCCCCGTGCTAAGAAATATGGGCCTGCTGTTTGCCGGTCTCGACGTCATCGGTGATTTTCTTACCGAAATCAACGTCACCAGCCCAACGTGCATACGTGAACTGGATGCCCTGTATGACCTGAACATCAGCGCATTGCTGATGGATAAAATCGAGGCACGGTTGCAATGAATATATCCGGCTGCCGCCTGCGTAACGCATTCTTGTACATTTGTATTGTATTCTTTATATCCGCATGCAGTAGCGATGAATCGTCTTTACATCGAGCCAGACTGGTGACCTTGGGCACATTGGTCGATATCAGCACCTGGGGAGTCGATCATGATACAGCGGAACAGGCCATTACAGATGTTGAATCCGTCTTAAATGACATCCATCACACCTGGCATGCCTGGCAACCCAGCATGTTGTCGCAGATCAATAAACATCTGGCAGCAGGCCAGCCGGCCAAAGTAGCGCCGGACAACATGAAATTGATCCGGCAGGCAAGCCACCTGGCGGCCGCCAGCGATCAGTTGTTCAACCCCGCCATCGGCAACCTGATTGGATTATGGGGATTTCATCATGATGACCGGCCACAAGGACCACCGCCCGAACCGTCCGCCATCAATTCACTATTGGCGGATGCCCCAAGCATGAATGATCTGATCATAAGCGGCACATCCCTGAAAAGCACAAATCCGGCCGTGCAACTTGACTTCGGTGGTTTTGCCAAGGGTTATGCGGTCGACAAGGCGATAACATTATTGCATTCGCGCGGCATCACCAATGCCATAGTCAATGCGGGCGGTGATTTACGCGCCATCGGCACCCACGGTGACCGGCCCTGGCGCATCGGTATTCGCCATCCGCGCGAATCGGGCATCATCGCTTCGGTAGAAACAGCGGGAGATGAAAGCGTCTTCACGTCGGGAAATTATGAGCGCTTCTTCGATTATCAGGATATCCGTTATCATCACATCATAGATCCACGCACTGGGTACCCAGCCAAAGACACGTTATCGGTCACAGTGATACATGGTGATGCGGCAACAGCAGACGCTGCTGCAACGGCGCTGTTCGTGGCCGGACCCAAGCTATGGCCGGAAATTGCCGCGCAAATGGGTATTACCCAGGTCATGCTGATCGATGATAAATTAACCGTCTATATGACACCGGCAATGGTCAAACGCGTCCATTTCGAAATTGACCCGCAACCGACCGTGGTAATCAGTAACCCATCATGACAAGGGCGGATTACATCGTCGTTATATTCGCACTGATCATGCTGCCTTATCTCTATATGACCTATTGGCAGCATTCTGCACAAGGTGAAACCGTGCAAATTCTGGCGGGTACCGACAAGAAAATAGAGATTCCGCTGAATGCAGATCAACACCTTACCATCGAAGGCCCGCTTGGCAGCAGTATCATAGAAATTCATGCAGGAAAGGCCCGTTTTGTAGAATCACCGTGCCGCGGCAAACAATGTATTCACAGTGGTTGGCTGCAACATACGGGGGATTTTGCCGCATGCCTTCCCAATCATATCAGTGTTGCCGTGCTCGGAAATAATTCGTTATATGATGCGATTAACTTTTAGGGAGCCTCTGACACATCAGAGATTCCCTAAATAACGTCG
>Ga0214472_10003069_pt1 | contig 17763 bp, 17 predicted proteins | sample RVTome_6_FD_207662 | JGI IMG/M metagenome (GOLD analysis project Ga0214472, IMG submission 207662) | Soil microbial communities from uranium-contaminated site in the Upper Colorado River Basin, Wyoming, United States - RVT140D175 | ecosystem: Environmental > Terrestrial > Soil > Contaminated >...
GATCTCGATGCGCGGGTCGGCGATCCATTGGGCCACATAGCCGGTGCTGGCGGGACTGTCCATGAAGGCGCCGCGCGCCAGGTTGAAGGTCTGCAGGAAATTGGCCAGTAGCGGGTCGGGGGCGCCGGTGAACGGGTCCAATCCCTGGGTGAATTTCTGCGCCGCCGGGTTTTGATAATAGAACCAGGCAAATCCTTGAATGAATTTCAAGCCGTTGTCCTGGTCCCCGTCGATTTGCGGCAGGAACACGCACCAGGTGGTGAAATAATCGATCATCCTGTTGGTGAGCGCCGCCCAGGCATGGCTGCCGCCGCCGACGCGCCATGGATTGACCATGGAGTAATCGGAGGGCGGATCGACGAAATCCGCATTGATCCGGTCGAGGATCGGTCCGTATCTGGCCGGGTCGGCGAAAATCTTGGCCGCAAAGTTTACGATCGGTGCCGTGCACGGCGACGCCGCGGCGGCGACCGCGATGTCCGCCCGCAGACCGCCTTCGACGGCCGGGGTGAGCGCGGCCAGACCCCCGGCGAAGGCTGCTTCGCCGACCAGTGCGCGCAGTTGTTCCGGCACTGCCTCGTTATAGCTTTGAGCCCTTGCGGCGCCGACGATGAAGGGCGCCGAGAGCAGACCGGCGGCTGCTACGGCGAACAGAAATTGTCTCATGGGGGATCTCCGGTTCGGCGGTTTGGAGCGCCGCGGTCTGATGGTTTATTCAAAAATTAGTTGTATGAAATATAAAATACACGAAAACAGGATTTTAAGCCACCATTCGTTTTGCCCGGCGCGCCGCGCCCATCGCTTGCGGCATTACCGATTTTTAATGCAGTGCCCGCGACCAGTTCGCGGGGCTGGTGCGTTACAGGAGCGTGTTGTCGAATTGAAAATGAGCGCCCATGAAACTGTGGAAACAAATTGCATTGTCCCTGACCCTTCTGATTGGAGGCGCAATCGGGCTGGTCGTCTATGCGCCGGACTCGGACCTGATCACGTCGGTTCCCTATGGCCGGCAATTTTCCGACTTCGTCGTCGAGGTCGTTCCGGGCACCGCAAAGGACGCGGCCAGGGATCAGGCCGGGGAAAAGGGCGGCAAAAGCCGCCGCGGCGGCCGCGGTGCACCGCTGGTCGTCCTGTCGCCGGTGGAAATCGCCAAGACGGACGATACGGTCAAATCCGTGGGCAGCGCCCAGGCCATCGCCAAAACCGTTCTGTATCCGGAAAGCGCGGGGCGGGTCGTGCGGATGGAAGCGGGTGCGGGCGCTTCGGTGGAAAAAGGCGCCGTCATCGTCCAGCTTGACAATGAGATTCAGACGATCGCCGTCGAACGGGCGCGGCTGTCGCTGGAAAACGCCGAATCGATCGTCGAGCGCTACCAGACCCTTGCCGCCAAGAACGCCATTTCCACGGTGCAGTTGCAGGAATCGCAACTGGCGCTGGGCAAGGCGCATCTCGACCTGAACGAAGCGGAAGACGCGCTGGAGCGGCGCGCTGTCAAGGCGCCGTTTTCCGGCGAAATCGGGCTGATCGACATTGGCATCGGTGATTATGTGACGGCTTCCACCGCGGTCACCACGTTGGACGACCGGCGCATGCTCATCGTCGAATTCAAGATCACCGAGCGCTTCGCCAATCAGACGCGCATCGGCCAGAGCATTTCCCTGGCGACGCCGGCCCTGCCGGGCGTCCGGCTTGAAGGCGCGGTCAGCGGTGTGGCCAGCCGGGTTGATCCCGCCAGCCGGACATTGACGGTTCAAGGCACGATGGCCAACCGGGAGGATCTGGTGCGCCCCGGCATGTCCTTCGAGGTCAGCCTGCGGTTTCCCGGCAAGGATTATGCCGCGGTACCCTCCCTGGCCATCCAATGGGATCGCAACGGCGCCTTCGTCTGGACGGCCAGGGACGGCACGGCCGTGCGGACGGATATTTCGATCGTTTCCAGAACCGCCGACCGGGTGTTGGTCACCGGCGCGCTCAGCCCCGACGATCGTGTCATCAGCGACGGAACCCAGTCGGTGCGGGCGGGCCAGACTTTCAAGTTGGCGGAGGACGGACCGGGAGGCGCGCCGGAAGGCGGCCGCCGGCGTGCAAGCGACGGCGTGCCGGTGGCGGGGGGAGACGACACTGTTGCTCCGGCGCCCGGGCCGAGGCTTGAAAACGCGCGCCGCAAAGATGGAAAGGGCGCGGTCAACGGCGCGCCGGCGAGCTGATGTCAGAGACCCGCATGCAGCGAATTTCCGACGAACTGAAAGGCCTTCCGGCCCTGTGCGTCCGCCGTCCGGTCTTTGCCGTGGTGCTGAACCTGTTGATCATCATTGCCGGTCTGGCCGCCATGTTCGCGGTGGAAATCCGCGAACTGCCGAGCATCGACCGACCGGTGGTGACGATCCGCACCACCTATTCCGGCGCGACGCCGGAGACGGTGGATACGGGCGTAACCTCGGTGATCGAGGCGGCGGCGGCGCGCATCGCCGGAGTAACCTCGATTTCCTCCTCCTCGAGCTATGGCTCGAGCCGGATTACGGTCGAATTCTCCACGGAAGTGAACGTCGATACGGCGGCGACCGACCTGCGCGATGCGGTCAGCTCCGTGCAACGCAATCTGCCCGAAAGCGCCGACGATCCGATCGTCGTCAAAGCCAATGACGATGACGACCCGATCATCCGGCTGGGCGTGATTACCGATTCCATGCCGATTGAGGATTTGACCTCGGTGGTGGAAAACCAGATCGTCGACCGGCTTTCCGCCGTACCCGGCGTCGCCGGCCTGCGGGTCTATGGCGACCGCAAGCCCGTCTACCGGATCGCGCTCGACATGATGGCCCTGGCGAGCCGCGGGCTTTCTCCCGCCGACATCCAGGGCGTCATCGAGGACGTCACCCGCGACACGCCCGCCGGGTCGCTGGCCTCGGGGGGAAGCAAGCTTCTGGTCCGCACCAATGTAAACGTCAAATCCACCGAGGATCTGAAGGCGCTGAAGATCGACGCCGACACCAGGCTCGGCGACATCGCCTATGTCAGCTACGGACCGGCTGAGAGCACGTCCTATCTGCGGGCCGACGGCAAGACCGGCATCGGCATCGGCGTCCTGCGCCAGGCCCAGTCGAACACCCTGGATATTTCCAAGGGGATGACCCTGGCCGTGGCCGACCTGCAGAAGGGGCTGCCGGCGGGCGTCATTTTGAAAATCACCTCCGACGACGCGGTCTTCATCGGCGCGGCGATCGGCGAAGTCATGAAATCGCTGTTTCTGTCCACCGGCATCGTGGTGCTGGTCATCCTGGTGTTCCTGCGCTCGTTCATGGCGACGCTGATCCCGGCCTTGACGGTTCCCGTCGCCCTGATCGGCACCGTGGCGACGATCTGGCTGGTCGGGTTTTCGATCAACATCCTGACGCTGCTGGCACTGGTGCTGGCGACCGGCATGGTGGTCGACGACGCCATTGTGGTGCTGGAAAACATCGTCACCCGCCGCAAGAAGGGCGACGGTCCGCGCGCCGCCGCCGTACGCGGCACCCGCGAAGTGTTCTTCGCGGTGATTTCGACGACGGCGACCCTGGCCGCGGTCTTCGTTCCGATCTCCTTCCTGCCGGGCACGGTCGGACAATTGTTCTCCGAGTTCGGCTACGTGCTGGCGATCGCGGTGACGATCTCGTCCTTCGTGGCGCTGACCCTGGCGCCGATGCTGGCGTCGCGGTTTCTGGGCCGGATCGACGTTCCCGTGGAGCCTGGACTGTTCGATCGGATCGGCGGCGCCCTTGCTTCCTTTTACCGGGTCTTGCTGCGTGCCGCGTTGGCGGCGCCGATGGTGGTGATCTTGATCAGCACGGTCTTCGTCGCCTTTTCCTGGCACATGTTCACGACGCTTCCCCAGGAACTGACCCCGCGCGAAGACCGGGCCCTGGTGCCGATCATGGTGCGCCTGCCCCAGGGCAGCGACCTCGAATTCACCAATGCCAAGATGAAGCGGATCGAAGCGATCGCGCTCGGCTTCGCCGATTCCGGCGAGGCGACGTCGATCTTCTCGATCGTCGGGCGCGGCTCGTCCAATGTCGGCTTCATCATCCTGCGCCTGGCGCCCTGGGATGCGCGCGAGCGCAACCAGGCGGAGATCGTCGCCGATATGAACGCCAAGCTCAGAACCATTCCCGGCGTCGCCGCCTTCGCTCGTCAGCCCAACACGCTCGGCATACGCGGCGGCGGCGCGGGCCTGAGATTCGCCCTGACCGGCTCCGATTACGGCGTCCTGTCCGATGCTGCCGCGACCCTGACCCATGCCATGGAAAGCCGCATCAGCGGCCTGGGCTCCTTCGATATCGGCTATGACACCACCCAGCCGCAATTGTCGGTGCATGTCGACCGGGAGCGGGCCAGGGAACTGGGCATCAGCCTGGAAGACGCCGCGGCGTTCGTCAACATCGTGCTCGACGGCAAGGAGGTCGCGGAAGTCCACGAAGGCGACGTCGCCGTGCCGGTCATGCTGATGCCGGGCGATCAGCCCTTCGACGATCCGGGCGATCTGGAAAATCTGTTCGTGCGGGCCGGCGACGGCAGCATGCTGCCGCTGTCGACTATCGTGCGGATCGAGGAAACCGCCGTCGCTCCCAGTCTGACCCGGGAGGCGCGCATGCGCGCTGTGCCGATCACCGTTCCGCTCAATGACGGCTACGACATCGAACACGCGGTGAAGGATCTCAGGGCGATCGGCGCCGAGGTGCTGCCTGCCGGTGTCGGGATCACGCTCTTGTCGGAAGCGGCCCTGTTGGAGCAGACCTCCTCGGGCATGGAAATGGTGTTCATCTTCGCCATCGTCATCGTTTTCCTGGTGCTTGCGGCGCAGTTCGAAAGCTTTCTCTCCTCGATCATCATCCTGTTGACGGTTCCGGTCGGCGTGGCCGCCTCGATCGTCGCCATCGGCGTGACCGGCGGTTCGCTCAATGTCTACAGCCAGATCGGCATCGTCATGCTGGTCGGGATCATGGCCAAGAACGGCATTCTCATCGTCGAATTCGCCAATCAGTTGCGCGAAGACGGGCTGGACGTCCGCACGGCGATCGAAGCGGCGTGCATGCGCCGTCTGCGTCCGGTGATGATGACGATGATTTCGACCGTGTTCGGCGGACTGCCGCTGGTCTTCGCCTTTGGCGCGGGGGCAGAAGCCCGCATCGCGCTCGGCTGGATCGTCGTCGGCGGGCTCGGCTTCGCCACGGTTTCGACGCTGTTCCTGACGCCGGTCGCCTATAATCTCCTGGCGGGTTTCGGCGTCTCCCGAGTGGCCGACGAGCAGCGGCTGGTCCGCGAACTGGAAACAATCGGCGAGGAGGTGGAGGTCTGACGTCCGGCCGGGGTTTTCCGGACGGGCACCAAGGTCGCAAAGCATCCGGCGGTTGAAAATAACCGGATCGGTCTTGTCACGGCGCCTCGCGCATGGCTTGCTGGTCTGGACGCCGTCCACCCGGGGCGGGCCGATAGGGATGTGCACCGGCAGATAGGGATGTGCACCGGCAGAAAGCGACCCGACACCCGATGTCCGACAGCCCGTCCGATCCCAGCGCATCCGTCCGCCGCGACAGCGCGCTGATGTCCCGGATCGGCGCTGGGGATGTCGCGGCGTTTCAGGAGGTCATGGCCGGCAATGGGCGGCGCCTTCTGAGATTGGCCTATGGCATTGTCGGGCGTCTCGACGAAGCGGAGGATATCGTGCAGGAGGCAATGCTCGGTCTGTGGCAGGCGGCGCCGGAATGGCAGGCGCGGGCGACGGCTGCCGCCTATCTCAGAACCCTGGTGACCCGCAAGGCGATCGACGTTCTGCGGCGGCGGAAAAAGCAGGCCGGCGAAGCGGTCTGGGACACATTGCGCGATCCGGGCAAAAGTCCCGAGGAGCAGCTTGCCGCGTCCCAGGACCGGGACCTGGTGCAGTACCATCTGGGCCTCCTGCCGGAGCGGCAAAGGGCGGCGCTGGCGCTCAGCCATTTCGAGCAGTTGAGCCATCAGGAGGCGGCGGAGGTCCTGGATATGAAAGTGGAGGCGTTCGCGTCGCTTCTGGCCCGGGCCAGACGGTCCCTGCGCCACAGCGTCGAACAGGCGGATACGCACAAGGAATTTCGCAAGACGGGGAAGGAGATTGAAGGCTATGAATGATTCGAGCGGAGCGACCGACAGGCTGGACCATATGCTGGACAGCCACGGGTCGGATTTTTCCCGCTGGCCGGACCAAACGGCGGCGGCCGCGGCGCGGCGGGCGGCGCTGAGCGATCACGGCTTCCGGCAAAAGCTGAACCAGGCCCGGCGGGTCGATGCGGCGCTGGACGGCGTTGCGCAACGTCTGGACCTGCGCTTGGCCGAATCGGGCGCGGAGATGCGGTTGCGGGATCGCCTGTTGGCCCAGGTGACGGCGCAATCGGAGGAGCGGCGTTTTTTCTCTCCGGTGCTCCTGTCCCGGTTCGCGGCCGCGATGCTGGTCGCCTGTGGGCTCGGTGTCGCCGCGTCGCGGATTTCGCCCCTGCCGGCTTCGCTCGATCCGCAGCGCGACGAACTGGCGCTCGGGTTTGTCGACCTGCCGCTCGATGAAAATTCCGCCATCTGATTTCGGAACCTTGCCATGAAATATCGGCGCACTCTTCTTGCCATCCTTGCCGTCTCCCTCGTCGCCAATGCGTTTTTCATCGGCTATCTGGGATCGCAATTCTATGGGCGGCATGCCGGGGAGAATAAATCGCGCTATCTTTCGGCGGTCGGCATGCGGTTGACGAAAAACCTGGACGCCTCCGCTCGCAAACAGGTCATGTCCCGCCTCGACGAAGCCCTGCCGCAATACCGGGCGCTGAGCGAAGGCCGGCGCGAGGCCTATGCAAAGCTGCGTGACCTGCTCGCCGCGCCCCAGCCCGATCGCGCCGCGATCGAGGCGCTGTTGGCTGATATGCGCCAAAAATCGGCCGTGCTCCAGGTCCGGGTGATGAATTGGGCGGTCGATGCAGTGGCCGACTTGCCGGCGGAACAGCGCAGATCGCTTGGCAACAAGCAATAGGGCTTTTCCTGTTCAGACGGAATCGTTCAAACAGACAGAAGCGCGAGAAACAACGGCACAGAGCATGTCTTACCGGTGGGATAACAAGTAGTTTTGACGCGCCACCGAGAGGGTTCAGTTTCGCTCGAACGCTTCGAGGGAAAGGACGGTCGGCAAGTGACGGGCAATCTCCTGCCAGGTGTCCCCTTCATCGGGACTGGCGAAGACCGAGCCGCTGTTGGTGCCGAAATAGACGCCTGCGGGATCGCGCGCGTCACCGGTCATGGCTTGCCGCAGCACAGTAAAAAAACAGGCTTCCTGCGGCAAACCGTTTCGCATGGCCTGCCAGCTTTCGCCCCCGTCGCGGGAGCGCCAGACCGCGGCCGCCGCATCCGGCGGAAAGCGCCCGGCCATGTCGCCGTTCAGCGGCAGGGTCCACAGGGTGTTCGGATCGCGCGGGTGTCCGTGGATCGGAAACCCGAAGGTCGACGGCAATCCGCCCGTCACATCGACCCAGCTTCGACCGCCGTCTATCGAGCGCCAGACGCCGTGATGGTTCTGCTGGTAAAGCAGATCGTTGGCGCCGGGGGCGCGCACCATGTTGTGTACGCACAGGCCGATTTCGCCGTCCCGCGGCGCGGCAGGATGGTCGTGTCCGGCGCTGGCATCGGAATTCGAGAGGCGGTTTCGGCGTTCCCATGTCGCGCCGCCGTCCTCCGTCGCGAAAACGCCGGCCGCCGAGATGCCGACCCAGAGCTTTTTCGGATTGTGCGGGTCCGGCACGATGGTGTGCAAGACCAGTCCCGCCGCCCCGGGGTTCCAGCTGTCGGCCGAAGGGTGATCCGTCAGATATTGCACCCGGTTCCAGACTTTGCCGCCGTCCGCGCTGGTCAAAAGGCCGGCTGGCTTGGTGCCCGCATAAACCGTCCCGTGCGCATGGCGGAGCGACCAGATCTGGGAAAATTCATCGCCGAAGGGCAGCTTTTCTTCCGTCCAGCCGATCATCTTGGCAAAATCGGTGTCGTTGGCAGCCCAGTCGTCCATGGTGCCTTTGGTGAGTTTGGCGAGTTTCCAAGTCTTGCCGCCGTCTTGCGAGCGCCAGATGCCCGCGCCGTGCCATTCGCCGCCGCCGCCTGCCCACAGGGTGCCGCTCGCCGGATCGCCGACAACGTGATTGATCGGCCAGCCGTCACAGAAAGGACCGTCGACCGTCCAGTTGCTGCGACCGTCGTCGCCGGAAATCAGGAAAGCCCCTTTGGTGGTGCCGACCAGAAGCGTCATGTTGTTTGAAGACATCAAACCCGCACTCCGAAAACCCGATGGATATTAACATGGAAAATGCAAGCGCATACCAGGGAGAATGTGCAGATTCCGTTTGGTTGTGCCGTGATTGCAATCGGTTGCCCGATCTGGCATCGGCCGGCGTCGTCGCTTATGCTGGCTCTCACGAAGGAAACGCTGGAAGAACAACCGGATTGCCATGGCTTCGAAGAAAACACTGAACGCAAAGAATCTTGAGGCGCTGGGCGCCGAGCGCCTGGCGCAGCTGCTGATCGAAATCAGCACCGGCAGCGCCGCCGCCAAACGGCGTCTGCGTCTCGAACTTGCCGGCGCGCTTGGTCCCGCGGAGGTTGCCCGCGATATCCGCAAACGCCTGTCGACGATCGCCCGGTCCCGCTCCCATATCGCGTGGGACAAGACCAAAGCGCTGGTCCAGGATCTTGAAATGCAACGGAGTGGGATCGTAGAGAAGGTCGCCCCGACTGACCCTCATGAAGCACTGGATCTGATGTGGCGGTTCCTTGGGCTGGCGGAGCCGATCTACATGCGCTGCAACGATTCCGACGGCAGTATCGGCTACATGTTCCGTGGCGCGCTCGCCGATATGAAACAAATCGCCGAAGCCGCGCGGCCGGAGGCGAACCTGCTCGCCGACCGGGTCTTCACGGCCCTTCAGGAAAACGGCCATGGCCGGTTTAACGACCTGATCCCGCAGCTTGCTCCGGTGCTTGGACCTGGTGGCCTTGCACACCTGAAATCGCGTGTTCTGGAACTTGCGGAGCAGGATGCGCCGGTTCCGCTCGAAGACGAGCCCATGGTTGCCGGCCGGGGCGGCACGGGGAAATCCTATGCCGATGAATTGGCCGCGCGCGCGCGCCGGACAGTGGTTCGTTTTGCCCTGATGGACATTGCGGATGCCACGGGGGACGTGGACTCGTTCATCGGCCAATGCGATGCGCAGAAGCAAAAGGTCCCGGATGTCGCCGCGGCAATCGCCGAACGCCTGCTTGCCGCAGGACGGGCGGAGGATGCCTGGGGGTTTCTCGAACGGGCCGAAGTCCGGGACCTGGAATGGGGGGCTGCGGACTGGGAGAGGGTTCGCCTGGATGTGCTCGAGGCGTTTGGACGGGGGGAGGAAGCGCAGGCCTTTCGCCTGGATTGCTTCAAGCGCAGGCTGGACCCGGAGCATCTGCGCGCCTATATCAAGCGGCTGCCGGATTTCGATGACATCGAAGCCGAGGACAAGGCGCTGGCCTATGCGTCGGCCTATCCCGACGTGTTGCGGGCGCTGGACTTCCTGTTGCTCTGGCCGGCGCTCGACCGGGCGGCCCACCTGGTGACGAAGCGGACAGGCGAACTGGACGGCAAGTTTTATGAAATCCTGGCCCCGGCCGCCGAAGATCTGGCGGAAAAATACCCGCTTGCCGCCACGTTGGCCTTGCGGGCGATGATCGATTTCGCCCTTAACACGCAGCGCTCAAAACGCTACGGGCATGCCGCGCGCCACCTTCTCGAATGCGCGCGCCTCGCCGGCGGGATTGAAGATTTCGGCGATTTCGAACCGCATGCGGCCTATCTGGCCAATCTCAAAGCCAGGCATGGCCGGAGTTATTCGTTCTGGCAGCATGTGGCGTGAGGGCGGTGTCTGTGGAGCCGCAGGAAGGTGTCCGCATGGGGTTCGGACCGGGCGCGGTCGATGCGGGCGATATCCGTTCGGCTCTGCGCGGCGCCCGACGACCGGCACACGAAGGGCTGGAACTTGATCTGAACGGGGGACGCGCCCGCAAACATGTTCCGATGACGTGCGGCCTGTCCGGGATAGCCAAGGGCTATGGTGTGGACCGGTTGGCCGAAGCCGCCAAGACGTTCGACATATCTGGCGCACTTTTGTCCATCGACGGCGAATTGCGGGCCTTCGGTCTCCAGCCCGATGGCGCGCCGTGGACCGTCGCTATCGAGCGGCCGGACCCGCTGGAGCGCGCGCCCCATGCGATCATCGCGTTGCACGATGCGGCAATCGTCCCTTCGGGCGATTACAGGCACTGGATCGAAGTCGGCGGCCGCCGGCTCTCGCACACCATGGATCCGTAGCGCGGCGGACCGCTTTCGGCTTGTCCGGCTTCCGTCACGGTCGTCGCAAAGACTTGCATGGCCGCCGATGCCTGGGCCACCGCCCTGATGGTGCGGGGCAACTTGGACGGAGCGGCAATCGCGCGTGAACGGAAGATCGACGCCCTCTTCATCGATCGGGCGGGCGACACTCTTCGCGAAACGCAGGTCGGTCGGCTGTTCGAATCCTCTTCGGTTCGTAGGCGCGTGGCATAAATCTGGAATGGCCCGCCCTTTGACGCCTTTGCTTCACAATCGCCTGAACGAGGCGCTGCTGGTCCTAGCGCTCATGTATGCGGGGAAAATTCCTCGAAAGTTTTGCCGAGGGGCGCGCCTGGCGCGAAATGAGCGATCTTCTGTCGCGCGTGCCCCGGGCCGCGACACGGTACGGCACCGCGCGCATCCCGCTGGCCGCCGGTATGACCCGTCGGACCGGTTGATCCAGCTTTTCGGACGTCGTTGCGTTGCTTGTCCGATATCCCCTGTCGCGCCGCGCAATGCGTCTGACCGGCGGGCAAATTCTAGTCAGGCCCTTTGAACGACAGATACGCGGCCAATGCGAGTGCGACGGCAATCAGGACCCATCCGAGGAAGCCGCTGAGATAGGGAATAATCCCGTCCATTTCGTCGAATTTCGATTTCCCCATCGGCGTGTAGATGCCCCATGCGGCGAAAGCCAGACAGGACAGGCCGGACAGGGTCAGGCCGATGAGGATCAGCTTCATGAGGAGCCTTTGCTTTTCGCGCTTCTTATCTGTTCAGACGATTCCGTCTGAACAGGAAAAGCTTTAGTGCTCAAGGGCATTGCGAACCATTTCCGGCTCGCGGGCTATGACCTTCAGATAGGCCCGAGCCGCTTTGTCGGGCTCCGCCCGGCTTTGTTCCCAATCCCGGAGCGTGCCGATTGCGATTTCATAGCGGCTCGCAAATTCTTCCTGGGTCAATTTCAATGCCCTGCGAATAATTTTGGCCTGGGGCGTTCTTTTCATCCGCCGCAAATCGCTATCCGTCAGCGGCCTGTTATCGGGATCATCTTTTGTTTGTTTCATGATAAAATCTTTGTTCGTTCGGTTCAGCTTTATGGGCAGATATGATCCGGTTTCTCTCGCCTCGTTCCGTATAGACAACGACAAGCAGGCCGTGCCCCGCCATCCCGATCATGATAACGCGTTCCTCGCCCTAATCCTGTCGGTCATCGAACAGTTCGATAGCAAAGGGATCGCGGAATACCCCGCGAGCCTCTTCAAAACCGACACGGTGCTTTTCCAAGTTTAAGGCTGCTTTGGCATCATCCCATTCAAATTCTGCGTCTTTCACAATATACGGAATACCCGTATATTTTCAAGAAATCCAATCTTTGTGAATAGAAAAAATCAACATTAATGCCAGCGGCCATAACAAATGAGTCATTTGACCGGTTCTCTTTGGGTTTTGGTTAGGCGGCAGTGCTAGGTGTGCCATGAGTGGGTCGCAAGGACGTTCAAAACCAAGGCGAACCGGCCAATTGGCGGCCGGGGATGCGTTTGACGAAAAGAGTGTCGATTTCCAGCCCGCTCTTCCCGAGAGCCGTTGAACGACTGTCCGGAAAATCCTATAGGAGCACTGCGGATCATGTTGCATGGGGAAAAAAGCCCGCATTCGGGCGCCGTGCCTGTCGCCAGACGGCCGGTTTTCGCGGGGATCGCGGGGCTGTTCGCCCTGCTTGTTTCGATGTCGATCGCCACCGCGCAAACGGCGCCGGGCGGGGCGGACGTGCCGCCGCCGCGGTTCTCCGCCGTCCCGGTGCCCGAGGAGCAGATCGACCGGGCCCTTGCCGGGCTCGACACCCTGGTTGCCGACGTGCTGGAGCGGACGGGTATTCCCGGATTGGCGGTGTCGGTGGTCCGCGACGGCAAGACGGCCTTTGCCCGCGGCTTCGGGCAGCGCCGGGTCGGCGAGGCCGCGCCGGTGGATGCGGATACGGTTTTCCTGCTGGCGTCCCTGTCCAAGCCGGTCGGCGCAACCGTCATCGCCAGCCAGGTGGCGCATGGACTTGTGGATTGGGACACCCCGGTCGCGAGCCTTCTGCCCTGGTTCGCGCTTTCGGACGATTGGGTCACCCGGCACGTCACGATCGGCGATCTTTATGCCCATAGGTCCGGCCTGCCCGATCATGCGGGCGACGATCTGGAGGATCTCGGCTACGATCGCATGGAGATTCTGAAGCGCCTGGCCCTGTTGCCGCTGCATCCGTTCCGCGCCCATTACGCCTATACGAATTTCGGGCTCACCGCGGCGGCGGAGGCGGTGGCCGTTGCGGCGGGAACCGATTGGGCGGAATTGTCCCGGCAGGCGCTGTATGCTCCCCTGGGGATGGCGGCGACCAGTTCCCTGCATGCGGACTATTCGGCCCGCGCCAACCGCGCCTCCAGCCATATCCTGAAGGACGGCCGCTATGTCGTCGCCGATCTTCGCCAGCCTGACGCGCAATCGCCGGCGGGCGGTGTCAGTTCAAGTGCCAACGACATGGCGAAATGGATGACGCTCATTTTGGCGGAAGGCAGTTTCGGCGGCCGCGAGGTCATCGCGCGAAAGGCGCTGCTGCCCGCCGTGACCGCCCAGGTCATATCCGCGCCGAGCACCACCATGGACGCCAGGGCCGGCGCCTATGGCTTCGGTTTCGGCGTCGGGACCCAGCCTTCGGGCCGGGTGACGCTGAGCCATTCCGGCGCCTTTGCGCTCGGCGCGGGAACCTCGGTCAGCATGATTCCGTCGCTGGGCATCGGCATCGTCGTTCTGACCAATGCCGCGCCCGTCGGCGCCGCCGAGGCGGTCAGCCAGACATTCGCCGACCAGGTGCAATTCGGGCGGCAGACGAGAGACTGGCTTGCCGCCTTTCAGCCGCGGATGGCGTCGCTCACGGCCCCCGTCGGAAGCCTTGTGGGCCAGGCCCGCCCGCAAACGCCGCAACCGCACCGGGATGCAGCCGCCTATATCGGCGTCTACAAGAACCCGTATTTCGGCGATGCGAAAGTCGTCGAGCGCGCCGGCGGCCTTGCCCTTGTCGTGGGACCCAATCAGCAGGCCGAACCGCTTGCCCCGTGGAGCGGCGACACATTCACCTACGCGCCGTTCAACGAAAACGCCGCCCCGGGCACTCTCTCGCGCGTTACCTTCAAGCGCTTCGAGCGGGACGAAGCGCAGGAGATGACCGTCGAATATTTTGAACAATCCGGCTTCGGCGCATTCAATCGCCAAACACTGTAATGATGGTAGCGGAGGAGGGACTCGAACCCCCGACACGCGGATTATGATTCCGCTGCTTTTTGCTGTTATTGCTTTGTTTTTTGTCTTCGTGTCGCACATGTGTTACATGCATCTAATTGCAACACGTAGCATTAGCTGGCAAGCAACCGCTCCTCAATTGCCAACACGGCGGCCGCATCATCCTCCTCTTCGGGAAAGAGCTTGCCGTATGTGTCGAACGTCATTTGAATCGAACTGTGCCCCATCAGCACCTGAATCCGCTTCGGCTTCATCCCCTGTTCGATGAATAGGGAAGCAGCGGCATGGCGCAAAGCGTGAAGGCTGTACTTCGCATCGACCACCGGTTTGCCGTCTTTGTCCAGTTCGCCAGTCTCGATGCTGACACCGGCCGCGATCTGGATAGGCCAGAAGATCCGCGAAAGCAGGTTCCCGTGATTCTCCACGTTACCCGCGCCAGTCGGGAAGACGAGTCCGAGATCGCCAGTGGGGCAAACCTTATGCCATTCCTTTAGGATCGTCACGACGGTCGGAGGGATTGGAATGTCTCGCGTGCCGGCTGCTGACTTCGGGAAGCCGATGGCGTTGTACTTATCGGCGCGGCGCTTCACGTGGATGACGCCGGCGTCGAGGTCGACATCCTCCCATGCAAGGCCTCGTAACTCGCTGGCGCGCATGCCCGTAAATATAGCAGTCCACACGAACGGCTTGCGCTTCTCTGGTGTAGCCTTCAGGATGGCAGCAAGTTCGCGCTTCGACGGCATCTCGATCTTTTTGACATCACGCTTGCTGGTCCGGATTTTGACCACCTTAACTGGATTGGTTGCGACGACCCCCTGCCGTTGCGCCTCCGCGAATATGCCCGACAGCGAGCCAAGCACTTTCTTGACCATCGACCGCGAGACGGTCTTCGCAAGCGTGTCGGCAAATGCCTGGACGACCGGCGCCGACAGCTTTGAAAGCCTCTGGCCGCCTATTGCGGGCTTTATGTGAATATCGGCGTGCTGCCGGTACTGATCCAACGTTGACCGCTCAAGGCCTTCGTCGGTTGCGCGCTCCATCCATAACCGGCACGCCTCGTTGACCGTGACAGACTTGCTGTCGGCGACGTGCGTGCCCTGCCCCACCGCGTGCTGCGCCTGCACAAGAAACGCATCAGCATCGCCCTTCCTGGCGAACTGCTTGGAGCGGCGCGCACCGCTGCCGTCTCTGTAGTCGGCCTGCCACACTATCTTGCCAGATGGGAGAGTTCGTTTTCGCGTCGTAGCCATGGTCGCATCCTGATTGGAGCGGCACCTTATTTGACACGCGGAACTTATGCAACAAGATGCGACGCAATGCGAGGCATTGACAAATTTGTAAATATAGCTTAGGGTCTGCATCTTGTTGGAAGACGGAATAACCCAACGGTGAGTATAGCATTTTTTTACAAATGATGTCAATCCCCATGAGGAGAAAAAAATGGAAGCAGCAAATGACAACATGGCGCCTGACGTTTTGAAGGGCGCCGACGAAATCGCCGATTTCCTTGGAGAGAACCGGCGTGCGGTGTTTTACGCCATATCAAAGGGCAAGATTCCGCATTACCGCATTGGCCAAAACCTTCGGGCGCGTCGGTCGACGCTAATTGAATGGATGTCGACGCAGGAAGCGGCATCGCGGGCGGCCGCAGCATGAGCCAACTCCAAAGCAACACCATGTCGACGACGGCCGAAACCATCCGCGAGTTGCTGGCCGAGGCGGAGACGTTAGCGGCCCGGTCAATCGACAAGATGCTCGAAGCTGGCCATGCGCTTGTCCAGGCCAAGGCTGAATGCAAGCATGGGGAATGGTTGCCGTTTCTTGAACGGGCCGGGATTCATGAAAGGCAAGCGCGACGCCTCATGCAACTTGCTAATTCAGGTCTGACTTCGGACACCGTGTCCGATTTGGGCGGCATCAAGGGGGCGCTGGAGTTCTTGTCGCGGCGCCGACTGCCCCTTGCTCACGAGGGGCTTTGCATCACGCCGAATAGTAATAATGAAAACCCGCTGGAGGCGCACGAGGCGGCATTCATCTGGCCCTCCCGGCACGCTGGGTTTTTTCATGGCGCCTATTTCAGCGACGACGGCAACGGGGGAATGAACGTCACATATTCCAAACGGCCAATTTCGGAAACGCCCTTAGCGGGCGAACGTGAATCGCTTGTCTGGATCTATGAAGAGCGAATGGCAACGCCGATTGAAGACCGGCACTACCATCGGCTGACACTGCCGCAGGTCTTCGCCGTCGCGGATGCGCTTGGAATTGTCGACACTATGTATGAAGCGTCGGCGGCTGAATCCGAAAGCTTGGACATGGCGCAATCCGTCCGCACGCTGGAATCCTTGTCCGACTTGTACGGAGACGCGCTTGAGCGATTGCGCCTTCTTATGAAGGAACGCACCATCGAAAACTATGCGGCCACAGGGGAGGCGCTCGAAGCTGTGTCCGAGGCGATACTGACAACTGACGACCCGAAAATCCTTCACCGCATTGCAATGGATAAAGCGTTTTCCAATCTGTCAGCGCGCGTCGACACGGCGCTGACTGAAGTAGCCGCCTAAACCACCACCAGCCCACCACCACCAGCCTGCCGGCCATGTCGGCGGGCCGTTCAACCACGGAGAACGAATGGAAATCCTTTCGATCCGCCCTGCGCCGCCGGGCGGCAAGACACTTGCGCGTTTCGATGCAGAACTATCGCCGGGCATCCGCGCCTATGACCTAAAGCTCGTCAAAGGCTCAACTGGCCATCGCGTTTACGGGCCGTCCCTATATGGCGGCGCGGCCGTAACCCTGGCGCCGGCCATCGCCGACGCACTTTCAATTCTCGCGCTGGAGGCAGTCGCCCAAAATGAAAACATCGATTAATCTTACTGGCACTCTTTTATCTGACGATCGTCAGGTGCGGGCGCTCAAGACCCGGATCGCCAAATATCTAGACAGGCGCAGTGGCGTCTCTTTCGCAGAGATGGCGCGGGATATCCCCGGCTTCGCTGGCGACGTCACCTGGGGGCGCGAGGATCAGGGAATCATCCTGTGGGCCGGCATATCGTCAGCGGCAATCGCTGCACTGCAGCGATTGCTTGATGAGGGTCGCATTGTCCCGACGCCGACTACCTGGCTCGTTTACAATTTTGACGGCGCCGTGCTCGACATGCCGATAGCAGACAGCATCAGGCGCACGTACAAGAGGCCGCACTGGCTTCCCGTTGTGTTCGCTGGGATGGGGGAGGCCGCTTAATGGTTTCGCTCAAGACAAAAAGCCCAAAGCGTGTAGAGGTTTCCGACCTGGTGCTGGAGTTTCAAAACGCAATCATTGAATTGGAGCTTGGCCGCGGCGACATCCGCGACTATGCGGAAACGCTCACCGCTGCTGCCACGCGACTTGAGGCCGGTGTGCAAGCCCACGTCGACAAACGAGTCGCATATAAGTTGCGGTTCACAGAGCCGGCCAACGACAACGACCCCTTCCCCGGCATTCTTTCGAGTGCTGCATTCGTTGGCGGATTCTCGCCGCCTGACTATCTCGTTGATGGCATCATCCAGTCGGGTTTTTTATATTCCGTCACGGGGCAAACCGGATCGGGGAAAACTGCGGTTGCGCTGCTGCTGGCGGCATGTATCGCGATGGGAGATGAGTTTGCGGGACATGAGGTCAAGGCGGGCCGGGTGCTTTACTTCGCGGGCGAAAATCCTGACGACGTGCGAATGCGCTGGATCGGCCTTTGCCATGAATTAGGCGTATCGCCTGATGACATCGACGTGCATTTCGTCGAGGGCGTCTTTTCCATCACCGACTTTGCTGAACGCATCGAGAAGGATGTCGCCGCGCTTGGCGGTTGTGCTGCAATCTTTGTTGACACGACCGCGGCTTTCTTTCCCGGCACCGACGAAAACTCCAACGTCGAAATGGGGCAGTACGCGCGCCTTCTCCGATCGCTAACGCGCAATGATGGTCGGCCAGCCGTTATAGCGGCCAGCCATCCAATCAAAAACGCCGGCGGGGACAACCTTCTACCGCGCGGTGGTGGTGCGTTCCTTAACGAGGTGGACGGCAATCTGTCACTGGCAAAGAAGGGCGATCGTTCATCGGAACTGCACTG
>Ga0214472_10003070_pt1 | contig 17759 bp, 18 predicted proteins | sample RVTome_6_FD_207662 | JGI IMG/M metagenome (GOLD analysis project Ga0214472, IMG submission 207662) | Soil microbial communities from uranium-contaminated site in the Upper Colorado River Basin, Wyoming, United States - RVT140D175 | ecosystem: Environmental > Terrestrial > Soil > Contaminated >...
CGGCATCGAGGTCGACGCGCACGCCGAGCGCCTCGATCACGGCCCCGACGGTGAGGCCGTGCTTCGGCGCGACGCCCGGCTCGCCGTGCATCAGCACCGGCACACCGCAGGCGGCGGCCACGATCGAGGCCGCCGGGCTGACGACGACGTGGCGCAGCCGGCCGTCGTACGGACTGCCGACGTCGAGCAGGCCGTCGACCTTGGGACGGAGCGGCCTCGTCGTCGCGCGGCCGCGGATCGCGTCGACGAAGCCCAGGAGCTCCTCCGGCGTCTCACCCTTGTAGCGCTGGAGAAGGAGGAAGGCCCCGGCCTGCGCCTCCGTCGCGCGGCCATCGAGGATCGCGTCGAGGCAGAGGCGCGCCTCGTCGCGCGTCAGCGAGCGGCCGCGTGTCGGCCCCTGGCCGAGGTCGCGCAGCAGCGGCTTGATCGCCTCGGGGTCGCGCGTCACGGTTCGAGTCTAACAGAGGGCGCTTTGACCGCGGTTGGCCCGCTCCCTATAGTCGGGAGCATGGCATCGATGGTCGAGATCGTTCGCGGCGCGCCCGACCGGCTGCTCTCGCGAGCGTGGTCGCCGCTGCTCGACAGGCTCCTCGGGCCCGTGCCGGATGTGCCGCGGCCCCAGGGGCTGGACGCCGACCGCCGCGCGACGGTCATCCTCTGGTCGGCGGCCGTCCTGCTCATCCTGCTCATCTTCAACGCCGGCTTCCAGACCCCCGGCGACCTCTACCCCTGGTGGGATGGGCTGAACCCTCGCGGCCTCGGCTACGACATCTACTGGGTGAGCTGGGGCTGGATCCTCTACCTCGCGATACCGCTGGCGGTGATCCTGTTTGTCTTCAAGGAGTCGCCGGCGCGCTACGGGCTGCGCTTGTACCTGACGAGGAGGACGCTGGCGCTCTACCTCGCGATGATGGCCGTGATGGTGCCGCTGCTCTTCTGGGCCTCGACGCGGGACAGCTTCCAGGCGACCTACCCCTACGTCAAGGACCTGGGCTCGAACTGGCCGCTCACGATCGCGATCTGGGAGGTGGCGTACGTCAGCCGCTTCGTCTGCCTGGAGTTCTTCTTCCGCGGATACATTATCCTGGGACTGGAGGAGAAGCTCGGCTACACGGCGATCGCCGCCAGCACGGCACCGTACGCGCTGATCCACTCCGGAAAGCCGTTTCCCGAGGCGATGGGCGCCATCGCCGCCGGCGCCGTCCTCGGCCTCCTCGTGATCCGGACGCGCACCATCCTGGGCGGGGCGATGATGCACGCCTCGGTCGCGGTTTCAATGGATATGCTCGCCCTCTGGCGAGCGGGATACTTCTAGCGCAAAGGAGCGATATGGCACTCTTCGTCGTCCAGCACAAGCACGATGCCGAGACCTGCCCGGCAGGCCACCCCGAGATGGGGCCTGCGCTCGTCCAGCACGTCTCGCCGGCGAACACCGCGAAGTTCGGCGTCGACGTCAAGGCCGACGCCGTCGTCGATGGCGCCCACACGTTCTACCTGATTATCGAGGCGCCGAGCGTGACGGAAGTCGAGTCGTTCATGACGCCGTTCTCCCAGATGGGCAGCGTCGACATCTGGCCCTCCAGCTCGTGCGAGCGCGTCGTCGCGCGCGGCAAGTGCTAGCGCATGCGCTACGTGATCTACGGCGCCGGCGCCGTCGGCGGCGTCATCGGCGCCAGACTCTTCCAGCACGGTCACAATGTCGCGCTCATCGCCCGCGGCGCCCACCTCGCCGCGATCCGGCGCGACGGCTTGACCTTCCGTTCGGCCGCGGGCACGGACACGCTTCCCATCCCGGCTGCCGGCGACCCCTCCGAGCTGGGCCTCCGATCAGACGACGTCGTCATCCTGACGATGAAGGCGCAGGACACCGTCGCGGCGCTCGACCGGCTGCGCGCGTCCGGCGGCGAGCGGCTGCCGGTCTTCTGCGCGCAGAACGGCGTCGCGAACGAGCGCATCGCCCTGCGTCGCTTCGGTTGCGTCTACGGCGTGCTCGTCATGCTGCCGGCGACGCACCTCGAGCCGGGCGTCGTCCAGGCCAACGCCTCGAACAAGACCGGCATCCTCGACCTCGGGTGCTACCCGCGGGGTAGCGACGACCCCGCGCGCGCCGTCGCCGCCGACCTCAACGCGTCCGACTTCAGCGTCGAGGTCCGCGACGACGTCATGCGCTGGAAGTACGCGAAGCTGCTGGGGAACCTGCGGAACGCGCTCCAGGCGGCCTGCGGACTGGAGGCGGACACGCGCGACCTCTACGGCCTGATCCGCGACGAAGCGCTCGCCTGCTATCGCGCCGCCGGCATCGACTACGCGTCGCCGGAGGAGACCCAGGCGAGGCGCGATGGTGTCATGACGTTCGACACCGCAAGCGGGCAGCCGCGACGTGGCGGCTCGTCGTGGCAGAGCCTCGAACGCGGCACGGGATCGATCGAAAGCGACTTCCTGAACGGTGAGATCGCGCTGCTCGGCCGGCTCCACGGCGTGCCGACGCCCGCCAACGCCGCGATTCAGCGCATCGCCGGCCGCCTCGCGCGCGAAGGGCGGCCGCCGGGCTCCGTCGCGCCCGAGGACGTGCGGGACGAGATCCGGATGTCGGAGGCGGCCGGGGTCGCTGACGCCCGCGGCTAGCTCTTGGTCGCGATGTAGTAGTTGTTGAAGATGTCACCCTCGACTTGCTTCACGTCGGTCGACGTGAAGCCTGCATCGGCCATCAGCTCGCGCGCCACCTGCTCACCCCACATCGTGCCCAGGCCCTCGCCGTCGAGGGCGAGCGACACCGTCATGCAGTGCAGGGTTGAGATGCTGTAGAGCGCCGGGGCCAGCGGGTGCTCCATGTTCTCGTGCAGATGGCTCGAGCCCTGAATGTCGACGCAAAAGAAAACGCCGCCCGGTCGCAGCAGGTTGTGGATGTTCTTCAACACCTGCCGTGGCTGCGCCTGGTCGTGGATGGCGTCGAAGACCGTGATGACGTCGAACTGCTCGCTCCCGCTCATGTTCGCGAGGTCCTGCACCTCGAACGACGCGTTGGAGAGCCCCATCTCCTTCGCCTCCGCCCTGCCCGTTGCGACGCCCTCCTCCGAGAAGTCGTAGCCGGTGAAGCGGCTCTTCGGGAACCTCTGCGCCATGAGGTTGATCGCGTGCCCCGACCCGCAGCCGAGGTCGGCGACATCGATGCCCGCCTCCAACCGTTGGATCAGTCCGGGCACGAGCGGAAGCGTCGCATCGATCAACGTCGCGTCGTGGACGTCGCTGCTCATGGCGGACATCAGTTGCTGAAAGTTCTCGTACTCGGAGTACGGCACGCCTCCGCCCGTGCGGAAGCACTCCGCGACGGCGTCTCGCACCGCCGCCATCTCCGGCAGGAAGTCGGCGATCGTGCATAGGTTGCCCGGTCCCGCTGCCCGCGTCAGCGACGCCGCGTGTTCCGCCGGCAGGTGGTATGTCGAGTTCGACGGGTCGTAGTCGACGATGCCGCCGGTGACCATCGCGCCCAGCCACTCGCGAACGTAGCGCTCATTGAGGCCGGCCCGCTTCGCGATCTGCGCGCTCGTCGCAGGCGGCATCTCCGCCATCGTGTCGTACAGGCCTGTGTGGTGGCCGATACCGAACATCAGCGACAGCAAGCCGCCGTTGAGAATCCCCACGACGTGTCCCGCGAACGCCTCGGCCTTTGCCGCGTCCAATTGCTCTGTGGTCACATGGATCCTCCTGCTGGCTGCGTGCGGGCGCAAGAAATAATACGCCTCGGCGGTGCGCGATGGCAATGGGCCGGCCCGGGGACCGGTCGCGCCCGCGGCCTACGAGTCCGCGACGCCACCCCCGGGCGCCCGCGGCCGGCGTGGTCTTGAACCCTGAGGACGCGAAGCGACGCCGGCTGGGGCGAGCGCAGGTAGGGACGCTGGGGGGCCCGGCGGGGATCGAACCCGCGACCATCGGATTAAAAGTCCGCTGCTCTACCGCTGAGCTACGGGCCCGCGCGACTCGATCCTAGCGCATCCTCGCGCCACGAACGATACCTCCGGCACATCCCGCTGGCGGCCAGCGCCCGGCCGCCAGAGGCTGGTGGTTTGCCTAACCGCCGAGCGCGAAATACCATGCGGCTCGAGGAACGGCCAACACCCGACAGGAACCCGACGGCATGCTCGACTATCGATACCTCATCATCGGCGGCGGGATGACGGCCGACGCGGCGGTGGAAGGCATCCGCGAGGTTGACGTCGAGGGATCGATCGGAGTGGTCACCGCTGAAGAGGACCCACCCTACAGGAGACCCCCGCTCTCGAAAGGGCTCTGGAAGGGCATGGAGCTCGATAGCATCGGCTATCGCACGAGCGAGCAGGCGGACGTACACACCGGCAAGACGATCCGGGCGCTCGACACCGAAGCGAAGCGCGCCGTCGCCACGGACGGAGAGGAGTTCGGATACGCAAAGCTGCTGCTCGCGACGGGAGGCCGGCCGCGACAGCTCCCGTTCCACGCGGACGGGGTCAATTACTTCCGAACGTTGGACGACTATCGCCGGCTACGAGCCCAGACCGAGCGAGGTCAGCACTTCGCCGTCATCGGCGGAGGGTTCATCGGATCGGAGCTCGCGGCCGCGCTGGCCATGAACGAGAAGCAGGTCACGATGCTCTTTCCCGAGGCAGGCATCGGCGCCCTCGTCTACCCGGCTGATCTCTCCGATTACATCACGAACTACGTCCGCGAGAAGGGCGTGAAGGTGCTCACCCGCACGCTGGCGGTTGGCGTCGAGAAACGCGGCGGCCGGTTCCTCGTGAAGACGCGCGCCGAGGAGCCCGGCGAGGGCCCTCCGGAGGGCGAGCTGGTCGTTGACGGAGTCGTCGCGGGCCTCGGCCTCATCCCGAACACGGAACTCGCCGAAGGGGCGGGCATCAACGTCGACGACGGCATCGTCGTCGACGAGCTGCTGCGCACCTCGCAGGAGGACGTGTTCGCTGCCGGTGACGTCGCGGCGTTCACGAACCCGGCTCTCGGACGCCGTCTTCGAGTAGAGCACGAAGACAACGCCTGGATGATGGGGCGGGCCGCCGGAAAGAGCATGGCCGGCGCCGACGAGCCCTACCACTACCTGCCGTACTTCTACACGAACGTCTTCGAGCTGGGATACCAGGCGGTCGGAGAACTCGATGCGCGTCACGAGACAGTCGCCGATTGGATCGAGCGACCATATAAGCGGGGCGTCATCTACTACCTGCGGGACGGCCGGGTCCGGGGTGTGCTGCTGTGGCGCATCTTGCGACAACTCGATGCGGCGCGACGGCTGATCGCGGAACCCGGCCCGTTCGACCCCGAGGAGCTGCGAGGCCGGCTGCCCGAAGCTACGGCCTAGCTGCCGCCGCCCGGCGCCCCCTGCCGCCCGGCGCGGCCTCTTCCTGCTGGTCGCGCGTCACGAGTGCCGGCGCCGGTCGCGCCTAGGCCGACTCGCGGTCGATCGCCGCGTACGAGGCCTGGCGTTGGTACGCCTCGACGAGGCGCGCCAGCAGCCGCGCCAGAGAGGCCGCCGGGCTCCAGCGAAGCTCGACCGCGTCCGTTCGCAGGCCGCGCAGCGTCGCCAGGTAGAGCATCAGGATGTCCCGCGGGCTGAGCCCCTGATCCACGAACATGCGCACCATCGCCGCCTCCTCGCCGAGCGGCTCGACGCTCTGCGGTTCCGAGCAGGCGACCAGGTAGCGCGTGAGGCTGACCAGCGCGTCGGACCAGCGCTCGCTGCCGTACTCGGGCACCAGCGCACCCTCGGCGTGCGACGGCGCAAAAGGCTCGCCGCCCGACAGCGACTCCAGCAGCCACTCCCCCTCCGCGCACGCCGCCTCGAGCGTCGGCGAGCGCGCGGTCTGCTCCTTCTCACCTCCGCCGGTCCGGCCCTGGAAGCAGGCCTGGAGCGAGCGGACGACGCCCGCCGTCAGCAAATCGTCCTTCGAGACGTAGTCCACCGCGCCGAGCTTGATCGCCGACGCCGCCACCTTGTCGTCCTGGGCCCCGGTGACGAAGATCACGCGGATCTGAGGCCACGATTCCCGCGTCCGCTCGAGGAGCCGGAGCCCGTTCATGCCCGGCAGGTTGTAATCGATCAGCATGACGTCACAGCGCTTCTTCGCGAGGAACGCCATCGCATCCTCCGCCGTATCCGCGAAAAACAGCTTGTTGACGCCGAAGTTCTCGAGCGCCCGCCGAACGATGCGCGCGTCGTCGGGATTGTCCTCGACGATGAGAACGATTCGGTGCTTGTTGCTGAGGGGCTGCATGGTGTGCTCCCGCATCAGGTCGGTGCTGGAGCCCGGCCTCGCGTCAAGCCGCCTGGCGATCGATCGCGACCCAGTACCGCTGGACGCCGGCGAGGATGTTCATCACGTCCTCCATCGCCATCGGCTTCACCAGATACATGTTGGCGCCGAACTCCATGCACGCCCGCAGCAGACGGTCGTTCGCCTCGCCGGTGAGGACGACGACGGGGATGCTGCGCAGCCGGCGGTCGGAGCGCATCTGCTGGAGCACGGCGAGGCCGTCGATCTTCGGCAGCCGCAGGTCGAGCAACGCGAGGTCCGGCACGACCGAACCGCCGCCGCGCCGGTCGCGCCAGCGCCGGCGATGGTAGAGGAAGTCCAGCGCCTCGCGGCCGTCGCGAACGATGTGCAGACGTGCGGCCACGCCGCTCTTCGCCAGGACGTGCTTCGCGATCTCGATGTCGTCGTCGTTGTCCTCGACGAGGAGGACGTGGATCGGGCGGTTTGGCGTAGCGGACACAAGCGTTCTCCCCCTATGCGGCGTTCGCCGCGCGATACCCGTCATGGTCGAGACCTCCGCCCTTGACCAGGTCCAGGAACACGCGCGTGATGTCCGGGTCCCACTGCGAGCCGGCCCCCTCCTCGAGCCGGACCATCGTTTCGTGGCGCGAAAGACCACTCCGGTAGGGCCGGTCGGAGTGCATCGCGTCGAAGGCATCGACGACGCTCGCGACCCGGGCGAGGAACGGGATCGCCTCGCCCTTCAGGCCGTCGACGTAGCCCGAGCCGTCCCAGCACTCGTGGTGATGGCGAATGATCGGGCCCACCTCCTGCGAGAAGCTGAGCGGGGCGCAGATCCGCTCGCCCTGGGTCGGGTGGCGCCGCAGCTCCTCGCGCTCGCTCTCGGTCAGCGCGCCGGGCTTCACCAGGATCGAGTCCCGCACCGCGACCTTGCCGATGTCGTGCAAGATCGCGCCGTACCTCAGCATCAGCAGTTGGTGCTTGTCTAGGCCCAGCGCCTGGCCCAGGAGCGTGGCATAGCGCGACATCCGGCGGAGGTGGCCGCGCGTCGTCGGGTCCTTGCCCTCCACCGCGGCGGCGAGCACGAAGACGACCGGCTCAGCGCTCGAGCGCAGCTCCTCGTCCAGGCGGAACGTCTCCAGCGCCTGGTAGACGGCGCGGCCGAGGACCTCCGGCGTGATCGCGGACTTGGGGTAGTAATCGTACGCGCCGCAGCGGAGCGCCTCGACGGCGAGCCGCTCGTCGCCCTCGCCGGTGAGCATGATCGCCGGCGGGGCGCCTGCCAGCCCGCTCAGCCGCCGCAGGCAGGTCAGCCCGTCGTCGCCCGGCATGTGGTAGTCCAGCAGCACGATGTCGAAGTCGTCCTTGCGCAGCCGGTCGAGGCACTCCGTCGACGAGGTGGTGTGGCTGGTGCGGATGGTCGCGCGCTCGTACTTCGCCAGCATGCGCTGGATCATCGCCGCGTCCGTCGGGCTGTCGTCCACGACCAGCACGCGGATCTGCTCGCCCCGCGTCCGCCGCGGTGCCGCCGCGCCGGCCTCGGCCGAGAGCGGCCCGGCGGCGCGCGCGTCGTCGACCCCGGCGCGGCTCTCTGAGGCCTGAGGTTCGTTCCAAGCTGTCATCGCGATGCCTCTCCCGCGCCGTCGCGCCACAGCGGGAGGGCGAACAGGAACGTCGCCCCGGCTCCAAGCTGCGACTCTACCGAGATCTCCCCGCCCAACGACTGCACGGCCCGCTTCGCGATCGAGAGGCCGGCGCCGGTGCCCTCGTAGTCCTCGCGACGGTTCAGGCGCTGGAAGACGCCGAACACTTTCTCGTGGTGCGCCGGATCGATGCCGATGCCGTTGTCCTGGACGTAGAACGTCGCCGTACCGTTGCGGGCGCAGCGCACGCCGATGCTGACGCGAGGCTTGGCGTTCGTATTGAACTTGAGGCCGTTCGCGATGAGGTTCGAGAAGATCTGCTCGACGCGGCTCGGCTCGCCCAACACCTCGGGCAGGTCGCGGTGCACTTCCACCTCGGCCCCGCGCTCGTCCATCGTGATGCGCATGCCCTCGACGATCGCGGCGATCACGCCTGCGACGTCCACGCGCACCGGCCCCGCGACCGCGCCGCCGACGGCCGCCAGCGCCAGCAGATCGTCGATCAGACGCTTCATGCGTGTGGCCGCCTTGCCCGTCATGGCCAGGTAGTCCCGGCCCTGCTCGTCGATGCGGTCGGCGTAGTCCTCGAGCAGGAAGCCGCTGAACGCCTCGATCGCGCGCAGGGGCTCCTTGAGGTCGTGCGAGACGGTGTGCGCGAACGCATCCAGCTCCGCGTTCGCCTGGCGGAGCTGCTGTTCGCGCTCGCGCTGCCGGCGCTCCCACTCCAGCCGGCGCTCGAGCTCCGTCATGAGGCGGTGGCGCTCGACGGCGTAGCGCAGCGTGCGGCCGAGCAGGCTCGGGTCGAGCTGGCCCTTGACCAGGTAGTCCTGGGCGCCCATCTGCACGGCGCGCACCGCTACGGCGTCGTCCTCCGCAATCGTGAGGACGACGAAGGGCACGCCCTGCGCCGCCTCGAGCGTCGCCGCGAGCGTCTCCAGCCCCTGGCTGTCGGGCAACCCCAGGTCGAGCAGCGCGACGTCGTACGTCGCCTCGCGAAGCCGCGCGAGGCCGCCCGAGAGCCGCTCGGCCGTCTCGACGTGGAACGGCGGCCCGCTCGCGCCGGCGAGCGCCGTCTCGATCAGGCGGGCGTCGCCGGGATTGTCTTCGATCAGGAGCACGTTCATGTTCGACGGCCCGCTAGGCGGCCCTCTGCGCGCTCGACGGCAGCTTGACGACGTTCAGCCAGAAGTCCTCGATCGAACGGACGACGCGGATGAACTGGCCGAAGTCGACCGGCTTCGTGATGTAGCAGTTTGCGTGGGAGTCGTAGGTCCTGATGATGTCCTCGTCCGCGCTGGATGTCGTCAGGATGACGACCGGGATCTGCTTGAGCTCCGGGTCGTTCTTGATCTCCTCCAGCACTTCGCGGCCGTCCTTCTTCGGCAGGTTGAGGTCCAGGAGGATGACGTCGGGCCGCGTCACGCCGTCACGGCGCAGGAGCTCGAGGGCCTCGATGCCGTCCGCCACGACGGTAAGCCGGTTGCGCACCTTTCCTTCCGCCAGGGCCTCGAGCGTCAGGCGCGCATCCCCTGGGTTGTCCTCGACGAGGAGGATCTCGATCGGTCTACCGCTGTCCGGTTGTGTCATCTCGTTCGCCTCCTGATGGCTACGCGGCTCGCTGGCCGGCATCGGTCGCCGGGATCGTGAACACGAACGTTGACCCGGCTCCGGGACTCGACTCCACCCAGATGCGGCCGCCGTGCCGCTCGACGATCTTCTTGCAGACCGCGAGTCCGATGCCGGTGCCGGGATGTTCGCTCCTGGTGTGCAGGCGCTGGAAGATCACGAAGATGCGCTCGGCGTACTCCGGATCGATGCCGATGCCCTCGTCGCGGACGAAGAAGTACCATTCGCCGTCGCGGCGTTCGGCGCTGACGTGAACCTTCGGGGGCGTGTCGCCGCAGAACTTGACGGCGTTGGTGATCAAGTTCTGAAAGAGCTGGCCGAGCTGGTCGCCATCGGCGCGGACCGTCGGGAGCGGGTCGTGGGTGACCGTCGCCTGGCTCTCCGCGAGCGCTTCGCGCACATCGTCGAGCGTGCGCCCGAGGACGGCATCGCCGTCGACCGGCTCGGGCGGCGAGCCCTGCGTCCCGACACGGGAGTAGGCCAGCAGGTCGTTGATCAGGCGCTGCATCCTGGTCGCGCCGTCGACGGCGTAGCGGATGAACTCCCGCGCGTCATCGTCGAGGTCGTTCCCGTAGCGTCGGGCCAGGAGCTGCGTGTAGCTCGCGACCATCCGCAGCGGCTCTTGCAGGTCGTGGGAGGCGACGTAGGCGAATTGCTCCAGCTCGGCGTTCGAGCGGATCAGCTCGTCGGCCTGGCGCGCGATCCGGCGTTCCGCCTCCCGGCGCTCGCTGACGTCGCGCAGGACGCTGACGATGAGGACGCCCTCGTCCGTGTCGAGCGGGCCGAGGCTGATGTCGACCGGCACCTCGCTGCCGTCCTTGTGCCGGGCGTTTAGCTCCATGCCCGTCCCCGGCGGCCGCCGGCGCGGGTGGGCGACGTAGTCCGCCCGGTGCACGGCGTGCCGTGCCTGCACGCGTTCCGGCACCAGCAGTTCCACCGGCTGGCCGAGGAGCTCGTCGCGAAGATATCCGAGCATGCGCTCCGTCTCCTCGTTCACCAGCACGATCTTGCCCTGAGCGTCGACGGCGATGATGGCGTCCGGCGCGAACTCGAACAGCCGCTCGAACTGGCGGGTGCGGATCTCCGCCGCATCAGTGGCACTGGCGCTGCCGTCCACCGGCGGTACCTCCTCGATGGTTTGTCTGTCCCACTGCTGATGTCGGCGCGAGCGGTTCGGTCAGGCATCTGTCAAAGGAAGGAAAACGCGTCTCCTCGTGATGGTTGATCCGCTGCCGCATCCGCCGGAAGGAAGATCGCAGCGTGGCGAGCGCCGTCACAGTGTCGCGATCGATGCAATTGCAGTGCACATAAGGTTTGTCGATCGTGTTGCGTACTATCGATCTACGTGTGATGCGCAATGTCGATTTGACACGTCGAGCGATTCTCGTTACCGTGCATGACGTCCTCTGTGACGCGGGCACACTTGCCCAGGGAAGGGTGATTTCATCCGACTTCGTGCACCGACGAGCCACGATGGTGGCTTGATCTGGAGTCTCGCCCGAGGCTCCGGCGAATTGGACGAAAACTCATCCTACGCCTACCTCCTCCTCAGCCATCACTTCTCGCGCACCTGTATCGTCGCCGAATCTGACGGCGAAGCTGCCGGCTTCGTCCTCGGCTTCCGCCCGCCCGAAGCGCCCGACACGCTCTTCGTCTGGCAGATCGCCGTCGGCCCCGCCCATCGAGGCCGCGGCGTCGGCGTCGCGATGCTCGCGGCGCTCCTCGAGCGGCTGGGCGAGAGCGTCCGCTACCTGGAAGCGACGGTGACGCCCTCGAACGATGCCTCGCGGGCCATGTTCCGGGGCTTCGCGAGGCGCATGAACGCGCCGTGCGTCGAGGAGCCAGAGCCCCTCTTCCGGCGCGAGATGTTCCCCGACGGTCATGAGGAGGAGCGATGCCTCCGGATTGGACCCATCGACGTCACGTCCGCGAATCGGCGCGAGCCTTCGCCCGCGAGCGCATAGCGAAAGGAGCTTGCCTATGACTGATCCCACGATGACAACGTTCGAACGGCTGGAGTCCGAGGTACGCGGCTACTGCCGGAACTGGCCGGCGGTGTTCGCGTCGGCGGCGGGACCGATCCTGCGGGACATCGATGACAGAGAGTACATCGACTTCTTCAGCGGCGCCGGCGTCCTCAACTACGGCCACAACGAACCGCATATGAAGCGAGCGTTGCTTGAGTACCTCGCCGGGGACAACATCGTCCACAGCCTCGACATGGCAACCGTCGCCAAGGCGGCGTTCCTCGAGCGGTTTGACGAAGCGATCCTCCGGCCGCGCGGGCTGCGCTACAAAGTGCAGTTCCCCGGACCGACCGGCACGAACGCCGTCGAGGCGGCGCTCAAGCTCGCCCGTAAGGTGACGGGCCGCGACCTCGTCATCGGCTTCACCAACGCCTTCCACGGCATGACGCTCGGCTCGCTCTCCGTCACCGGCAACGAGATGAAGCGCCGGGGCGCCGGCATCCCGCTCAGCAACGCGACGTCGATGCCCTACGATGGCTTCCTGGGCGACGACGTCGATACGATCGACTACCTGGAGGCCTACTTCCAGGCCGACGGCAGCGGCATCGAAGCGCCGGCCGCCGTGATCGTGGAGACGGTGCAGGCGGAGGGCGGCATCAACGTCGCGTCGGACGGCTGGCTGCGCCGCCTCGCGACGTTGTGCCGGGAACACGACACGCTGCTGATCGTCGACGACATCCAGGCCGGCTGCGGCCGCACCGGGCCGTTCTTCAGCTTCGAGCCCGCCGGCATCGAGCCCGATATGGTCTGCCTCTCCAAGTCCCTCAGCGGCTACGGCCTGCCGATGGCCGTCCTGCTCCTCCGGCCTGAGCTGGACGAGTGGAGCCCCGGCGAGCACAACGGCACCTTCCGCGGCCACAACCCGGCGTTCGTCACCGCCAGCGAGGCGATCGAGCGCTACTGGCGCGACCACACGCTCACCCGGGCCGTCGAAGCGAGTGGCGAGGTCGTGGCGTCGTGCCTGGAGGAGCTCGCGGCAGCCTACCCCGAAGCGAAGGGCGAGGTCCGGGGCCGCGGCATGTTGCGCGGCCTCTTCTGCGATGTCGAGGGCCTTGCCGAGGAGGTCTGCGCCGCTGCCTTTCGGCGCGGCCTGGTCCTCGAGACCTCCGGACCGCTCTCGGACGTGATCAAGGTCATGCCGCCGCTCACGATCGACGAGGCGACGCTGGCGGATGGCCTCGACATCCTGCGCGCGAGCCTCGCCGGCGTCATGCGCGACCGCCAGGCGGAGCCGGAGCTGGCCGCCGTCGGCGGATAGCAGGAGCGAACCGTATGATCGTCCGTACGCTGAACGACCTCGTCGACACCGACCGCGACGTGCGCGCGCCGACGTTCGCCAGCCGGCGGTTCCTGCTCGCAAAGGACGGCTGCGGCTTCTCCATGCACGACACCGTGCTCAAGGCGGGCACGGAGACGTCGATGTGGTACCGCAACCACATCGAGGCCGTCTACTGCATCGAGGGCGAAGCTGAGCTCGAGGTGCTCGACACCGGCGAGGTGCACCCCGTCCGGCCCGGGACGTTCTACGCGCTCGACGGGCACGAGAAGCACGTCCTGCGCGTGAAGCGAGACCTGCGTGCCATCTGCGTCTTCAACCCGGCCCTCGTCGGCGGAGAGACGCACGACGACGACGGCGTCTATCCGCTGCTCAGCGATGAGGGCAGCGCGGTCGGCGTCTCGTAGCCATCAGCACAGGCCAGCAGTGTAAGGAGGAACCCATGGCCCAAGCATCGATAACCGACCTCTACCCATCACGAGTAACCGATATGCCTTCGATCACGGAGCGGCAGGACCCCGCCCTCTGGTGCGACCTCAACGCGCCTCCGCCGGGCCCGCTGACCCGCGAGCAGCTCGCGGCGTTCGAACGTGATGGCTTCCTTTTCCTTCCGGACGTCTTCACGCCCGACGAAGTCGAACGCTTCCGGATGGAGCTCTCGCGCATGGCAAACGACAGCGAGCTCCGCGGCAAGGAAGAGACGGTACTCGAGGAGGACGGCGAGATGGTGCGCTCGATCTTTCGCATCCACCGACTCAGCGACGTCTTCCGCAAGCTCGCGAAGGACCCGCGGGTCGCGGACGCGGCCCGACAGGTCCTCGGCAGCGACGTCTACATCCACCAGAGCCGCATCAACCTCAAGAAGCCGCTCTACGGCAAGGGCTTCTTCTGGCACTCGGACTTCGAGACCTGGCACGTCGAGGACGGCATGCCCCGCCCGCGCGCCGTCAGCGCCTCGGTCGCGCTCACCGAGAACAACGAGTTCAACGGCCCGGTGATGGTGATCCCCGGCTCACACAAGCGGTTCGTCGCCTGCGTTGGCGAGACGCCGGACGACTACTACAAGCAATCGCTGCGCAAGCAGGAGGCGGGCACCCCTGACCTCGAAAGCATGCAGACGCTCGTCGCCGAGAGCAGCATCCAGGCGCCGAAGGGCGCGCCCGGAGGCGTCCTCTTCTTCGAATGCAACATGATGCACGGCTCGACGGAGAACCTCTCGCCGTTCCCGCGCAGCAACGCCTTCTTCGTCTTCAACAGCGTCGAGAACACGCTGGCCGAGCCGTTCAGCGGCAAGGAGCCGCGCCCGGAGTTCGCCGGCGAACGCGACTTCACGCCGGTCGGCGACCTGTAGGCGCCTCCGCCCAGCGACGACTCCGGGGAGGGGCGACGCCCCTCCCCGGCTGGCGTCCCGACTCGATCGCAGCGCCGGGTGCCGGGTCGACTCCTGCGCGTTCGATCGAGCGCGTGTGGACGCGCTGGGAGGGGATGAGGCCGCACCAGTTGTCGAGGTTGGCCCTGGAGGACGTTGACAGCCGCCTGTTCCGAATCTTATGTTCGCTTCAAAGCGTAGACGCCGAATTCCGTATTCGGAAGCGGGCGAACCGTAGTCGGTGAATCTTGCTCGGAGCGAGTAGGGCTAGCCTTTCAGCCCGAACCGGGAGCTAAGCTCGCAGGCGGGGGGAAGGGCCTCACCGTGTGGTGGGGTCTCTTGCGTTCGGAGGGGAGTCCGCCTCACAGCGGCGGGCCGTCGAGGAGACGAGGGTAGTATGAGAGTCCTGAGGTTGCGAGACTTGACCGGCACCGACCGCGACGTCGGTCGGGAGACGTTCCGCAGCCGGCGCTTCCTGCTAGCGGACGACGGGCAGGGCTACTCGTTCCACGACACGCTGATCCAGGCCGGCACCGAGCTCCACATGTGGTACAAGCACCACGTCGAATCGGTGTACTGCGTTTCCGGCGAGGGCGAGCTGGAGGACACCACGAGCGGCGAAGTCTACGCCGTCGAGGATGGCACGTTCTACTGCCTCGATGCGCACGACAAGCACGTCCTCCGCGCCACGACCGACCTACGCCTCATCTGCATCTTCACACCGGCGCTCGTTGGTCCGGAGCTCCACGACGAGGAGGGCTCGTTCCCCCTCCTCGTCGATGCGCCGGTCGCCTCGCCGGACGCCACGCGCGTCGTGGAGCAGGCGGAGCGCATCGCCGAGCGCGTCTCTCCGAAGACGCAGCCGGCGGCCCGGCGGCGCCGGAGCCGCAAGGACACCGGCGCCGACCCGCGTTGACCCTGCCGACGTAAACGGCGACGTCTTCGGCGTTGCTATAGTGACACAAGGCCCCTTCGTTCCGTCGCGGCGCCCGGCGCCGCGTTCGCTGTCTGTGAGGCATCGTGCGCGCGATCCTGCCCCAAGGTGACATCTTCTACGGCTGGTGGATCCTCGCCGCCAGCGCCGTCGCGCTGACGCTGATCAGCGGTGTCACGTTCTGGTCACCGACGCTCTACGTCGGCCCGCTCGAGGAGGAGTTCGGCTGGTCCCGCGCCGAGGTGACCGCCGGCTTTTCGATCGCCTTCCTGATGATGGGGCTGACCGGGCCGCTGGTCGGGCGCTGGGTGGACGTGAGCGGTGCCCGCTGGATCCTGGCCGCCGGCGGTCTCCTCGTCGGCGCCAGCTTCCTGCTCGTCGCGACGACGAGCTCGCTCTGGCAGTGGTACCTCTACCTCTCGATCAACACCGCCTTCCGGCAGCTCATCCTCTTCATCCCGCTCCAGACGCTCGTCTCGCGCTGGTTCCTCCGGCGGCGCGGCTTCGCGCTGGGCGTCCTCGCCGCCGCGAGCGCGGTCGGCGGGCTGATCATCGTGCCGGTGCTGCGGCTGATCATCGATAACGTCGGCTGGGAGACGTCGTTCGTCATCACCGGCGTCGCCGTCGCCGCCGTCTTCGTCCCGCTCGGGCTGCTCGTGCGCGAGAGCCCGGCGGACATGCAGACCTACCCCGACGGCGTGCGTCCCACCGACGCCGAGCTCGCGGCGCCGTTGCCTGCGCAGGGTGTCGCGCTGGCGACGGCGCTGCGCACGCCGATCTTCTGGGCGCTGACGCTCGCGCTCGGGCTCTTCTTCTTCAGCTTCTTCGGCTTCATGGTCCACCAGGTGCCGTTCTACGAATCGGTCGGCGTCTCACGCGGCGTCGCCGCCGTCCTCGTCGCGATCATGGCCGGCTTCACGATCTTCTCGCGCCTCGGCATCGGCGCCTTCGCCGACCGCATCGATCGTGTCGAGCGGCTGGCGATGACGCTCTGCGCCTTCCTGATGGCGGGTATGGCGACGCTGCTGCTGAACTCGGCCGCGGCGGGCATCGCGGTCTTCCTCGTGTTGTTCATCCTGGGCAGCGGCGCCGGGCCCGTGCTGCAGCCGTTGCTCCTGATGCGCACGTTCGGCGTCAGCCACTACGGCGCGATCTACGGCGCCTCGATCGTCGTCCAGACCGCCTCGATGACCTTCAGCCCGGTGATCGCCGGCGCGATGTTCGACGCCTCAGGCAACTACGAATGGGTGCTGGTGATGTTTCTCTGCACGTTCGCCGCCTCGCTGTCGCTCTTCTACCTGGCGTCGCGGCTGCCGCACCCGGCCTGGGAGACGCCCGCCGACGCCCGCGAACTCGAGCTCGCGCCCGCCGGCGTCTCGCGATAGGTCTGCTACGCTGCGACCGTGACACCGCCGGCCGTCGACCGAGTGCTCCCATGAGCGATGCCCGCGCGCTCGTCGCCGAGATGCGAGCGGCACTCGAGCCGCTCGACCGGCGGCTGGCCGGCCACCCGTACCTCGCCGCGCTCGAGGAAGGGCGCATCGCGAAGGAGAAGCTCCGCCTCGTCGCCGGCGAGCAGCACCACATCATCGCCTCCGACCTGCGCAGCATCGCGCTGCTGCTCAACCGCCACGCCCACCTGCCGAGCCGCGACTACCTCCTCGACCTGCTGCCGGGCGCGGTCGCCGCGAGCGAGGCGCTGCCCGCCTTCGCCGCGGCTGTCGGCGCGAGCGGCGACGGCCTCGCGGCCTACGAGCCGCTCGCCGGCTGCCAGGCCTACCCGGCCTACGTCGCCTGGCTGGCGCTCTACGGCACGGACGCCGACTTCGCCGCCGCTTTCCTCGTCAACCTGCCGACCTGGGGCGCGCTCTGCGAACGCATGAGCGCCGCGCTGCGCGGGGCGTACGGACTCGCTCCCGAGGCCGTTGCGTTCTTCGACCTGTTCGCGGCGCCGCAGCCGGAGTTCGAGGCCGGCTCCCTGCGCGTGATCCAGGCCGGCCTCGACCGCGGCGTCGACGCCGCGAGCGTCGGCCGCGCGGCGCGCATGATCCAGGCCTACGAGCTCATGTACTGGGACGCGCTCTACGAGGCGTCGGCATAGCGCATGGCTGAACGCGCGAGCGACCGGCTGTACCGGGTCGCGCAGTACGTCTGGGAGGCGCAGCTCCAGCACCCATTCGTCCGCGGCATCGCCGGCAGCACGCTCGAGCTCGAGAAGTTCACCTTCTGGCTGCGACAGGACTACCTCTTCCTGATCGACTACGCCCGTCTCCTCTCGCTCGCCGCCGCGCGCGCGCCCGACCTGGCGACGATGCGCCGCCTCGCCGCGCTTGCTGAGTCGACGCTGAGCGTCGAGATGGAGCTGCACCGCTCCTACGCCGCCGAGTTCGGCATCTCGACGCTGGAACTCGAGGCCGAGGAGAAGGCGCCGGCGACTCGCGGCTACACCGACTTCCTGCTGCGCGTCGCGACGCTCGGCGACTTCGCCGAGCTCGCCGCGGCGCTCCTGCCCTGCATGTGGGGCTATAGCGACCTCGGCCGCCGGCTCGCGCGGGAGCCGAAGCCGGCCGACGAGCGCTACGCGGCGTGGATCGAGATGTACGCCTCCGACGACTTCGCCGAGC
>Ga0214472_10003072_pt1 | contig 17750 bp, 19 predicted proteins | sample RVTome_6_FD_207662 | JGI IMG/M metagenome (GOLD analysis project Ga0214472, IMG submission 207662) | Soil microbial communities from uranium-contaminated site in the Upper Colorado River Basin, Wyoming, United States - RVT140D175 | ecosystem: Environmental > Terrestrial > Soil > Contaminated >...
TGGTGGTGTCAGGCAGCTTGAATGTGGCTGGCCCATCAGAGATCAGCAGCGCCACCGGTTGTCCCTGTTCGTGTTGCGTGCCTGCGGGCGGACTCGTGCGAATGACTTGCCCGCGCGGGATGTCACTACTGTGTTCCGAAGCACGCTCGCCGATGCCAAAGCCGGCTTCGCGCAGGATCCTTTGTGCGTCGGCTTCCTCGACACCAGCCAGTTCAGGCACTTCCGCCAGCGGCGGACCTTCGCTATAGATGATGGTCACGATGCTGCCGCTTTCGGCGGTGGTCCGCGGCGCGGGGTTCGTGGTGATGACGTTATTCAGCCCGAATTCAGCGTCGGCGCGTTGCTCTCCCAGCACGGGATCAAAACCCGCTTCACGCAACAGCATTTGGGCCTCGGCGATATCCATCCCGGTGACGTCGGGCACGGTCAGCACGGAGGTCCCGCCGCCGAACAGGTTGGTGATCACATAGATCGCGGCGGCCAGCGCGGCCACCACCATGACCGTGATCAAGGCCCACGAGGCGGTGCTGCGGCGCGACGGCTCGTCGACGTACCAGTCCTGGTCATATCCCTGACCGCCTGCGGTGTTGGCCGGGTCGTAGCCTCCTGACGGCAGCACGGCGGTGCGTTGACCGGAAGCGATCGCTTGGGTGCGCTCGAACATCACCACGGGTGGTGCAGAGACCGCCATGCCTTGCGCCGCACGTTGCAGGTCCGCGTGAAATTCCCGCGCGGTTTGGTAGCGCTGGCGAGGGTCTTTGGCCATGGCCTTGATGGTGACGGCCTCAAGCGTGGCACTAATGTCGGGGTTGAAGCGCGTCGGTGGGATCGGCTCTTCCGACACGTGCTTGTACGCCAAGGCGACCGCAGAGTCGGCGGCGAAGGGCTGCTGCCCCGCGAGCATCTCGTACAGCACGCACCCCAACGCATACACGTCGGTGCGTCGATCGACTTCCTCGCCCTGTGCCTGCTCCGGCGATACGTAAGCCGCAGTGCCAAATACTGCGGCGGTCTGCGTGACGGACTCTGCGCCCACGGCGCGTGCGATTCCGAAGTCGGTGACCTTCACCGCGCCTTCGTTGGACACCATGATGTTGCCGGGCTTGACGTCGCGGTGGACTAACCCGCGTTCGTTGGCGTAATGCAGGGCTAAGGCCGCATCGCCCGCGATCTCTACGGCGCGTGCCGGCATGACGCCTTCGCTGGCCAACACTTCTTTCAACGAGCGGCCTGCCACGTACTCCATGACAATGAAGGGCCGCCCATCTTGGTCGCCGGTGTCATAGACCGCGACCACGTTGGGGTGATTCAAACTGGCGGCGGCCTGCGCTTCGCGGCGAAAGCGCGCGATGAACTGGGGATCGCTGGAGTAGCGGTGGTGGAGAATCTTGATGGCCACCTGGCGGTCGAGCAGTTGGTCGTAGGCCAGCTCGACGTCGGCCATGCCGCCCTGACCCAGCAAACCCTGCAGGACATAGCGCTCCGACAGGACACGGCGCGGGTCGCGCGCACTGCCCAGCGGTGTCGTCTCGTCCATGCCTGCCTCGTCCTCTTCGCTCGCGGCGTGTCAGTTGCGCTGCCCTAATGCTGCCTGCATCACCGCTCGGGCCACCGGAGCCGAGAGTCGGCCCCCGGTGGCGTCGTCACCTAACCCGCCACCACCCTCGATCACCACGGCCACCGTGGGCGCGTCCGCCGGAGCGAACCCGATAAACCAGGCGAAGGGGGGTCCCTCGCCATGCTGGGCGGTGCCGGTCTTGCCTGCGACGCGCACGCCGGGGATGCGTGCCCGCCGTCCAGTACCTGAGTCCACCACATCGATCATCAGATCGCGCAGAGTTATTGCGTTTTCTGAACGCATTACTTGGTCAGCAAGACCCTCAAACACCACGGGCTCAGGTTTATAGGCTGCAATGATACGACCTGCGAAGTCTTCGACCCTGCGGATGAGACGTGGTTGGAACATCTTGCCCTGGTTCCCGATGGCCCCCGCGATCAAGGCCATCTGCAGCGGCGTGACACGTACATCACGCTGTCCGATGGCACTTTGCGCGGTGGCTGGCGGGTCCAAGTCGGGGGGAATGTGGCTTTGCAAAAGCGGAAGCTCGAACCCGATTTCATGGTTCAAGCCGAACCGTTCCGCTTGGGCCACCAACTTTTCAGCGCCCAGCCGCAAGCCCAACTGCGCGAAGGTGGTGTTGCACGACACCTGCAGGGCACGCGCCAGGCTGATGGGTGCCCCACCGTTGCAGGTGCCGCCGCCAAAGTTGCCGATGGTGGAACTGGTCAGCGGCAGGGACTGGCGCTCGGGATCGGCGAATTCCTCATCCACCGAAATGCCGTCTTCCAAGGCGGCGGCTGTCGTCACCACCTTGAAGGTGGAGCCGGGGGGATACCAGGCTTGCGTCGCACGGTTCAGGCGCGGCATGGCCGGGTCGGATTCGATGCGGTCCCAGACACGACGGATCTTGTCAGGCTCGTGACTGGACAGTTCGTTGGGGTCATAGGTGGGGTTGGACCACAGTGCCAGGACATCGCCCGTGCTGGGGTCCAGTGCGGCGACGGCACCGACATGGTCACCAAGCGCATCGCGAGCGGCTGTCTGAACGGCAGGGTCCAAGGTCAAGATCACATCGTCACCGCGGCGTTGGCGACCAGCGAGCAGATCGGCCAAGTTGCGCGCAAAGGTCTCGGGCGTGCTGCCAACCAGGAAGTCGTTCGCACTCGATTCCAACTGCGAGCGTCCATACACGATGGAGTAAAAGCCGGTCACATGTGCGTAGAGCGGTCCCTCGGCGTACCGACGCAGGTAGCGCAATCGACCGCCCACATCCACCACACGCGCAATTTCGCTGGCTTCGGTTTGCGCATCACGCGCCTCGACCACGATCGAGCCGCGGCGGATGTCGTACTCGCGGATCAATTGCCGGGCATTGCGGTTGTCTGATGCGAGCGTGTCAGCGCGGTACAGCTGGATGAAATTCAAGTTGACGAACAGCAGGCCAAACAGGGCGAACATCACCCATGCCACGCGGCGGACTTGTCGCGTCATCGGGTCTCAGCCGCCCCGGATGACACCCGTAACAGCAGGGCGAGCAACACGTAGTTGGCCAACAGCGACGACCCACCGTAGGACGCGAACGGCAGGGTCAGCCCCGTGAGGGGGATCAGGCGAGTGACGCCGCCCAGAATCACAAACACCTGCAGGGCGAAGATGGCCGTCAAGCCAGCAGCCAACAACGTGCCGAAGTCATCTCGCACGCGTAACGCGATGGTGAAGCCGCGGCCGACCAGTACGAAGTAGCACAGCAGGAGCGCCACCGCGCCGATCAGGCCGAGCTCTTCACCGAATGCGGCAAAGATGAAGTCGGTTTGCACAAACGGAATGAAGTCGGGGCGGCCTTGTCCCCACCCCACGCCGAACAGCCCGCCGGTGCCCAAGGCAAACAGCGACTGTGCCAATTGGTAGCCGCCCCCGGCGTATTGGCTCCACGGGTCGAGCCACACATCCACACGTAAGCGGACGTGGTTGAACAGCAGGTAGGCCGCGAAGGAGCCGCCCATGAACAGGCCCACGCCCGCGAACACGTAGGCCAGTCGTGCCGTGGCCACATAGAGCATCACGATGAAGATTCCGAAGCTGAGCAACGACAGTCCAAAGTCGTTCTGTGTGACCAGCACGCCCAGACTGGTGACCCAAATGAAGGCGATGGGGGCGAACGCACGGGGTGGCGGGACCATGAAGGGGCCAATCCGACTGGTCGCCACGCTGAGCAGTTGCCGCTTGTCGGCCAGGTAACTGGCGAAAAACACCACGAAACCCAACTTGGCCAGTTCAGCCGGTTGGATGGTGAACCCCGCAATCCGCAACCACAGTCGCGCCCCATTGATCTCGCGTCCGATCACGGGCAACAGCGGTAAGGCCAACAGCACGAGCGCGGCCAGACCAATGGAATAGCGGTAGCGGTCCAAGGTGCGGTGGTCACGCAGAAAGAACAGCGTCAAACAAAACGCGGTGACGGCGACCAGACTCCACACCGTTTGGGCGGGTGCCAGTGGCGAGGGGGGGTTGTCGCGCAGGGCGTAGGCAAAGTCGATGCGGCGCACCATGACGAGGCCAAGCCCGTTGAGCAGAAAGGCGACGGGCAGAAGCAAAGGATCAGCGGCAGGCGCGAGTCGACGGCGCACGAAATGAGCCACCAACGCCAGCCCCAACATCGCGCCGCCGTAGGGGATCAAGCCCGCAGGCAGGACAGGGTGTTGCGCCAGTCCCACTAAGGCATACGCCGTGGACACGATGATGACGGCGAGGACCAACAGGCCAAGTTCAGTGTTGGCGTGGCGTCGTTGGATTGCGGCACCCGAAGTGTCGATCACCACCGTGGCCGCTGCGTCCCCACTGCTCATGACGTGGGGCTGTCGTCCTCGGCGCGCTTGGCGTTGGCCTCTTCGATTGCCCGTTGCAGCCGTTCGCGGCGCGCTTCGGCCTCCACATCTTCGGCATAGGTGTTGATCAGATCGCGGCCTTCTGCAATCGATCCCAGTGCCACGCCTTCACGCAAGCGGTCCTGGAGCCGTTGGGGCAACAGCGCTGCATCAAGCTCACTGCGTTCGGCCACCCAATGCAGGGGGATGCCGGCAAGGTCTTGGGGTAGTCCGTGGTGGATCGCCACCTGACCGTCGGCGATCCCCAGCCAATAGGCGCGATCCAACAGCAGGTAGCTGCCTCCACCCAGGATGGCGATCAGTACCAGGGCTGCACCCGCGATAAGGAGCCACCGCGGACTGCGACGGGTCTGCTCGTGCAGCGCACCGCGTTGGACGCTGCGGTCGCCGTAACGCGCCATTGAGTCGACGAAGTCGTGGGGGATGTCCGCGCGGGTGCGGATGGGCACGGCATGAAGATCGGAGGACAGTGCCGCGTCGCCCTCGTCAGGTGAGGCGATTTCTTCGGTGGGGTCGGGCACGAGGACTGCGGCGCGGGTGCCCGGCAAGCCCTCACGAGGCGCGTCGGCCGGGTCGCCTTCCGCCCGGAGCAGGATCACGGTGATGTTGTCCGGGCCCCCGCCCGCATTGGCCGCGGCGATCAAATCGGCGCAAGCCGCAGCGCCGTCGGCAGTTTCGACCAGAATCTCGGCGATGCGATGGTCATCCACGGGGCCGGTGAGCCCGTCGGAACACAGCAGAATCTGATCGCCTGGGTGCAGCAGCAACAGCGGCAGCGAGTCCACTTTCACTTGACGGTCCACGCCGATGGCGCGCGTGATCACGCTGCGTTGTGGGTGTACCGCCGCTTCGCTGCGGGCGAGACGACCTTCGCGAATCAACTGTTCCACCAAGGTGTGGTCGGTGGTCAATTGCACCAGGTCACGCGCCCCGCGCAGCAGATAGGCGCGGCTGTCGCCCACATGCGCGATGTGCAGATGCCCATCACGGAGCAACGCGGCGGTCAGCGTGGTGCCCATCCCTCGCAGTGAGGGGTCGGAGCGTGCTTGGTCCACGACTGATCGGTTGGCTTCCACCACGGCATCGACTAAGGCGTCCTGGGCCTCGTGGGCGGAAGGGAACTCACGGCCTTCGAGGGCCGCTATGGGTCGGAGGGCGGCCTCGCTGGCCACCTCGCCCGCTTGGTGTCCGCCCATGCCGTCAGCAACCGCAAAGACCACCTGTCCGGCGAACAGGCTGTCTTCGTTGCCCGCGCGTACACGGCCCACATCAGTGGCCGAGTACGAGCTGATCAGCATGTCCACACTCCTGTCGGTTGCCCTGGTTGCCTAGTGCCGCACTTCGACCACGGTCTTGCCAATGGCCACTTGGTCACCTGCCGCCAAGCGAATCGGTGTCGTGACCTTTTCCTTATTGCGGTAGGTGCCGTTGGTGGAACCCAGGTCCGCCAGCATCCAGCCGCCATCCGCGTGATAAATGCGCGCGTGATGGTCGCTGACGTAGGGGTCATCCAGTCGCACCGTGGCCTCTGGGGCGCGGCCAAAGGTGACCCCTGATCCCACGGCGTCCTGGTCCAGCGCAATCAACTGGGGGGCACCATCGGGCAGGTGTACCACAAGCTCTTGGGGGTCTCGGCGGCTTTCCGACCGCTTGCGACGCGGCAGGCCCGAGCGGGTTTGACGGGCCGTGTGCTTCGCCGCCTGGCGAACTGACGGGGACGGTGATGCTGCGGATGTAGGAGATAGGTCGCGAGCGATGGCCCGAACCGCTCGTGCCACAAAGACGTAAAGCAACAGCAAGAACAGCGCTTGCAGCAGGGTCAAGATGACCGGCGGCACGACTAAGACTCCAGTTGGAACACCAAGCGCACGTTGCCCAGACGGATCTCGTTCCCATCCGACAGTTCCCCCCGGCTGACGGCGCGTTCACCCAAGCGGGTGCCGTTGGTGGAACCCAGGTCCTCGACGAACCAGACGCCGTCTTGACGTCCGATGCGGGCGTGGCGGCGCGAGACCGAGGGGTCGTCCAGGCTGATGTCGCATTCCGGCAGGCGACCCAGCACGGCGCCGCCCGCGACGGCGAAGCGCCGGCCCGGTTCGGGACCATCGGTCAACAGCAGCACGGCGCGGCGTGATTGGCTGGGTGCCAGGACTGACGCTTCCGATGGTGGCGGCGGCGACGAGGGCGCGGGAGCAAACGCGGGGTCTTGTCCTGGGCCGCTTGCGGGTGAGGTGACCGGCGCCTCGACCTTGCCGCGAAGTTCATAGGTGCCCACGGGGACCTCGGCGCTGCGCTCGAATTCGATGCGCACCGGCCCTTGCAGGTGCCAGGCCCGTTCGGTGGCGGTGCGGCGCACGACTTCCGACAGTTCGGTTTCGAGCATGGCGCGGAAGCTGCCGAAGCGATCCATGTCTTCGGGTGCCAAGTCAAAGCGGTAGACGTTGGGAATAAAGACCCCATCCAGCCCGACCTGCTGGTAATCGGCGGCATAGCGTTGCAGGGCCTTGGCCAGTTCCACTGGCTGCAGACCTGAGCGGAAGGCGCGGGCAAAAAAGCCTTCGACCGCTCCGCCGAGTCGCCGTTCAAAGTCCCGCAGGATGCCCATGGTCCGGGTGACACCTCACTGTCGGTTCGTGCACTCCCCTGCGTCGGGGAGTTAGGGGTGGGCAGGTGGAGTCTAGAAGGACATACCCCGTCAGGGCAGGGTCCTGACTTGTCCGGTCGTTCACCGGCACCAATGGGCCATTTGGTGGGTATGCCCCGGCGCAAGGGCGCTGCTACACTTCGCCGCCGCTGGCCTCGTCCCCCAATACGAGGCCGACCACTCGGGCGAGTGGCGGAATTGGCAGACGCGCAGGATTCAGGTTCCTGTGTCCGAAAGGATGTGGGGGTTCAAGTCCCCCCTCGCCCACCAAGTAGTCAAAGTTCAAACCCTGGCCGACAAAAATCGACCCCAGGGCCCGACGAAGACCGGCTCCCAGTGTGGGCCGGTCGTTTTCATTTCCGTCGAAGCAGGCCTCGAACTCCGGCTGAGGTTCTCCGGCGAGCTGCGGTCGGTAGATGGCCTGCCAGACTCCAGTGAGTTCCCCGGCTACGCATAGGTCTTCGCTGAGCTTGAGCTTGGAGAAGAAGGCTTGGTTGTACTGCCGCCGAACCTTCGGGGAGGCTTCAAGGTAGGCCTGCTGAATCCGGGGCAGAAGCCGGGTGGCCCTGGTCAGGTTGGTCTCGACCAAGGCGGCGTCGAGCGCCGCGTCTTCGAGTGCATGCTTGAGGCCGTCGATCTCCTTCGTGATTCGTTCCATCTCGGAGCGGAAGAGGTCGAGTGGTATGGCCTCGGCGTAATACGACTCAAGCAGCTTGCGCTGTTGCCGCTCCAGTTGCCCAAGCCGCAGCTTCTGCCGTCTTTGCTCCTTCTCGTCCTGCTCTCGCGCGCTGCGGAGTTGGTTGCTCAGCCACTCACGGACGGCTTCGGCCTCTGCTTCGCTGAGCCGGATGTTCTCGTAGTACTGCTCGATAGCGTGCTCTACGTCCTCGATCAAAAGCGCCTTCTGCCTGCACTCGGTGCGCTTTTGCTGCCGTCCGATGCAGACGAAGTAGGGGTAGATCGTTCCGTGGCGGTTCTTGGTGTGGGACAAAATCAGCCGGGAACTGCACTGTCCGCAGAAGACACTGCCCTTCAGGTAGTGATCGTGCTTGGTCGAGTGAACGCCCGCGTGGTTGTTGGCGTCCAGTACGGCCTGCACCTGATCCCATAGCTTCTCGCTGACGAGTGGCTTGTGCTTCCCGGGATAGGCCACGCCGCTGTAACGGACGACCCCCTTGTAGTACGGGTTTCTCAAGCAGCGGTGGAGTTGGTTGTGGGAGAGCGGCTTGCTGGGCGTACGAGGACCAGCAGGGGTCTTGAGTCCCCGGCGCTCAAGCTCGGCACCCATGGTGCGGATCGTCCAGTCTCCACTGGCGAACTGCTCGAATGCCCACTGCATCAAAGGGGCTCGCTCAGGGTCCACCTTCACGGTCCTGGCCTCGCGGCCTTCGATGGTGTCTCGGACGTTGAGGTAGCCGATCGGTGCCTTGCCGGGCGTTCCACCGCTCTTTGCCTTCTGGATGGCCCCTTTGACGACTTCGCTGGCGAGGTTGCGGCTGTAGAACTCCGCGATCGAGGCCATGATCCCGTGCAGCAAGCGCCCGCTGGGGGTCTCGTCGATGCTCTCAGTGCATGAGACCAGCCCGATCCTGGCCTCGTGCAGCCTCAGGGTGATGAGGGCGTCGTCGGCTCGGGAGCGAGCCAGTCGGTCGACCTTGTGGACGATCACGTAGCCAACCGGCTGTTCATCGAGTAATGCCAGCATCCGCTGTAGCTCGGGCCGGTTGGCGGTGGTGGCGCTCTCACCGCGCTCCACAAACTCTGCCACCACCTGAGCGCCTAGGGCCTCGGCCTTGCGCAGGCAGGCTTCCCGCTGGGCGGGGATCGAGTAGCCCTCGGTCTCACCGCCCGTTTCAGCTTGTTCTTTGGTGCTGACCCGCAGATAGATCACGGCTGTGGCGGTCCGCTCTTGTGCTTGGTCATACAGCGAGTGGACGGGTCGGCTCATCGGCGGCCTCCTTTGTTAGGTTGTTCGTGGCCTGTTAGTCCGTGACGGCCAGCCACGGCGTAGAAACAGCGTTCGACCTCCTGCCGGGCGGCCCTGGGCAGCTGGCTGTATCGGGTCTTGAGATACAGCGGGAATGAGGGCAGTTCACGAGCGGTGGTGTATCCAGCCGCTGCGAACAGGTCAGCGGTCGGCAGCCCGAGGGCTCCGGCGATCCGTCCCAAGGTGTCGGCCCGAGGTCGGAGGTGTTGGCCGCTCTCAATCCGGTAGACCGCCGAGGCCGAGACCTGGGCCACCTGGGCCACGTCGTCCAGCGACATCCCGGCTTGGCGCCGCCGCCGCACCACCAACTTCCCCAACTCGCCCTTACCCGCGTATTGTTTCTTCATCCAATCAATTATGCCAGAAAATCGGTCAAAAGGCAAAAAAAGACGAGACCAAACACCACCTATTCTGTTAAAAGAACTATTATTTCGCACGGTGTCCGCATAGTCGGCAGTAATGACTAAAACGAGTGGAGGCGGGAGCCAGGCTAGAGTGAGACGAATCCCACACCAGCCAGCCCCCGCCCCGTGCGTCGAGATGTCTCGACCGAAAACCAATACTGCTTTCAGTCGGTGCTTTCTTGAGCCTCCAGGCGCTTTACCCGAGGACTGCGGCCATTCTTTGGGGCCGGTTCGTCTCCGAGCAGGGCCGTGATGGCGCTGCGCCGGGTCTGGGCGTCGCGCTCGATGGCGGCGATCACCCCCTCGGCTCGGGCGGCGAACTCCGGCGTCTGCCGGGACCGCTCGATCCAGTGCTCGACCGCCAGACGGATCTCCTCCGTCAGGGTGTGGTCGGCTAGCTGAGCGATCAGACTCAGCTGGGCGTGTTGGACCGCCTCCAGGCGGATGGCCAGGGTCTTGACGGCCTGACCGTCCGTGGTCTGGGACTGCTGGTTGCTCATGGTCAGCCTCCTCGATGCTGCTGCGGCCGACGACCTCTCGATCTGAGGTCGTCTGATGAAGCCGCACGACACCGACGAGATCCCGCATTACAGGACTCCTTGCCTGGCCAGACTGGCCCAGTCGTGGCTGCCGATCACCAGGTGATCGAGCAGTTCAATTCCGACCACCGCTCCGGCGCAATGCAATCGGGCAGTGACCTCTCGATCCGCCTGGCTCGGGGTGGGATCGCCCGAGGGGTGGTTGTGTCCGAGCACGATGAGGCTGGCTCCCAGGGCCAGGGCATCTCGGAAGACCTCCCGGGGACCGATGAAGGTGTGCTCGACGGTTCCGATCGAGACTCTCACCGCTCCGATCAGCCGCTGCCGGGTGTCGAGTCCGAGCATCACCGCGTGTTCCCGGTCGTGTCCTCGGAGCAAGGGCACCAAGATGCCTGCGGCGGCCTCGGGACTTGAGATCTCCGGTCTGCTCTCCGGCGATGGGTGAAGGAACGACCGCGACCGCTCACAACTGCACCAGGGGCTGGGCGGCACTAGCTCCAGCCGCTTGAAGGATGGGAAATCCCCAAGTGCTCCCGGCTCGCTTCGGTAGCCGTTCTCGGACCTCACGCCACCCTCCCGGCAGACGCACCGTCGCTCCCGGCCTGTGCCGTAGCCAGCCGCTCCCGGGCCAGCCGCGCGAACACGGGATTGAGCTCGATCCCCAGCCAGTCACGGCTCAGCCGCTCCGCCACCACGGCGGTTGTGCCGCTGCCCAAGAAAGGGTCGAGTACCAGCCCTGGCCGGGGGGTTCCCGGGCACCCGCAGTCGGGCCGCATGGCTCCCCGTACCGCCACCCGGCCGAGCCGACGGTAGGCCTCGCGTTGCCAGGGCCGCCTGCACACGCCACAGACCGTCTCCGGGCAGGTGGCGAGCAGTGCCCGCTCTACCAGGCTTTCAGGGAAGACGGCCATGTGGGCTCCCCGGTAGCCAGCAGTGGCCAGCCGCCAGACATCGCCGGGGTTCTTGCCCAGGGGATGGCCGACACGGCCAGCCGCCTTCAAGGCCTCAAGGCCGTGCTGGTCACCGCTCAACGGACCCCGCCAGGCGACCGGATGACGAGCTGGCCGGGTTCCCTCCGGTCGCTGCCGGTCACCGGAAGCATGCGGAACCCGGATAGCGTCGAGGTCGAAGAAGTAGCGGGGACTCCGGCTCAGCAGATAAACCGGCTCCCAGGTGCAGGCCAGCCGGTCCCGGGCACTGGTCGGCATCGGATTGGTCTTGCTCCAGATCACTTTGTTGCGGACCAGCCAGCCTTGTTCAGACAGTCGCAGCAGCAGCCGTTCCGGTGCCAGCACCAGGCCCTTCTTCGGTACCGGCAAAGCCCCGCCGCCCGAGTAGCTATCTCCCAGGTTCAGCCACCACGTGCCGTGCGGTGCCAGGACCCGTCCGAGTTCACGGCCAACGGCGGCCAGCCGCTCAACCCACTCATCCGGCGTTGTCTCCAGACCGATCTGACCGGCGGCACCGTAGTCCCGAAGCTGGAAGTAGGGTGGGCTGGTGATGACAGTGTCGGCTGCGCCTGCAGGTATCTCCCGCAAGCGCTTGAGCACATCCCCGACCAGGACCCGGTTGCACCTCATGGGCGCTCCCTGGGATCGATCATGATCCCCGGTGCCGCGTCCTGCTCGGCCACCATGAACAGCTCGCGGGGGTCTGCAAGGTCGCGGGCGATGGCACGCTGTAGTGGCTTGACCCGGGCCGGAGTGGTCAGCCACAACACCCGGGGGAAGACCCCGGCCTGGGACTGCTCGGCTCCACTGCGGAAGTAGTCCTGATAGACCCGGCACTTGCGGATTACGCTCGGCAGGTGGACCGTGCCCTGATCGACCTCGACAAACCAGTGCTGCTCCTTGGCTCCGACGCCGAGCGTCACTCGCAGGTCAGGCTTGAGCACCGAGCCGCTGAGCGGGTTGAACCGGCGCCAGCAGTCCGGCTCGGTTTGACATTCCAGCAGCTCGGCCGCTCCCGCCCGGTCGGCTTCGGCCAGGCGCACCACGATCTCTGAGACCGCCAGCGTGTGATCGAGGAAGGCGGTGCTCGGCTCGTTGAACCGGCGCGGCGGCCGGTCTGGATAGAGCACCCGCTGCCCGATGGGTCCGGCGGCGTAGACGTGGCCGGATGAGCCGGCCCGGACTCCACCGATGCGGCGGGACAGCCGGACCAGCAGGCGCTGTTCATTCAGCCGAGCCAGCACCCGTCGGGCCACCCGGGCTCCGCTGCCGGGTGTGTGTAGCCCCTCCCCGCACGGGAAGTGCCAGCGCTGCAGTTGGCCCGAAGTCAGAAACCGGCACTCGATCACACTGGCGATGATTAACAGGTCACGCTCGGACAGTGTTCGCCTCAGTCTGGCTACAGTCTGGGCGCTGGCTCGTCGTGGCCGTGAACCGTTCACAACCGACCTCCCCTTCGGCAGAGAGTCCCGGCGGTTGTGGCCCCCGGCATCGCGCCTGACCGGTCCAGACGCTGCCCGTGACTCCACCCGAGCGGCACAGCGAGCGGCACACCCACGCTCGTCATCGGCGGCCTCCCTGGGATCGGCGGGCAGTGGTGCCGATGGGGGCCGCTGGAGCAGACGGGGCAGGCTTCCAGCCCGCTTCGATCACTTCCAGATCGACGCCGTAGCGGTCGCGGCTGAGCGCCCGCAGCCGGGCCGAATCCGAGACGGCCGCCGGAGCCGGTACGGTCCGCAGTGAGGCGAACCGGCGGGTCGTCCCCTGGCTGCAAAGAGCCGCGTAGGCCTCGAAGGCCGGAAGGCTCATCAGGTCTTCGGGTGCAAGCTCGGTCCGCCCCCGGGCGATGGTGCGGGCATCGTCGTAGTCCAACTGAAAGGCGATCCGGGAGCGGGTGTTGGCCAGTACTCCCTCCCGCAGGCTGCGCCCGAGTTGGCCGAGATGCTGGTGAGCCAGCACCATGCCCACGCCTTGGCTGCGCGACAGTGCCAGCATCTCCCCGAGGTCGGTCGGCAGGTGCAGGTAATCCTGGAACTCATCGATGTAGACGAAGACCGGACGGTGCTCAGCTCGATCTCGGGCCTGGACCGCTTGCCACAAGCTGGCAAACAGCAACGAGCCGAGCAGGCTGGCGGCTCCCGGGCCTAGGCTGCCCCGGCAGGCATTGACCAGTAGTACACCGCGGCCTGCCAGCAACGCCCCCAAGTCCAGCCGAGGCTGAGCCTGACCGACCACCGTGCGGACCGCCGGACGCAGCAGAACCTGCCGTAGCTTGTTCATCAGCGGTGCCAGCACCGTGGCCCGTTCCCGCTCGGGCAAGGCGTCGTACCACTGCCAAAACGAACCGAGTCCGACCTGATCCTGGATCTGGCTGCGCAGATGGCGCTGGAAGCCAGGATCGAGGAACAGTAGGGGCAGCTGTACCAGAGTGGCCCCCGGCTGGCCGCTCAGCGTCAGCAGCCCGGCCGCCAGAATGTCCTCGGTCCTCGGCCCCCAGGAGTCGGAGAACAGGTTCTTGAAGATCGACACCATGTGGTCGACTGCCAGCTCCCGTGGCCCATCCGACCGCAAGGGGTTGAAGCCGACCGGACGGTCCAGGTCGGTCGGGTCCAGGACCACCACATCGTCGGTGCGATCTTTCGGAACACGGGCCAGGACGGCCTCGATGAGGTCGCCCTTGGGCTCGATCACTACCACCCCATGGCCCAGGGCCAGATCCTGGACGATGAGGTTGAGCAATAGTGTCGACTTGCCGGTACCGGTCGGGCCGAGCACATGCAGGTGGCGCAAGCCGTCCTGCGCGTTCAGTGCCAGCGGCCGTTCGGCCCCCGGGAAGGTGGCAACGCCGACGATCCGGCCGGTGTCACCGACAGCCAGATCGGGCGGCAGGAGGCGGCTGGGTGTACGTAGCACCGGCAGCGGGTCCGTCTCGCCTGCGGGCAGAGCACCGAGCGCCACCAGCTCCTCGGCGTTGATGAGCAGCGGCCACAACCAGGGCCGCCGCCGCCGCGTCACCACCCGGGCTGGCAGTGGCTTCACCGACACGCGTGCGCCCGGACCCTGGGCGGAGCTCAACGCGGCTGCCACTGCCGACAGACGCCGGGCATTGTCCGACCGAACTGCGATGCGGCCTACTGCCCGCCATCCGGGTATGCCCTGCTTTTTGAGCAGCGCCGCACGAGCAGCGCTATCCAGAACGCGGCCGACTCCTAGCAGCGCAAACAGCAGCTGCCCCGATAGGGACTCCCCGGCCATGACCTTGGCGGGGACATCCAGCGCGACGGGATGGCGTTTGGGGCCCAGCCACCACTGCATCACCGCCAGCTCCCCCGGCGCCAGAGCTTCCAGAGCGGCCAGCAGACCGGTTGCCACCTCCGCCAGGCGGTCCACGGCCAGTGGCCGACGCCCGGTGGAGAAGGCCACCCGGGCCGCCTGCGTGGCTGGTAACGGATGCGGCGCGGCGGTCTCGGTAGCCAAACCAGGTAGAGCCTGCCGTAGCTGCCTGGTGGCTGCATGGTGAAGGGAATCAGGGAGCATCAGGTAGTGCGCAATACCGTCGCCGGTGGCCACGGTCTCAAGCAGCCAGGCCGAGTGGCGGCGGGGCGAGGACAGGCTGTGGAGGGCGTGCAGGGCGCTGACTGCCTGCTCGGCTGAGAACTCCCTGGGCCAGTGCAACCGCAGCCATGTGGCAGGCCGGTTCATGCCGCCTCCTTGGGGTCCTGGGGCGGGCGCGGCTGCGCAGCCGCTGGCTTGGATGGCCGGTTCTGCCTTTGCTCGTGCTCGGCCTGGGCCTCCTTCTCGCGTTGGGCGTGGGCCAGTTCGAGCAGCGCCCGCCCGAGTTTGGCGTGATCGACGGGGGAACGGCGCAGTCCCCGCACTCGGATATGTTGTGATCGTTTGATTGTCATACACCTCCTTTCACTTCAAGGCGTTAGTGCAGTGCCAAAGCGGCCAAAAGCCACGTTGCTATTGCGCAAACGCAAATCTTGCTATCCACCCATTAATGGAGCAGCTTTTTGAGTAAGTCAATAGGCGAAGTGGGCACAGTAGACACAAAGGGAACAGGGTTTACGCTAAACAAAAAATCTCTACTATTTTGCGTAGGAAGGGTCGGGTTGATGCGGGTTACCATGTGCGGCCACGGCCGACGAACAGGCTCAACACGGCTGCCAGGACCACCAGCACCAGCAGTGGCATGAGCACGGGTTCAAGCCACCAGGTCAGCAGCCGCAGCCCCACCAAGACGGCCAGGGCCTGCCCGAGTAGCCGCGATAGCTGGCTCACTGGCCCGGCTCATTGCTGGACTCCCGGACGGCCCGGCCCATCTCCTGGCGGGCCTCCCAGGCAGCGAGCGATAGCCGCAGGGTGCTCTTGAGGGCCGCCAGTTCGGCGCGGAGGCGAGCGTTCTCCTCGTCCTCCGGGCCGGTGATCCAGACAGCCAGCAGGCAGCCCGCAAAGAGCACCGCCAAGAGGAAGATCAGGATCCAGAAAGGCTCCATCGCAGGTGCCCCCTACAGACCCAGCCGGACGATCTCGCTGCAGGCCAGCGAGGCGAACGAGTCGATGATGGCCTGGTACCTCGGCTCGCCAAGTGGCGCTTGCCGGATCAGGCGCTCCTCCTCGGCGCTGAGCGCCGCTGTCAGCGTCACCGCCACATGGGTGGCGTAGGCCGCGGCGTTGATGCGGGCGGAGGTCTCTAACCCAGCATGGTGGGCAGCCTGGACGCGGCGCTCGACCCTGCGGGGGAGACGGCTGCCTGAGATGGCAGGCAGCCGCACCTGGTGGCTTGGGATTAGTTCACGGGACATGGGGTCCTCCTTGCTCGTTGGGGGTTTACTCGCCGGGCCTCGTTCGACCGGCCGTCGATGGGGTCGAGGGGAAGTGCGGGGGTGAACGGTGGTCGTGCTCCGTCAGCGACTGTCGGAGCCAGTGCGGCATGTCGAGGCCGCTGAAGGGGATACCGAACCAGTGGTCCACGTCGTGGGCGGGCGGCTCGGCGGCGGTACGACGGGCTGGTGAATCCATCACAGATCACTCCTCGACGTTGTTCGGGTCGATGTCGGACAGGTCAGGGCTCCAGGCGTCAGACCGAAACCAGTGCGGAACGTCCAGATCGGCGAATGGGACGACGCCATTCCAGTGGAAGGCATCACACTCGGTCTCCGGTACGGCAGCCGTCGGCGCTGCTCTGACCCCTTGGGCCTGGGCACCGAGGCTGGCTACTCTCACTTCATCGTCCATCGCGATGAGCCTCCTACTGACCTCTGAGTCTCCGTGCGACAATACGGCGCTGGCGGCGACCGCTCGGGGTCAAAAAGAGGTCATCTGGCGAAAAGGGGTCAGCAGTGGAGGTCGAGGGGGCGCCTCTCCGGGAGCAGCTCGTCCGTGAGCTAGCCAGCCTCAAGAGGGGTCCGGGACTCCAGTCGGACAAAAGAGTCCGCCAGGCGGAGACTTTGTTGCGGCTTGCATGCGTTCAGCTGTGGCTGGCCGAGAGATATCCCGATGCAAGACTGGATGAAAACATGCTCGTGCGCGGGGTTCAGGAGCTTGTTGCGCACTTAACCCGAGGCTTGTCTCCCCCTGAGCTGGCCAAGATCTTGGCGCAAGCATATGGTCTTCGAGAAGGCAGCTACTGTTCCAAGCTTGAAGACCGACGGCAAGTTTTGCTAGGCGAAATGACTATGAGTCGATCGACCGTTCAGCGTCGAGAAGAGGACGCTATCAAGCAACTAGCATGGAAGCTGGCGCAGATGGAGGCTACAGGCGCACCACTAGTTGAGATGCAACGTTATCCAGAACGTCGGCCGATGGATGTCCCAAAGGTAATTATGGATACCGAAATCGTGCTGCGCTACACAGAGGGGCGAACACCTAGAGAGTGGGTAGAAACACATATACTTGAGGCCCTTGAGCATGGCGTACAACAAAAGCCGTTCATATGGCACGATGCAGTGAACATCGAGTCCAAGCTGATAGCCTTGAGCGGAGGGCAGATCGACGCCGAAGACGTCAAGGAGCTTCCCTATGGAGTTCGGATGGGCGTCATAAGATTCCCGAAGCCTCTGCGCCGAGGTGAATCACATACAGTGAGGTTTGCCCGGAGATTCATTCGGCTTGAGGGCGAAATACCTGCATGGATGGGCTGGAGTACCCTTGGGGGCGCGCGCAGTATTCGCTTGCGGGTTGAGTTCGATCCAGAAGCATTACCGACAGCTGCCGAGCGATACATTGCCTTGACGGCAGTCCCTACGATGGAGTTGGAGACACCCGAGCCGGTGCGGGTACTTGACGGGTACTACATAACAGCGGAGTGGAGGAACAATATAGAGGTCGGTAAGCACTATGGGCTTCGTTGGGAGTGGTAGTATGATATAATCATACTAAATATGGAGCAACAAAGAACTGACGAGACTCAACAAGAAGCAAAAAACCCAGATATCTCGGGGCGGCATATACTAGCTGAGGTTGCTGATTGGGTGCGGGCAAACGAGGGCGGAGATGTCGAAGATTTGCGCGAGCATCTTCTGCTGTTGCCCGCCGAGCCAGGGCCCGCTGAGTTCGCAGAGTCCGAACAAGCCGGTGGCATGTTCGGGATGGGTTGAGCGGAGTGAGGTTAGGGTGGCGCGTTCTTGCCCTTCTCAGGTCAAGCTGACGTAGCGGGCCCGAATGGTCCAGTAGCGCAGAGCCCTAGAGTTCTCGTTCCCATCTCTGGATGAGGTTGCTGAGGCTGATTCAGCGCCTGGGCGACCTCGCGAAGCTCCACTACGTCCAGTCGGCGCT
>Ga0214472_10003073_pt1 | contig 17748 bp, 16 predicted proteins | sample RVTome_6_FD_207662 | JGI IMG/M metagenome (GOLD analysis project Ga0214472, IMG submission 207662) | Soil microbial communities from uranium-contaminated site in the Upper Colorado River Basin, Wyoming, United States - RVT140D175 | ecosystem: Environmental > Terrestrial > Soil > Contaminated >...
GGTCCGCTACAGCGTGGTCAACAAGGCAGGGACCATCACGAGCAGCGCGACCGTCAGCAGCACCGAGGACGCAACCGTCAGCGTCGGCACCCTCACGGTGACGGCGGACACATCCAACGGTGCAGGGGTCGCGACGATTCGGCTGACTGCGACGAGTTCCCTCACCACGACGAGCCTTGTCGCTAACTGCCATGTGCGCAGTCTCGGAATTCAGTCAGTAACGCCGCAATAAATCCCCTCCAATAGACATGTAAAGAAGGGCAAAATGAAGATCGACTTCAATCAAGAACTCAAGAACATCGAAGGCGCCACACTGACCCGGACTCGGCAGGACGGCGACAAGATCGTACAGCTTCCGGCTACACTCAAGTGGGCAGCCGTCGAGGCACTTCTCGCTGTCGGGGCCACTGATAAGCTCTCGGGTGAAGAGAAGGGCCGTCGCTACGACCTGGCCCTCAAGGTCCAGGAATCGCACGGGCCCATCGAACTCCCTGTTGAGGATGTCAGCCTCATCAAGACGCTCTGCGATGAGCACTTCGCCCCGCTCATCGTCGGGCAAACGCGCAAGATGCTCAATGGCTAAAAAGTCGGACCACTCGTCTCTTAGACGCTCCTGATCGACTTGAAAAGCACCGATTCTGCTATCAATCCTCTTGGTAGACTAAGGTAGCCTTCGATGTAGCACGAGGTTACCTGGGTTAGGCTCATTGAAGCCCTGAGAGAGGCTTTATGCCACGTCAAATCGTAGATGGACAGAACGTAGACGACGCCATTGCCGTTGCTGGCATGAGCGGCAGTTCGTCTTCACTATTCGGAAATGGCGCTCTAGGTGTCGGAAACATCGCAGGCAACGTCGATGCATCTGGCAGGCAGAACTACGAGTCGCTGACGGTCCAGTCGGGAGCTACGCTTGCCGCGACGGTTCGCCGAAAACTCATCGTGCTCTGCCAAATGGACTGCGAGATTCAAGGCACAGGCGCAATCCATGCCGATGGGAGAGGTGTAACTGGTGTTACAGGTGGTGCTGGTGTTCAAGGCGCTGCTCAGTCTGGCGCCGGGGTGTTTACAGGAAGCCCTGGGAACCCTGGAACTGCGGCCACTAGCGGTCTCGATGATGGCGGCGCAGGTGGCGCAGGTGGCGGTGGTGGCTCTGGCGCCAAGCACGAATCTGGTGCTTCTAGTGAAGCGACGTCTGGGGTTGGTGGAGCCGGAGGCGTCTCTTCCAACAGAAGCAATCTCCTAGACTCCTCTGGGAGTGAAGTCGGCGGTGTCGGCGGTGTTGGTGCTAGCGGTTCTGACGTCGTTCCCGGAAATCCAGGCGCTCTAGCAACCGCTCTTATTCCTTTGTTGGCTGCGTCTAAGAATCGTTATATCGACGATTTCTCTGGTGCCATGCTCACGCTTCTTCTTGAGGGCGCCCCTGGGGCTGGCGGAGGTGGCTCGACCGGAGGTACTGGGAAGTACGTTACCGTACCTATCTTTGGGACTAACGGGGCTGGCGGAACGCCGGGCGGTCAAAGCGGGGGCGGTGTTGGCGCTGGAAACACCGGCACCGCAGGAGGGACTGCAACCGGAACGTTCGCCAATAGTACTCTTCTCGGTGGCGGAGCGGGTGGCGGCGCTTCAGGTGCCGGTGGTGGTGCGCTAGACCTTTTCGTTGGTGGTGACCTGACCCTTGGGGTGTCGTCTCGGGTAAGCGCGAATGGTGGACCCGGCGGCACCGGAGGTGCTGGTGGAAACACAACTGACGACCTCAATCGTGCTAGCGGTGGTGGTGCAGGCGGCGGCGGCGGAGGTGGGGGTGGCATGTTGCGCGTCTTCTACGCAGGAGTAGGAACAAACGTCGGCCCCAGCAACATTGGCGCTTATGGTGGAGCGGGCGGGGCAGGCGGAGCAGGAGGCGTCTACACAACTACTTCTGTTCCGCTCGCCACAGGCGGTGCTGGTGCAGCCGGTCGGCCCGGCGAAGACGGCTGGTTCCAGATTGTGCAGGTCTAGCTATGAGCTTTTCGATTGATTGCGCCTATTGCCCATCGCCCGGCAACATGCTCATGTCCTTCGCCCCGGGCGCGGGGCAGGATCAAGCAACATTCGATGCTGCCTGGAAACAGGCCGCAAGCGACTACACGGTCGAGTGTCCTGGCTGTGGCGCTCAGTTTGGCCTTGAAAACAATCCTGGTGGATCAGTGCAGCGCATGAACATGTCCAAGCCGAGGATCGACTCTCTGACTCTCGGATCCGGGGCTCGCACTGGAGGCGAGGCTCTCTACATCATTGGCTCCGCCCTCGACGTTGGAGCCCTCGTCGTGAAGTTCGGAGGTAAGCCTGCCCTGGAGATCACGAATCGCACTGCGACGCAGGCCCGGGTTGTTACGCCTGTTGGTCAATACACACTTAACATCGCAAGCGTCACCACGCCTGGGTTCATTGTTGGCGAAGGTGTAAGAGGACTCTCCTCCGGCGCCCGCGCTTCAATTGCAAGCCTCAGTCCGTTCGTCGTTGATTTCCCTCTCGCCGCCTTCACGTCAGGAGAAGAGATCCAGGGAGACGCCTCCGGCGCTAAAGCTACGCTCGACGCAGTTCCATACTCCGGTGCTGTCGACGTCACGGTTGAGAACGAGCATGGGCAACGAGTTAATGGGGGAGCCGTCGTGAACGGCTTCACCTACCTGTAGGGGTATCGAATGCCACGCCAAATCGTAGATGGACAGAACGTTGAAGGCGCAATCGCCGCCGCCGCCGCCATGTCTCCGTTCTTCGGCAACGGCTCTCTAGGCGACGTCGTCGTCAACACCGTTATCGAAATGAGCGGTGAACTCAATTACAACACGCTGGATGTTCAAGCTGCTGGTGTTCTCACAGTCACCGCAGGTCGAAAACTCATCATTCGCGCCGTGGACACGATTAACGTCGACGGCGCCATCCATGCTGATGGTCGTGGGCAAACAGGAGTCACTGGTGGGGCAGGGGCCGATTGTGGAGCCGGCATAGCAGCGGTTGCTGGCACTTCTGTCTCTGCTGGACTTCCGCTTACTAGTCTTGGTGGTGGCGGCGGTGGCGGCGCTTCTGGGGGGCGGAACACTATTCTAGCCGGAACTGAGGACGGAGCAGCGGGAGGGACTACGCAACCTTCGGCGTGGTTGACTGCACAAACAGGCGGTGCTGCGGCTGTAGCTCCAGGAGGTTCTCCAAGCGATGGTACACCGGGTAATCCCGGCAATGCGAGCACCACCAGTGCTTCGTTCCGAAATCGCGTGCTGGACGACCCCAACTTTCCTGTGTTCGGTACCGGCCTCGTCGGCGGCGCTGGTGCTGGTGGAGGTGGTGGCGGTCACGGCACCCAAGTTGGTGGTGTGGTTGGCGCTGCCGCAGGCGGCACCCCAGGGAGTCAAAGCGGTGCTGGTCTCGGCACAGGCGGTGCAGGCACACTAGGAGCAACCCCTGGGTCTTCGGGCCAAGGTGGTAGCGGAGGAGGGGGTGGAGCTAGTGGTGCCGGCGCCGGTGACCTTGAAATCTGGTGTGGAGGAGACGTCACCGTCGGCGTTACAGGTCGTATCTCTGCTCGCGGCGGCGCCGGAGGCGCTGGCGGAGGTGGCGGCAATACCCTCGCAGGGGGTGGCGTCGGTGCAGGCGGTGGAGGCGGCGGCGGAGGCGGCGGTGGAGGAGGCGGCCGACTCGCTATTCATCACCTAGGTTCCTACACGAACAGTGGTACTGTAGACGTAGTGGGGGGAGCCGGGGGAGCAGGGGGCCCCGCAGGTGTGGATCCTACAGATGCTAGTCAAGATGGCGCCGTTGGTGGTGCTGGTGCTGTTGGCGAATCTGGTTACCTCCTCGTCAGGCAGGTGTAGTAGATGATTTCGCTTGATTGCTCTTACTGTGGTGCGAATTTCGTCACGGCTGCTCCAGCAGAGAACCAAGATCCTGCGGTTTTCCGCTCTCAGTGGAAGGCGTTGGCGCAACGCGCCCCTGTCTGCGCCTGCGCCTCGTGTCATGGCTCGTTTGTCATCTCTGATGATGGTGAGCCAAGCGGTATAGTCAAGCTTCAGAACGTTTCCACACCTCAGATTACATCTCTCAACGTGGTCGTTGGTGCGCGCGAGGGTGGAAATGCGCTCATCATCACTGGAGAAGCGCTAGAGGTCGGGACCCTTGTCGTCAAGTTCGCGGGCAGACCGTGTTCGATCGTAGACAACAGGACCAGGGATACAGCGCGCGTCGTTGTGCCGCGCGCAACCTACGCCATCAATGTGCTGGAACAGTGTCACAAGCTCACCTTGAACGTCACGCCTGGGGTTCTAGCAGTCGACGAGGCGGTTACGTCTGATGCAGGTTCTACAGGGGTGATTCGACTCATAGAAGGTTCTACCTATTGGATCGCCTTCGCTAATCTCGCCGAAACGCTAGACGAGATGATCGGTACGAATCTCACAGGTGGTGTATCAGGCGGGGTCGCCTCGGTGGTCATAGCCACGGCTGTTGAGTTCCTTGTGGATGAGGCTGTCACTGGACAGTCGAGCGGCGCTTTTGCCGTTGTTCGTGACGCACAACCGCTCGTTGTTACCTCTCCGACGACCGGCTTCGCTCCAAACGAATTGGTGCGCGGAGACTCCTCAGACGCTCTTGTCAAGTTGACGAGTAGCCCAGCCTACTCTGGCCTCGTCGACGTTTCGGTCGAGAATGAATACGGCCAACGTCTAACAGGTGCGTCTCTTCCTGGTGCCTACACCTACGCGTAGGAGCAGACATAACCAACAACGTAGACAAGTTCGTCACATCTACCAGGCACGCCCCTATCGATCACACGGGTTTACTTTCTTCTGTGTTTGCATTCATCTTCTGAGCATCTATACTCATGAGTGGGCTTACTCAGGAGGTAACCGGGTGGTTGAAGACGAATACAAAGACGATTGGGTTGGTCAGTCTTTGGAGATGCGAGGGCCAGATCCCCTGACGCGTCTGAACTATGTGATCCCGAACAGGCTAGAGCACCTGCTTACGCAGTATTGCGCTCAGACCCAGATTCGTTCAGGTCCACTAGTTCGTCGCCTCATCGGAGACTTTCTCAAGGACGAGATCGGCGTCATCACAGCCGATCTGGAGCACCCTAAGGGACGTCGCACCTCTGTAGACCTCCCTATGCGACTCTTTGCAGCGCTGGAGCAGCGTTGTGAGGAGATTGGGGCCCCGACCAAAGCTGCACTCATTGCGGCGCTCCTGAACAGCTTCCTACCCCCTCGCGTGAACACTGATGGGATCGAGAAGATCTCCCTCGACGTTCCTGCCTCTATCTACAACCAGATCTACGAACGCTACGGTCCTGGGCCTAACGACGAGGTAATCGTTGAAGCCCTTTGTGACCTCATTCAGAAGAACCAAAGTCGGGCTATTCCGGCTGAACAGGAGGCATAGCATGCCTGGTATTGCAGACATTCCCGGACTTGAGATCCATGGAAAGGGTGTCGCTGATTTCCCACTCCCAGTGGGCTACGTTGATGGTGAGGGTAAGGTCCACCGTCACCTCACGCTGCGTGAGATGACGGGTGTTGAGGACGACATGATGGGTAACGCTGACCTACCCATCGGTGAGCGCTGCACCAATGTGCTGGCCTCCTGCGTCGACCGAATCGGTGACGTCACCGACAAGGAGGTCATCCGCAAGGCGATCGGTGACGAGTTGGAGGTGGGGTTGCCCCTAACGGAGCAGGACCGTATCGCCGCCATGATCTATCTACGACGTGCTTCGCTGGGTGAGATCTACAAGTTCGAGCGAGACTGCCCACGTTGTGGCAAGAAGGCCGAAAACCGGGCTACCGACCTTCGAACACTCAAGATCGACGAATGTGAGCATCCATCGCGTCGTCGGGTCAAGATCACCTTGCCTCGCTCCGGCAAGACGGCTGTAGTCAAGGTGCTGACCGCCAAAGGTGCCTTGGAGATCGGCAAGCTTCGTCCTGACCAGAAGGATCTCAAGACCCTCGCCATCGTGGTACGCGTCGAGAGCATCGACGGGCAGCCGCTCGGGGACCCGTTCGCCGCTACGACCAAGATCAAGGCGCTGCCGCAGGCGGATCGGAACATGATCCGGAAGGTCTACAACGCCATGGAAACCTACGTCGAAACGGACATCGACGTCGAGTGCCGGAACCCTATCTGTCGCTACAAGTGGCAGTTCCCATTGGATGTGGGCCAGGGTTTTTTCTTGGACCTGGAGGACACCGTTTCGGCCGAGGGGCTGAACTGGTTGTAGGGCACCGTTTTAGTGCCTTTTGGCCTCTAGGTCTCAAAGCGAATTTGGAGTACGATTGGTTATTCTTGGCAGAAGGCTATCAGTACTCCTACCAAGACGTCTTGATGATGCCGTGTTCTCGACGGCATAAGCAGGTCAAGTTCCGACAAGAGGTGGTCAGACAGAGAAACGCAAGTAGTGGCAACGCCGGTCGTGGTGTAAGCGTGCCCCAAACCTGGTACCAGTCGTACCGATCCCAACAGGGAGGCGCGGGCTAACCAATGGCGATGTCTAAGTGAATTACGAATTCGGAATTGGGATCACCGTCGATCCGGCCAGTGTTACTACTGCTGCCGATACCATCGGCGGTGTCATCACTGACTTCGAGAATTCGCTCACATCTATGGCTGGAATTGACCTCAGTCAGATCTTCGGCGGTTTCGACCCCACGTTGTTGATGCCCAACAATGATGCCATCGAGGAGTCTGCCGCCACGCTTCGAGAGATTGCTGGCATTCTCGGCGGAATCGCTAAGGTTCCGGTTGCCGACACTATTGCTAGTGCCTCCGACGCCGCCGGTGATCTTGATAAAGACATCCACGAGGTCGCCAAAGAAATGTGCGGTGTGACCACCTGCCTTGAGGAGGTGGATGAGGGTCTCCATGAGGTCACTAAGGCTACAGAGGACTGGGGCAGTAGGCTCAAGGCCGTTAGTGGTTTTGCGGCCTCAACAGCAGGGCAGACGGGAAATGTAAGCAAGGCCGCTAAGGAGCTTACGGATGGCGCTTCTCAGCTAATGCACGTCTCGGTACGTATGGAGGCGTCACTTGGTAAGGGGGAGAAGGCGGCCCAGGATTTTGGAAGCGCTGCGCTAGAGACCGCCAAACAGAACATGGTCACTGTTGAAGCGGTCTCATTGCTTCAACTTGAGTTGCGTAAGACTGCTGTCGGTTTCGATACAACGACTGCTGCTGGCCAGAATCAGATGAATACCATGGTCAAGCTGACGGAATCCTTCGGGATGACGCAGTCTGAAGTGGCCAGTCTTGCCGGAACGATGAAGGCTACTGGCACGAACATGACGGAGATGACTGGTATTGCCGTTCATTTTCAGAAGAAATTTAACGTTCCCGGCCTTCTCAATCAACTCCCCAAGGCGGCGAAGGGCGCCATGGAGGCACAGGCAAACTTCGGCTCACTTGTGGGCAGATCTACGAAGGACATCAGCACCAGCGTTCTTCGTATGGCTGGTACCTACTCCAATGCGTTGGGTGTGACCGCTGCTGAGGCCGCCAATAAAGCGCTCGGGACCTTCCAGAAGTTCACAGCCGAGATTGAGTCCTACGAAGATCTGTTTCTGGGCCTTGCTGATAATTTCTCACCGCTTCAAACCGCGTTTCTTGAGACCGGTATGGGCATGGAAGATCTCCAAGATCTGATGAAGAAGGGGCAGGAGGACCCGGCCGCGTTTGCTGAAGAGGTCAAGCGCATCCGTGACTCGATGGATCCGCAGATGGGACAGCGCTTCTTCCGCCAAGTCTTGCGCAACACTGACGAGGCGACGAAGGCGCTGCTCACACAAACGGAGGCGCAAAAGCTCGCTAACGAACAGGCAGGTAAGGGTGAAGAGCCGGCAGACCCTTCTGCGGTGTTTAACAAGATCGCCGACGCAATGCGTAAGAACGCCGTTGACGCTGTCGGGATGAAAACTGCGTTGGACGGTGTAATTACAGAAACAGCCAAATTTGCAGCGGATAAAGGCATTCGTAAGGGGGTGATGGCAATCAATAAGGTGCTTCAGGCAACCGCCGGTACCTTGATAAACCAGTGGAATGAGCTTCGCAAAAACGAAGAGCAGATGGACAAGTTCACCAAAGCCATTTGCGGTACTACGGGCGCACTGGTTGGGTTGGATACCGCCATGGGTTTGTTCAATAAGATCACATCCACTGGTGGAACGATTCTAGTCGGCATCTCCTCTGCGGTTGGACTGCTCTTGAAGCCGTTCAGTAAACTCTTCAACTTCATTAAGGGCGGCGCGAAGGGCGTCGGTGGCACAGGAAAAGCCGTAAGTGGGTTCGGCAAGATATTCGGCAAGATTCTGCTTCCGATTGGTATCGCTATTGCTGCTTTCGATAACGTAGTCGACGCCGTCAAGGGCATCGGCGCGATCATGTCTGATCCGAGCAAGTCGGGCATGGACAAGTTCACTGGCGTTGTTAAGGAGATCCTTGGCGCCGTCTGGGGAACCTTCGATGACTTCTTTATGGGGCTCCCTCAGAAGTTCATTGATGGCTTCATGAACGTTGGTACGGCTGTTGACACATCGGGATCCGAATCGATGGGCAAGGCTATCGGGAATGTTCTAGGAAAGGGCATTAAGGCCATCAGCGGATTCTTCAGAGATCTCGTCGAAACCCATATCCCGGCAGGTTGGGAAGCAGTCAAGAATTGGTGGAACGCACTCAGCTTCGGGGATGACATCTTCTTCCCAATTGTCTCTGGATTCGCCGCTATGGGCGATCAGATCCTCGGGTTCATGCAGGGACTTGGCGAGGGGATCCTTGAAGCCTTCGGGTTGACTTCAACGGAAGCGACTGAGACTGTTGACGCACTTGGGACCATCATTCGATCAATCTTCGGACAAGCCTTCTCGATGGTTATTTTTGGGCTCCAGGAACTTGGCGATGGGTTCATGCTCTACGTCTTGTCGCCAATTCAGACGGGTATTACTTATATCACTCAAGCGTTTAAGGTCGCCCTGGAGATGATTAAGGGGGCGTGGAACGTCACCTTTGCCGGCCTTGAATTCGTGGCAGTCAAGATCTTCACTGGTGTTGTTGCTGGTGTCGCTGGTATGGGTAAGGGGTTGTTGAGTGGGCTTCAGACTGCCTTGGGGGGAATCGAAAGCATCGTAAATAGCCTTCCTACGAAGGTATTGAAGATGATGGGACTTGAGGGTGGTCTAAACCTTACGTCCGGTATCGATGACCAAATTGCAGCGCTTGACGCGCTTGACGGCCAGATGGGCGCAATGGCTGACGCCGCTCAGGATCGCATTGTCGCAGAGGCATTGGGGGCCGCAGCACGAATCGACGCTATCAACGAGGAGGGGCGTAAGACGCGGGTCGCTCTTGAGGAGATCGACGCTGTACGTCGTGCGTCCAGACAGGAGAATAGGATGGCTTTCGGCAGGGAGACCGCCGAAAGGGAAGCTGTGGTCGGAAAGTCCATTGACACTCTTAAGGGCGCGGCTGATTTGATAAACGCGGCAGATCGAGACGAACGAGCCAGGAATGAAACCGAAGCGATTCGAGCGCCAGTCGTAGGTAACATTCCTAACGCTCAACACAATCTCATTCCTCTTCCTGATGCCCCTCAGGCAGTCGGTCCTCAAGTCGCCCTAAGTTCGCTCGCGAATCGTGCTGGTGGAACAGGAGCATCTGGTGGTAATGCCGGTGGTGCTATTGCCACTGGACCTGGTGTAGCTACCGGCGGGGTTCAAGTGATTGAAAACAAGACGACGCTCATCGCTGACGGTGGGGTACTTGCTCAGATAGTACACCGACGTACAGTTGACCATGGCACTAACGGGGACTAAGGAATAAGTCATGGGTGTTCGTAGAAATCCACAGGGTCCGCTTCAACACGCGTTGCTCATGCAGATCGCCGATACGGTCTTCTGGACTCGGACGATGCCGCCTCGCGTAGAGGCGCTCTCGACCGATGAGGACTACACCCTTGAAATGGGGGACCGCTCCGATTTGCTTGCTGCCAGGAAGATCAAAACCTCAGAGTGGGGCTGGATTATCATGGAGCGCAATCGCAATGCAGAAGACGGCAAGCTTGATATGCGCCTCTGGCCGAACGATTTCGTTCCGGGGCATAACGCCAAACTGCCATCTCAGGACTCAATTAGCCAACGAGGTATCTCACAATAATGGCTGGAGACGTTATACCGATTCCGCCGCCGCCGCTGCCGCTGCCCAGGCAAGACCCTAATTTTTCTCCTGCTGGAGACTTCTTCGCGCCGTTCTTTGATGTGACGTTCTACGCGCCAACACAAGAGGACGGTCAGATCGAAGCGCTTGATGACGCTGCTGATTCTGCGTCGGGCATTGACTCGGTGGTTCTGCGTGTTAAAGCAGCCAAGCTGCGGGCGAATCAGAGGCGCGAGCTTGAGCATGGGACCATAGCACCAAGTGGCCCGTCTACTCTTTCGATTCGTAGTGTAGACGGTGGACTGCAAAGCTACGGTCCTGCTGGAGAAGAGTCTGAGGTTGCTCAGTTGACTAACTTCCGGGCGAACCTTCAGGTAACTATGCTTTCGGCTGCCGCCCTTCAGGCCACGCTAACACTGACGCCTCCCTACGAAGACGCTCTTCGAATCGTTGACCATAAGCTCATTCGCTTCGGGTCTATCATGGAAATTCAATGGGGCTACCTCACGTTGGGCGGCGAGAAGCCCGCCGTCAGCGATATAGGTTTCTTCCGAATCACTCAACCGTCGATCAAATTCGGAAAACAAGTCTCTGTCACCATCGAGGGTTACGATATCCTCTCCTCCTCACTCAAGACGTCCGATACTCGTTGTCAATGGCTTCGTGAAACGTATCCGTGCGATCTCGACATCATTCGAGAGATGACGAAGCGAGTGGGGCCCACAGCGAAGCTCGACGATAAAAAGATCAGTAGTTCATCGTCGCTCCGCAAGCGCAAGTCTGGCACTGGAGTCACGCAGGCAGATGATGATTGGGTTTTCTTCAGAAGGATCTTGCGACAAAACGATTGTGTTTTCGAACAGGTCGGCGACGTCATTACACTCAAGGAAGAGCGATTCATTGACCAGCAAGAGCCTAAATATCGGCTCTTCTGGTTCAAGCAGCCTGTGAACCAGTTTGATGTTCCGATGATCTCGTTTGAGACCAACCCGATCATGTCGTTGTTCGTTGATGAGCCCGGGTCTCGTGGGCAGCGGACGATTTGTCGAGATCCAGAGACAAAGAAGCTGACCGTGATCGACAAGGATCCCGGTACGACTGGAACGCCGCAAGTCGGCCAATGCAATACAGGCACGACTGAGGCCGCCCATAAGAAGATCGTGGTGAAGACAAGTCAAGGAGACAAAGGCGTCTTTGCCAAGTTGGACGCTGCGTGTACGTCAGGGCGTTTCTTCACTCAGCCGTGTAAGCGTCCCAATCAAACAGAGGAGATAAATCGCGAGAACAACGAGATTCGTCGGTTCTTTAATACGAGAGCTTCGGCAACCTGCCCAGGTGTTCCTGGTCTTCTGCCGCAACAGGTAGTCGAGGTCCACGACGTCGGGACGACTTTCTCTGGCAACTATCGTGTCATGAAAGTTGTTCATAACATCGGTAAAGGCTACACGGTTAAGCTCGATCTACTTCGTGCCTCGGAAAGCAATAAGCAGGGCTCCGGTGCTCCCGCATCAACCGATAAGAAGAATACGAAAGGGGTAGATCAGGATAAGTCCTCTGGTCAAAACGTAGAGCCTATTTTGGTTCCGGCAAAGGATAGAGAGGGTAAGTTGAACGCGCACGCTGGTTGTGTAGACGCAGAAGCAACCGCCGCCCGCGATGCTGCTGTAGCCAAAGCCAAGGCTGCCGCTGCTGCCGTCTCCGCTGCTGCCGCCGCACAGGTTCAGGCCATTAGCGATGCCGGTAGTCTGTTTGGGGGTTCGTAATGCCCTCACTTAGCAAGACATTTCGTGAACTGCGTGAGCGTGGCCTAGAGAACGTATTCCAGCGCTTTTACTCTGCCTATCAAGCCACCATGACTGACTGTAAGGACGACAAGCAGATTGGTAGGGGGCGTGTTCATCTCAAGACTCTTGGGTTTCCCGATGTTCATCCCGGGTTTGCAGATGTCCTCTCGCCATACGCAGGAGATGACTTTGGCTTCTTCTTTCCACCCTACGAGAACGATGAGGTCTATGTCACTTTTGACCACGGCGACGTTTCATCACCCATGGTGGTTGGCGGCTCGTGGGCTACGCGTAACGACAGGCAGATAGAAGATAGTGGACTTCCGGCCGAGTTCGTCAAGTCAGAGACGAACGATGAGGGCAAGGAGGTTGGCGTCGCTCCAAGTGTTCGTGGCATCAAGGTCAGAACCGGCAGCGCACTTGTCTTTGATGAAACAGAAGACCTAACGCGCGTCGAGATGTGGGTTGGTGAAACTCAGGGCATTGGCAAGCGGGCCATCAAGCAGCACCGCGTCCGCCTCGACAGCAAGAAGGACAACGGCGAGGTCGTCATCGCAACCTTCGGTGACGAGGGTGGTAGTGGGGGTGCCCCTTCAGACGACGACACGCCTGACGTTCGCGACCAGAAGGAGCTTACGAGTCGCCTCCGACACCAGATCCTCATGCGGGATACCACTGACGATCGCTTCGTTCAGATCAAGTCCATCGGCACCGACGACACGATGAAGTTCCTCCAAGTCCTTATGTCGGACACTGAGGAGCGGATCAAGGTCACATCTTCAGATCAGCACTTCATTCTGATCGACGACAAGAACGACAACATCACCATCGAGACGCTGCTGAAGTTCAAGACCACCTGGGACGAGAAGAACAAGATGATCGTGCAGGAGACCCCTGGTCTTCAAAAGTTCACGATGGACGACAACGAGTCGTCGAACACGCTTGAGACATCGAAGAAGCAGATCTTCAAGCAGGACGCGGAGGGGACTGTCGTCACCGAGCCGGTGGGGGCGTTTAATGTCACAGCGACGACCCCCTCAACGCACACTTATGCGGCAGCACTCACTCACGCGATCACTGGGGCATGGACCGCTACTGCGAATCTGCTGCAATTGACGACCACAGGAATCATTAGTCTCACCGGCACGGTCTTTACCTTCACGGGCACAGCTTTCACCTTCTTGGGGGCGACCTTCACCTATACAGGTGGCAATTTCACAGCCGTTGCGCCTGCGGTTGTTCTTGGCACAGGTGCGATTCAACCGCTGGTCAACGCGACCGGCTTGGCTACTTACAACCTCCACACCCACATCGTCGTGGGGGCTACACCAGGCTTCGCGCTCGCGACGCTCAATCCCATGATCCCAGGCAACGACTCCACCGTTGCAACGACGGCTGGCTAAGCATGATGCGACGCTGGATCGTCTACTGGAACGTGCAGGACCCTGTGGCTCTGCCTCCATGGCCTGCGTGTGCTGGGCATCGAGAAACTATGAAGGGCCCTATTGAAGCTGTGAAGCATCTTTGGCCAGAGGGGGCTGATTTAATCGTCAAGGAGGTGGCGGTAGGTAAATGCGCCTTTGCTGCTTTTGGAAATTGCTGCGATGATCCAGTTGAGGCTGTTCCTAGCCTCGACGTTAGCCTCTTGGAAGGAGGCGCATAGTGGCTGTTCCGCAAGGCATTAGATCTCCACTTGAGATCAGCAAGACCAGAGGTTCCCCGGTTATCGTCGAGGGCAACGCCCTGTTTGATAGCTCCATCCGCACCATTCTGCGGACAATCCCAGGCGAAAGGCCATTTCGACCCTCGTTTGGTTCGTGGCTCCCTCTCATGTTGTTTGCGAACATAACGGAGGGCGCTGCTTTTCAAGCTGCGTCCGAGGCAAAACGTGCCCTAAAGCTCTGGGAACGAAGGATTACCGTTCAGGATATCCTCTTCGAACTCACGGACAATGCCATACTGTTGTCGGTCATCTACCGTCCTAACGGTGGGGCAACCCAATACAGGTCAACCGTGGGGTTCCGGACGTAACATGGCTGTTTTTCTAAGCGACACCGCGAAAGATTTGATCAGAAGTAATTTCTTTGGGAAGGATTACGACACTTACGTCACTGAGATCAACGATCAGTTGATCCTCCAGTTCGGTGTGGAGATCGCGGGCAACATCGTTGCCTCGGACTATGGGCAGTATCTCGTTGAGATGCACGCCTTCGCGCTTTCAACCATGTCCTGGTATGGGGACCGACAGGCAGACGATACGTCGCTTCAGTTTGTGCGGTTGCGCTCTGCTGCAAACGTAATCGCCCGCCAGTTGGGCTACAAGCCCAACGCTGCCGTTCCGCCCGCCATCACCATCACCATGACGCTTACCTTTCCTCCCAGCTTGACGCGGCTCGTGGTTGAGTCTGGTCGAGTCTTGGTCGGTCCGGGCGGGCTGTTCTACGTTACGACTGAAGAAGTTGTGTTCGATGTCGGCGAAGTTGGCCCAAAGACCTTTAGTGCTATTGAGGGTGAAATCTTCGAGGAGATCTTCACCTCAAACGGATCTCCGAATCAATTCTTCTTCTTGGAGACAGTACCGATCGACAAGTCGATTGCACAAGACTCACCCCGTGTCTTTATCAATAGCATCGAATGGGACGAGAAGGATCTACTCGTTTTCGAGCGAGTCAACGAGTTTGAGGTCCAGTACGGCTTCAATCCTCCTCGCCTTCAGTTTGGAGATGGTGCAGCCGGAAACGTTCCGCCGAAGGACACAGAGATCCGGGTCTCCTATCTTGCAACGTCAGGACCAGCCGGAGCGGTTCAGGCCAACACGGTCACATCATTCCAGGCTCCGCTGATTGCCGGCACCGAGACGATTGCCGCGACGCTTGTTCACGACGAAGGCTCTACTCCAGGTTCGCCCCGGGAGACTATTGCCTCCATTCAAATCAACGCTCCGCTCGTCACCCAAACAGCAGACCGAGCGGTCACTCAGAAGGACTTGGACGCCCTAATCAACGCCTTTATTGATCCAGTGTTTGGTGCCGTAGCTAAGGGGCGCGCAACGATTCCCCGCTCCGTGGACGAGGATGCCGAGGCTCTTACGATCATCGGTCTGATCGACGTATGTTGCCCTGTTCTGTTGACGCATGGTGGCACAACGCTCGGCAACTTTGGTGACTTTGGCGCCGGTAACACCATCACAGGCAGTCTCTCCGGCGCATCAGGAACCATCTCTAGAGTAAACACCACCAGTCTGGAGGTGGTGAGCGTTACTGGCGGTCCGTTCGTTGTGGCCGACGTCATTACCGACTCCATCACAGGTGCGACAGCGCTGCTGTCGGGTGCCGAAGATCCCGGGGTGTCGGCTCGACTGCGCACCTACTGGGATTCGATCCTATCGTCTGATTGTAAGGTCAACGTAGTGAACGCGCAGATCCTCGCAGCCGACGCCACAGGGCGCTATGTGTCGGCCCCAGTAGGCTTGGCGCTAGCGCTGGACACCTATCTCAACGACAGGGCGGAGAGCACTGTTCAAGTGGTCGTCACCGACGGCTCTATCAACCTCTACAGCGTTTCGCTTTCGATCAATGTCAACGTGCTCTCCGGGTTCAACAACCAGGTCGCGCGGCAGTTGATCTTCGATACGATCACGATTCTCATGGAGGATGAGCTAATCGGTCGGAACTACGGCGAGTCGTTGCGTATCAGCGATCTCTACTCGCTTGTTGAGGCCGTTGACGGTGTTGCCTACAGCAATATCCAAATCGTCGCTATCAATGGATCAACACCCGCGAGTGGCCAACTCAACACCTTCGGCGACTTCGAGATCCAGACCTTTGAGGTCATTACGCTCGGCGATGCTCCAGTCGTGACGCAGATCTAGGGGAAACCATGAGTGAACTTTCACCACGTAACAGCTTTCCATATCCTTCTGAGCGCGAGCAACCGTTCTTTGATGCCTTCAAGGCCGGAGAACTTGCGAAGGACGCGGCGATCTTCGCCAACTCTGACAACTCGAATGTTGTTTGGCAAAAGGGTGGAATCTTCTCCTGGAATGCCGCTACGGACACCCTGTTCTGGACTGACGATATTTTCGTCAATGGCTTTCACTCTCAGTTTGGTGGAATCATCCCCGAGGGCTCGGTCCTCATTCAAGAGAATGAGATCATCTATTTCCAGTTTCCTCGACTGGTGCAGAACGACAACACGGTGCTTCAACTCTATCGGTCGAGTCGGATCTTCCTGGAGGGATCCCGTCTTCACGACCTGAAGTTGTTCGTGACACGTCGTGACGACGTCCTCTACTTCGCCAATGGGATGACTCTCAAAGATGGCGATACAGGGGCCTTGTTCGAGGCTGGTCTCATCAAGCTGTCTACGGTGTTGCCACACCAGCACGAGCCTGCCTACCTTTTCATTGCCCCCGCAGCCGGGATCTTTACCATTACACCGATTCCGGTTCTAACGGCACCGGACCTCGTAAGAGTTTCAGTTTGGCGAAATGGTCAACTTCTATTCGACGGGGCAACTGAGGATTACACCGTCGATTTGAACACAGGGATCATCACGCTCGTCGTGCCGATGGTAGTCTCACCGAACCCAGACAAGTTTATCGTCTTCCGCGAGACGCTCGACTCAACTGGTGTCACCGTCTCTAGCCACCAGCATGCGGTTCCGCTGCTGTTGAAGCCAACGCCTGGCACGTCTGTGCTCAACACCTTGGCGACTGCACCTTTCCTGCTGCGAATCGACGTATTCCGTAATGGTCAACTCCTCTCAGAAGGGGCAACTGAGGACTACACCGTCGATTTGAACACAGGGCTCATCACGCTCGCGGTGACATCGGCGCTCAACGATAAGTTCGAAATCTGGCGTGAGTTGGGTCTCCCCTAATGGGTGGTAAGCCTTCTGCTATCGGCTTTGGTTTCCAAGACTTTGGAGACTTCCCCTTCGGCGATGCCGACTGGGCAGAGGAGGTTACGTACGCACTCGCTCCACAGCACGTCAGAGACGATGACGTCACTTGTCAGTTCATTCCCGAGATGCCATTTCGTGGGCTCACGAATGCCTACAAGCCGCAACTGCAAGATCTGCTCGACAAATGGAATCTGTTCCCGGCGCTCTGGGACGCCAACCGGGTGCCCATCGAGCAGTTGGATCAACTGGGCTACAACTTCGACATCTTCCCGAGCGATCAAAAGAGCGAGGCTTTGCGGCGAGCGGAGGTGCTCAACGCAATTCAGTTCTTCATCAACAAGGGCATTGACGGTGGCTACGAGATCGCGGCGGCCTTCTCTGGTCTGATCGTATCGATCACTCCATTGTGGGCTGAGACGTGTGCGATAGGCGCTGCGCTTCAAGAGGAAGGACCAACGGTCTTCTTCCCGACCTTCGATACCATCGCTGCTGACGCGATCCCTCTTGACTCGACTTTCAGTAACTTCTACGAGCGATGGCCATCGCGTCTCACATGGGGCGACCCTTGTCGAACTGCTCGATTGAAGCTGTTCTTCATGACACCTGATGATGTGGAGATCGAGAACTATTCGGCCGTTGCCGAGGACGTAAGCATCAACGTTGAACGTGTTCGACCTATCCACGTCACCATCGAACAGATCAGGTTCGATGGTCCTCGCGCAGTAGGTGGATCTTGGACGTTGTCTGTTACAGCCGAGGGCGCCGCGTCAGGAGGTGGCTGGTCTTTGCCAGTCTCGGGCGAGCGACGGACAATAGGTGGTGGGTGGACTATTCCCGTCATCGGCACACCGGCGCCTTAAGAGGAGAGCACAATGGCAAGGTTCCTAGC
>Ga0214472_10003074_pt1 | contig 17747 bp, 19 predicted proteins | sample RVTome_6_FD_207662 | JGI IMG/M metagenome (GOLD analysis project Ga0214472, IMG submission 207662) | Soil microbial communities from uranium-contaminated site in the Upper Colorado River Basin, Wyoming, United States - RVT140D175 | ecosystem: Environmental > Terrestrial > Soil > Contaminated >...
GACATGCACTTCGAGCGCCAGGTTGCCCTTGCTCTTGGCGAGCTTGAAGAGCGTGAACTGGAGGCCGAGAAGTTCCAGATAAGCGGCCTTGCCGTAGCGGGGGCCACGGAAAAGCGTGCCAAAGACGCCGACGATTCCTTTGAGCACGGCAGGCGGATTGCCAATGACAAAAGAGCCAGCCGCCGCTCCCAAAATAATGATGAATTCAAAGGGCTGAAACAAAACGCCCAAATGCGCGCCGGAGGCCGCATACCCCCCAAACACGCTTAACAAAACGATGAGTAGTCCCACCACGAGCCGCATCGCGTCTGCACTTTCTTCTACTGAAGGCCACCAAACCACGGGCGCGAAGCGACCCCGTAGACTTCCTGTCTCGGTGCATTGTGGCGAAGGCCTATTAACACCAAGTTTAACAAATAGGTTTTGCTTGAAATTTGATTGAGTTGCGTTTCTGCGGCTTGCAACGAAGCCTTTCCGGCCCCAAAATTCACTGGGCAGAAAAAGCCTCGCTCGTTTCGGGCCTTTTTGGCGGTGCTGGTCAAAAAGTATTAAGGAAAGGTTGACCAGTGGTAACGGACGATAAGCGGACATTTCGGAATGCTCTGGGGCATTTTGCAACAGGTGTAGCGGTTATCACCGCGCGGCTTGATGAAAAGGCACCGATCGGCATCACGGTCAATTCCTTCTCGTCGGTCTCGCTTGAGCCGCCGCTCATCCTTTGGAGCCTTGACAATAAGTCGGACACTTTGCCGGTGTTCAACGCGGTCAAAAGCTTCACGGTCAATATTCTGCGCGAAAGCCATCAGGACGTTTCCCATCGTCTGTCGCAGCCAGGCGATCACGCGCTCGATGGTTTAGCCCTTCGCACCGGCCACAATGGCTGCCCGGTGCTCGAAGAGGCGCTGGCTCATTTCGAGTGCGATGTCTATGCGCGCCACGAGGCGGGCGATCACATCATCATTCTCGGTCAGGTTACGCATTTTGAGTATTGCGAGGATGGCGGTCCGCTACTCTATCATCGCGGCACCTATCAAGCCTTGCGGCTGCAGCATCCCGAGCTATTTTAAGGCGATTGACCAGACGGTTCGACTTGACCCCTAGTCGGGATGAGTGATCTCGTAGTGAAAATTCCTAGATGAGCGATTTAGCTCAGCATACTTGTGAAAACACGAGATGCCCTTCGGGAGGAGAGCAGGATGGCTGATCCGCAAGGAGCCGCCGATGCGGCACAACAGACGTTGATGGCTGGCGAGGGGGCAACGCAACATGCCGTGGCGGCTTTGGTCGGTGGCGGTGGGGCAGAGCCCTGGTATGCGCTGGGGCCGCTTGTCGATAAGGGCGGGCCGATTGTCATTTTACTGATCGTTCTGTCGGTCGTTTCAGCGGCTGTCATTCTTCTCAAGATTTTTCAATTCTGGACGGCGGGGCTTTCGCGCAAGCAATTTGTGGACCCTTCTATCGACCGGATCGAGGCGGGCGATCTTGAAGGCGCGCTTATGATTGTGTCAAAGCCGCGCACGCCGCTGGCGCGCGCCATGGCGGCGGGGATCAAAGCCAAGCTGCGCGGTGACCTGCGCGACGAAGATGTGGCGTCCGAAATCGCGCGCGTCGGCGCGGTGGAGCTTGGCAATTTGCAAAGTTATTTTCGCTGGCTCGAAATTATTGGCAATGTCTCGCCCTTGCTGGGTCTTCTCGGCACGGTCATCGGCATGATCCAGGCTTTCCAGAAGCTGGAGGAGGGCGGGTCCAAGGTTGATCCAGCCCTTCTGTCAGGCGGCATCTGGACGGCTCTGCTCACCACAGCGGTCGGTCTTGTTGTGGCGCTTCCCGCCATCACGGCGCTCAATCTCTTTGAGGGCAAGGTCGATCAGGTCAGGCTCTCGATGCGCGATGCCTCCGCCCGTGTCATTGCAGGCTTGCATGCGCGACCGTCGGGCGCGCGGCCCAAGGTGGAGCAATAGGTCAGGGGAGCTTCGACATGTTCGACGAACCCATCAGGCGTCGCGCCAATTTCAGTCTTACGCCGTTGATCGACGTGGTCTTTCAACTGCTGATTTTCTTTTTGCTGACGACCACCTTCTCGCATTCACAAATGCTGACTGTTTCGACGCCCGCTCCGTCCCAAAGCGAGTTGCCACAGGATGCCAATGTCGTGGAGATCTGGTTGATGGGCGATGGGTCGACGCGTGTTGCGGAAAAGCCAGTGACGTCTGAACATCTGGGCGAAGCGGTGAAGCAGGCGCTTGGTGGCCGCAAGGACATGACCGTCTCCATTTTAGCGGAAACAGGTTCGCGCACCCAGGCCTTTGTGGCCGCTGTCGAGGCGGCGCGTCTTGCCGGGGCCACCAATGTTGCGACAGCCAGAGTGGACAAGTTCGCACCATGATTGATTTTGAAGAACCAAGGCGCAGGCCACCCTATGAGACAATGGTGCCGCTCATCAATGTGGTGTTTCTGCTGCTCATCTTTTTTCTACTGGCGGGCACGATGGAGCCCTCCGCCCCGGTGGATGTGAATTTGCCTGCGGGCCAGATCAGCGACAAGAACGCGCGTCTGCCAGCGGAAATCTATATTGAGAAGGATGGCTTCATCTGGTTGGACAAAAATATGGTGCCGCCGGAACTCAGCGGTCTGTTGGTACGTGACTACCTCCAGAAGCAAGGCACAGATCGCGTTGCCATCAAGGCGGATCGCGATGCGCCTGCTGAGTTTTTGTTAGTGCTCATGGAAGGGTTGCGTCAGGCCGGCGTCAAACAAGTGACGCTCGAAACGTCTCAGGCGCAATAAGCATGGCAGTGGCCCATTATATATCTGACATCCAAACGCCACGTCCCCCGCGCCTTCTGCCGTTCCTCTTGTTCGCCATAGGGATTCATCTTGCGCTGTTTTTTGGGGGGCTGTTGTTTGGCGGTATCTATGGTGTGCCGGGGCCGGGTGGTGGCGAGGCACTGACATTTCAACTGGCGGCAGGCGCGGCGCATGATCGATTTGCCGCGCCGCTTGCGCCCAGGGTTAAACCCCAATTTCGTCCAAAACCCAAGCCGAAGGGGGAGGTCGCTCCCCGCAAGAAAAAGAATGCAGCCCCCAGACCTGAAGTGGAAAAACCTGCGCAAGAGGTGCCGCAACCGGAGATGACGCTTGAAGAAGAGCTTGCGGCGACAGCTCAAGCCAATGGTCAAGGGCTTGGCGCGGGCGGTGATGCAGGGGAAACTTTCAAGAACAAGAAGGGCACTTCGCTCACAGGCAGTCAGATCAGCACCCAGATGCCGGGCCGCGCTTTCTATCTGAATATTTTTGGCCGTGGTGATATCGAGGGTTTCAATAATGACATCAACACGACGATCAAACTCAATCCTGACGGCACGAGTGAGGTTGAATTGACGCATTACTATTCCGACACCTTCAGCAATGGATATTCCTCCACGCGCAAGGAAAGCGGAATGGGTCGGTGGTGGGTGGACGGCAATCGCTGGTGTCATCAGGCACCGATCATGAATTACGGCACCACGGATTGTTTTGATCTGACGGTTTCGGGGGCGGACTCGGGCGCCGAATTGCGTCTTTATTATGCGTCGTGCAGCAATGAATCTTCTATGCTCTGCAAGGCCGGTCGGCTTGCGGGTGTCGGTCAGATCAAATAGACCAAGCGAGACGCGCCTTTGGGCTTCTGGCCTGCTCGTCTTTTAAAAAAATGAATCGGAAGAGGCTGATCATGGGCGAGAAGGTTGCGTTTCTTGGGCTCGGTGTCATGGGCTATCCGATGGCGGGGCATCTGGCCAAGGCCGGGCATGACGTCACGGTTTACAATCGAACATCAACAAAATCCGATGCCTGGGTCGCCGAGCATGGGGGCCGTGCCGCCAGGACGCCGCGCCAAGCGGTGGCGGGCGCAGGCTTTGTTTTTGCCTGTGTCGGTAATGACGATGACCTGCGCGCGGTGGTGCTTGGCAGCGAGGGCGCATTTGCCGGCATGTCACCGGGAGCCATTCTCGTCGATCATACGACAGCTTCCGCCGCGGTGGCGCGTGAGTTGGCGGCAGCGGCGCAAAAGGGTGGCCTCGGTTTTATCGATGCACCTGTTTCCGGTGGACAGGCAGGCGCGCAAAATGGCGTCCTCACGGTCATGGCAGGCGGCGCGGAAGCGGATTTTTCCAATGTCGCGCCGATCATTGACGCTTATGCGCGCGCCATGCGTTTGATGGGGCCGGTGGGCTCGGGTCAGCTTACCAAGATGGTCAATCAGATTTGTATCGCGGGTCTTGTCCAAAGTTTGTCGGAAGGTATTCACTTTACCCAGCGTGCCGGGCTTGATGTCACTGCGGTGATCGACGTCATTTCCAAGGGCGCGGCGCAAAGCTGGCAGATGGAGAACCGTTTTAAAACCATGATCGCGGGTGAATTCGATCATGGCTTTGCAGTTGACTGGATGCGTAAGGATCTGGCGATCTGTCTCAACGAGGCGCGGAGCAATGGGGCGCATTTGCCCGTCGCTGCTCTGGTTGATCAGTTTTATTCCGAAGTGCAGGCCATGGGTGGCCACCGTTGGGACACCTCAAGCCTTGTGGCCCGTCTGAATAAAGACACAAAGTTCGACTAGGATATCTCCATGAAAGAAACCCGCTTTGCGTCGCTGGACGAAGTTATCGAACGTCTCAATCCGTCTTATCCTGTCTTTGCTGTTTTTCCTGATGTGGTGGAAGCGCGCGCCAGGGCTTTTCAGGGCGGCTTCCCCGGCACGGTTCTCTATGCCGTGAAGTGCAATCCAGACCCGCATGTGCTTCGTGCGCTTTACCGCGCAGGCATTCGGCATTTCGATACGGCTTCGTTGCCGGAGATTGCCAAGCTGTCAGAGCTTTTTGACGACGTGCATTGCTATTTCAATCATCCGGTGAAGTCGCGCGGCGCGCTTGAATCAGCGTCGGACGTTTATGGTATCGAGCATTATGTCGTCGATCACATTAACGAGCTGAATAAACTCCATGAGGTTGTCGGCACGGATATCACCGTCGAAGTGCGCGTCACGACGCCCAAGAACAAATCGGTTTACAACCTCTCCTCCAAATTCGGCGCGCAGCCTGATGATGCCGTGGCTTTGCTCAAGGAAGCTCACGCGCGTGGCAGCCGCACGGCGATTGCCTTTCATGTGGGTAGCCAGTGTCCTGATCCTTTGGCCTATCGCGCATCGCTTGAAGTGGCGCGTGATGTGGTCGCGCGCGCGGGCGTCCCGGTTGATTATTTTGATCTGGGCGGCGGATTTCCGGCTGACTATGGCGATCCTATTCCGCCGCTTGAGGCCTATTTTGATGTCATCCGCGTGGCCAAGCGTGACCTGGCGATTGATGCGCCGCTTTTTGCCGAGCCGGGTCGGGCGCTTGTCGCCGATGGCTGTTCGGTGCTGGCGCAGGTTCAACTGCGCAAGGGGGATGATCTCTATATCAACGATGGCATCTACGGCACCTTGTCGGAAATTCATCTTTCAGATTTGCGCCCGCCTGTGCGTGCCTTGCGTCGCGGCAAGACACATGAACTCAGCGGCGCGCTAAAGCCATTCCGCCTTTTCGGTCCGACATGCGACAGCCTTGATGTCTTCAAGGTGCGGTTTGATCTGCCAGCCGATATCGCTGAAGGTGACTGGATAGAATTTGCTCGTTTGGGTGCCTATTCCATCGGCATGCAGAGCGGGTTTAACGGTTTCTTCACAGACACAATTGTGCAGGTTTCCGGCGCAAGCCCTATATCTGGTTTTTGACTCATTAATATTCCCGTCCGTTCACGGAGTGTTCTTTTGTTTTTCTTGATTTAGATGTTAACAGTGATAACATTTAAGCCATCGGACAAAGAGGGAACGAGGGATGAAGGCAAGATTAAGAGGTCAGAAGACACGCTATCACCACGGAGAGCTTCGGCAGGCTTTGTTGGAGGCGGCGATGACCCTGATCGATATTCGCGGACGTGACGCGCTGACCCTGCGCGAGGCGGCGCGTCGGGCAGGCGTGTCAGAAGCCGCCCCCTATCGGCATTTTTCAAATCTTGATGAATTGCTCGGGGCGGTGGCTTTGGAAGGGTTTGAAATGTTGATTGGCGATCTGGAGACAGCGGGCAGGCCGCGCGCTGTCAGTGCCGCTTATCTGGCTTTCGCGGTTGATTTTCCGGGGCGCTACCAGTTGATGTTTGGCCCGCTGGCCGATCGCAAGACCGCGGCGCTGCGGATGGAAGAGGTCGCGCATATTGCTGAACTCACTGAGGATGCGGGCGGGCTCGCCGCGCTTCACGGGGCAGCCTCGCTCAATCTCGTCGGGCTTGGGAGTTTGGCGACCTAGAGATTTTTCAGCAGTTTGGCGGCCACAGGCGCGAAATAGGTCAGCACCCCGTCGGCGCCAGCGCGCTTGAAGCTCATCAGGCTTTCAAGCACCACGCGGTCGTGGTCGAGCCAACCGTTTTTGATAGCGCCCGCCAGCATCGCGTATTCGCCCGACACCTGATAGGCAAAAGTCGGCATGCCGAACTCCTGCTTCACGCGCGCCAGCACATCGAGATAGGGCATGCCCGGCTTGACCATCACCATGTCAGCACCCTCGGCAATGTCGAGCGCCACTTCGCGCAGTGCCTCGTCGCCGTTTGCCGGGTCCATCTGATAGCTGCGCTTGTCGCCCTTGAGCGCGCCGGTGGAGCCGATGGCATCGCGGAAGGGGCCATAGAATGCAGAAGCGAATTTTGCCGCATAAGACATGATTTGTGTGTCGATATGTCCGGCTTTTTCAAGTGCCGTGCGGATTGCGCCGACACGACCGTCCATCATGTCGGATGGCGCGATGATGTCGCAGCCCGCTTCCACCTGCATCAATGATTGCTGGGCGAGCAGTTCAATGGTCTCGTCGTTGAGAATGCGTTCACCCTTCATCACGCCGTCATGGCCGTGGCTCGTATAGGGGTCGAGCGCCGCATCGCAGAGCACGCCGATTTGCGGAAAGGCAGCTTTGATCGCGCGTGTCGCCTGGGCCACGAGATTGTCAGGATCAAGCGCCAGCGACCCCGTCAGGTCACGCTTGTCGAGCGAGGTGTGCGGGAAAAGCGCGATCACGGGAATGCCGAGTTCAACAGCCTGTTCCGCCGCACGCACGGCCTCGTCCACGCTCAGGCGCTCGACGCCGGGCATGGAGTGGATTGCCTCGCGTTTGTTCTTGCCTTCGATCAGGAAGAGCGGCCAAATCAGGTCATTGGCCGACAGCGTATTTTCGCAGACAAGGCGGCGAGACCAGTCCGCCTTGCGATTGCGTCGCAGTCGGCTGGCGGGAAACATGGGCGACGGGTTCGTTTTCATGGCGCAGACTCATAGCGAATGAAGGTCATTCTTGCAACGTGCTCCAAGGTGCCCCAACGTTAAGGTGGTTCGTGTGGTCAGGCTTCGTTGACAGGGCAAAAAACGGCTATTACTCAAGGGTTGCAGCGTAAGATAGCGCCAATGGAAGGTCTTTGATATGCGGTTTGAACTTACCGAAGAGCAACAGGCATTTCAGGATTTGGCGCGCGCCTTTGCCGCAGAGGAACTGGCCCCTCATGCCGCCGATTGGGACCGTCGGGCCTTCTTTCCCGTGGAAACGCTGCGCAAGGCAGCCGCCCTCGGGCTCGCTGGTATCTATGTACGCGAGGACGTCGGCGGCTCGGCACTCACCCGGCTTGATGCCGCTTTGATCTTCGAGGCCCTGTCCGGCGGTTGCACCTCGACTGCCGCCTTCCTGTCCATTCATAATATGGCCTCCTGGATGATCGACGCTTTCGGAGGCGAGGTTCAACGGCGCAAATGGCTGCCGCGTCTCACGACGATGGACATTATCGCCAGCTATTGTCTCACCGAACCCTCTGCCGGATCAGACGCCGCTTCGCTGCGCACCAGGGCGGTGCGCGACGGCGATCATTATGTGCTCAATGGCAGTAAGGCGTTTATTTCAGGCGCGGGCGCGTCCGATATTTATGTCTGCATGCTGCGCACAGGCGGTGCTGGCGCGGGCGGTATTTCCTGCATCGTTGTCGAAAAGGGAACGCCGGGTCTGTCTTTTGGTGCGCCAGAAAAGAAAATGGGCTGGAACAGCCAGCCGACCGCGCAGGTCATGTTCGACGACTGCCGCGTTCCTGTTGAAAATCTCATCGGCCAAGAGGGGCAGGGTTTCAAGATCGCCATGATGGGGCTTGACGGGGGGCGTTTGAACATCGGCGCTTGTGCGTTGGGCACAGCGGGTGCAGCGCTTGAGCGAGCCAAATCCTATCTTGGTGAACGTCATCAGTTCGGCAAGCCGCTCGCTTCCTTTCAGGCTTTGCAATTCAAGTTGGCCGATATGGCAACCGAACTTGAGGCCGCGCGGCTTTTGCTGTTTCAGGCTGCGACCAAAGTGGATGCCAAAGCACCGGACGCCACACAGCATGCGGCGATGGCCAAGCGCTTTGCCACCGATGTCAGTTTCGAGATCGCCAATCAAGCGCTGCAAATTCATGGCGGCTATGGCTATCTCAATGATTTTCCGCTTGAGCGTCATGTGCGTGATTTGCGGGTGCACCAGATTCTTGAAGGGACGAACGAAATCATGCGCGTCATTATCGCGCGTGAGATGCTGAAGAACTGAAACTGAATATGTCCGAAGAACCCGAAGTTCTGTTCTCGCGCGACGGTGTGGCCGGGATCATCACGCTCAATCGACCCAAGGCGCTCAATGCCCTGACGCTCAACATGGTGCGTCTGATCCATCCGCAGCTAAGGGCCTGGGCAGCCGACGAGGCGGTCAAGCTCGTCATCATTGAAGCGGCGGGCGAGAAGGCTTTTTCGGCAGGTGGCGATATTCGGGCACTCTATGATTGGGGCCGCGCGGGCGACCCTCGTGTGATCGATTTTTACCGTGAGGAATATCGCCTCAATCATTACATCAAGCATTATCCCAAGCCCTATATTGCGCTGATGAGCGGCATCGATATGGGCGGTGGCGTCGGCGTTTCGGTCAACGGGTCCTATCGCGTGGCAACGGAGCGTTTGACCTTCGCCATGCCTGAGACAGGCATCGGTCTTTTTCCCGATGTCGGTGGCACATATTTTTTGCCGCGTTGTCCCGGCGCAGTCGGCATGTATCTCGGTTTGACGGGTGAAAGACTGAAAGCCGCTGACGCAATATATGCTGGCATTGCCGACATCTTCGTGCCGTCGGCGCATCTGGCGGCTTTGAAATCACATTTGGCGGCAGGCAAAAATTTTGAGATCTCTATCAGGATGTTTTCGACTGACGCGGGCGAAGCGCCGTTGATGGCTCACCGCGCCCTGATCGACAGGCATTTCCTGAAAGCCACGATGGCGGAAATTATTGCCTCGCTCGAAGCGGATGGCGGTGAATGGGCGGCAAAGGTTCTGGCCACGCTCGCCAGCAAATCACCGACCAGCCTGCTTGTCACACATCGGCAAATCACGGCGGGGGCGAGCCTTGATTTTGCCGAGGCGATGAAGCTTGAGTTTCGTCTCACCAATCGTTTCATGCGTGGTCATGATTTTTATGAAGGCGTGCGTGCAATCATCATCGACAAGGACCAGTCGCCGCACTGGCGGCCAGCGACGCTTGCAGGCGTCAGGGCATCGGATGCTGATGCATATTTTGCTTCCTTGGGTGAAGATGAACTTCAACTGGATTGAGATTTCAGAACCGGGAGAGAGACATGGCCGCGATTGGATTTGTCGGACTGGGCAATATGGGCGGGCCGATGGCGCGCAATCTCCTCAAGGCGGGACATGCGCTCAAGGTTTTTGATCTGAGTGAAAAATCCGTTGCGCCTGTGGTTGAGGCCGGGGCCATAAAGAGTGCGCGTGCTGGCGATGTCGCGCGCGACGCTGAATTCGTCATCACCATGCTGCCAGCGGGTGAGCATGTGCGCTCTGTTTATCTCGGTGACGAGGGACTGATCTCTGCTGCCAGCAAGGGCACGGTTTTCATCGACAGTTCCACCATTGATGTGTCCTCGGCGCGCGACGTGATTGCGGCGGCGAATGCGGCAGGCATGGCGATGGTCGATGCGCCGGTTTCTGGCGGCGTCGGCGGGGCGCAAGCCGCCACGCTTACCTTTATGGTCGGCGGCACAGAGGCGGCTTTTGTCGCCGCCAAACCAGTGCTCGAAGTCATGGGCAAGAATATTTTTCATGCTGGCGGCGCGGGTAATGGTCAGGTTGCCAAGGTATGCAACAACATGATCCTCGGCATTTCCATGATTGCCGTCTCTGAAGCCTTTGTGCTTGGTGAACGGCTGGGTCTCGACGCGCAGACCTTGTTTGATATTTCTTCCACCGCGTCGGGTCAGTGCTGGTCGATGACGTCTTATTGTCCTGTGCCGGGTCCGGTCCCGACGTCGCCCGCCAATCGCGATTATCAGCCGGGATTTTCAGCGGCGATGATGCTCAAGGATTTGCGTCTTGCGCAGGACGCATCGAAAGCCGCGAGGTCGCCGACACCTCTGGGGGCGCAGGCCGCGCAGCTTTATGCGCTCATGGAAGCCTCCGGTCATGACGGGCTTGATTTTTCGGGCATCATCAAATTGATCAAGGGTGAAAGCTGATTTTGAATTCTTCCGTGTAAAGTTCTTTTATACCTAATTTTTTCTTAAATCCGGCACTATCTGGCGAATATAGGTTCGTTTGGCCAATTTCGCTGTGATTTTGGACCTTGTTTCGCTTTTCAAAGCACTTTGAAATTTGGTTTTGTCAAAGTTTCAGAGCCTTTGCTGCAAATACAAACAATCTCCCATTTGGTTTAAACCAGTCGTTAGGGTGATCCGGTTTAGCTTTCGTTCAGGCAGGAGCCGAAGCGGCACCGAAGAACACGAAGTTGCGTCTAGAAGGGCAGAACCGATGGTCATGACAAATTCGCAAGCCAATATTGTGGTGTCAAACGATACGAGCAGTGCGTCCAAGTCATCCTACCTTGTGGCTTTGACTTATGTTGAGCGTCTGCATCGGCGGTTGCTTGATGTGATCAAGGACGAGTTGGACCGTATCGGTTGCTCTGAAATCAACAGCGTTCAGGCTTTGCTGCTTTTCAACATTGGTGATGCCGAGATGACAGCAGGCGAATTGCGCACCCGTGGTCATTATCTGGGGTCGAATGTCTCCTATAATCTCAAAAAGCTTGTCGAGGCCGAATATATCAGCCATCAGCGTTCGCGCCTTGATCGTCGTTCGGTGCGTGTGCGCCTGACAGATAAAGGCCGCGCCATCTGCAAGGCGATTGACGATCTTTATAACAAGCATTGCCGTTCGGTGGCCGAAGTGGGCGACATCAGCAACGAAGAACTGGTGCAGATCAACGCGACGCTTCACAAGCTTGAACGCTTCTGGACGGATCAGATCCTCTATCGCCTCTGATCTTTCGGGTCGGTTTTAACCCCGCACAGAACTTGCAGCCCGTAAGTCTGCCTGCGCAATGACATCTGTGTCTGTTCCTATTCAGGACATTATGCCAGTTATTGTGTAAACTTGGGCCTATAGTGAAACGGGTATAATGGCGTGAAACGCTCCCAGACATATTTCTTTTTGGCACTGGTCGTTGCCCTTTTGGGCGGTGCTGGCAGCCTTGTGTCTGCCACTCAGGCTCACGCGGGCGCGGGCTATGACCCGGTCGAGACGCAGTGGATCGACCCCTGGGCGGCCAATTCACAGGCCGAGGTTGTCACCGATCCCGCGCTCAAGTCGAGCGTGCCCATGCTGGGAGATGCTGGCTTCTGGCCGGTCGTGCGGGCCATTTCGATGTATCGCCAGATTCAGCGTTGGGGGGGGTGGGAGTCCATTCCCGAGGGTGAGCCGTTGAAGCAGGGGATGCGCGACCCGCGCGTGGTCCTGTTGCGCAAGCGTCTTCTGGCGACGGGTGACATAGCCGCCTCCGAAGGCGATCAGTTTTCTTTCGACCAAAGTGTTTATGACGGGGTCAGGCGTTTTCAGGCACGTCACGGATTGGACCCGGACGGCGTCGTTGGGCGGGGCACGGTTGAAACCCTCAATGTGCCCGTCGCCACGCGGATCGATCAGCTTGAAGTCAATCTCAAGCGGTTGAACGATGTCGCGCCCACGCTTGGCCGCCGCTATGTATTCGTCAATATTGCAGGTCAGGAAGTTGAGGCTGTCGAGAATGGTCAGGTTATCATTCGCAAGCGGGTGATTGTTGGTAAGGAAGATCGTCAGACGCCGGAGCTTACGAGCAAGATCAATTTCATTGCGCTCAATCCCTATTGGAATGTTCCGCTCTCCATTGCCACCAAGGATCTGCTTCCCAAGATCAGGGCCAATCCGCTTTTTTTGAGCCGGATGGGCATTCGTGTTTTCAAAGGGTGGGGCGAGAATGCGCCCGAAGTTGATCCCTCGTCGGTTGACTGGGCCAACCCCAACGTGACACGGCAATATCGTTTGCGTCAGGACCCCAGTCGGTTGAATTCGCTGGGAACGGTCAAGATCAATTTTCCCAATCGGGATTCCGTCTATCTCCATGACACGCCGGTCAAGACGCTGTTCGGGCGCAATGCGCGCAACTTCAGTTCCGGTTGTGTGCGTGTGCAGGATGTGCGTGATCTGGTAGCCTGGTTGATGGATGAAAACGCGGGTTGGGACCGCACGCGCATCGACAAGGTCATCGCCAGCGGCGAGCATATGGATGTGCCGTTGGCTTCGCCCGTTCCCATTTACATGATGTATCTGACCGCCTGGGTCGCCGAGGATGGTGTCGTCAATTTCCGTGACGACGTCTATGACCGCGATGCGGCTTTGACGTCCACAGCCTATAAAAACTAGGCTAGGGTGAGGGCCGGGAAATCGTCGGGCGCATTGCTATGCGGAAGGGAGTCCCCGTGCCGCGCATCGCAAAATTTCCATATCTTGAGCATGATGGCATTCTGGCATTTGCCCATCGCGGCGGTGCTGGGCCTTGGCTGGAAAATACCATGCCGGCCTTTCAGAACGCCATCGACCTTGGTTATCGCTATATCGAGACCGACGTCCAGGCGACGCGCGATGGGGTGTTGCTCGTCTTTCATGATGAGCAGCTTGATCGGTTGACCGACAGGCAGGGTGTCGTCGCCGAGATGGATTTTCACGACGTTTCACGTGCCCTTGTCGGCGGCAGCGAGCCGATCCCCCGGCTGGAGGAATTGTTGCTCGTCTGTCCGGATGTGCGCCTCAACATCGACCTCAAGAGCGATCATGCCGTGCAGCCATTGATCCGTGTTCTGCGCGACTGTGATGCCATTGATCGTGTCTGCGTCACCTCTTTTTCCGGCAGGCGCATTGCTGCAGTGCGGAACGCATTGGGGCCCCGGCTCTGCACGGGGCTCGGCCCGGCAGGCATAACGCGGATGCGAGTTGGCAGTTGGTCGGGTCCGTTTGGGTTTCTGTGGGGCGGATATGAGGCAGGCTGCGCGCAAGTGCCGATCGCTCAATATGGAGTTCCGCTGGCGGATGCGGCTTTTGTTGCCTTTGCGCATGAAAACGGGCTTCAGGTTCATGTCTGGACCGTTGACGACCCGGCGGAAATGAACCGCCTTCTGGATTTGGGCGTCGATGGATTGATCTCGGATCAGCCCCTGATCCTCAAGCAGGCCCTGCTTAAAAGAGGCCTTTGGAAGGTCTAATTAAACGGCTAAAGGTGTGAATTTGTGCGACAATTAGTTTATGGTCACACCTGCCATGCGCGTTTAGGTTAGGGATATTCCGGCTGGCACGGAAAGTTTACAAATCTGTTTGGCGGGCGTGGCGTCTTTCAGAAAAGTTACGGGATTGCGGCTATGGACTATCAGGCAAAGCTCGGCGAAGCGCTCAACTCTGTGAAGGATGAGGGGCGTTATCGCGTGTTTGCCGATATTCTGCGTCATCGGGGCGATTTTCCGCGAGCCACTTTTCACACGCCCGAGGGCGCGCGCGAGATCGTTGTCTGGTGCTCCAATGACTATCTGGGCATGGGCCAGCATCCTGCTGTGATCGACGCGATGCATCGCGCCATTGATGAAGTGGGCGCAGGTTCTGGCGGTACGCGCAATATTTCGGGCACAACGCATTACCATGTCGAGCTTGAGCACGAGCTTGCCGACCTTCATCAAAAAGAGGCGGCGCTGCTTTTCACTTCCGGTTATGCCGCCAATGACGCGACGCTTTCGACACTGGCGCGTGTTTTCAATGATTGCGTCATCATCTCGGACGAGATGAACCATGCCTCCATGATCGAAGGCATCAAGCGCGGCGGCGGGCCCAAGCGTCTGTGGCGTCACAATGATCTCGGCCATCTCGAAATCCTGCTCAAGCAACTCGATCCGGCGCAGCCCAAGATCGTGGCCTTTGAGTCCGTCTATTCGATGGATGGTGATATGGCGCCGATCGGGGCGATTTGCGATCTGGCCAAACAATATAACGCCCTGACCTATCTTGATGAGGTCCATGCCGTTGGCCTCTATGGCCCGCGTGGCGGCGGCATTGCCGAGCGCGATGGTGTGCTCGACAAGGTCGATATCATCGAGGGCACGCTTGCCAAGGGCTTTGGTGTGATGGGCGGTTATATCGCCGCTTCATCGGTGTTGATCGACGTGCTGCGCTCCTATGCGCCCGGATTTATTTTTTCGACGTCAATGGCCCCGGTGCTGGCAGCAGGTGTGCTCGCCTCGATCAAGCACCTCAAGGCCAGTAATGCTGAACGCGAGCGGCATCAGGAGCGCGCGACAACGCTGCGCCGGATGATGGCTGATGCGGGCCTGCCCGTCATGATGTGCGAAAGCCATATCGTGCCCGTCATGGTGGGCGATCCTGTGGTGTGCAAACAGGTCAGCGATGATCTTTTGCAGGATCACGGCATCTATGTTCAGCCGATTAATTATCCCACCGTTCCGCGCGGCACCGAGCGCCTGCGCTTTACGCCATGCCCGGTCCATACCGATGAGATGATGCGCGATCTTGTGCGGGCTCTCGATCAGGTCTGGACGCGGCGCAAGATTTCGCGTGCTGCCTGAGGGCGACAATAAAACGCCGCCACGACCGTCCGGCGCCTCCGGTGCCGACGGTGGTGGAGGGCGCGAGGTTATTTTTGAATTCATTCCCATGGGCAGCAGCGTCAAGGCGTCTGCCATTGACGTGGCGACAGGCATCGAAGTGTCGGTCGTTGGTCCGGCGACGCCGTCGGCCCGCGCAGAATTACAGCGCATCGCCTTGATGAAGCTCAAGCAACGTCTGGCCAAAGGAAGCACGTCGCAACCCAAACCCGAAACGCCCCCCGGTGGTCACACGGGCGGGGGCATTATCGTTTAGGCGACGTTTTTCGTCGGGCTTATTTTTTGCGGCGTCCGCGTGGGCTGGGATTGCTCGCGACTTTACCAAGGCCAATCTGCTTGGCGAGTTTCGAGCGCTGCGCGGCATAGTTTGGCGCAACCATCGGGTAGTCCGGTGACAGTCCCCAGCGGGCCCGATATTCTTCCGGTGTCATGCCATATTGCGAACGCAGATAGCGTTTCAGCATTTTCAATTTTTTGCCGTCTTCCAGGCAGATGATATAATCGGCCGTGATGGATTTTTTGATCGGCACGACAGGCGTGAGGTTCTGACTGCCTCGTTCGACGCCGTTTTCAAGCTCGCTCAGCGTGTCGTGAACCGCCCGGATCACCTCCGTCAACTCACCCGACGACAGCGAGTTGTTGCTCACATAGGCAGAAACGATCTGGCCAGCCATCTTCAAAAGGTGGTTGGCGCTATCGCCAGATTTTTGTTCGTGATCGTTCATATTGAAGTGCGTCCCCTCACACCAGCACGCTGAATTTACAGCTTATGTACCCTCGGTTGGAATTCTATTTGTAGTTGCATGAAGATGTAAGTCCAAAAGGTGTTTTGGTCCAGTTAGTCTTAAAGGTTTTCTTTGATAAAAGTGAAACGATGAATTCAATATGACGTGTAACTTGGGTTGGTTTTAAATATGTTAAATGTTAAAAAATCAGTATTTCATTTAGAATTTTATTAGTAATGGATATCATCAGCACTACTATACTCAAGAGTTTTATAGCCATGACTATTTGTTGGATTTTTTGTGGCCTTTGAGCTTTGGCGGCATAATGATCTTGTAGTTGAAAAGACCTGTTTCATTGTGTGGATAAGCCTCGTATGCGATATCTCGGAGGGATAAAATTCCTCCTCAGATCGTTGTGGCTGGTTGGCCCGGAGCCGCGATATGTGGTATGACGCGAGCAAGCGAGTTGCCTTGAAGGAGATCGGCGGCTCGGCTGTTATTTTCCGTCTGAGAAGGTTTATTTGATGTCCTCAAGCAATGCGGTCGCGGGTCAGGCTGTTGCCAATGGTTTTTTCACCGATAGCCTCGCTGAAAGCGATCCTGATATTCAGGCAGCGATCGACAAGGAGCTTCATCGGCAGCAGAGCCAGATCGAACTGATTGCCTCTGAAAACATCGTCTCGCGCGCTGTCCTTGAAGCGCAGGGCTCGGTGATGACCAACAAATATGCCGAGGGCTATCCCGGCAAGCGCTATTACGGCGGTTGCGAGTTTGTGGACATTGCCGAGGATCTGGCGATTGAACGGGCCAAAAAGCTGTTTGATTGCGCCTATGTCAATGTGCAGCCCAATTCCGGTTCGCAGGCCAATCAGGGCGCCATGATGTCGCTGATCAAGCCCGGCGACACTATTCTGGGCATGAGCCTCGCCGCTGGCGGTCACCTGACACATGGGGCGGCTCCCAACCAGTCGGGCAAGTGGTTCAACGCTGTTCAATATGGCGTGCGCGCGCAGGATCATCTGATCGATCTTGATGACGTGGCCGCGCTCGCCAAAGAGCATAAACCCAAGCTCATCATTGCAGGCGGCTCTGCCTATCCGCGCGTCATCGACTTCAAGGCCTTTCGCGAGATTGCCGATAGCGTCGGTGCTTATCTGATGGTTGATATGGCCCATTTTGCGGGCCTTGTGGCGGGTGGCGTTCACTCCAGCCCGCTGCCCTATGCCGATGTCGTGACGACCACGACGCACAAGACTCTGCGCGGTCCGCGCGGCGGCATGATCCTTTCCAACAATGAGGATCTCGGCAAGAAGATCAATTCGGCGATTTTCCCCGGCATTCAGGGTGGCCCGTTGATGCATGTTATCGCGGGCAAGGCGGTCGCCTTTGGCGAGGCGCTGCGTCCGGGGTTCAAGACCTATGCCCGCTCGGTGGTGGACAATGCGCGCGCTCTGGCGGCGACGCTTGCCGAAGCCGGGTTGGCGATTGTGTCTGGTGGCACAGACACGCATCTGATGCTGGTCGATCTGCGCCCCAAGAAACTGACGGGCAAAGTGGCTGAGGCGGCTCTGGAGCGCGCCAATATCACCTGCAACAAGAACGGCATTCCCTTTGATCCCGAAAAGCCGATGATTACCTCAGGCGTCCGTCTGGGTACACCGGCGGGGACGAGCCGTGGTTTTGGCGTGGCGGAGTTCCAGCTTGTCGGACAACTCATCAATGAGGTGCTGAGCGGGCTTGAAGCGAATGGCGAAGGCGGTAACGGGGCGGTCGAAGCTGCCGTAAAGGAGCGCGTGCTGGAATTGTGCGGGCGTTTCCCGATCTATGGCGGCCCGAAATAAATGCGAGTGATGTAAAACTATAGGCTGGGGGCCAGACGTATGCGTTGTCCATATTGCGGCAATGAAGACACGCAAGTGAAGGATTCGCGTCCCACGGAGGATAATACCTCCATTCGTCGGCGGCGCTTCTGCACCGCTT
>Ga0214472_10003075_pt1 | contig 17743 bp, 10 predicted proteins | sample RVTome_6_FD_207662 | JGI IMG/M metagenome (GOLD analysis project Ga0214472, IMG submission 207662) | Soil microbial communities from uranium-contaminated site in the Upper Colorado River Basin, Wyoming, United States - RVT140D175 | ecosystem: Environmental > Terrestrial > Soil > Contaminated >...
ATGCCGCGGACTTAGCCGCCGAGGTGGCCGTCACCGAGGCGCAAATCAAGGAGGCCTACGAAGCCCGCGAAGACGAGTTCACGGTCCAAGAGTCGCGACGGGTTCAGCAGATGATCCTGACTACACAGGATGACGCCGACCGTGCCCATAAGGCGTTATCGGAAGGCCGCGCCTTCGCCGCAGTCGCCAAAGACGTCGCCAAGATGGAGGCCGACCGCATCGAGCTCGGCAATCTGACCCGCAAGGAACTGTTGGAGGCGCTGGCTGACGTGGTTTTCTCATTGGAAAAGAACAGGCCGAGCGCTCCGGTGAAAAGCCCGCTCGGATGGCACCTTTTTCAGGTCACCGACATCCAGCCAGGCAGCAAGAAGACCCTAGACCAGGCGCGCGACGAGATTCGCAAGGCCATCGCCCACGAAAAAGCCGTCGACGGACTTTTCCAGCTCGCCAACAAGCTTGACGACCTGCTGGGCGGCGGGGCCAAGCTGGAGGAAGCGGCCAAACAATTGAACATGAAGGTGACGACGATCGCGGCCATCAATTCCGATGGCCTCGATCCGGCCGGAAAACCGATTGCTGGCGTTCCCAAGGGCGAATTTCTGACGACTGCCTTCGCCACCAACGAGGGCGCCGACAGCCAATTGGTCGAGACCGGCCGCGACGGATTTTTCGTACTTCGGGTGGACAAGATCACGCCACCGGCGCTCAAGCCCCTGGACACGGTCAAGGCCGAGGTGACGGAAGCCTGGAAGGCCGACCAGCGCGCCGAGAAGGCGAAAAAGGCCGCCGAAGCGATTCTCGCGCGCCTCAAGGAAGGCGCCGCGATCGACGCGGTCGCCAAGGGCCTGGGGCTGACCGTGACCATCACGCCGCCGCTGCTCCGCCAGCCGCAGCAGCAGGAGGCGCAGGCGCTGCCGCAGGCTCTGATCGCCGGCATCTTCACCGTCAAGCCAGGCGAGTCGACGATGGCCCGGGGCGACGGCGGGTACTACGTCGCGCGACTGAAGGAGATCATCGCCGCCGACCCCACTGCCGATAAGAGTGGGAACGACGCGCTCGCCGGCGGTCTTCGGGAGTCCATCGAGTCGGACATTTTGACCCAATTGGCTTACGCGCTACGTGATCGGTACGGCGTCAGCATCAATCGCCGCAGCATCGACGAAACTTTCATCGGCCGCTCGTCCGGCCGGGCTCCCGCGCCGAATCGATGATCGACGCCTATGCAGATTTCTCCTGATCTGCCGGCGTTCGCCGCGAAATACGGCGAAACCGGCAAGGGTGCGGCGCAGGTCGTATGGACCACGCTGGTCGCGGACCTGGAGACTCCGGTATCGGCGATGCTGAAGCTCGCCGACGGCAAGCCCAACAGTTTTCTTCTCGAATCCGTCGAGGGCGGCGCCATCCGCGGCCGTTATTCGTTCATCGGTTTGCGGCCGGACGTCGTCTGGCGGTGTCGCGGCAACAAGGCCGACATCAACCGTAACGCCGTCGACGAACCGGATGCCTTTTCGCCTTGCCCCGTTGCCGTCAAGTCCGGCGCCATCGCCTCGCTTCGCGCGCTGGTCAACGAATCGCGGATCGACATGCCGTCCGGACTGCCGCCAATGGCTTCCGGGCTTGTCGGATACATGGCCTACGACATGGTGCGGCTGACCGAGCGGCTACCCGACGCCAACCCCGACGTCATCGGCGTGCCGGACAGCATCTTCCTCAGGCCGACGGTGATGGCGGTGTTTGATTCGCTGAAGGACTCGGTGACCGTGATCACGCCGGTCTGGCTGAAACCGTCGACGTCCGCCGCTACGGCCTACGACGCCGCGCGCCAAAGGCTGGCCGAGGTGGTGCGCGATTTCCGCAAGAACCCTGCGCGAAAGACGGCCAAGGCTTCGCGCGACGCGGCTCCGGCGAGGCCTGAGTCCAACATGACGCGCGAGAAATTCCATTGGATGGTGAAAAAGGCCGTCGAGTACATCCACGCCGGGGATGCCTTCCAGATTGTGCCTTCGCAACGCTTCCGGGTGCCTTTCAAGCTGCCGCCATTTTCGTTCTACCGGGCGCTGCGTCGACTCAATCCGTCGCCGTTCCTGTTCTTCCTCAATTTCGGGGATTTTTGCGTCGCCGGGTCGAGCCCGGAGATCCTGGTTCGCGTCCGCCAGGGAAAGATCACGCTTCGGCCGCTCGCCGGCACCCGCAGACGCGGCGCGACGCCCGAGGAGGACAAGGCGTTGGTCGCCGATTTGCTTGCCGACCCGAAGGAGATCGCCGAGCACCTGATGCTGCTGGACCTGGGGCGCAACGACGTCGGTCGCGTCGCCAAGGTCGGCACGGTCCGCGTCACCGAGCAGTTCATTGTCGAGTACTATTCCCACGTCATGCACATCGCCTCCAACGTCGAGGGCGAGCTCGACCCCCACTTTGACGCCATCGACGCCCTGCTGGCCGGGTTTCCCGCCGGCACGGTGTCGGGGGCACCGAAGGTCCGGGCCATGGAAATCATCGATGAGCTGGAGCCTGAACGGCGAGGCATCTACGCCGGCTGCATCGGATACTTCGGCGCCAACGGCGACATGGATACCTGCATCGCGCTGCGCACCGCCGTCATCAAGGACGGCGTCCTCTACATACAGGCGGGAGGCGGGGTGGTTGCCGACAGCAACCCTGAAAACGAGTATCAGGAAAGCTGCAACAAGGCGCGGGCATTGCTGCGGGCGGCCGAGGAAGCGGTCGCCTTCGCCGCCGAAGTCGCCTGACCGTCGTCCCGGCCCGCTACCCGCGCGGTGCCGGGGGTCGGATCAGCGCCGAAACCGGTACCAGTTGGAACCCCCTGCCCTCGACCTCGCTCAGCCACGGGATCAGCGCCTGCAGCGTCGCCTCCCGCGGATGGCCGATAGCCACCGCCGAGCCGCTGCGCCGGGCCAGCCGCTCGACCTCGGCAAGCTGCTTCTTGATCGCCGCCACGCTGTCGTCGTGATCGAGAAATATGTTTCGCCGCGCGAACGGCACGCCGACCTGATGCGCCGCCTTGCCGGCGGTGGAATTGAAGGCGGTGATGGAGTCGAGGAACAGGAGATCGCGCTTCTTCAGTTCTTCCATGACCACCAGCATGCCCGCGAGGTCGGCCGTGAAGCGGCTGCCCATGTGGTTGTTGATCCCGACGTAGCCTTCGAACTGATCCAGATTCCACTTCAAGCTGGCCTGCAATTCGTTACGCGGGACGCCGGTCAGCAGCACGTTGGGCCCGGGATCGACGTCGGGGCTACCCGGTTCCATGGGAATGTGCATCAACAACTCGTGGCCGGCGACGTGCGCCGCCGCCGTCAATTCCTTGAGCCCGCTGGCATAGGTGAGGAACGACAGCGTCAGCGGCGGGCGCAGCCGGATGGTCCTCGCGGTGCGCGGCTTGTCGACGCCGAGATCGTCGATGACGATCGCGATCCGCGGCCGTCCGGCGGCAACCGGAACGGCGACGGCAAATCTTTTCCAGGCGGGAAGACCGCCGACAGCGGCGGCAGACGGCATCGCGGCGGCCGGCATCTTTTCGACGTCCTTCGGCAATGCCGCCACGGGTTCCCGACCCGCGGGCTCGGGGACGGCCGACGCCGACGTTGACGGGGCTGGCGCCGGTTCTTCCCGGCGTGCCGCCGGCGGCGGGGCGGGTACCGGTTTCGTGGGTTCGGTCGCCGGCGGCGTCACCGGCGTCGCTGTTTCGGACGTCGGCGGCGAAACGTGCGGTTCGACGACATTTTTCGGTAGGGCTTCCTCGTAGGCGCGCACCGGCGATCCCTGGACCGCCTTGCCGTTTTCCGGGAGCAGCGGCCGGTTCGGCGAAACGGTCGGCGTGGCGTCCGGTGCCGGACCATTTTTCGCGGCAGCCGGGCCGGTGCCGTCGGCAACCCGTTGGGCGCGTTCCTGGGGCGGCGGCGATTGTTTGTTCGTCAGGTAGCCAATTCCATATCCGGCGCCGATGCCGATCAGGGCGAGCCCGACGAAGATCGCCTGGCGCACCGGGCTCAGCCGGTAGCCGGGCCGCCGGGCCGCCGATTCCCGTTTGTTGCTGTCTGTGATTCGGGTTCGGTCCTTGTCCGCCGCACCGCGACCGCTCCGCATTTGATACACCCCGAATGGCTAGGAATTCGCGACCAACCCCTAACTTAGGGATTGCACCCCGTCAATGATGGCCGCCGACTGCAGTTTGATATTCAAGGGAATTACGCCCCATTCCGGGCCGGCGGCAGGTCCTCGCCTTCGGAACCAACGTAAGCTTAACGTAAGGTTGATTCCTTACAATTCCATCGCGCGAAAAAGCGTTTGGCGTCAAAGGTTAAGACGAACAAGGATAGAAGCGCGAAATGCGCTCTTACAATTTGGAGCACCTGAGCATTCTGGTGCTCGAAAAACATTTGTTGGTCAGGAAGCTCCTGACCGACGTGTTCAGCGAGTTTGGCGTGCCGACGGTCCAAAGCACGCCGGATCCCGACGTTGCGTGGCAAATCTTCAAGCAATTCTCCATCGACCTGATCTTGAGCGACTGGACCCATGACCTCGACGGCATGGGTTTTTTGAGGCGCGTCCGCCAGAATCCGGAAAGCGCCGATCCGTTCGTCTCCGTCATCGTCTGCACGGCCAACACCGAGTATCGACATGTCTGCTTCGCGCGCGATGTGGGAATGACCGAGTTCCTGGCCAAGCCGGTGTCGGCGAAAACAATCTATTCCCGCATCTGCGCGGTGATCGAGAACCAACGGCCGTTCATCCGCGTGGCAGGCTTCTTTGGGCCGGACCGCCGGCGCCATCGCGACGACCTTTACGGCGGCATCGACCGCCGCCAGCGCGCCGGCTGAGGCGGCTTTGCCGTCGGCGGGCCGTCAATTCCCGTTAAAAAACGGCTGATCCCCCTGATATCTTAAGGATTTCCACCCTAGTCGCCGGGGATCGGTTATAATGTGTCTTGCGCATTCCGGGCTCAGGCACTGCGCGCGCCATGATGGCGGCTGCCAAGATGTGGTCAGCCGCGGTGTGGTCGTGACACCGCGCGGCCCGCACGAGGTGGTCGCTTCATTCGCCACCACGCCGGGGCGCGACGGAGACCCCGCGATGCAAATGCCTTTTCTGGAGAGCTTCGTGCGCCGGCTTCGGCGTCGCCGGTCGGTATCTGGGGTAAAGAAGCCGCTCGCGGAAGCGGAATCACGGTCCTATCCGTGGGAAAAATCCTACCCCGCGGGAATCAGCTGGCGCGTCGAGATCGAGCCGAAACCGGTCCCGACTCTCCTCGACGACGCGGCCGCGGCCTTTCCCGATAACATCTGCGTCAATTTCCGCGGCCGCCGCTTCCGTTACCGCGACATCGCGAAATTGGTCAACCGCGCCGCAAAGGGTTTCCAAGAACTCGGCGTCCATCGCGGCATCAACGTCGGGCTGATGCTGCCGAACTCGCCCTACGCCGTCGTCTGCTATTATGCGGTGCTCAAGGCCGGCGGCACGGTGGTCAACATCAATCCGCTCTACGCCATGCACGAGGTCGAACACCACGTCGCCGACGCCAACGTCTGCATCCTGGTCACCCTCGATTTGAAGGTGCTGTACGACAAGGTCGCGGCCCTGCCGGCCGCCAACGGCCGGCTGGAGAAGATCGTGGTATGCAGCCTGGCCGGCGTCCTACCGTTCGGGGAAAAGGCGTTGTTCACGCTCCTGAAGCGTCGCGAGGTGGCAGATATTCCGGACGACGACCGCCATGTCACCTACGAGAGCCTGATCGACAACGACGGCAATCCCGATCCCGCCGCCATCGACCCGACGCGCGACGTCGCCGTGATGCAGCTCACCGGCGGCACCACCGGCGTCACGAAGGCGGCAAAGCTCACCCATGCGAACCTCTATGCCAACGCCCAGCAACTCGCTCTGTGGGCGCCGGCCGTGGCGACAGCCGAGGAAAAGGTGCTCGGCGTGCTGCCCTTGTTCCATGCCTTCGGCATGACCGCAGTGATGAACCTGGGCCTGCGCCTGGCGGCCGAACTGATCCTGCTGCCGCATTTCAAGACCGCCGAGGTGTTGCAGGCGATCGAAAAGGAGCGCCCCACCATACTGATCGGCGTACCGACCATGTTTTCGGCCATCAATTCCACTCCCGACGTGGCGGACCATGACCTCTCTAGTCTGGAATTCTGCATTTCCGGCGGTGCTTCGCTGCCGAACGAGGTGCGGAAGCGATTCGAGGAGCTGACCGGCTGCGTGGTGCTCGAGGGATACGGTCTCAGCGAGACCAGCCCAGTCGTCGCCGTCAATCCCGTGGACGGCGCCAAGAAGCCCGGTTCGGTCGGGTTGCCCTTGCCGGGCACCGTGATCGACATCGTATCGCTCGACGAGCCCGAACGCCTTCTGCCTGTCCGCGAAATCGGGGAAATCTGCATTTCCGGACCCCAGGTAATGGCGGGATACGCCAATCGGGCGCAGGAAAACGTGCAGGTGTTCCGGGGCGGCCATTTTCACACCGGCGACGTCGGTTACCTCGACGAGGACGGCTACCTGTTCATCGTCGACCGCATCAAGGAAATGATCAACACCGGCGGTTTCAAGGTCTATCCGCGTAATGTCGAGGAGGTTATTCACCGCCACCCCACCGTGGAGGAGGTCGCCGTGTGCGGGGTGCCCGACGAACACCGCGGCGAGATCGTGAAGGCTTTCGTAAAGCTGCGCAACGGTCAGGCGATCACGACCGATGAACTGACGAAATTTCTCGAGGACAAATTGGCGCCCTTCGAAATACCACGCCAGATCGAGTTCCGCGATGCGCTGCCGAAAACCCTGATTGGCAAGATATCGAAAAAGGACCTTGTCTCCGCGACAGCGGACGAGAAGACCGCAACATAATTCCATTCGGATGATCCGGGTGGCCACCTCTGAGAGGGAGGACGAGGAAATGAAGAACGTCGTCATCGCCGGCTATGTCCGGTCGCCGTTCACGTTCGCCACCAAGGGCGAATTGGCCAAGGTGCGGGCCGACGAGTTGGCCGCGCAGGTTATCAAGGGCCTGGTCAAGAAGACCGGCGTCGATCCGGACGACATCGAGGACCTGATTCTGGGCTGCGCCTTTCCCGAGGCCGAGCAGGGCCTGAACGTGGCGCGGCTGGTGGTGTTCCAGGCCGGGCTGCCGCGCTCGGTTGCCGGCGCCACGGTCAATCGCTTCTGCGGTTCGTCGATGTACGCCATCCATATGGCCGCCGGCGCCATTCAGATGAACGCCGGCGAGGTGTTCATTTGCGCCGGCGTCGAATCGATGACGCGGGTGCCGATGATGGGCTACAACCCGATGCCCCATCCCGACCTCGCCAAGAACTACCCGCCGGCCTACATCTCGATGGGCGAAACGGCGGAGAACGTCGCCACCCGCTACCAGATCACCCGCGACCAGCAGGACGCCTTCGCCGTCCAGTCGCAGGTAAAGGCCGCCAAGGCACAGGCCGCCGGCAGGCTCGACGACGAGATCATCCCGATCAGCCGCGATGGCGGCAGCGTCAGCAGGGACGGCTGCATCCGTCCCGACACCACGGCCGCGGCTCTGGCGGGCCTGAAGCCGGCGTTCGACGAAAAAGGCTCGGTAACAGCGGGCACTTCGTCGCCGTTGACCGACGGCGCCGCGGCGACCCTGGTGTGCAGCGAGGCTTACGCGGAAAAGAAGGGCCTGACGCCGCTCGCCCGCATCAAGTCGATCGCGGTCGCCGGCTGCGATCCGGAAATCATGGGCATCGGTCCGGTGCCGGCATCGAAGAAGGCGCTCCAGCGGGCCGGGCTGAAGATCGGCGACATCGACGTTGCCGAGGTCAACGAGGCTTTCGCGTCGCAATCGCTGGCGGTGCTGCGCGACCTTTCGCTCGATTTGGCGAAGGTCAACCTCGACGGCGGCGCCATTGCCATCGGCCACCCGCTCGGCGCCACCGGCGCCCGCATCACCGGCAAGGCGGCGCAACTTCTTAAGCGCGAGGGCGGCACTTACGCGCTTTCCACCCAATGCATCGGCGGCGGCCAGGGCATCGCCACGGTCCTCGAGGCGGTGCGATGACCGAAATCAAGAAGGTCGCCGTGTTCGGCGCCGGCGTCATGGGCGCCGGCATCGCCGGCCAGGTCGCCAACGCCGGCGTGCCGGTGGTGCTGCTCGACATCGCGGCCAAGGACGGCCCCGACCGCACCGCCATCGCCAAGGGCGCCATCCAGAAGCTGCTGAAGACCGACCCGGCACCGTTGATGCACAAGCGCAATGCCAAGCTGATCACCGCCGGCAACATCGACGACAACATGACGATGATCGCCGACTGCGACTGGATCGTCGAGGCGGTGATCGAGAAAGTCGACATCAAGCGCGCGCTCTACAAGAAGATCGAAGCCGTGCGCAAGCCGGGCTCCATCGTCTCGTCCAACACTTCGACCATCCCCTGGACCACCCTGGTCGAGGGCATGCCGGCGCGATTTCGGCGCGATTTCCTGATCACCCATTTCTTCAATCCACCCCGTTACCTGCGGCTGCTGGAGGTGGCGTCCGGCGCCGATACGCGGCCCGACGCGGTCGCCGACATCCGTCGCTTCGGCGACGTGCGCCTCGGCAAGGGCGTGGTGATGGCCAAGGACACGCCGGGCTTCATCGCTAACCGCATCGGCATCTACTGGCTGCAATGCGGCGTCGTGATGGCGATGGACGGCGGCGTCACCATCGAGGAAGCCGACGCCGTCGGCGGCCGCCCGATGGGGATTCCAAAGACCGGCATTTTCGGCTTGCTCGATATGGTCGGCCTCGACCTGATGCCGCACATCCTAAGCAACATGGAAAAGACGTTGCCGAAGGACGATCCCTTCCACGCGGTCAATCGCGACCTAGCGCTGACCAAGAAGATGATCGCCGACGGCTACACCGGTCGCAAAGGCAAGGGCGGCTTCTACCGCATGAACAAGGACTCGGGCGAGCGGGTCAAGGAGGCCATCGACCTCTCGAGCGGCAACTACCGCAAGGCCGGCAAGCCGAAGCTCGGCAGCGTCGCCGCCGCAAAGAAGAAGGGGCTCCGGGCGCTGCTCGAGCACCCCGACAAGGGCGGGCGTTACGGCTGGCAGGTGCTGTCGCGCACCCTCAGCTACGCCGCCCGGCTGGTGCCGGAGATCGCCGACGACGTGGTCGCCGTCGACGAGGCCATGCGCCTCGGCTACAACTGGAAATTCGGGCCGTTCGAGCTGATCGACCAGATCGGCGGCAAATGGTTCGCCGACCGTCTGAGGGCCGACAACATGCCGGTGCCGCCGCTGCTGGAGATGGCCGCCGGGCGGCCGTTCTACCGCACCCACGCCGGACAGCTGCAATACCTGACGCTGGCCGGTGACTACCGGGACGTTTCGCGCGCCGATGGCGTGCTGCTGCTCGCTGACATCAAGCGACGGCAGAAGCCGCTTGCCCGCAACATGTCGGCCAGCCTGTGGGACATCGGCGACGGCGTCGTCTGTCTCGAGTTCCACAGCACCATGAATGCACTCAATCCGCTGACGCTGGCGATGATCGAAAAGGCGATCAGGCTTGTACGGGAGCGCTTCAAGGCGCTGGTCATCTACAACGAAGCCGGCAATTTCTCGGTCGGCGCCAACATCGGCCTGCTGCTGATCGCCGCCAAGCTGCACGCGTTTTTCGTCGTTCGTGCCCTGGTGAAAAAGGGCCAGAGCGTTTACAAGGCGCTCAAGTACGCCCCTTTCCCGGTGGTCGGCGCGCCGTCCGGCATGGCGCTCGGCGGCGGCTGCGAGGTGCTGCTGCATTGCACCGCGGTGCAGGCGCATGCCGAAACCTACGCCGGCCTCGTCGAGGCCGGCGTCGGCGTGATCCCCGGCTGGGGCGGCTGCAAGGAGATGCTGTTCCGCTGGTTTTTCGACAACAAGCGCCCGAAGGGGCCGATGCCGCCGGTGATCAAAGCGTTCGAAACCATCGGCACGGCACAGGTGGCCAAGTCCGCCGCCGAGGCACGCGACTTCCTGTTCCTGCGCGACCGTGACGGCATCACCATGAACCGCGACCGGCTGCTCGCCGACGCCAAGGCGAAGGCGTTGGAGCTGGCCAAGAACTATTCGCCGCCGGAGCAGACGCCGATCTCGCTGCCGGGCCCGACCGCCAAGGCGCTGATGGACATGGCCGTCAAGGGCTTCCGCCTCAGCGGCAAGGCGACGCCCCACGATGTCGTCGTCGCCGGGGCGCTGGCCCGAGTACTCAGCGGCGGCAACACCGACATCACCGAGACCATATCCGAGGACCAAGTGCTGACCCTCGAACGCGACGCGTTCGTCTCCCTGGCCCGCACGTCCGCCACCATCGACCGCATCCAGCATATGCTGAAGACCGGAAAACCGTTGAGGAACTGACCATGACATACGCACTTGCGGCGCTTGCGCTGATCGTATTCGTCGCCCTGCTCTATCTGGGGCGCGGGTATTGGGCCTGGGTGCTGGGCGTGGCGCTGGCGCTCGCCGCCTGGTTCAACGCCGGCGTCGCGTCGCCCAACCTGTTCTGGACATGCGCCGCGATCGCCGCCGTCCTGGCCCTGGTCTTCGGTGTGCCGGCGCTTCGCCGCGGCGTGGTTTCCGGCCACCTGATGCGTTTGGTGCGGTCATTCCTGCCGCGCATGGGCGACACCGAGCGCATCGCGCTCGAAGCCGGCACGGTGTGGTTTGATGGCGACTTGTTCTCCGGCGACCCGGATTGGCGGAAGCTGCTCGATTTCAAGCCCAAGCCGTTGACCGACAAGGAGCGCGCCTTCCTCGACGGGCCGGTCGAGGAATTGTGCCGCATGGTGGACGATTATCAGATCGCCCAGGACCGCGACCTGTCGCCCGCGGTCTGGGATTACATGAAGCGCGAGCGTTTCTTCGGCATGATCATACCCGAGAAATTCGGCGGCAGGGGCTTCTCCGCCATCGCCCATTCCGCCGTCGTCACCAAGCTGTCGAGCCGCAGCATCACCGCCGCCGTCACGGTCATGGTGCCGAACTCGCTCGGCCCCGGCGAGCTTCTGGTTCATTACGGCACGGAAGAGCAGAAAAACCACTACCTGCCCCGTCTCGCCCGCGGCGAGGACATTCCGTGTTTCGCGTTGACCGAGCCCGGCGCCGGCAGCGACGCCGCCAGCGGTAAAAGCAAGGGCATCGTCTGCAAGGAAAAATGGAAGGGCAAGGAGATCACCGGCATCCGCCTGACCTTCAACAAGCGCTACATCACGCTGGCGCCGGTGGCCACGGTGGTCGGCCTTGCCTTCCGCCTTTACGACCCGGACCACCTGTTGGGCAAGGTCGAGGACATCGGCATCACCTGCGCCCTGATCCCCCGCGACACCCCGGGCCTCGTCATCGGCAACCGCCACGACCCGATGGGCGTGCCGTTCCAGAACGGACCCGTTTCCGGCACCGACGTCTTCGTTCCCCTGGATTACGTCATCGGCGGCCAAAAAGGCGTCGGGATCGGTTGGCGGATGCTGATGGAATCCCTGGCCGCCGGCCGCTCGGTGTCGCTGCCGTCGCTGTCCTGCGGCGCCTCGCAATTAGCGACGCGGGTGACCGGCGCCTACGGCACCGTGCGCGAGCAGTTCAACATGCAGATCGGACGCTTCGAGGGCATCGAGGAGGCGTTGGCCCGGATCGGCGGCTACGCCTATTTCATGAACGCCGCCCGGGTACTGACCTGTGGCGCCGTCGACGCCGGCGCCAAGCCGGCCGTGCTCTCGGCCATCGTCAAGGCGTATCTGACCGATGGCATGCGCGACCGCCTGAACGATGCGTTCGACATCCAGGCCGGAGCCGCGATTTGCCGGGGTCGTCGGAACATTCTCGGGCGCGGCTTCATCGGCGTTCCTATCGCCATCACCGTCGAGGGCGCCAATATTCTGACCCGCTCGTTGATCGTTTTCGGGCAGGGCGCCATCCGCTGCCACCCCTTCGTCCACGACGAAATGGTGACGGTCGCCGAAAACGACCTGCCGGGCTTCGACCGCGCGTTCTTCGGCCACGTCGGCTTCGTCTACAAGAACATGGCGCGATCGTTCTTCCTGGCGCTGACCGGCGGCAGGTTGGCATCGGCGCCGGTTTCCGATTCCACGGCCGGCTACTTTAGGGCCATCACCCGCTATAGCGCCGCGTTCGCCTTGATCACCGATGTCGCCTTGGCCACCTTGGGCGGGGCGCTGAAGCGGCGCGAAAAAATCAGCGGCCGCATGGCCGACGCCCTGGCCTGGATGTACATCGGCTCGTCGGCGCTGAAGCGCTTCCACGGCGAAGGCCGTCCGGCGCGCGATCGGGTCGTGCTCGATTGGTCCCTGCAGTGGGCGCTGTGGAAGGTCCAGGAAGCGCTGAGCGGCGTCATCGAGAACCTCCCCAACCGCGCCGCGGCGGCGATCCTGTGCCCGCTGGTGTTTCCGCTGGGCGCCCGGCGTCGTCCGCCGAGCGACGACCTTGGCGCCCGGGTGGCGCGCGACCTCCTGGACGACAAGGAACTGCGTCTGCACCTGACCTCGGACATTTACGTCCCCAAAACCGACGAGCCGGGCCTCGGCAAGCTGGAGAGCGCCCTCGATCTGGTTGTCGCCGCCCAACACGTGCAGAACAAGGTTCGCGAAGCCGCCCGAACCCGCAGATTGGGCGACCTGCCGCGCGAGGAGATGGCCGACGAGGCGCTTTCCCAGGGCATCATCACCAAGGACGAGCACGCACGCCTGGCCGCCGCCGAAAAGGCGCGCGACGACGCGATCCAGGTCGACGCGTTCGATCCGGGAACCTATCTGGCGTTGAAGTGACGGTGAGCCCCGCGCTCTCAGGTTTTGAGCGAGGCGATAAACGACGTCAGCTTGTCCTGGGTGCCGCCGATATCCTCGTTGAGGATGCCGTGCCGCGCCGCCTCGACCATGAATAGCGCCTTCGACCGCGAACCGAGCTTGCCGTGGATCAGGTCGGCGCTTTTGCGGTCGACCACGTGGTCGTCGGTGCCCTGAATGATCAGCGCCGGCGCCTGCACGTTCGGCAGCCTGTTTTTCAGCTCCTCGACCATCCGGCGCACCTCGAAAAGCCCGCGGATCGGGATGTTCCGGTAGTTGATTTGGGGATGCTCCGAATCGTTGACGCGGAACGGGAAAACTCCCTCGTACGTCGACATCCACCGGGTCAGCACGTTGGCGCCGTGCACCAGCGGCACGAAGATCAGGTTCTTGTTGCGGAACTTCAGCGGCGCCGACACCGCCGCCACCCCGGCCAGCCTTTTTGGCTGTTCCGCGGCCAGGATCAGCGCCAGGGCGCCGCCGCTGGAAAACCCGATCACGCACACCTTGTCGGCAAACGTCGACATGACGCGGTAGCCGCGGCGCACCGAGTCCAGCCAATCACGCCAACTTCGCGTGCGCAGGTCCCACGGCGAGGTGCCGTGCCCCTTCAGCCGTACGCCGAGGACCGGATAGCCGGCGGCCGCCAGCTTTTCGCCGAATTCCCTGAGCTCCGCCGGCGACGCCAGGAAGCCGTGTACCAGGACGACGCCGACGCTGTTTTTGCCCTCGGGCAGGATCAGATAGGGCTCGCCGCTCTCCGTCGCCGTCTCCTGACTGTTGATTGCCTCGTGTTTCTTTTTCCGGAAGCGCTTCCAGTCGGAGGCGAAGGACACCAGTTCGTCGTCGAACAACAGGCGCGCCAGGGCCTGGTCGTCGATGTCGGGGGCCGCCGCCATCGCTTGTTCCAGCGCTTTTTGCGCGCCGGTGATCGGCGCCATTTCGTTGGCGTAGACGGCGGCGATGTTTTCCAGCCGCACCGCGTCGAATTCCTGCTCCTCGACGAGCTTCGGCAGGAACCGGTAGCTTTCGGAGTCGATCTCCACCAGATTCGAGGCAACCATCGCCGTCAAAAGCTGTTCCAGGCCCGGGCAATGCCCGTCGATCAGGCCGCGATAGATGACCGGGTTGGTAACGCTGTCGTGGAGCGCAAGCGAGCCGTCCTTTTGCACATTCTTGATCGCAAGGTAGAGCGTCTTGTGGAATAGGTCGCGGCCGATTTCCGTCCAGCCCTTCTCCACGTACATCATCATCAGCCGTGAAATCAGGTGGCTCAGATTGACGGTGACGCCTGCATACATTTCGCGCATGTAGGCGTCGCGCGTGCCGATGGTGAGCCGGCCGGTGCACTTGGCGACCATCCTGTCGGCCCATTTGCCCTTGTCGGCCTTGACGGCGAACAGATCGTCAAGGGAGTCGATCCGGCACACCAGGCGCGAGATGAACTTTCGTTCCCACCACCCCCAATGGGTATCCGTGGAGATCGCCTCGCCGAGGCGCAGGTCCATGTCGGTTTCCTTGAGCAGGATGTTGCCTTCGATCAACAGCTCCTCCGAGAACCGCTTGCTCAATCCGCCAGTGAACAGCTCGACGCCCTTGCGCAGCACGTTGTCGGTAACGCGGAGCGGATAGAAGGTGATGTTGGCCGGCACGATCAACGTCGGCTGGCGGGCCGCTACCATCAGTTCGTCGACCGAGGCGAAATCGAGCCGGTCCGCCCATTTTTGCAGGCAGGGCCGGTCTCCTTCTTCCTCTATGTCGCGGAGCGCGCCCTTGAAGGCGCCGAGATTGAGCGCCAGCACGGCCGCCCCCGAATGGTGCTTACGCCGTTCCTTGGCGGTGCGCGAATAGATGTTGTAGTCGCCAGCGCCGTCGATGACCCGCTTGTCCTTGACCATGCCGCCTTCGGGAAAAATGATGATCTTGCGGCCGTGCAGGATCTCCTTGGCGAGGAACGGCAGCAGCCCGGGAAAGCGGTTGGGAACGGCGCCGACGCTGCGCAGGAAGTTCGAGAAGAAGTCGTCGCCGCGGAAAAACTCCGAAGCCGCCATGCCACGGCTATACGCACCCGTTTCATCGTAGATCAGATATTGCGGGATGAAGGTCTCGAAACGGGCGAAATGGTTGAACAGGAAAATCTGCCCGGTCTGGATCTGTCCTTCCTTCTGGTGCAACCGGATCTTGACGCCGAGACGACTCTTCAGCGTCGTAAAGGCCTTGATCGTCCATTCGTACGTTTTCGGATCGATCTCGAATTGCTTCTCTTTGTCTTTGTCCATGGCCGAACTGCGGACCGGTTGCGCCCTTCCATCGGAGATGGCAACCCGACGGGCGGCACGCGGAGCCGCCGCCTATCGGAATCGATACCCATAATCATCCGCCGGAACCGTTAAGAAGTCGAGAACGGCGATGGTCGGCGCTTGATCCCATACCGACCGCAGGGTCCGTTTTCGTCATTCCGCCGTCCCCCCACCCTAGCGGTTGACAGGCCCAAACCGGGGGCCGATTCTTTGCCGACCGTGGTGAACGCCACCACGGCGCTCCGGCGCGGTGCGGCCCCTGGCGCGCGCCGCCATTCGGGAGTAGCCCATGTCGGCGCGTGATCCGATCGCCCGCCTCGGCACTCACGAGGTCACCAATCAGCCCCCGTCCTTCGAGGGCCACAACCTCTACGACGGCGATCCGGCGCTGAAGGCGGCGCTCGCCCGCGAGGGCGCCGGCTGGGCCGAGGACAAGGTGCGCGCCCTGGGCGCGCTCGCCGGCGACGACAGGATCATCCAGCTCGGCCGCGCGGCGAACCGGCATGGTCCCGAGTTGCGGACGTTCGATGCTTTTGGCCGGCGCATCGACGAAGTCGAGTTCCATCCGGCTTACCACGATTTGATGCGGCTGGCGGCGGCGCACGAGGTCCATTCGATTGCCTGGACCGCCAAGCGCCCGGGCGGCCACGTCGCGCACACGGCTTTGGAATACCTGCTGACCCAGGCCGAAGCCGGGGTGTGCTGCCCGATCACCATGACCTATGCTTCGATCCCGACCTTGCGCCGCCAGCCGGACATCGCCGCCGAATGGCAGCCGCGCATCCTTTCCGACGCCTATGATCCGCGGTGCCTTCCGGCCGCCGAAAAGACCGGCGCCACCATCGGCATGGCGATGACCGAAAAACAGGGCGGCTCCGACGTGCGCGCCAACACCACCCGCGCCGCGGCGATCGGCGCCGGCGGACCGGGCGCCGAGTACCGGCTGCGCGGACATAAGTGGTTCTGCTCGGCGCCGATGTCGGATGCGTTCCTGACCTTGGCTTACGCGGATAAAGGACTTTCGTGCTTTTTCGTGCCGCGATGGCGGCCCGACGGCACCCGCAACATTTTCCTGATCCAGCGCCTGAAGGACAAACTCGGCAACCGCTCGAATGCTTCCAGCGAAATCGAATACGACGACACCTTTGCCCGATTGGTCGGCGAGGAAGGACGCGGCGTGCGTACCATCATCGACATGGTTCACCACACCCGCCTCGACGCCACGACGGCGCCGGCCGGGATGATGCGCCAGGCGGCGGTGCTGGCGGTCCATCACGCCTGCCACCGCGTCGTCTTCCAGCGGCTATTGTCGGAACAGCCGCTGATGAAGAACGTGCTTGCCGATCTGGTGCTGGAATCCGAAGCGGCGACGGTTCTCGTCATGCGCATCGCCCGCAGCTATGACGAAGCGGGAACCAGCGAGGCGGCGCGCGCCTTTTCACGCATCGCGGTCGCCGTCGCCAAGTATTGGATCAACAAGCGCCTGCCCAACCACGTCTACGAGGCGATGGAGTGCCACGGCGGCGGCGGCTACGTCGAGGACTCGCCGATGCCGCGGCTCTACCGCGAGGCGCCGGTCAACAGCATCTGGGAGGGCTCGGGCAACGTCATCTGCCTCGACGTCCAGCGCGCCATGGAGCGCGAGCCGGACTCGATCGCCGCGTTTGTCGCGGAAATCGAGGCGGCGCGCGGCGGCGACAGGCGGCTGGATGCCGCCATCGACGCCCTCAAGGACGATTTTGCCGGGAAACCGCGCGACGAATCGCAGATGCGCCGGATCGCCGAGCGGATGGCGCTGACGCTGCAAGGCGCGCTGCTGACGCAATTTTCTCCGGCCGCCGTGGCCGACGGGTTCTGCGCTTCCCGCCTCGGCGGTGACTGGGGCCGTACCTATGGCACCTTGCCATCCGGCGTCGCCTTCGACGACATCATCGCCCGCGCCCGCTACGATCAGGCGTAGGCAGTAATACCACCACGCCCAACACCCCCGCCCGGCGCTTCGCGCCGACCTCCCCCATCAAGGGGGAGGTTACTCGCCTCCCCCTTTGCGGGGGAGGCCGCGAGCGGCAGCGAGCGGGTGGGGGGCCGCTACCCCGCCCTGCCGTCGTCGCCGGAAAGGTCGTCGAGGATCGGGCACTCCGGCCGCTCGTCGCCGTGGCAACGGGCGGTGAGGTCCACCAACGTGCGGCGGATCGAGTCGAGCTCGCCGATGCGTTTCTCGATCTCGCCGATGTGGTTCATCGCCACAGTCTTGACGCTGGCGCTGCTGCGCTTCCTGTCCCGCCACAGTTCCAGCAGGTTGCCGACGTCCTTGACCGAGAAGCCGAGCCGCCGGGCGCGCTGGATGAATCTCAGCGTCGCGATGTCCACGTCGGTGTAGTGGCGGTAGCCGTTCTCGGCCCGCGCCGCCCGCGGGATCAGGCCGATGCTTTCGTAGTAGCGGATGGTCTTCGCCGTGACGCCGGATTTGCCGGCTGCGGTTCCGATGTTCATGTGGTTCCTCCGTTCACGTCCCGGCTTGTCCGCCCGGTTGCGCCGCTGCTTCCGGCAGCCGGCAAAAGCCTTGCGACGGAACGGCGAGCGCGCTGTTGAATTTACTCGACATGTTCTGGAACGCGATCAGGC
>Ga0214472_10003076_pt1 | contig 17740 bp, 14 predicted proteins | sample RVTome_6_FD_207662 | JGI IMG/M metagenome (GOLD analysis project Ga0214472, IMG submission 207662) | Soil microbial communities from uranium-contaminated site in the Upper Colorado River Basin, Wyoming, United States - RVT140D175 | ecosystem: Environmental > Terrestrial > Soil > Contaminated >...
GGCCGCAGGCGGTTCGTGATGTGGCGGTAGCCATTCTCGAAGTAGCCGAGCACGCGGTAGGCGTAGCGTTCCTCGATCTTGCGGCTGAGGTATGCCCCCAGGGCGCCGTCCATTGCGTTCCGGGCGTGCGCGAGGTCGCGAAACAGGAAGGGCAGGTCCGCGAATTCGAGCTCCGGCACCCTGTCGGTCAGGTAGCTCGTGGACTGGTAGGTGAGCGTCAGGATCCCCTGTTCCGTCATCCACAGCAGGTCCCCGCCCTGATATCCCAGATCGAGGATGTTCCAGAGGTATTTGATATCGACGGCGTTGCCGAACTCGGCCTGCAGCCGGTCGCCGATCTCCTTCAGGCCCCGGCTGTGGCTCGTCGTGGGCGGGCCGTAGCCGCCCATTACGATCCGAATGGTCACAGCATGGGCCCGGGCTGATTGAGGGCGTGCTCGGTCAGGTGCCGGACGATCCAGTCGTAGGCATCGTCCACCGAATCGGTGGGGTGCATCAGCTCCACGTCGCGCGCGCTGATCGTGCCGTGGCGCACCAGCGCGCCGAAATCCACGACCTGCCGCCAGTACTCTGTGGCGAAGAGGACGATCGGCATCGGCTTGCGCATCTTGCGCGTCTGCACCAGCGTCAGCAGCTCGAACATCTCGTCGAGCGTGCCGAATCCCCCCGGAAACACGATGACCGCCTTTGCGAGATACGCGAACCAGAACTTGCGCATGAAGAAGTAGTGGAAATGGAACGCCAGCTCGCGCGTGACATAGGGGTTGCCGAACTCCTCGGCCGGGAGCGAGATGGTGAGGCCGACGTTCATGCCGCGGGCCTCGGCCGCGCCCCGGTTGGCCGCTTCCATGATGCCCGGCCCGCCGCCGGTGCACACCACGAAGCGCCGCTCGTTCGCGTCGAGCCCCTTCGACCACTGCGTCAGGCGGAAGGCGAGCTCGCGCGCCGCCTCGTAATAAGCCGCCATCTTGAGCGCAGTGCGCGCGCCCTCGAGGTCGCCGTCACCGCCTTCGGCCCGGCGCAGCGCCTCCTCGGCCTCCGCGCGCGGCTTCACCCGCGCCGAGCCCATGAACACGATCGTATCGTCGACGCGCAGGCGCTCGAACCGGCTCTTCGGCTCGAGGTACTCCGCCAGGATGCGCAGCGCGCGGGCTTCCTTGCCGTTCAGGAACGACGGATTGGCGTAGGCCTTTGCATGCTGGCGTCGGCGTTCGGTCATCGGTTATCCGTTGGGATGGAGCGTCGATCGGAACGCGCGACGATACCGGCAAATCATGATGCTGGCAAACCACGACTCACGCGGTTGGAGGCTTCTTCGGCAACAGCTCGGGCTCCTCGCTCAGGTCGGGCTCCCCGCACAGCCGCAGCATTTCCGCCCGCGCCGCATCGCGCAGCTGGATCGCCGCGCTCCAGTCGGTTCCGGCCGGCTCGACCGGGACGCTGAAGGTCACGCTGATGCGGCCGCGGCGGAACAGCCATTGGCCGTCCCGCAGGATCGAGCGCGTGCCGCGGAGGGTGACTGGCACGACCGGGACGCCTGCCTGTGCCGCGATCACGAATGCCCCCATGCGGAACGGCAGCAGCCCCGGCATGCGGCGGAACGTCCCTTCGGCGAACACGATGAGTGACCGCCCTCCGCGCGCCAGGTCGGTAAAACGGCTGGCGTCCTCGACACCGCGCTGGGCATCGAAGCGCTCGACATAGGTGGTCCCGATGCTATTGAGATAGATGCGCGGGACCCAGTGATCGAGCAACTCGCGCTTGGCGACGAAAACCATGGGCGTTTGCAGCGCGGACGCGAGCACGGGGCCGTCGAGGTAGCTCTGATGGTTGACGGCCAGAATGCAGGGGCGCCCCGACGGCAGATGATCCAGGCCGCGCACCGTGAAGGGAAGCCCCGCCAGCTTGAGGAACAGGCGGCCCGCGTGATGACTCAGCCGCCAGCTCCACGCGGTGCGTGGCATGAGCGCGCAGGCAACCCACGTCAGGGCGCCGATCACGCCGAGCAGCAGCAGCGCGTAGGCGCCGTAGAGCCAGTCGAGCACGGTGCGCAGGATGCGGCGCGCCTGCGGCAGCAGCGCCGACCACGTGAGGCGCACGACCTGCCACCACACCGCCCGCGTGCCGGCGGCGCCTCCGCTCTCGTAGATCTCACGGCTCGCCGCGCGCCGGATCTTGCCGCTCGAAGTCTTCAGCACCGTGCCCGGGGCCGCAAGCATGATGTCGTCCGTCGGCATCCCGATGTGCGACACCGCGAGGTCGTTGATCCGGCTGCGCAGCGCTTCCCGCCGCGCGGAGTCGGTTTCGCGCGTCTCCGCGAGCACGACGACGCGCTCGGTGCCCGAGCGCGCGTCGGGGCTGCCGAATACCGCGACGCAACCCTTGCGAACGCCGTCGAGATTGCCCACCGCCTCCTCGAGCTCGTAGGGATGGATATTGCGGCCGGCCCGGATGATGGTGTCCTTGACGCGGCCGGTAATGTGAATCTCGCCCTCCGCCACGTAGCCGAAATCATCGGTGTCCATCCACTCGCCGTGCAGGAGATGGCGGGTCGCCTCCGCGTTGCGGTAGTAGCCGCTGGTGACGGATGGCCCGCTGAACTGGATGTGGCCTTCCGCGCGATCCGACAGTTCGCTGCCCGATGCGTCGACCACGCGGATCTGGTGGCCCGGGATCGGGCGGCCGCATGCGACGAATGTGAGCGCGTCCCCGCCGTCCGCCTCCGCCGGCACCGCGTGTCCGCCGCGCATGAACGCATCCTTGTCGACACGGTCGAGCTTCACGCCGCGGCCGGCTGGCGGAAAGGCGACGCCCAGGGTGGCCTCCGCGAGCCCGTATACCGGCGTCATCGCCTCGGGCCTGAAGCCGAAGCGCGCGAAGCGCCGTATGAACGCCGACATGGTTTCGGGGGAGACCGGCTCCGCGCCGTTGAAGGCGAGGCGCCAGGTGGAAAGATCGATGCCCCTGACGTCGGCGTCCTGGACCCGGCGCAGGCACAGCTCGTAGCAGAAGTTGGGCCCGCCCGAGATGGTCCCGCCGTGGCGGTGGATGCTGCGCAGCCAGCGTTCGGGCCGCGCGAGGAAGGTGAGCGGCGACATCACCGGGTACTTGAAGCCGTAGGTGAGGCTGCCCATCCACGCGCCGATCAGGCCCATGTCGTGGTAGAGCGGCAGCCAGCTCACGAAGACATCCGCCGGCGTGACCCGCAGCGCGCGGCCCATGGCGCGGATGTTGACGAGCAGGTTGGCGTGGGTGAGCACCACGCCCTTGGGATTGCCGGTGCTGCCGGAGGTGTACTGGAGCATCGCGATGTCCTGCGCGTTCGCGCGATGAACCGCGGCGGGCGCGCCCGGCCGCATCAGCTCTTCCGGAGTCACCACCTCCTGCAACGTGTCCACCTGCGGCTTCAGCAGCAGCGCGAGCGGTTTTGCCTGCGCGACAGTGATCAGCACCCGGGTCAGCGCGTTCGAGAGGATGCGGGAGTGACGCCTCAGGTGATCCTCGACCTGGGTAGCGCGCGCTGGCGGATAGATCGGCACCGGGACGCCGCCGGCGAGCAGGATGCCGAAGAAGCTGAAAAAATACTCGACGCCGGTGGGCAGCATGATCGCCACGGCGCGTCCCGGCTCGAGCCCGCGCGCGACGAGGCCGGCGGCAATGGCGCACGCGGCCTGGTCGAGCTCGGCGTAGGTGACGGTGCGCTCGCCGCCTTCCTCGTCCTGCAGCACGATGTGCGGCCGGTCGGGGTGCCGCTGCACGTGCCACGCCAGCACCTCCGGCAGCGTCGCCGCTTCGTCCGGCGTTTCGGACTCGACGGCAAGCGCCGAGACGCGCTCGATTCCGCCGGCCTGTGCCAGGTGCGCGGGTCCCGCCGCGAGCATCGCGCGCAGCAGATCGCGCGGTGTCTCGGCTTCCGCCATGACCGCTTCCGGCAGGCTCACGCCAAACCGGCGCTCGATGCGCAGGAAGAGTTCGACCCGGCCGAGGCTGTCGAAGCCGTATCCCTGCTCGAGCCGCGCGTCGAGCGACGCCGGGATGGCCGCGCGGGAGGGGTGCAGTTCCGCGGCGAGTTCGCGCAGCATTTCGATCAGCGCATCCGCGCTGACGGACGTGGTGCCGGCCTTGATTTGCCTCGCGACGGACGTTTCCAACTTATGGTGATCCCCGCCAGCAGAAGTGAAACGATGTTAGCACACGCGCCCCGGTCTTCCGACGCGACGCGCCCCAAGGGGCCGGAGCCCAAAGGGGCGCGTGCGTTGCGCTTCAGTGCGCTCGGTCAGCTGCCGATGTGCACCTGGTATTCAGCGCCGTTGGAGAAGGTGCAGGTGCCGGCGCCCATGAACGGGGTGCTCATCTGGTACTCGCAGCGCGCGAACGTGCCGCGGCCGCCGTAGGCGCTCGCAACGCCCCTGCGCGCCTCGCCGGAGACGCGGGTCGCTTCGCCGACCAGCATCTCGCCCTGATAGGCGAACTGGAAGCGTCCCTTGCCGCTCATCAGGTTCGTCACCTGGCCGGTGAGCACCCCGGTCTGGTTGGCGAGATCGTTGGCCGGATAGAGCCGCACGGTCAGCACGGCCGGCATCGGTCCACCGGGGGTCACAGCGGGCGGCACCGCGCCGGGCATGGGCGCGATCGGCGCCCCGAGCGGGTAGTAGGCCCAGTGCGGGTTGCCGTCCGGGCCCGAGCCGACCGGGACCGCGACGCAGCCTGCCAGCGCGAGCGCCGGCAGAATCGCCACGACCGCCAGCCGCTTCGAGAGGGCCGGGAACAAAGTGATACGCGAAGCAGATTGCACGACATTGCGAGTACTCATGGTTCTCTCCTTTCCTGGTTGATGAATGGTTAGTGCCAGCCGGCGGTGGCGGACCGCGAATCGAGCTCGATCATCTCCTGCAGAAATTCCTCGACCGCCGGCATCTCGCGCTGGTGGCTCAGCACGAAATCCTCGTTGCAGAGCGCCTCTTCTTCGTCGTTGAACACGAATTCGAGAATCGCTTCCGCGCGCGCGTCGCGCGGCAACTGGGCCGGTGCAGTGCGTCGCGAATCGGTCTTCGTCTTCATGTGCCCCTCCTGTCCGGTTTCATCGCAGCGGGTGATCCGCGGCTCGTGGGGACATGCTGCGACCGGGGCGCTTCCAGATCGCCTACCGATTGCTTACGGATGACTTACTCTGCTAATGAGAGAAAATCCCGTTGATTTTGTTATGGAAAATGGTGCGGTTGAGAGGATTCTCCGTCGCTCCCGCGGAGGCGGGAGCCTAGGGAAGCTCTCTCGAAAGGGTCAGGGTGCTACTAGATTCCCGCCTTCGCGGGAATGACGAGCCGAGCGGGCGCCGAGCGCGTCAGCGGGACTTGGCGGGCCGGCCCAGCAGCGCGAGCAGCCGGTCGGGCCGGTCGGTCAGGACGCCGTCGACGCCGATCCGGATCAACTCGCGCAGGCGCTCGTCGTCATTGATGGTCCAGACGTGCACCTTGAAGTTGCGGCGGCGCGCCGCGGTGACGAAATCGGCGGTGGGGACGATGCGATCTCCAAACCAGTAGGGAACCTGAAGGGCCTGGACCGGCGGGCTGTAAGCCGCATCGAGACCGGCGCGTTGGAGCCCGAAGAAGACGAGCGCCTCGCGCCGGCTCATGGACGTGGCGACTTCCGGGCAGGCCCGCCGGAACGCCTCGATCGTTTCGACGTCCATCGATGCGACCAGCACCCGATGCGTCATTCCGGAGCGGCGAATCAGCGCGCAGAGCGGCTGCGCGAGAGCCGGCTCGACGCGCTTCATTTCGATATTCAGCCGCTGGGTCGGAAAGTGCCGGAAAACTTCTTCCAGCGTGGGAATCCGGATTTCCTTGCCGCGAAACGGGTACGTCCGTCCGCCATCGCTCGACCAGCGGTAGCCGGCGTCGAGCGCCCGCACTTTGTCGAGCGTGAGGGAATCGATGCGTCCCCGACCGTCGGTCGTCCGGTCAACGGTCGCATCGTGAATGCACACGATGGCGCCGTCGGCCGTGCTGCGGACGTCCAACTCGAGCACGTCCACGCCGACCGCCACGGCGTGGGAAAACGCCGTGAGCGTGTTCTCGGGCCGCAGATCCGCTCCGCCGCGGTGGGCAATCACCTGCATTCCCGGCTTGTCGGCGGCAAAGAACGGTTCGCTCGGCGCCGGGCGCGCGGAAAACGCCATCAATCCGTACGCGGCCGCGACCGCGGCGATCACGGACAGCGTGACGGCGAGCCACCTGGAACGCATCGGCCTTCAACTATATCCGATGTCGCTTTCAGGCGGTCGATGGCGCAAGCAAGCGGCCGCGCATCATGCGGATCGCTCGCCGTGGAAATTCGTTCCGGCCTGAGAACAGGCGTGCTTCGGCGAGCGCTCAGGACGCCGCTGCGGCCTCGGGCGCCTTGACCGCGCCGGTTTCCCTGGTCGTCCTCGAAAGGAGCGGGCATCCCGGGGCGGCCGCGGCCTTTTTCCGCGCGATGATTTCCTTCGCGTATTTCTGGAGGTAGTGCGCGATGGTCTCGACGCGGATCTTGACCGATCCGGCGGGCTTGGTGGAATCGAGCTCCTGGAACGAGAAGAAGAGGGTGCCCGAGCGCTCCACGATCTGCTGCACCGGGCTGTAGGTCGGCTGGTCCATGCCGCACTCGTAGCTCGCGAGGCGGATCACCCCTGCGATCCACGGCGTGCGCGCCGCGACCTTGGCGCCCCACAGGATCTCGTTGGTGTTGGCGCTGTAGGACGAGGGCCACACGTCGGAGATGTCGAACGGCGAGCGGATGCGCCCCGCCTTCAGGTCCGCCGCGAAGATCCACTCGACCAGGTCCGGGTCGGTCGGGAAGTACTGGGTCCACAGCACGGGGTAGCCGTAGGCCTGGAGGTCCACCTCGATCTCGTGGCCGATGCCGGGGTCCATGTGGTAGGGCCGCGCGACCACGAGCAGGCACGGCGAGTCCGTGGCAGCGCACTGCTCCAGCACCTCGCGGCCGCGGCGCCACGCTTTCTCGTTGAAGGCTTTGAGCGCTTCGTAGCCCTGGCGCACCGCTTCCTTCGTTTCCGCGAAGGCGATCTCGGGAAAGATCTCCTTCAGCGCGGGGTGGAGCTGCTTCGGAACGAGCGGGGGATCGCCGAGGGACACGAGCGGCGTGACGTAGCGGATGCCGCGGTCAGCAAACGCGTCCTTCTCCTTGAGAAAGCCCGCCTTGATGTTCTCAGGCCCCGCCGCCACACGCGGGCAGGCGAGGTTGTCGACCACGTGGCCCTTGAGGAACGACGGCAGCGAATAGATCATCGGCGAGAACAGCACGTCGATCTTGCGGTGCTTGTCGCGTGCCAGCAGCTCCCCGTAGTGGCCGGAGATGCACTTCACCGGGTAGCAGCAGTCCACCGTGCCGCGGCCCTTCGCGTACTGGCGCGCCTGCTCCTCCGAAGAGTCGGAGGAGAAGACGATTTTCCGCGGCTCGATGCCGAGGGCGGTGAGGAGGCCCACCCAGAACTGATGGGTGGACCACATGTTGAGGACCTTAGGTATCCCGATCCTCAGCTTCGACCGGTACTCGGGCGTGACGGAAGGCGTCTTCGCGGACCATTTCCGCAATATTGGGATGAGCACGTTTCACTTCCTCCAGCTGGGCTTTCACCACCCGCATTTCGTTCGCGTCCTCCAGCAAGCCCTTGGGGCAGGTATTCCCACTGATGACACGCTCCTTGCCCTCGGCAAGCGGCACCTTGCTCCACGGCCGGCCCTTCGCGCCGGGCAGCACCACATCGATGAAGGTGCGCCGGCAGCTGACCGGGCACCACTTGCATATGGTGTGCTCGTTGGTGGTGCTCTCGTACTCGAGCGCCTCGATGGTGTCGAAGCCGCGGAACCGGCTCGGTGTACTGCCGCTCGACCGGTCCAGAGCGCACAGTGCGGCGCCGATCGCCCCCGCTTCGCCGGGGTAGGGATGGACCACGATCTCCGCGTTCGGCACCTTGCCGACGATGAAGTCCACTTGCGCCTTGACCACGGCGAGGTTGCGATGCGTGCCCCCCTGCAGCACGAACTTCCTGCCGGCGGCCGCCAGGTTCTGCAGCTGCCCGGCGTAGACCCACACATTGAGCGGCAGGACGGCGGCCAGCGACGCCATGATCTCTTCCGACGACCAGCCCTTGCGCTGCTGGTTGACGATGTCCGACTGCAGGAACACGCCGCAGCCCATGGCGAGCTTCGGCACGGAGCGTGCCTTGAACGCGTGCTCCGCGTACTGCTCGAGCGGCGTGTCGTAGCGCTCGGCGACGCCCTGCAGGAACGCGCCGTTGCCGGAGGAGCACTGCGAATTCAGGCGGAAGTCCGACACCGTGCCCTGGCGCAGCAGCATGATCTTGACGTCGCATCCGCCGACGTCGCAGATCACGTCCGCATCGGGGTGGAAGTGCAAGGCGGCGGTGGCGTGCGCGACGGTCTCCACGAGCGCCACGTCGGCGCCGATGATGTCCTTGAGCAGGTCCTTGCCGTAGCCGGTGATGGCAAGCCCGGCGATATTCTCGAATCCCGCTTCGCGGATCTGGCGCAGGATCGCCTTGGCGTCCTCGATCGGGTTGCCTTTCGACTGGGCGTAGCAGGAGAAGAGCATCTCCCCCTTCGGACACAGCACCACCGCCTTGGCCGTTGTGCTGCCGAAGTCGCAGCCGAGGAACACCCCGGAATCGATCGGAACCGTCGGCGCGACCGGCAATCCGCTGACCTGCGGATGCGAATCGCCGTTCTTTGCCGTGCAGCCGTAGCGCTCCAGGAAGGACTGATAATCGTCCTGGCCCGCGATCAGGCCGCGCGAGCCTTCCTTCGCTTTCTGCTCGTGCTGGCCCACGTCGATCCACCAGCGCAGTTTCTCCACGCCCTGATAGATCGCGACCCCGTTGGTCTCTCCCTGCCCGATCTCGATGCAGCCGAGGCAGGCGTAATAGAGCGCGTCGGCGGGAATCAGGATGAGGTCCTCCGGCTTCTTCCCCTCCGGCAGCGCAATGCGCCGCTCCTTCCAGAGCTTCATCAGGTGATGCCGCCACGCCTGCTGCAGGCCGGCAAAGAACATATTGGGCCCGCCGAGCAGCAGGACTTCGGGCACGGGGGTGTTGCCCTTGGTGAGGGTCGCGAGGTTCTGGAAGACCACGGCCTCGTAGAGGCTCGCGATGATTTCTTCCACCGGAACGCCCGATTTCACCAGCGTGTTCGAATCCGCCTCGGCGAAGATCCCGCACTTGGAGCTGACCTTGTGCAGGCTCATCCCGCTGTACGCCATCTGCGCGAGCTGCTCCGTCGGGATCGAGAGCTTGCGCGCCGTCTTCTCGATGAAGGTGCCGGTGCCGCCGCTGCACGCGGACTGCATGAACACCTGCTTGCTGGTGCCCTCGCCGCTCGGGGTGAAGAACACCGTCTTCATGTCCTCGCCGCCGATCTCGGAGACGAACCGTACCTGGGGGTGGAGCTTTTCGACCGCCGCGGCGACCGCAACGACCTCCTGGATCAGCTTGGCCCCGACGAGGGGGGCGAGAAAGCCCGAGCCCGAGCCGGTGAAGAACACCCGGTCGGCGCCCGGCGCGAAGCCGCACTCGGATTCCATGCGCGCAAGGTACTCGAGCACGGTCTCGGCCTGCTTCGTGTTGTGGCGCCGGTAGTCGCGCCACAGCGGTCTTCCGTCCTCCACCACCAGCGCCTTGACGGTGGTGGAGCCAACGTCCATGCCGGCGATTTTCATTGCCGAGCCCTCTCGGCGAGATGCAGCACGAGGTTCGCCGCGGTCCCGGCGGCCCCGAGGCGCGGGACCTTGTAGGTCGCCCGCTTCATCTCGGGGAAGGAATCGAGGAGCTCGCGCGCCCGCTCCGGCGTGAGGCCGTTCACCTTCAGCGTGTCGTCGAATTCCCGCTGCGCGCGGCGCTTCGCCTCGGTCAGGATCATCTGGCAGCGCGACAGCGCGTGGACCTCGGCGTCGCCCTTGATTTCGAGCGGGGCATAGAGAAGGTCGGGATACTTGCCCGCCACCGCCGCCATGGCGCCGATGCTCATCGTGTTTGGCATGCAGGAATAGGGCGAGAGCTCGCAGATCATGTGCGCCTTCTTGTGGTGGTGCGCCCACAGCGCCTTGCCGACCAGCATGTCGCCCTCGCCGCCGTTCAGGCGGCTGTGATAATAGGGCGCGGCGAGCTCGCGCAACTCGTACTGGTCCGGCATCTCGTGCGGCAGGCCGCCGAGCGCGCGCCGCATGCCGTCGTAGGTCCGGCGCAGCAGCCGCATTCCGGTCTTGATGCCGCCGAGCTTGAGGCGAGCCAAGCGGTCGATGCCGATGTGATCCTCGTAATCCTGGCCGGCGTGACGCATCAGGTAATCGAGCCAGATGGTGATGGCGGCGGGATAGACTTCCGCGCCTTCGGTCTCGAGCCAGTGGTGGATGTTGTAGTTCGGGTCCCCTTCCACGGTCTGCAGGTAGAACTCGCCGGTAATCTTCACGACCGGCTTCACCCGCAGCCGGTCCACTTCGATGCGCTCGAATCTACGGTGAACTTCGCGCAGCGCCTGCTCGAAGTAATCGCTCACGAGGTACCAGACCGGCACGCTCCATTTCTTGCCGCGCACCGGCGACGCCCGGAACGACTCATACAGGTGCTCGACGCTCTCTCTTACGACCCGCTCGGTTTCGCCGGGATGAACTTCGTACGGCCGCGTCTGGTACTCGAGGTCCTGCACGAGGTCGCTTGCCAGCACGGCCCAGATGGCGCCCATCGTGAAGGGCAGGTTCAGTTCCAGCCCGCCGCCCTCGGCCGCGCCCTGCGCGAGCCCGTTCTGGGCGAGCAGAAACATGCGGAAGGACTCGAGACCGGCGTTGCGCAGCGCCAGCTCGTAGCTCTGGTGGTACTGCCCGAAGCGGCAGGCGCCGCACGCCCCCGCAGTCACGTACACGTACTTCTTCGCGACCTCTTCGGGGCTCGACTCGCGCGCCGCCGAGCGCAGGAAATTGGCGAGATTGCCGGTCGTGAAGCTCGTCGGGCAGCATTGCCCGATGTCGGCGAGCTCGCGTCCGGTGAGCAGATCCTCTTTCGTGGCGATCGGCAGGACCTGGCTGCGGTAGCCGAGGTTCTCCATCGCGCCCTGGATCAGGCGCTCGGCTCTCCAGTGCAGGCCGCCGAAGAGGATCGTGACCTGGTCGCGCTCGGCTCGAGTGAAAGGACGGGGCTGGTAGGTACGAAAGTGCTCGGTTGCGGTGGTTTGCATGGCTGGACCTCCTCCCGGAAAGCGATCTGCCGATTCACCGTGCAATTGAAAGTGTATCCCGAAGTCAGGAGAAACATGTCCACGTTCAATGCATGGTCATATCCCGTTATCAACGCGCGAACCCCAGCAGCGCGGTGCTCAGCCACGGCAAGTAGGTTATCGCGAGCACGCCCGCGGATAGCGCGAGGAACAGGGGCGCGACGGAGCGGCATACCTCCATGATCGGACGGTGGAATCGGTACGACGAGAAGAACAGATTGAGGCCGACTGGAGGGGTCAGGTAGCCGAGCTCCAGGTTGGCGAGGAAGATGATGCCGAGATGGACCGGATGCACGCCGTAGGCGAGGCCCAGGGGAACGACCAGCGGGGTGATCAGGACGATGGCGGAGAAGATGTCCATCATGCACCCGACCACCAGCAGGAACCCGTTGAGCGCCAGCAGAAACGCCCACGGCGATTGGATGTGCTGGGTCACCCACTCGACGACGCGCGTGGGGATCTCGGCATCCACCATGTAATTGTTCAGGCCGAGGGAGACGCCGAGGATCAGAAGAATGCCGCCGACCAGCAGCCCGCATTCCGTCATGATGCGCGGCAGATCCGGATAGAGCTTGACGTCGCGGTGAACGACGGTCGCGACCGCTAGGGCGTAGAGCGCAGTCGCTGCCGCGGCTTCGACCGGCGTCGCCAGGCCGCCCATCAGGATTGCCAGCGGCACGACCGGCAGCGAGAGGTCCCATTTAGCCGTCCACAGCGCGCGCAGCACCCGCGCCTTTTCAAAGGGCCGGGTGTCGCGCCTCGCCGGGGGGCTCTGGCGGATGCCCCACCAGACAGCGATGCCCAGCATCAGCAGCGTCGGAATGAAGCCGCCGACGAACATCGACTCGATGCTGGTCTTGGCGACGATGGCGTAGAGGACCAGCGGCAACGCCGGAAACAGCAGCACGCCCGGCAGCCCGCCACCCGTGATCAGCGCCAGCGCCGAGCGGTCGCGGTAGCCCGCCGCGAGCAGCAGCGGCATGGCCAGGCCGCCGATGGCGACGATCGCGACACCGGATGCGCCGGTAAAGCTGGTGAAGAACGTGCAGGCCAGCACCGTGGCGATCGCGGCGCCTCCCCGGTACCTGCCGAACAGCGCATCGAAGACCTCGATCAGGCGCCGCGGGGCGCCGCTTTCGGCAAGAAAGTAGCCTGCCAGCGTGAAGAGCGGGATCGCGGGCAAAGTGGGGTTCGACGTCAGGCCATAGTGATTCAGCGCGACGGATGCGATGGGCACGCCGGTATCCCACAACAGCAGCAGCGCGGCCCCGCCGATCAGGGCAAACAGCGGAGCCCCGAGCAGTGTCGCCGCGAGCAGCGCGATGAGTGCGGGCGCTACGACGTGGCCCGGCCCCGGAACGAACGCGAAGACCGCGGCCGCCGCCGCCGCGAGCACGCTGGCGCAGATCCGGCCCGCTGCGGTTCCAGCCGAGCGCAGCAGCAGGCGAACGGCAATGATCCCGAACCCGAGCGGCAGGAGCGACTGGACGAGCCACACGGGAATCCCATGTGCGAGGATGCGGCCGGCAGCGCGCTCCACGTCCACGAACTGGAGACCGGCGAAGCAGAGCAGGGCGCTCACGGCCGCGGCGGCTGCGCAGCCAACAAGCTTCGCGATGCCTGCGAGGCGGCCTTCCAGCAGGGCCGAAGCGGAGAATCCGAGCAAGCGGTCCTCGCGCGCGGCGACCGCGGCGCCGAGCACCCCGATCGCGAGCGTGAGATGCTGCACCAGGGTGGAGGAACCCTCGAAGCCGATGCCGGCGGTCGCGCGCAGGGCGATTTCCGCGAGCGGCAGGAAAACGAGGATCGTGAACACCAGGGCGAGAACCACGTTTTCGGCGGTGACGAGGATCTCGCGCAACCGCAGGCCGCCCGAAATGGCGAGCGCGGCGGGCGCAGGGCGGGACATGGATGCACACGGCGTCATTTCTTGCCCTCGCGGTATTCAGCCAGCAGCTGCTCGACGCGGTCGAACGTTTCCGCCGGGACCATGGTTCCCCGCACGCGCGGCCAGGCGGCCCGCGCGAGCTCCCGCCAGGCGCGCTCCACTTCCGGCGACGGAGTGTTGACCTTGAGGCCGCGCTGCTCCATGGCCTTGATGATTTCTTCGTCTCGCGTATTGCGGTGCGCGCGCAACGTCTCGCCGGCTTCGGCGGCCGCCTTGGTCAGCGCGTCCCGACCCGCCGGGCTCAAGGCATCCCAGGTCTTTGCGCTCATCACCACCGCGCCGACGATCGGTACCCAGTTGATGCGCAGCATGTGGGGCGCCGTCCGGTCGAACTGGCCCACGAGGGCCCACAGCGGCGCGGCCGGGACCGTGTCGATCATCCCCGTCTGCAGCGAGGGCAGGATATCGGTGAGCTCCAGAACGACGGGGCGGTAACCGAGCGACTTCATCAGCTCGACCTGCGGGTTGTCACCGGCCCAGGCGAATATCCGGCTCGCCCGGTATTGATCGGGCGTGATGAGCGGCGCCTTGGAGAAGAACTGCACCCAGCCGCCCTCGCCCCAGAACAGCACGACGAAGCCCTTCGCGCGCAGGCGCCGCTCGAGCTCGGGCCGCAGCTTTTCCCGCACGTAATCGACCTCTTCCCACGTGCGGAACATCAGGGGGATCTTCTGGAGCGCCGACACCGACTCGTCGATCTCGCTCAAGCCCACGATGCTGACCATGGAGGCGCTCAACTGCCCGACGCGCATGCGCCTGACCGTCTCCGCTTCGGGGCCCTGCGCGCTGTCCGTGTAGACGATGAACCGGGCATTTGCGCCCTCCGCGGCCCGCCACTTCTCGCCCATGACCTGCAGCACGCGGTGGTAGATCGAGCCCCTGGGCGCGACGGTCGCGACCTTCATCGTCAGCCCCTGCGCGGCCGTTTCCGCGACACCGGCAGCCAGACCCAGTACGGCGGCGATTGCGCGCGCCAGAGTTAATGCGTTTCGTCCGATGTTCATGCCGTCCTCCCGGTCAGTCGGCAAACAGCCTGTCGGTCCGCGCGAGCAGCCAGCGGGCGCGGCGCTGCATGACCGCGTTCACGAGCCGCCATTCCGGCTTCGCGGCGGCGTCGAGCTTCAGCGCGTGCTGCAGCGATTGCTCGAATTCCTTGCGATTGCGCTCGGAAACCGAGACCGACTCCGCCAGCGTCACGTAGGGCGCGGCGTGCATGCCGCCGGTCAACTCGACCGCGCGCGCGAAATGCCGGCGTGCCCGGGTCTGGGCGTCGGCGCTCAGGCCCGCGCGGCTCATCTCGTAACTGATCAGGAACACGTGGATGGCGCCGTTGTCGTACGACTCGTTCAGCTCGAGCGCCCGGCGCACGAGCGCTTCGGCGATCGGCAGCTCGGATATCAGGAAGGGGTCATCCTTGGAGAGCGAGATCGCCGCGGCCCAGGCGACGCCGGTCCAGTAGAGCAGGGGAACGTCCTCGGCCGGCACCCTCGAGGCCGCCCCGGCGGGATCGGTTTTGAGCGCCTTGCCCAGCCCCGGATGGTTCGTTTCCAGGCCGCGCAATCCGTAGTTGCGGGCACGGAGGTACAGGCGGCGCGCGCGCTCGCGCTGAGCATATGCGGACTTGAGGTCCTTGTCCTCGAGCTCGTCCGCCTGCAGCTCGACGTAGGCATAGGAGTACTGGACGAAGCCCTGCGCGGCCGCGAGCAGCAGCCCACGATGGTTCGGGGTTTCCGCGAGGATGCTCTCCATCAGCTTCAGGCTGAACGGCGCCGCGGCGCCGATCAGCTCGGGATCGTCGTCGGACCCGAACGACGAGCCGCTGGCGGCGAGCGCGTCGCCCATGCTGTTCGCGGCGATGTTGCGTATCGAGCACCCGCTCGCCGCGAGGGACAGTGTCATCGCGACCAGCAGCGCGTAACGCCTGCCGACCAGCGTGTAACGTGCGATTCCCGCGTTGCTGATTCCAGCGTGGATCATGTTCTTTCTCCTGCGTGTTGCCTTGCCCCGCATCCTCGCGCGGCAGGGATTGCCGATGAGTTACGGATGGCTAACGGATGGCTTACAGTTTCGCGGTCGAGCGCTGGCGCGGGCCATCCCATGTTCATGGGATGTCGTTCGTGCCCCGACCGGATTACGATGGCCGGGAGAGCAATTCCATGGGCATATTTCCACGTCGCGCCGTCGCAGGCGCGCGGTCAAGCCTGACCGCGCGCGAAGTGGACGTGCTGCGTTTGCTGTCGCGCGGCTACACCTACTTCGAGATCGGCAAGCAGCTCGGCATTTCACTGCATACCGTGACCAGCCACATCAAGAAAAGCTATCGCAAGCTCGGCGCGCACTCGGCTGCGGAAGCGGTCACCCGCGCCGCCGACCTTCGACTGCTCGACAAGACGAAAAACGGCTGAGCGCCCCTCGGGTCGCGCGGGACTCCTGCGCCCCTGCTATCCGTGCTCCGTTGGTTCGACAGATCACATTGGAAGGGATAAACGCGGAAAATCCCATGATCATGGGATGCTGCCCGGGCCCGGTCCGGCCTATGATTGCGAAGACAGGCAAGTTGGCCTGCCCGCAGGGAGCTCTCCGGAGGTGATCGAGATGAACTACATCCGTAATGTCATGACCAGAGTGGTTGGCATTCTGGTTTTCTTCGCGGTGACGGGTTGCGCAACCTGGTCAACCTCGTCGGTTGAGACGCCGGAAACGGCCCCGCCGCCGGCAACGGCTCAGCCCAAGCGCCCGCACGAGATACGTCTGACGGAGGGCGATATCCCGGATCGGAAGTACTCCTCGCTCGGAGACATCAGCGTCACCGTTAACAAGACGACGGTTTTTCACCCCGATCCAACCCGCCCGATGGTCGACCAAAAGCTGAAAGAGGAGGCGGCGAAGCTGGGAGCGGATGCCGTCATCCACGTGCGTTACGGCACGGTCGGTGTCAGTTTCATGAGCTGGGGCAGCCTAGAGGGAAAGGGCCGTGCGATCAAGTTTGATCAGTAGGCTGCTGGCGGCGGTGCTGGCCACGCTGCTCGTCGCATGCGCGACGTCCGCGCCGGACCTGCCCAGGCAGGGACCAGAGGCGTCGAAGAAGAAGAACTGATCCCGCCTCGAGGGCGGGCTTGCGGCAGAATATGGAATTGCCCAACACGTTGGCGACGGAGATGAGCGCACAGCCTGACGCCGCAGTACGGGTCATGATCGTCGAGGACGATCCCGGCATGCTCGAGCGTTTTGCCGCGGCGCTCGTGCGTGACCCGCGCACCAAGGTCGTGGAAAAGGTGCGCACGGGGAAGGATGCCTTCGCCCGCCTGTTGCTGGTTACACCCGATGTCCTGCTCGTAGACCTGGGCCTGCCGGATATTCACGGCACCGAGGTCATCCGCTTCGCCGCGCGCACGCTCCCCGAATGCGACATCATGGTGGTCACGGTGTTCGGCGATGAGCGCAACGTGATCGCGAGCATCGAGGCGGGGGCCACTGGCTACGTACTGAAGGATTGCAGCGACTCGGACCTCATCGCCCGCGTGCTGGAGCTGCGCGCCGGCGGCTCACCGATGAGCCCGGGCATCGCCCGCATCGTGCTCAACCAGATGCGCGCGGGGACCGGGGCGGGCGCCGCTCCGAAGCGGCGCGGCGGGGGCGACAACGCCGGAACGGCGCTGACCGCGCGTGAAACCGATGTCCTGCGCCTGCTCTCGCGCGGCTACACCTACTCCGAGGTCGGCGACCGGCTGGGTATCTCGGTGCACACAGTCACCAGTCACATCAAGAACAGCTATCGCAAGCTTGCGGTGCGCACCGGCACGGCGGCGGTGACGCGCGCGGCCGAATTGGGATTGCTGCACCAGGCCGGTGACAAGGGCAGCGCGGGTTGAGGAGGCGCTGGCGCACTAAGCGGCTTCTGGCACGATACCGTTTGCTTGAGCCCGAGGAAGATACAGTCTGATGCTGGTTCCCTTGCCCGGATTCGACTGGATCCTGAGCCGCGCGCCGATGCGCCGCACCCGTACTCGCATATTGGCAAGGCCGAGCCCGGCAGCGGCGTGCGATGGGTCGAATCCACGGCCGTCATCCTCGATGCGGACTTCGACTTCACCGTTGCTGGCGCGGGCGCTGAGGCGCAGGAGCCGGGCCCCGGAGTGCTTCAGCGCGTTGGTGATCGCCTCGAGCACGATGCGTTGCAGGGCAAACACCGTGGAGGGCTTGAGATCGCCCACCTCGGGCAGCTCCTCGACCTCCCACACCAGGCTCACCCCGGAGGCGCGGATGATGTCGTCCAGCCGGTAGCGCAGGGCGCCGAGCACGGCGGCAATGTCGCCGTCGCGCGGCTGCAGCGCGTCGATTGCGATGCGCATCTCCTGGAGGACTTCCTGCACCCGGCGCTCGATGCTCGCGCGGTCCGCGCTTCCCGACTGCACGTGCTGCAGCAGGCCGACCAGGCTCGCGCCCACGCCGTCGTGCATGTCGGCGAGGATGCGCTGGCGCTCGCTGACTTGTGCCCACTCGCACTTGG